>Ga0101944_10003572_pt1 | contig 21306 bp, 27 predicted proteins | sample DewCreD2012metaG_FD_75245 | JGI IMG/M metagenome (GOLD analysis project Ga0101944, IMG submission 75245) | Hot spring sediment bacterial and archeal communities from British Columbia, Canada, to study Microbial Dark Matter (Phase II) - Dewar... ... | reverse complement strand
CTTACACGTGGCTTCTGGGGCGATTACATGATGCGCAAAGAAACTCAATTCAAAACTCTTGAAGAATACACTGAGTACAGGGTGCGGAAAGACTGGAATATGAGCATGGAAGAAGCCCAAAACAAAGTGCTGAATGATCTTATGAAGGACGCGGAACCCTACGATAAAGCGCGCTTCGGAGAATTACCTGCCGTACTGCAGACCGCTTGAGCAACCTTATTGTTTGAGTTCTTTTTCGAAAAGTCTCTGTGCCCGTTCATAAATTATTTCTTTCTTACCAAAATATGTGGGACCAATCCCTTCCACTACACATGACGCGGCAGCAGAACCAACCGCAGCACACCAAAGCGACTCCTTCTGACGCAGATACTCTGTTAAGAAACCACCCATGAAGACGTCTCCTGCACCTGTGGGGTCAACCAGCACCTGTGATGGACAAACACCGATGTTGTACTCCGCACCCTCCACGGAGAGCACGGAACCTTTGGCGCCCAAGGTTACGATGACTGTTTCTACGCCGATGTCATGAATGGTTTTTAGGGCTGGTTTAAGGTCTTTCTCGCCTGTTAATGCGTAGATTTCGTTCTGTGAAGCCTTTAAGATGTTAATTAAGCTAAAGATATGGCTGTCTACGATGGCGTCTTCGGCGACGTTGCCTTGCTCATCGAAGCTGCGAATCAAACCCTGAGGATCAAGCGAAAGCACGTCAGCGCATTTTTTAAGTTGCTCAGACACTTCAAAACTGATTTCATTAGCAATGGGCGCCAAGTGGACTGCTTTGCCGCGGAAATCTTTAGGGATGTCGTTGAGGGTTATGGGGTTGCCTTTGTTTTTGAGTCTCAGTTTCCGCTCTGAAAAGTCTTGGTTATACTCTAACTCGAAGCCCGTTGTAGCCTCGTCAGGGTACCTTGTGACTGCGGATATGTTGATGCCTTCCTGTTCCAGCCACCACAAATACGCCTGCGGAAAACCTTTGCCAACCCTTGAAATCACGCTTACGGAGGCGCCGAGCGTTTTGGCAGCAAAGGAGGTGTAGGTTGCTGAACCGCCTAAAACTACAAACGGCGCTTTTCTTGTGGGCAGTTTGAGGGTGTCTACTGAAAAGTGTCCTACTACCGTTACGTCGGGACAGGTTGCCGCCATCTCTCTTCAGCTTCCATTATTGGATTAGTCCTATATAGCATTAGCCTAATCCATCGAGGTCATAACAGCCCAAAATACACTTTGTGTAGGCTTAAAGTTTAATAGTTGCAGAGCGGCATCAAGTGTGGCTATGGCATTAGCCGTGGCATTTGCCAGAACCGCACAAACCTGGATGCTGATAATGCCTACCTAAAGTCAAAGGTAGCAGACATGAAATGGCTGGAATTTGGCCTCTTAGCACTCGGCGCCGTGATTGGAGCCTATTTACGGTACAGAATGGTTGAGTCTCCAGTGACTTTTTTTGGGCTTCCAGTTAATGTTTTGATGGTTAATGTTTCAGGAAGCTTCATTTTGGGGTTGTTCTCGGTTCTATCTTTAGCGTTTAACTTAGACTCAAGGTACACTCTATTTATGGCGATAGGTTTCTGCGGCTCCTACACTACGATGTCCTCTTTCGAACTTGAAACAGTTAACCTGATGGATAATCACCGGTTAGGCGCCGCAGCTTTAGATATGGCGGCAAACGTTGGGTTCTCGTTTGTGGCGGTTATCCTTGGCAGGCTTCTAGGGACAGCAGTTGTTGAGAGGGTGTTTTGATTGAGACAGAAAATGTGGAGTTTAACAATCAGAATAAAACGCAACGACGAAGTCGGGGGGAAACGTTTGCAGACTTTGGTGATGGATTTTCTGATGAAAGCCAAAGTTTCGGGTGCAACGGTTTGGACTGGCGTGAATGGATTTGGTAAAAGAGGCAAATCCTCGCTTCATTTGGAAGGCGTTTTAGTAAATATGCCCTTACTCATTGAAGTAGTTGACTCTCAAGAGAAGCTGGAACCGCTGCTGCCCGATTTGAAGCACATCGTCGGCGACAACGGACTGGTAACCATACAAGAAACCTACGTCATATAATTGACCGCCACGCGACGTCTCAGCGTCTACCTCCCCTCCCTTATATAAAGCAGCCAAATCGCTGGATATGACTGTAAAGGCGGTTACGCCGAAACCTGGCTTTTCGCTAGCGATAGGTTGCAGGATGGTCGTGGATTGCGCCATAAGCTGCCTTGGAGGTTTGTTCTTTTTGGAGAACACCTTGTTCCTTGGGGAGAGTGATAAGCCGCTTCTAAAATCTACTTTAACCGTGAAAGCGCATAATGAAGAAAACATGGCTGCTGATAACCACTTTTAAGTGTTTCATTAATCCCCTTTTCGCAGGTTTCTACAGTGCAAACCCAAGACAGCTCAATATCAGCTACAAAAACGCAGGATACCCCCACATATGGAGATGTTGTAGCCATCTATTCGCCCTGCAACCGAACATACGACCCCCATGACAACATAATCATAAATGCTTCCTCAAACACCTTAGGAGGCGGAAACGTAATTTGCACAGCAACCTACACTATAGACAATGGTCCCGCCCACACTTTGCGTACTGAATCGATCCAAATGTATTCGTGGGATCCATTTTTTCACCATTACCTTCAGGGTGTGGGAAAACTGCCCAAACTACCTGCAGGGCAGCATAAATTAACTGTATACATGAAATCAGAGATTCAGTATGCTACAACAAAGGAGCTATTCTTAGAAGGGGAAACAACAGTCTATTTCAGCATAGGCGATACAAAACCCCCCAACATCACCCTGTGTGAGATAGATGGAGAGGTGTTTAATCAAAATAGTGTTCCGCTAAACTTCACCATAAACGAGGCCGCCTCTTGGTTAGGTTATAGCCTTGACAACAGCACCCAGATAACCATAACAGCCAACACAACCCTAACAATACCCGTAGGCAACCACACTCTCACAGTATACGCCAACGATACCTATGGAAATATGGGGCAATCAGAAATGGCGCATTTTACAGTATTAATTAACCCCACCGAAAGCCCAACATATGACGTGGCCCTTGTAGCTTATGCTATTTTAGTTATAGCAGGTGCTAGCGCAGTTTTTGTGGTTTTTAAGAGAAAACAGAACAGAAATCATTAACCGCTAACTGTAAGCGCTTTCTGTTCCAACAATGGAACAGTTTGTTCCCTGAGTAGAACTAAAACCCACATCTCCATCCTCACCTACAGGGAACAAAATGACAAGAAACAGGTGGAAATAAATGAAGAAAACTAGCATACTGCTCTTAACCCTCATACTAATCATAATCCCCACTATAGCAAAAACTGACCACTTTGCATCTTCACAAACAACAAACAGTACTCAAACCCCCCTAAGCAACCATTGGGAAACCATGGCGTCGATGCCGACAGAAAGAAATGGACTCCAAGCGGCTACAGTCAATGGCAAAATCTACGCTATAGGTGGATACAATGAAAGCGGCCAAGCGTCAGCTTTTAACCAAATGTATGACCCAGAAACCGACACATGGACAACTAAAGCTCCGATGCCGACTGCGCGAACCCAGTTTGCCTTAGCAGTATATGAGGGCAAAATTTACTGCTTCGGCGGCACGATACCGAATGCAACTAACATGCGGGATTCCCTGCATTGCGCAGTAAACGAGGTTTACGACCCCACCACTGACACTTGGACTACCAAAGCAGCTATGCCCAGCGCAAGATGGCTACTTGGAGCAAACACTGTAGGCGACAAAATCTACTTAATCAGCGGCTTACCTGACCACACCCTTAACTGGGAATACGACCCAGCCACGGATACATACACCACAAAGGCACCCTTGCAGTACAATTAATACAACGGGGCCTACCAGTCAATCCGCGCCTTTAACATAAGCTTTGGCATCTCAACCTCACTGGATAACCAAATAGTTTGGTTTGGCAGCGTTTTACCTACATTTGAGTATGGCTACAAAAAAGCTACATTACTGTATAACCCAGAAAACGACAGCTGGACAGCTAAAACTCCTCTTCCAAGCTACCTTGACTCTCAAGAGCAAACTGTAGCCACAACAGGCATCTATGCGCCCAAGTTGATTTACGTTTTCGGCTCCAACGTAGTCGCCGCTTACAACCCCACAAATGACACATGGAAATACGTTATGTATCACTCTATGCTTGCAGGCTTTGGCGCGGTGGCATGCAACGACAAAATTTACCTGCTGGGGGGAACCAGTGCAGCGCCTGCATTCAACGGCAAACAATTCATAGGATTCAGCTACAAAATGCACAACATCAACGACCAGTATACTCCGTTGGGCTACGGAACCATTCCCCCTGCGATTTCTGCCTCTTCGCCCCAGAATAGCACATTGACAGTGAAGGATTCACTGATATTTAGCGCCAATAAACCAGTTGACTCTTTAAGTTACAGTTTAGATGGACAAAGCAACGTTACGTTCGCAGGAAACCTGACCCTTGGAGACGTGCCTTTAGGTGCACATAACGTAACCGTCTATGCGACCGATACTTTTGGAAACGTCGGCACATCAGGAACATACTATTTCAATGTTGAACCGCTAAAGCCTGAGCCATTTCCAAGTGTGCTGTTGGGTGTGGCAATTGCGGCGGTGGCTTTTGCAGTTGCCTGCTTAGGGTTATATTTGAAGAGAAACAAGCATAGTTCCGCTCGAGTTTCCCTTTGTCTTCAACCTCAGCCCGATAGTAAGCAGGTCAGCGCTTGATGGCTTTAAGGCAAAGTATATTAATTCTGTTTTTCTTTTGCCTAGTAGATTTTTGGTGAACTTTATGGAAAAAGTAAAAACCTTTACACTACCCAAACTACCCTACGACTACAACGCCCTCGCCCCATACATAAGCGAGGAGCAGCTAAAACTGCACCACGACAAACACCACCAGAAATACGTCAACGACGCCAACGCCATCTTCGCAAAAATCGACGAATCAAGAGCACAAAACACCATCCTCGACATAAAAGCCGTAACCAAAGAACTCGCTTTCAACATAGGCGGCCACCTTCTGCACACGACTTTCTGGGAAAATATGGCGCCCGCGGGCAAAGGCGGCGGAGGAGAACCAAACGGACCCGTAGCAGAATTGATTAACAACAATTATGGCAGTTTTGAGCGGTTCAAAAAAATCTTTACCGCAGCAGCAGTCAGCACGGAAGGCTCAGGTTGGGCAGCACTGGCGGTTCACCCCTGCATCGGAAGACCGCTGGTTATGCAGATAGAGAAGCACAACGTCAACGTGTACCCCACATTCCAAATCCTGATGGTTCTCGACGTTTGGGAACACGCCTACTACGTGGACTACAAGAATGACCGCGCCAAATTCGTCGACGCATTTTGGAACGTCGTCAACTGGGACAAAGTCAACAAAAACTTGGCTTTGGTAAAATAGAGAAAACTGACCAAGTAGTGGTCAGCCCAAAACTTTTTCCTTTCTGTACCGCAGTTTTATGGTGCTTGAGTAATTTTAATCGCAGCCGCTGGACACTGCAGCTCACACGCAAGACACTGAATGCACTCCGATTCGCGGGCTGGGTCAGCTTTTCGGTTCGAAAGGGGGTGCCCAGGCGTGTCCACCATCTCGTAGAGCGACACGGGGCAGACGTCTGCGCATACGCCGTCTCCGATGCATACATCCCAATCCACCGCAACGTTTGTTCCATGGATTCCAAGGGTTGCTGGGGGTTCAACGGGACCCCAGACTTTGTGGCCACTATGCTCGCCAGTGGCTTGGCGTTTAGTTTGAAAATCAGGATCAATAGGCAAAACAAGTCACCAATTAAACTTCGGAGACGGGAGCATATTAGGATTTCCACAAACCATTTCGGTAACAGCGCCTAACTATATTTGGTGTTTATGGCGAAATATCACCTGCCCACGGGCATGCGCTATGCAACTTTAGAGGAAAGAAAAGAGTTCTATACAGAAGAATTCAACCAAAAAAAAGTTGCCGACTGGTTTGGGCCCCTCTTTATGAACACCAAATTTGCAGTCATCATGGGCAGGCACACCAAGATTTTTTTGGAAAAATACAAAGAAGACGCAGCCACCACCATAATAATCGACGAGTACAAGGATTTGGCGGATGTGCAAGCGCAGGTTTTGGAGTTTTTGCCTGAAGCCGTCTACTACGACCGAAACGTCTACGACTCAGACGGCCAAGTAATCGGGCAGGAGCTTGCTTTTGATTTGGATCCTGAAAACGTAACTTGCCCCGTACATGGCACGTTAGCTGATAAGTTGAAGCGGCGGCAGGGCTTGAGTTTCTGTGAACTCGAACTGGGCATCGTGCAGAAAGAAGCCATCGGTCTGTATGAATTTCTTGAGCGGCGGTTTGCGGATTTGCGAATCGTCTATTCAGGCAGAGGGTTTCATGTGCATGTGTTTGATCAAGTCGCCTGTAGACTCACAAGTCAAGAACGCCTTCGATTAGCCCAAGAAGTGAAGAATGCAGGTTTCCACATCGACGAGTGGGTAACCACAGGTGAATACCGCCTCATACGTCTCCCCTATAGCCTCAACGGTTTGGTGTCGCGAATCGTGTTGCCACTAAAAAAAGAAGAGATAGAAAGCTTTGATGCCGTTCGTGACCGCCGATGTCGACCCAAATTTCTGGGGGGAGCTACTTTTTGACGGCTTTAGCTTTCTTTTCGCCTTTGCTGTAGTAGGCTTGCTTCTTTTTTTGCTCTTCAGCCGAAGGTTTCTTAGACACAAAAATCTCCAATAGAAAGTGATACATAAGGGCGCTTAAAGGTTTTTTTGAAACCCCCGTTTGCAATTGAAAGGTTTATCTAAATAAAAATGCCATTAAATGTACAATACTTATGAGGCTTATTTATGGAAGAATTTGACGTCATAGTTGTAGGTTCAGGTTCAGGGATGCTTGTTGCGTCGGTTGCGGTGGATTCAGGTTTTAAGGTGGCGGTGGTGGAAGGCGGCCGAATGGGCGGCACCTGCATAAACGTCGGTTGTGTGCCCTCAAAGATGCTCATCCACCCTGCAGACGTAATCCAAACGATTAAAGACTCGGAAAAACTAGGCATCAAAGCAACAGTGGATTCCGTGGATTTTGGCAGTATCATGGCGCGTATGCATGCCCTCGTAGACCACGACACATCTCAGCAAGCAGCGGCAGTCGAAGCTACCCCCAACATGAAGTGGTTCAAAGAACATGGCGAATTCACCTCAGACTACACTATGCAAGTCGGCAACCAAACCATTAAAGGAAAAGTGATTTTTATCGCGTCAGGCGCACGCACCGCTATTCCCCCGATTAAGGGCATAGAGAGCGTCAACTATCTCACCAGCGACACAGTATTGCAACTTCAGAGGCAGCCTAAGAGTATCATAATAGTTGGCGGCGGCTACATCGGCATGGAGTACGGGCACTTCTTCTCTGCGTTGGGCACCAAAACCACAGTCATCCAGCGCGCGGACAGGTTGCTGCCCGAAGAGGAACCTGAAGTCTCCGAGTTGCTTCTGCGAGAGGTTTCTAAGCGTATGGATGTTTACCTCGATTATGAGGCGCTTGAAGTCAAACAGGACGGCGAACAAAAAACTCTGGTGACGCGAAACCGCGTTGATGGAACAATGAAAACCTTCACAGCCGAAGCCCTCCTAATCGCTACGGGCAGAATCTCAAACGCCGACCTGCTCAAACCCGAAAAAACAGGCGTTAAACTCGACGGGCGCGGCTTCATAGAGGTCAACGAGTACCTCGAAACCAGCAAGAAACACATTTACGCTTTCGGTGACGCCATCGGCAAAGAGATGTTTAAGCACTCCGCTAACTACGAAGCAGGTTTGGTTTGGCATAACAGCACCCACGACCACAAGGTCAAGATGGATTTCTCAGCTACACCCCACGCCGTCTTCACGTACCCTCAAATTGCCGCGGTCGGCTTAAAAGAGGAAGAAGCAAAAAAGCGTTACAGTATAGCAGTCGGCAAAGCGTATTATCGAGATACTGCGATGGGTGCCGCGATGGGGAACCCTGAGGGTTTCGTCAAAGTCATCGTAGACGCTAAAACGGGAAAGATTTTGGGCGCTCACATAATCGGGCCCGAAGCGGCAGTTGTTATTCAGGAAATAACTAACGCTATGGTTAGCGGCAACGGAGACTACGGTCCCATAGCAAGGGGCATGCATATTCACCCCGCCCTCAACGAGGTAGTGCAGAACGCGTTTGGCAACCTCCATGAACCCAGTCATCAGCACTAACCGGGTATAAGCTTCGTTAGAGACTGATTGCAGAAGCTGATAGAGGATCTCAGGAAGGCAGGGTTTTCTGTTTAAGTAGAGTCTTGCGTGGCAAAAAACCGAATCGCCGATAGAAACTCCAAGCAACTTCATTGCCCACCGACACCTCAACCTGCTTTGAGGCTACACCGTTTTGATCCATCCAAGCCAACGCATTCCGCATCAACTGGTCACCTACGCCGTTTCGCCTAAAGTCTTCTTCGACATAGACGGATTCGACTTCGCCGACTTTCTCGGAATTTATGGTGCTGATTACGTAGCCGACTCCTTGCCCTGTGGCGTCATAGACGGCTAAGTCCACCCGCAGCTGCCCCCCAGCCGCCTTCTTGAGCAAACCATTACACCGATTTTCAAAAGTCATTGCTTTGTAGTGTTCCTTGAAATGCTCAGAGCGAACGCAGTGGTATTGGTTGAGTTTTTCCCATAGGGGTTTGATTTGGCTGAGTAGGGTTTGGTCGCCGTGTAGGTAGCGGATTTTGTGGCTTTCGGCGGGTTTGTCGGGCATGTAATCACTTTTGGTGTGAAGTGTTGTTAGTTGTTTGGGTTTTAAAACTTTATTTGCACCAACCCCCTAGCTTCCTATTAAACCGAGCCCACCAAAATGCCGCCAAAACAAGAAGACCCCCAAAAACCCCTAGAAGATGAAGATTTAGGACTTTACCTCGATTTGTTCTCAGCCAAAACCCCCATTGAGGGGCAGGATGGCGGGGTAGTTTCCGCGTTGCTGGTCAAGGGGTTGCGTGAAGGCTTGTTTGATGCCGCGGTTGTGGTAAAGCGAGGGGAAGGTTACACTGCCCAAGCCGTTGTCGCCGAAAACGCCGAAGAAGTATTGGCAGCGAAAGGCACAACGTACCTCCGTGTAGACGTAACTAGCAAGCTACGGGAACTTGTCAGTCAAGGAAAAAATCGCGTAGCCATCGTTTGCACCCCTTGCGAGGCGGGTGTTGCAAGGAAAATCCAGCAAACCAAAGTCAACTGCGAAGTTACCGTCATCGGGTTGTTCTGTTACGGATGCTTCAATCACGACAAACTCAAAGGGGAACTGAAGGCACGATTAGGAATTGACTTAGACAAGGTGGACAAAACTCAGGTTCGGCAAGGCAAATTTATCGCCCAAAGTGAGTCGAAAGAAGTAAGCTGTAAAGTTAAGGATTTGCATGGGGCTTCTGAAGCTGCGTGCAGTTTCTGTGACGATTTTACTTCGCGGTTGGCGGATGTTTCGGTGGGATCGGTGGGGAGCAAGTTGGGATATTCGACTGTAATCGTGCGGTCAAAGCTTGGGATGCGGTTGGTAGAGGGGTTAGAAGCCGACGTCGCTCCAGCTGATAAGGAAGCAATCGTTAAAATCTCAAAGCTCAAGAGGCAACGCGCCAAAAACAATGCTTAGCCAACAAAAAAAGCTGATTTAGGCGAGTTAAGCAAGTAATCAGGAAAGGAGCCCTGTATTGTTACTTCAAGTCAAGCTTATACAAAAGATTTTTTAACCCAAAAGCGCTCCCCTTCTAAGCTGAAGTGAACTCTCCATGAAAATATTAAACGAATTTGTCCCCACACGTAAATTCTTTAAGCTTGCCGAAGAACTCAAAGACCTCGTTGATGGATGGAACGTAACTGACAGCGCAGCAGGCTATCCAGCACCAAGCGGCGTCGTTGTAAGCTGCTTACTCAAAAACAAGTACCCAGACAAATATGTCTGCCCAATCTTCATTCTACACTATAAAGGACCCGTTGAAGTCGGAGCCTTAGCCCTCGCATCCGACATCGTCGGCTTAGACGGTTTAGCAGTAACCATGGGTGACAAGCCAAGCGTTGGCGAACCAATCAAAATGCTTCCCTCATCCGAAGCTGCACGAGACTTCATACGAAGCGACAAAGTAAAAACCAAAAACCTAAAACTCGGCTGCTTACTCAGCGCAAGGTCGTCAGTTGAAGACGCAATCAAACGCGCCCAAGAGCCATGGGACTTCGTCTACTTCATGAGACTCAACGACGACTCATTCGAGCAACTCAAAGCAGTATCTGCTGCATGCAAGAAAATGGGCAAGCCACTCTATGCATACTTCCTAGTCGGAACCGAGAAGAACAAGGAAATCGTGAAAGTCATCGGTTGGCCAGTAACAGCCACGATGGATACTGTTGAAGAGAAAGCAGCAAGACTCGTCGGCCTAGTTGACGGCATCATCGCAACCTGCGCTGGTGACGCTGAAGGCGACAAATTGATGCTACAGAAACTCCAAAAGTTCCGCACAAAATAAACACCTCACCGAGACCATCAAGGTCTCTTCCCCTAAATTTCAAATTTTACCTTTTTTGGTTTCTGTTTCTTTAATGGAAAAAATTTAAGTTTAGGCTCTGTTAGGCTTTCTTAAAAGGAGACACAACTACGAACACTATCCAAGTGATTCCCGTAACAGGTTTACCGTTAATCCAACCCGGAGACAATTTAGGCAAACTAATCGTGGAAGCAGCAAACAAACAGAAAACTCCAATCCAACCCCACGATGTTGTGGTGGTTACCCATGTTGTGGTTTCAAAAGCTGAGGGCAACATAATTAACCTCGACACCGTCAAACCGTCACCTAAAGCCATCGAAATCGCAAAGCAAACCAACAAAGACCCCGCACTCGTCGAGGTTATCCTGCAGGAAACCAAAGACTTAGTCTGCATAGGCCCCAACAGCATCATAACAGAAACCTACAGCGGAACCATAAGCGCCAACGCAGGTGTAGACCGCTCAAACGTATCAGGCGAAAACAACGTTGTACCGCTACCCAAAAAACCACACGCATCAGCGGAAGGCATAAGGCAAGAAATCAAGCGCCTCACCGATGCCGACGTAGCGGTTATTGTTTCAGACACTCATGGCAGGCCGTTCCGCTTGGGTGAAATTAACGTGGCTGTTGGCGTTGCGGGGTTGGTTCCGATTAGGGATCGGAGGGGCGAAAAAGACCTCTTTGGTTACGTGTTGCGTGTAAAGCAGACTGCTGTGGCGGATGAGTTGGCTTCTGCAGCGGAGTTGGTGATTGGACAAGCAGACGAAGGTATCCCAGTCGCTATCATCAGAGGATACAATTATATCTCAACCGACGAGCCAGCCCCAACGTTGATTCGCTCAAAAGAGAAAGACCTCTTCAGGTAAAGTTCAAAAGCCCAGCCAAACTACAGTGTACTGAAGTGTATTGAATGGAGACACAGGCACAAACCCCACAAGAGTTTTTTGAAAAAATCTTGCCCACACGTTTTAAAGCTGAAAGAGCAGCAGGCATCAATGTTGTGGCTCTGATTAATGTTTCTGGAGTTGACGGCGGCGACTGGACAGTCACCATTAAAGACCAGAAAATGCAAGTAACACCAGGCCTATATTCCTCACCTGACCTGACATTGAAGATGGCTCAAGCGGATTTTTTGGAGTTAGTAAATGGAAAAATAAGCGCCGAGAAAGCCTTCTTCACTGGTAAAGTCCAGTTCAAAGGCAACATCGCTCTCGCATTGAAGCTACGTGACGCGGGGTTTCTATAAGTCCAGTTTTCGGATGACTTCAGGCGAGAGAGGTTCCTCGCAGAACTTGAAAGTCTGCGGCTCCTCAATTTTCATCAAAGCCCGCAACTCGTCCGCGCTGAGTTGATCGATGAGTGTGAGAATTTGTTTGCGTGCAACCTCAAAATGCTCTTTTAAGGCGGGTTTATCCCTGAACAGAACACCAGCGTAAGCACAGATTTCCTCTTTTTTGAGGAAGAAACAAACCTTTTGCGTGTTAAAGTTTATGTCAAAAGTGAAGGGGCCAGCAACGCAGGTTTCGGGTTTGACGGGGTGAACCATGCATTTGCCCGTTTTCTTATTAAACAGTTTACAGTAAACATCGCTGTCCACGGCTGGATAAGTGTATTCTTCTTTAGAGAAGGGTTCGGTGACGCGGAGTTTCTTTTTCTTAATGTAGTCTTGGATGATTGTTTTACGGTTCTCTGTTAAGGGTGGTTTGGCGTCTTGGCAACAGATAGATTTGCATTGGCTGCAAACGTCAAAGCTGTAGGTTGTTCCCTTATTGTCTTCCTTGGACATGGAAGTTCACCTTAAAACGGTTCATTATTACGCAGGCAATTAATAAGGGTTGAATACACATCGACGATTGCTTCATGGAAAATTGTTTTCTCTGCACGCTGCCGCACTTTGGCGCGGATGAGTTCTGAGAGGCAGCCGCCATCAATTCGGCGTTTAACAAGTGGGAGGTACTTTTTCTCGTCGCCCTCCGCGTACTGTGTGGCAAGTTTGAGGTAGTGTTGGCAGACTTGCCGAGCGGTTTCGCCGAGTGGACTGGATACGTGTATGGCTAAACCTTCTTTGATAACAGCGTTGAAGTCCGCAACGAGAACCTTATGCGGTGCAAGCTCCGCTTTCTCCGCGATTAAGCCTCTTAGCGTGGCGCGGATAAAGCAGGCAAACGCTACATCCATCTTGATGCATTCCTGTTCATCCATCACCCTCACCTCAAGCGCAGAGCGGTCAAAACGGAAAATCACACCCCGCGAATTAACCCACTCCCGATTCAGCAGGGTTTCGTCTGCGCCAGCGGCGGCTAAGTCTTTGGAGTACCGCCCGATAACATCCCGCTTGTATTGCTCAATTGAAGAAATGTATTCGGGGATGACATCACCTGCAACTGAGGGAACTTCTTTCTGGTTGGCCTTGTAGAACTGAAGTCTGTTGTCCAAGTCAGGTCCCGCTTTGCCTTCGAAGATGGGCGATGAAGCCGCTACTGCGGGCAGGTAGGCGCAGAGGTTAGCGAGGTGGTTGTGAATTTGGGTGGCGTCGGTTTCTTTTTGGTAGGGCAGGTTAAGGTGGAAGCTTTGGATGTTTAGCCATCCATGTTGGTTTAGGTTGAAGATTTTGCCGTATGCGTCGTAGATTTTTCTGTGGTAGTGAGGCCAGATGGCGGTGTCTTGGAGTTGTAGCAGGGGGTGCATGCCTGTGCCCAGAAGCATGACGCCGTGTTTCTGCACGATTCCGTTTAGGGTGGACACCGCCGACTGCATGGTCTCCTCAAACTCGGACGGAGACTGAAACGGCTTGTTCGCTTTGATCTCCATCACATGTAACTGCAACTCTTTGCCGAAAGTGAACTCAGGTAACTCGATAAAGTTCAACATGCGTCCGCAGTAGCCTTTGATGATTTTGTCGGCTATGGGTAAAACTTGCAGGTCGGGGTTTACGAGGGCAAACTCGTGTTCAGGTCCGAGGACTTCAAGTGGTTTATACGTGGAGGCGCCATCCAACAGGTTCTATTTACAGCCTAATCTGCTGGGCGTTATTTTAAACTTGACTGTACAAGTAATCTGTTGGGTTGTTGGGGTTTGGTTTGTGCGAGTATTTGATGAGGTATGGCGTGGTGAAAGCGGTGATCATGGTGGCGACTCCGATTATGGGTAAAAGAAAACTGCTCGTTACACCCACATCTTGCCCTGCTTTGGCAACGATGAAAGCGAATTCACCGATTTGCCCCATACCTAAACCAACCCGCAGCGAAGTTGTCTTGTCGTAACGGAAAAGGCGAGTGCCGAAACCGCAGCTAGCCAACTTTGTAACGATAACTACGATGGTGATTATCACTGCGGGGAACCAGTAGACGGCGATTTGAGTAATATCCATCAAGGCACCCATGGAGACAAAGAATATGGCACCGAAAACAATTTTGAACGGCCCAATCTCGCGGTTTATGTCTTCTCGATGTCTAGACCTTGCGATGACGACTCCGATGATGAATGCGCCGATGCCTGCAGAGAAACCAATTTGGGTGGCCATGATGGCGAACAGGAAGCAGACGCCCAGCATCAAGATGTAGAGTATCTCTCTGTTTGCTACCTGTGAAACTCGATCGAGTGCTTTGGGCACGAAGAAGCCGCCTAAAACTAAGGTTCCGCCGATGAATATCACCAGTTTGGCAACTAACCAAAGCGCATCAACAACTGAGACAGCGTGCACAATTGCCACGTTCTGCAACATCGCCAATAAAATCACTACAACCACGTCTTCTACGACAAGAATCCCAAGCATCAAGGTGGAGGAGATTTCTTTGAGTTTCCCCATGTCGCCCAGCACTTTAGCGATGATGGTGGTGCTGCTGCTGGCGAGTGCCGCACCCAAGAAGAGTGTGTCGTAGAAGCCCCAGCCCAAAAAAGCTCCAACAGCCCAGCTGACAACTATCATTAGGGTTATTTCTATGGCTGAAACGCCGAAAATTACACGCCCGATGGAGCGCAGATAACGCACGGGAAACTCTAAACCGATCGTGAAGAGCAGCAACACGACACCGATTTCAGCAAACACTGAAAGGAACTCGACGTTTTGAACGAGATGGAACGGTGTTGTGAAGGGTCCGACGATGATGCCTGCAATTAGGTAGCCGATTATTATGGGTTGCTTGAGTTTGTAGAATATGAAGGCTACCGCTGAGGCAACGACCATTAAGACGGCAAGGTCTGTTAGCACTTGAATCTCAAAGCTCATGTACAATCTCCAACTACAACTGGGAAATAATAAGGCTAGTTAACATTCAATCATGCTGCCAAAACAAGATTACACATACATTTATCCATCCAGAAAACAGCTTAAAAACTGCCTGCTTTTGGCCAAAGCGGCAAATAAAATACAGATAACTACAACGTTAATTTTAAATATAACAAGACGAATAACGCCACCTATAACCTTGGTGTCCTATGGGTGCTGGTTGTTTCAAGCATTGGCCTATGTGATGATCTACACGCGGTTAAACCCGCTGTATTTCTGGAGTCATCGATAAAAGACACCACCATCAACTTAACCAACGATTACCGCTACCTAAAAACTGGGTATTATGTTTCTTTGCACGCTGAAGTCTTGGGCAGTCAGGTTATCCCTTCATGCGAAAACATCATCGACGCCAGCCGCACCCCGATTTTGTTGCTTCGCGCCCAAAAAGCAAACATCCCCACTGTACCTTTTCTTGTAACGGATAATGTTAAGAAAATCATAAAAGAAGTCGGACTACCAGTGGTGGTTTTCGCAGTTAACCCCTTCATCCATGAAGGCTACAAGGTAGCAAAGAATCAAAGCGCCCTCTACCGCGCCATGAAAAGCCTCGGCATGAACTACAAATTCACTGTCTGCGCACAGCCCCTAAGAGGCGAGTTAAATACCGTTAAGTCTGTGTTTGGAAAAACCGAGTTAGCAGATGAGCAAATTAGCGCTATCTCACAAAAGGTTTATGAACTCTTTAGAATTCCACTTTGCAAGTTACATGTTCAGAAAGCAGAGGATAAAGCCTTCCTGTGTGGCCTTGAACCATTGAAAGAAACCGAACTGTCAAAAGCTGATTTGAAGTTAATCTCGAAAGAGATTATGCTGATTTCTCAGCAGGGGAACCATATCGGTGTCTAGAATCGCTTGTTTTGTTGAAAAATATAATTTTAGTGACCCCCGCGAGGAAGCTGCTCTCCAGAACTTTAAAGCGGCAGCAGAGAAATCAGGCAGCCAATTCAGCTTCTTGTTCCGCGAAAACATCCAAGACATACCCAACTATGATGCTGTCTTCATCCGCGCAACCACCGACCCCCTCTTCACCTCATACATCGTCTCCAAAACCGCTTGGGAACTGGGCAAAAAAGTCATAGACGACCCCGAATCCATCAAAATCTGCGCCAACAAAATCCACCAATACGCCCTCTTCGAAAAACACAACATCCCCCGCATCCCCACCGTTTTCCTCAGCAAAGACGACTTACGCCACAAAAAAATCACCGAAATCTTTGACACCTTGGGCAAACCAGTCGTCATCAAAGCCCCCTACACGAGCTTTAGCCGTTACGTCGAGAAAGCCGCCTGCGAAACCAGTTTCCGAGAAGTCGCCAAACGGTTCTTCAAAAAATCCGATGTCTTAGCCATCCAAAAGTTTACTCCAACCGCGTTTGATTGGCGTGTCGGTGTGTTGGGCAACGACATACTCTACGTCTGCAAATACATGATTCCTAAAGGCAAATGGAAGCACGGCGCTAAACTCCGTGGCAAACCGACGGTGATTTGGGGTAGAACTGTTAGCGTTCAGAAGAAGGACATGCCGCCGCGGTTGCGTGAAGTTGCTCTTAAAGCTTGCAGCGTCATCGGCAAAGGTCTCTACGGCGTGGACATAAAAGAAGTCAACGGCGAATACGTCGTCGTCGAAGTCAACGACAACCCCAGCATCTACGCAGGCTACGAAGACCAAATGGACCCCGACATCTACCAACGCATCATCAGCCACTTATCCGCGTAGCCGCCTTTCGACACCTATTTATCTTCAGTTTCGTTTAACCATTGCAACGGAGCCAAGATTATGCCAAAAAAAGTTCACGAAGCACACAAAATACCAGTTAAAGATTACCAGTTCACAGAAAACATGACCGTAGACCAGCTTGTCAGCCAGATGGAGCAGGCGTGGGGTTTCACCGCGGGCAAACTGGCAACAGGCGTCAACATCCTCGAAGCCATGATTAACGACAAGAAATGCGTCAAGTTCCTTTCATTCACTGCCGACATAATCGCTACAGGCACACGCGGCGTCATCCGTGAACTCGTTAAGCGCAAACTCGTGGACGTCATAATCACCACCTGCGGCACCTTAGACCACGATGTTGCCCGCTGCTGGAGAGACTACTATAAAGGCAGCTTCATGATGAGCGACACCAAACTTCACCGTGAAGGCGTCAACCGCCTCGGCAACGTCTTGGTACCCAACGACAGCTACGGCGTCATCTTGGAGAAAAAAATCCAAGCCCTACTATCTGACCTCTACAAGGAAGGCAAAAAAGAACTCTCCACAACCGAGTTATCCCGAGAAATCGGCCTACGTTGCTGCGACGAAACCTCGATTCTCTACTGGGCAGCCAAAAACAACATCCCCATCCACGTGCCAGGCATAACCGACGGTTCAGTCGGCTACCAACTGTGGATGTTTAGTCAAGACCACAAAGACTTCCGCATAAACCTCCTAAAAGACGAAGGGCAACTAAGCGACCTCATGTTTGACTCCAAAAAAACAGGCGCACTCATCGTGGGAGGCGGCATCAGCAAGCACCACACGATATGGTGGAACCAATTCAAAGACGGCTTAGACTACGTTGTTTACGTGAGCACCGCAGACGAGTGGGACGGCAGCCTCAGCGGCGCCCGCCCGCGCGAAGCAGTCTCATGGGGAAAAATAAGCGCGCAAGCAAAGCGCATAATGATTGAAGGTGACGCTTCGCTGATACTGCCCCTAATGGCAAGCGCGCTGTTAACTCGGCTGAGCAGAGCTTAGACTACGTCTTTGAAGAGCCACGACATGTCAGGCCCTTTACGCTTGGTTTTCACCCGTTCACAGAGTGCATGCGCTATCAGCGGCAAGGCGATGGTGGCGTCGCAGTAGCATACGGCGCGCGTGCCGCTTTGACTGTTAATTTTTCCCCAGCTAATAGCCTCTTCCAACGTGCAGCCGCTTAAGCCGCCCCATTGCGGCGAGTCTGTGGTTATTTGTATGGCGTACTTGTGTGGGTAATAGTATTCCTGCAGGCTCTTGCGCAGGCCGCCCTTCCTACTTTTAACGCCTTGATCGTTGGTTTTAGGCGAAACCGATATAGCAATAAGCTGAGTAAAGTCTTTAGGCACTCCTCCACCAATGTAAACTACGCCAATGTCCTGCGTTTTTGTGCCTATGGTGACAAATTGGTCGAATTCCTTTACGCTGTCGAGGATTACGTTGTGACCTCTGTTCTTGGCCATCAGAAAGGCTTCGCCGTAAGCGCTGTCAACCATGGCTGGGCTGAATATTGGGACGCCGTTTTCGTAGGCAACCGCAGCGATGGCTGGAATTTTTCTCTCACTAAGATATTTGCCCAATAAATATAAGAACTCTGCAGATGAATACACGTAATCAGTTTTTAAGGTCATGATGAAATCCGTGAGCAGCTCTTCCATTTTGCGATAGTCTGTTTCCTTTCCGAAAACATCATAATACCTGTTAATGTCAGCCTTCAACAGTTCCTCATCGTTCACTAAGTGGCTGCCCTGCCAGTAGCCGAAGCCCATGGCGTCCACGATGTCTTCTGAAACGTTGGCTCCTGTTGAAACCAACACATCAATGAAACGGTTCTCCATAAGCCAATTAACAATCGTCCACTGACCAGCCGTGCTCATTGACCCCGCAAAACCCATAACAATGGTCAAATCCTTTTCTTGAAGCATTTTTTCCCAAATGCCCACGGCTTCGCCCAGTTTTCTTCCTTGATAAGCAGTTCGGCTCATTTCCGCCAGAAGCTGCGAAATACTTTTCTCTCTAACCATTATCGGTTCCAGCTTTCTATTAAAGTATGATCCACTCATCAACATGCACCGCATTGTAGATGCGGCGACTTATATATGAAATTTATCATTCCACATGCTCATATTTGGCGCATATTAGCAATTCATTGCAGAAACCTATAGAGGGGTATCAGATGGCTTCTCTAAGAGCTTGAGAGGGAAAAAGAGTGGAAATGGTGTTTATCTACTTTACAAGCTTGTATGTTTTGTCAATGTAGTCCCAGTTAACGAGGTTCCAGAAGCCTTCAACGAATTTGGCGCGGTCATTCTTGTAGTCAACGTAGTATGCGTGTTCCCATACGTCGAGAACCATAAGCAAGCGAAATGCAGGATAAACGTTCACATTATGCTTTTCTATCTGCATTATCAGCGGCCTGTCAACACATTGCTGCACGACCAGCGCAGCCCAGCCTGAGCCTTCAACGCTTGTGGCGGCTTGAGTAAACTCTTTCTTGAAACGCTCAAAACTTCCAAATTCCTTCTGTATTGCATCAGCTATTGCTCCGCCTGGTTTTCCTCCGCCTTTGCCGGGAGGCGCCAAGTTATCCCAGAAAGTGCTGTGCAGCAGGTGGCCGCCTATGTGGAACGACAGCTCCTTCAGTGTTGCTTTCATGTCTATGTCCAGGTTTTCTTTTCTCGCCTTGTCCAGCTTCTCGAATATGGCGTTGGCGCCGTTTACGTATGCCTGATGATGCTTATCATGATGCAGCTTCAACTGTTCCTCAGACATGTACGGTGCAAGCGCATTATAGTCATAAGGCAACTTCGGCAGACTAAACATTTTTACAGCAGACATTCTCTCTCACCAAAAATCATCATTTTAAAGGCGCGGCATAGCTAATATACTTTACTTAAGCATCGGCAAGGTTGCGCCTAGTATTGAATGCCTTCAGTTAACTTAAAGGCCTCAGGCATTTTAACCAATTCAACAATGTTAACGAAGTCAGCTCTGTCTATGAGCTCCTTCGGCGCTAGCCGCCCAGTCATAACCACAGTTGTCTCCTCAGGCACGTTATCAAGCAGTTTCAGCACATCATGCACATCCAGAAGCTTCCACTGCACCGCCAAGCATATCTCATCCAAAACAAGCAAATGCGGCCGCTTCTCCATAAGGATCCACGCTGCAAAGTCAAGTGCTTCCTTAGCGAGCGCTTTATCGCGGCTTTTGACACGTTCAACATGGAAAGTTTCGCCCGCGAATTCTGCTGTTTTCTCTTCTTCGCCAAGCCACGCCTGTCTGCCGAACTGATAAATCTCATAATGTGGCGCAAGCTTATCCTTAATCACGTACTCGCCGATGTCTTTTTTCCATTTAAGGAACTGGATTATCACAACGTTTTTGCCGTGGCCCACAGTCCGCAATGCCAATCCAAGCGCGTTAGTGGTTTTGCCACCGCCAGTGCCATAATACAGGTATATATAACCCATAAATGCTCACCTCAGCTGGGGAAGGGGCAGTTAGGCGTCGGACAGCCTCCCGCGTACTCGGACTGCACAGAAACAAACTTGCCCTCCTTGGTCTTGACTTCGCCTATGTACAATACTTGCTCCGGCTTGCTGCCATATCTGAAAACCGTTATGCCTTTGCATTTAAGCCGCCAGGCTAAATCGAAAATTTCCCGTACATCCTCAACTTTTGCCTCGAACGGCATGTTAACGGTTTTAGAAACAGCATTATCCGTGAACTTCTGGAAGGCCGCCTGCATCTTAACATGCCACACAGGCGCAATATCCAAAGCCGTAACAAAAAGTCGCTTAACATCCTCAGGTACGCCAGCAATTTTCTGAACTGAGCCTGTCTTAGCCACGTCTTCAAGGAGTTGGGCGCTGTAAAAGCCTCTTGCCTTGGCAACAGCCTCAAACAGCACGTTCGTCTCAAAAAGCCTAGCGCCACCTAAAACATTCCGAATAAACGAAACAGCAAATAACGGCTCTATTCCAGAAGAGCAGCCTGCGATGATACTTATGGTTCCAGTAGGCGCCACAGTAGTCACGGTTGCATTCCTAAACGCGCTGTACTTGTTCCTCCAAATGCTCCGCTCAAAATTTGGAAAAGAACCCCGCGCCTCACCAATCTCTCTAGATCTCTCGTGTGCCTCTTCCTGGATAAACCGCATCACTTGCTCAGCCAACTTTAGCGCTTCCTCGGAATCATAGGGCACGCCAAGCAGGATCAGCATGTCAGCGAAGCCCATGACGCCTAAACCGATTTTACGGTTAGCCCTCGTTATTTCGGCTATTTCCTTAAGCGGATAAACATTTGCATCCACCACATTATCCAGAAAATGCACAGCATTCCGCACAGTCTCCCGCAGCTTATCCCAGTTAACCTTGCCATCAGTCACCATACGCGAAAGATTAATTGAGCCTAAATTGCACGACTCATAAGGCAGCAATGGTTGTTCGCCGCAGGGGTTTGTAGCTTCAATTCGCCCGACTTGCGGTGTCGGGTTATGGCGGTTTATCTCGTCGATGAAGATTACGCCTGGGTCTCCGCTTGCCCATGCCGACCGTGCTATCAAATTCCAGACTTCTCTTGCTTTGAGCCCCCGGACTTTCTCTTTATTCCGCGGGTTAACTAGCCAATATTCTTCGTCAGCGGCAACCGCCTGCAGAAACCCGTCTGTAACAGCCTCTGAAACGTTAAAATTCTACAGAAAAGTGGGATTCTGCTTGGCCGG
>Ga0101944_10003569_pt1 | contig 21312 bp, 19 predicted proteins | sample DewCreD2012metaG_FD_75245 | JGI IMG/M metagenome (GOLD analysis project Ga0101944, IMG submission 75245) | Hot spring sediment bacterial and archeal communities from British Columbia, Canada, to study Microbial Dark Matter (Phase II) - Dewar... ... | reverse complement strand
GCGCCGCGCCTGCCAGGCCATGCCGAACCGCGGCTGGAAGTTGTTCCAGTCCTTGTTGTGCAGCTTCGCCGGGTGCGTGATCACGCCTTTGGCCCCGGCCACGACGTTGTCGGCCGCGTTGGGGTCGAAGCTGGACTGCTGCCCGTACTTGTTGTTCATCACGCTCTGCACCTGCCACCGAACTCCGAGGTTGAGGGTCAGGTTGGGCCGAGCCTTCCAGTCGTCCTGAAAATACAGCGAGTGCATCCAGTTCCGCGGAAGGTTGCTCAGCAGGTTGATGGTGCGCGTATAGGTGGACACCGCGCCGCTCATCAATTGGGTCAGGTTGTGCCCGCCGGTATTGGGGACGCTGGAACCATTGGCTTGCAAACCGTTGGTCCCGGCCAGTGAGAAGGTCCCGGCGTTGTTGTCGATGCTGCGGCTGTTGCTGCGGAAGCGCATCAAGTCGTAGCCCATCTTGAAGGCGTGCTTGCCCATCAGCTTGCTGACGTCTTCCTTGAAGTTGAGGCTCTCCTGCACATCCAAGCTGGGATTGGAGACGAAAGGAATCCCGGTGATGTTCGGCATGCTGCCCGCGCCGATATTGGGGATCCCCAGCAAAGCGCCGTAGTCGGTCCCAAAGGCCGGCCACCGCCCTTCATTCCGGTACCGGTAGTAGCTCAGCCGCGTTTCGCTGATCATGGTCGGGGCCAGGGTCCAGACGGTTCCGAGGCCGGCGGTCTTCTGCGCCTCCAGGGTGGTCCGGGAGGAATCGTCGAACAGAGGATCCTGGATGCTCATGTTCGGGGTCCAGCCCTCGCGCGTATTCCAACTGTAGGTGAAGAAGGTCTTCACGGAGTTCGTCACCTGATGGTCCAGGCGAGACGAGTAAGTGAAGTAGTCCACGGTCTTCTGCCGGGTCGCCAGCAGATTGTCGGTGTAGCCGGTCGCGTTGAACGTCCCCGGCAGATTGGGATCTGCCCAGACTTTGCGGCCGAGGAACTTGGTGGCCACCGGGCTCCAGCTAGCCTTGGGGATGATGTTGCCCACGTAGGGGTCCCGCACCCACTGGCCGTTCACCTGGCGCGTGGTGCGCGGGTCATAGATCGCGTTGACTCCCGAGCGGCCGCCGAAGCTGAAGTCGCCGTTCAGCATGTCCGCCGTCGGCACGGTGTAGGAAATCGACTCGCCCTGCCGCTCGATCAGCCACTGGCCGGCGATCATAAAGAAGGTCCGGTTGCGGCCGTCATAGAGTTTGGGGATGTAGACCGGTCCGCTCAGGTTCGCGTCCGGCATGTCGAACTTCAGCGTGGTTCCCACCTGCTCGAACCGCTCGCGCTGGAAGAAGCGCCGGTGCTGCATCGGCCTGCGCCGGAACAGTTCCGAAACCAGTCCGTGCAGTTCGTTGGTCCCGCTCTTCTTCACAATCACCACCGCCCCGCCGGCCGAGTGTCCATATTCGGCGGGCATCGCCGTGGTGATGACCTTGATTTCGTCGATGGTGTTCTGGATGGTGTCCGTGGTGTTGCTGCCGCCCGGCTGCACACCGTAAATGCCGTCTTCAAAGTAGCCGATCTGGCCGCTGTCGTTGCCGTTGATGCGGAAATCGCCCAGCGCGCCGCCCCAGCCGAAGCCGTTCACGTTGACGCCCGGCGTCAGGTACAGAATGGACCGCGACCAGCGCTGGAACAACGGCATGCGGTAAAAGTAGTCGCCCTTGACCAGCGTCCCGGTGGAGGAGGTTTCGGTCTCGAGCAGGGGGATGGCGGCGGTCACTTCCACCGTGTCCGCCACCGCGCCGATTTCGAGAGCGGCATTGACGGGCACCGTGGCGCCCACGCTCAGGGCGACGTTTTCGCGCAGGAAGCGCTTAAATCCCGCCGCTGTGATGGCCACCCGGTAGGTTCCCGGACGCAGCGCCGGCACCCGGTAGATGCCCTCGGTGTTGGTCTGGGTGATGTTTTCGATGTTGGTTGCTACGTTGGTCACGGTCACTTGCGCCCCCACCACTACCGCGCCGGTGGGATCGGTGACTGTGCCCGTCAAGGTTGCCGTGTCCTGCGCAAAAAAGGGCACGGCGAGAAACAGCAGCAAGGCCAAAAGCAGGCCCACATTTCTCTCTTTATGCATACACCTCTCCAAAGGATTGTGCGCAGCCTTTCTTACAGACCCCGAACGTCTTTGTTACTGCCACAACAGGCACACCGGAAGCACCGGTGTTTCCCTGAAGACGATTCTAAACTGCGCTAACAGGATTATACTGCCGAATTGCAGATAAAGCAATCCGAATATAGTTTCATGGAATTAAGACGCATAAATTAAGTCTATTGAATCATTGTTGACAAGCAAACATCTACTTTAAATACAAGGAGATGCCGGAGGCGCGACGGCGGAGGCGAATGTGTTGCGGTAGTGGAGCGGGAGTTTCGCTGGTCCCAGGTTGCGGTCGCACACGAGGTGTTTCGTGTGGCCTCTAGCCAGGATGGCGCCGTCCGCCGATCTGCGGAGAAGATAACAGATTTCGAGCAACCTGGAGGTGGCGCGGAGGACGGTGGTCTCGACGAGAAGTTCGTCGTCGTAGCGCGCCGGCTGGTGGTAGCGGCAGTTGGCTTCCACGACGGTCAGGAGGAAGCCTTCGCGCTCCAGGTCGCGGTATCGGATGCCCATGGATTTGAACAACTCCACCCGTCCGACTTCCATCCAGACGAAATAGTTCGCGTAGTAGGCCACCCCCATTTGATCGGTCTCGGCGTACCGGACGGTGACCCGCGCCGTGGAACTCTGGCTCATGGGCACATTGTCGCACTTGCCTGCTAGGATGGAATCAGGCGTGCGAGTCAACCGGCGGCAATTCTGGGCTGGCGTGGCCGTGGTGTTCCTGACGGCGTGGGTGGCTGCCAGCCAGGAGCCTGTTTTCACGGCCGACGTGAAGCTGGTGCGCGTTCTGGCGACGGTTCGAAACGCGGCGGGCGATCTGGTGGGAGCCCTGAACAAGGAAGATTTCACGATCTTCGACAATGGGGTTCAGCAGGAGGTGGCCATTTTCGAGCGCCAGACCGCACAGCCGCTCTCCGTTTCCCTGCTGGTAGACACCAGCCTCTCCACCGCCAAGGACCTCCGTTACGAGACGGAGGCCGTTTCCCGCTTTGCAAGAGCGGTTTTTGCGGAAGGCAATCCGCAAGACGCAGTAGCGCTCTACAGCTTCAGCTACGACGTCACGCTTCTGTCGAGCTTCACCCGGCGGCGGGACCGCCTGGAGCAGCAGATGAAGGTTCTCAAGCCCGCCAGCGGCACATCGCTTTACGACGCGATCTACATGGCGTCGCAGGAACTGGAGCCGCGCGAAGGCCGCCGGGTCCTGATTCTGGTGACCGATGGCGGCGACACGACCAGCGCCAAGACCTACCATCAGGCGCTCGAAGCCGCCCAGCGGGCGGATGCGGTGCTGTACGCCATTCTGGTTGTGCCCATCACCAACGAGGCGGGACGCAACGTCGGTGGCGAGAACGCTTTGGCGGGCCTGGCGGCGGGCACGGCGGGGCGCGTATTCCGGCCCGAAAGCATGGGGCCTCAAGTCGACACGGCCTTCCAGGACATCTTGCAGGAACTGCGGACCCAGTATTTCCTCGGATATTACCCGCGGGGCGCGCCTCCGGCCCCGGGGGGCTTTCACAGGCTGGAGGTGCGCCTCCGGAATCCGGATTTGCGCGTCAACGCGCGCAGCGGCTATTATGAGGTAGTCGAAACGCGTTCTGCCCCTGGGTCAGGGGGTTGGCGGCCCGCGCCGCGCAAGAAATAGAGTCTGCCAGCCCGGGTTCCGCACGGAGTCCCAATGAATAAAGGCAAGCCGAATATCAAATCCAAGCCGCCGGAGCAAACCTTCGAAGAGGTCAAGTATCTGCGTCACCTCATCGAGAACGACGTGCCGATCCGGGTGCGGCTGACGAACAATGAAGAGATCGCAGGAACGATCGAATTCTACGATTCGAACTTCATCCGCTTGACCCGCGAGGACGGACCCAATCTGTTCATCTTCAAGCACGACATTAAGTACCTCTACGAGACGGAGAGCTGACGGCTCTCGCAATTTTCAATGGAATCCTATTTGGAAGCAGGGCAGGAGATCGCGCGGGAAGCGGGCGCGCTGCTGGCCGCATTTTACGAACGCCGCATCGGGTATCACCTGAAAGGCGATTTTGACCTTGTGACGGAGGCCGACCTCGCCTCCGAGAGACTTGTCCTGGAGCGTTTGCAGTCGAGGTTCCCGAATCACGCCGTCGTGGCTGAGGAAAGCGGAGGGCGCCAGGCCGCCACCGATTTCCGCTGGCACATCGATCCGCTCGACGGCACGACCAACTTCGCGCACGGATTCCCGGTCTTCTGCGTCTCAATGGGACTTGAGAAGGCGGGGGAGATGATCGCGGGGATCATTTTCGATCCGCTGCGGAATGAGATGTTCACGGCGGAACTGGGTTCCGGCGCCTGGATGAACAACCGGCGCCTGAAGGTATCCCAAGCCGCCTTCCTGAAAGACTGCCTGGTGGCCACCGGCTTCCCGAACCGCAAGCGCAGCAAGAGCGTCAATGTCCACTTCTATCACCAGCTCGCGATGGCGACCCACGGGGTGCGGCGGGCGGGTTCGGCCGCCCTGGACCTCGCCTACGTCGCCGCCGGGCGGCTGGATGCGTTCTGGGAATTCGGCTTGAACTCATGGGACATGGCCGCCGGAGTGCTCATGGTCACCGAGGCCGGAGGCTGCCGCACGGACATGCTGGGGCGGCCGCACCAGCTCAATTCTCCGCACATACTCGCGGACAACGGGGCCGTGCACGAGGAGATGCTCCAGGTTTTCCGCGAAGTGTTCGAGGGGCGGTACCGGACTCCCCTGCCTCAGCCGGCGGCCGGCTCTTGAGGTTCTGACAGACGACACGCCGCGATCCGCCGCCCCACCTGGCGGGCCGCAGGAGGCGACAGGCGGCCGGAACGCTACACGGGGATGGCTTGTTTTCCGTCCCAGGAGTACGTCTTGCCGTAACGCACCGAGAGCACTCCCAGGATGCACGGCAGCACGGAATAGAAGCCGGTGTCGATGTCCACGACGGGGTCCTGACGGCTCTTCACGCAATCCAGGAAATTCCTGACGTGAGCATGGTCGGACGGACCTCCGTCGTAGCGAAAGCTTTCGCTGACGGGCTGGAACGGGGGAGTCGCCGGCCCGCCCCGCCCTGCGCCCGCATTGGGACGGAACCGGTAGCCGGTACGGTGCACCTGCAACCAGCCGAGAGTTCCGAGGAAGTAATTCCCTTGCACGTCGAAGTCGGGGCTCTGGCGCACGCAGTTGGTATAGGTCATGACGAACTTCGGGTACTTCCAGGTCACGGCCAGCGTGTCGGGCAGCATCTCCGGCAAGACGGGCGTGCGGACGTACTGTCCGGAGGCGCTGCACGTCTGCGGCTCGCGGGCGTTCATGTACCAGTGGGAGACGTCGGTCAAGTGGACGCCCCAATCCAGCAGGGTGCCGCCGGAGTAATCGTAATAGGCGCGCCAGGTTCGCTGGCGGTGGGCGGTGTAAGGCCGGCGCTCGGCGGGGCCCTGGAACAGATCCCAATCCAGATCCGGAGGCGGATCGGCCGGGGGGCCAGGGTCGCGGGTATAGTTCCCCTGGTAGACGCACTCGACGTGATAGACGTTGCCGATCATGCCATCCTGCACACGCCTGGCGTTCTCCTGGAAGTGGAGCCAACTGCGCTGCTGGAGGCCGACCTGGACGACGCGCTTGTACTGGCGCACCGCGGCGCGCATCTTGTGCCCCATTTCGATGGTGTTGGTCAGAGGCTTTTCACAATAGCAGTCCTTGCCCGCCTGGCTGGCTTCCATCACCATTGGTCCATGCCAGTGATCCGGCGAGGCGATGAGAACCGCGTCGATGTCTTTCCGTTCAAGAACGCGGCGGTAATCGTTGACCGCCTCAGGCTTGTTGTTTCCCTTGGCGCCGAGCTTGGCGGCGACCTGCTCGCGGGTGGGTCGGTAGACGTCGCAAACCGAGACGAGCTCCACATCCGGAAAATCGAGAAAAACCCCTCCGACATAACTGCCGCGTGTCCCGGCGCCGAGAATCGCGAAGCGGATCCTGTCGGCGGCGCCAATGGCGGAACGCGACATGGCCGCGGTTGCGGCGGAACTGACTAAGAAGGCGCGCCTGCTCTGCATCTGAAACACTCCTTCGAAAGAACGTAAGCAACCTCCCCGTGATTGTACTGCATCGGACCGGGCAGGTTCCGGCGCGCGAACGCCCCGGCGAACGGCCGGCCCGGCCGTGGTAGACTTGCGTCTTGATCCGGCGCGGAGGACGCCGGGGCCCTCGCGATGCTTCGATTCCTTCGAGAGATACTGCCCTCCAACGTATTGACGCTGGCGATCACGGAAGCAGTTCTGGTCTTTTCGTGCTTCGTGGCCGCGAGCTTCCTGCTGCTGCCCGTCGACCCCGTGGTGTATTTACTCTACGACGGGGGGCTGGGGCGGATTTCCATCGCAGTCGCGAGCATCCTGACCGGCCTGTATTTCCACGATCTCTACAGCCAGATCCGGGTCAGCTCGAGGCTTCTCCTCCTCCAGCAGGTTCTCCAGGTTACGGGCATTTCCTTCCTCTTTCAGGCGCTCCTGTATTACGCGAACTCGGGGCTGATCCTTCCCCGCTGGCTGATGATGCTGGGAGGCGGCTTCAGCCTCATTGCCATCACGGGGTGGCGCACGTTCTACAGCGCGGTCGTGCTGCGCGCCTTGGGGGAGGAAAAGGTGCTGCTGCTGGGGTCGAATTCTCTGGTGGAGGAGATCGCGCGGCACATCCGGGAGCATCCGGAGCTGGGCATGAAGGTGGCCGGCTACGTGGACGAGCAAGCCAGTCCCGCTCTTGACCGGCACGCCGAGCACCTGGGCCCGCCGGGGCGTCTGCGCGAACTGGCGGAGAAGTTGGAGCCCGACCTGATCATCGTAGGTCTGGCGGAGCGCCGCAACCGAACACCGATGGCGGACCTGTTGGAGCTGCGTTTTTCCGGCATCCGGATTCAGGAGGCGGCGACGGCGCATGAGCGAGTCGCCAAGACGGTGTCCCTGAGGGAACTGAGGCCGTCACAGTTGATTTATACGGGGGGTCTGGGTCCGCGCCCGGGCATGGTTACCCTGCAAGCGGCGTATTCCAGGGTGATCGCGCTGGCGGGGCTGGTTCTGGCCTCGCCGGTCATGCTGCTGGCAGCCGCGGCGGTGCGGCTCACTTCACGGGGACCGGCATTGTACCGGCAAACGCGGGTGGGCTGGAAAGGCCGGCCTTTCACTCTCTACAAGTTTCGTTCGATGCGAGCGGACGCCGAAGAGGTCACCGGAGCGGTGTGGGCAACCAAGAACGACCCGCGCGTCACGCCGGTGGGACGGTGGCTGCGGAGGCTGCGGGTGGACGAACTGCCTCAGTTCATCAACGTGCTGAAGGGCGACATGTCGCTGGTGGGGCCGAGACCCGAGCGGCCCGAATTCGTGGCGAGTCTCTCCAAGCAGATTCCGTACTACCGCCAGCGCCTGTTCGTCCGGCCAGGCATCACCGGCTGGGCGCAGATCAATCACAAGTACGGGGATTCGGTGGAAGACGCGGCCAGGAAGCTGGAGTACGACTTGTACTACATCAAGAACCTGTCGCCGGCGCTGGACGCCTATATCATCGTGCAGACCATGAAGACCGTCCTGCTCCAGCGCGGGGCGCAGTAGAGGCCGGCGCGGGCTTGTCCGCGCCGCGGAAGCGAAAAACTGTTAGCATCAGGGTACTGGATGTTTCCCAGGAGGACGGCAGGGCGCGTGCGGCTTTGGGGGGCTCCAGGAAAGAATCAAACCAGAAGACTTCAGGAGGACAGTTATGGCAGACATTACTCGCCGGTCCGTTGTGCAAGGGACGCTGGCAGGGCTTGCCGGAACAGGGCTGGGCATGAGCGTACCGGCGCTGGCAGTGCCCCGGACACCGGCCAAAGTCGGATTCAAGCTCTGCGAACTTTTTGGCAGCCCGCAGAGCCGAGACGTTGTGATCGCCAAGCAGTTGGGGGTCACTCACGTCATTACAGGAATGGGTTTCGGCCGGGTTCGGAAGGAGGAGTACATCGACGTCGCCCGGAAGACGAAGGAGGCCTGGGAGGCCGCCGGCATCACGATCGCGGGCGTTGAGGGACACCCGGTCCCGTTTGAGAATCTCAAGGCGGGGACTCCGCAGGCGGACGAGGAGATCGAGAACACGAAGTGGGCCATCGAAGCCCTGACCAAGGTCGGGATCGACATGATCTGCTACAACTTCATGGCGGGTCTGGGGTGGACGAGGACGAACACGAAGCTTGAACTTCGCGGCGGATCGCTGACGAGCGAGTTCGACGCCACGGCGCCGCAAATGCAGACGCCCACGCGCTTCGGCGAGATCAGCGAAGAGAAGATGTGGGCCAACATCACCAAGTTCTTGAAGGAAGTCATTCCGGTGGCGGAGAAGTTCAAGATGAAGATGGCGCTTCACCCGGACGACCCGCCGCTGAGTCCGCTGCGCGGCGTGGCGCGCATCATCACGAGCGCGCGCAATTACCGGCGGATCTTCGACATCGTCCCCAGCCCGTACAACGGCGTGACCTTCTGCCAGGCCAACTTCAAGCTGATGGGCGAAGACATTTACTCGCTGGCGAAGGAATGGTGCCAGAAGAAGAAGGTCTTCTTCGTTCACTTCCGCGATGTGGAAGGGGTCAAGACGAAGTTCCACGAGACCTTCCACGACGACGGCCCGACGGACATGGCCAAGATGCTGGAAGTGTACAGCAAGAACGGCTTCGACGGCCCGATCCGCCCGGATCATGCCCCGGCGCTGGCCGTGGACAACGTGGGAGCAGGCGGATCTTCCGGCTATACGATCGGCGGCAAGATCTTTGCGTTCGGGTACATGAAGGGCATCATGGACTCTCTGAAGCTGCCCTACGCCTGATCTGCGGCAACGGCGGGCGCATTTTCAGAACCCAGCAGGAGCAGGCGGCGAGGGCAGGAGCGCCGCCTGTTTTGTTAGCATAGGAATCTCCCGCGATCCATGATCGTCACCCATCAGGTTGTTTGTTTTGACTCTCTGTCTCTCGACTGCGGCGAGACGATCTCCCCGGTGGAGGTGGCGTACGAGACCTACGGCACGCTGAATCCGGCGCGGTCGAACGCGGTTCTCATCCTGCACGCTCTGACGGGCGACGCTCACGCGGCCGGCATCAGCAAGGAAACCGGGAAGCCGGGCTGGTGGGACAATTCGATCGGTCCGGGGAAGGCGTTCGACACCGACAAGTACTTCGTCATTTGCAGCAACGTGCTGGGCGGATGCCGGGGGACCACGGGCCCATCCTCGTTGAACCCCGCGACGGGCAAGCCGTACGCCCTGTCGTTTCCGGTCATCACCATAGCGGACATGGTGCGGCTCCAGAAGAAACTGGTCGATCATCTGGGCATCGGCAGGCTGCTGGCCGTGGCCGGAGGCTCGATGGGCGGGATGCAGGCGCTGGAGTGGGCGGCGGCCTATCCGGAAAGCGTCGCCGCGGCGATCCCGATCGCGACGACCTGGAGGCACAGCGCCCAGCAGATCGCCTTCAACGAGGTGGGCCGGCAGGCGATTATGGCCGATCCGGACTGGAACGAAGGGAACTACTACGACGCGAGGCCGCCGGCGCGCGGGCTCGCCGTGGCGCGCATGGTGGGGCACATCACGTACATGAGCGACGAGTCGATGCGCGAGAAGTTCGGCCGGAGGCTGCGGAACAAGGACAAGTACGGATTCGATTTCTCCATCGACTTCGAAGTGGAGAGCTACCTCCGGTACCGGGGCGCGCAGTTCGTCGATCGTTTCGACGCCAATTCTTACCTGTACATCACGAAGGCTCTGGACTACTTCGACTTGACGAACGGGCGGGGTTCGCTCGCCGAGGTCCTGGAAGGGACGCGGGCGCGATTTCTGGTCATCAGTTTCACGTCCGACTGGCTGTACCCCAGCTACCAGTCGCTTGAGATCGTGAAGGCCCTGCGCAGCCGGAACCGGGACGTGACCTACTGCGAGCTGTCCTCCAACTACGGGCACGACGCATTTCTGGTGGACATCGGGGAGCAGACCGAGATCCTGCGCAGCTTTCTGGCCAATACATACAAGGAGAAGATCCCGAGGTGACCGCCGCCGCCGAATCCAGACGCCGCCCGTTCGTGCAGGAGGTGCTTGGGCGAAGCGATTACGCGATCATCGGCAGCCTGGTTGAGCCCAACACCAAGGTGCTCGATCTGGGTTGCGGCGACGGGGAATTGCTGCAATGGCTCGTGGAAAACAAGAACGTTGAGGCGCGGGGCATCGAACTGAACCGGGCGCGGGTGCAGAAAGCGATCGCCCGGGGAGTCTCGGTATTCCAGGGCGACATCGACGAAGGGCTTGCCGACTACCCCGACTGGGCGTTCGATTACATCATTTTGAGCCAGACCCTTCAAGAGACCCGCCATCCGCTGCGGGTACTGGAAGAGATGCTGCGCGTAGGGCGTCACGCCATTGTGACGTTCCCGAACTTCGGGCACTGGTCGGTGCGCCTGTCGCACCTGTTCAGCGGGCGGGCCCCAAGAACGAAGCTGTTCCCTTACGGCTGGTACGATTCGCCCAACATCCATTTCCTGACGGTGAAGGACTTTGAGGAGCTGGCGAAGAGTCAGGCGTGGACCATCGAGCGCAAGATCTTCCTTTCCGGCCACAGGATGGGGCAGATGCTGGCGAACCTCATGGCCGAGATTGCGGTCTTCATGCTCCGGCGGTGAGGCGGCCGCGGAGCCGGGCGGCCGAATCCGCTACCAGTTGGCCTTGGTTCCATCGGGCAGGAACATGCTCTGATCCCGCCAGGCGACGCCGGCCTTGGACGCCTTCCTTACTTGGTCCCAGTCGATCCGCACGCCCAACCCCGGCAGTTCGGGAATGGCGAGGTGGCCGCCGGTGTCCAGAGTGAAGCGGGGCCAGTCCCGCTCCTCGATGTAGCGGAGCCAGGGATCCACCCCCGCCTCGGCGCCGCTGGCGTTGTAATGGATTCCTTTCGACCACTCGAGAATCCAGCCGGCGCGGGACTGCACGACGACCTGAAGGCAAGCCATGAACGCGATGGGCGAGAGAGGACAATGGGGCGCGATGGAGATGCCGTTGGCCTCGGCCATGGCCGCGATCTCGGCGGCGTTGGAGATGCCGCCCACGTGCACGACATCGGGCTGAAGAATATGGGCCGAGCGCTGGGCGATGACATCGGAGAATTCAGCCGGCGTACACATGCGCTCTCCGGTGGCGACCGGCACGTGGGTCAAGCGGGTGATTTCGGGGAGCCAGCGGTTGTAATCGGGCCGCACGGGCTCCTCATAGAACAGAGGCCGGCAGAACTCGAGTTCCTTGGCCAGACGCCTGGCCATGGGCACATTGCAGCGGCCGTGAAAATCGAAGCCGATCTCCACGTCCGGCCCGACGGCTTCGCGCACGGCGCGGGCGCGGGCGACGGCGAGCTGGATGCCGCCATAGGTGTCGATGGCGGCCAGCGGAGGACAGGCATTCATCTTGATGGCCCGTGCGCCTTCGGCCACGACGCGGGCGGCTTCCTCAGCGGCGGCCTGGGGCGGGTTGTTGTTGCCGCCCGCCCAGCGATAGACCTTGACGCGGTCGCGGACCTTGCCACCCAGCAACTGGCAGACCGGCTGCGCCAGGGCCTTGCCCAAAATGTCCCAAAGGGCGATTTCGATGCCGCCCAGGGCGCTCATGAAATGCGCGCCACCGTGGTAGAAGGCTTCGTCGTACCGCCCGCGCACCAGGCGCTTCAAGTCGCGGGCGTCCTTGCCCACAAAACAGGGCGCCAGTTCGCGGACCAGCGCCTCGGAGGAATCCAACTGTCCCTCCACCGTGTACTCGCCGAAGCCTTCCAGTCCGCCGGCGGCCAGAATGCGCAGGAGGCCCCATCTTGGCGGCACCTGCACTGTCTCTACCCGCTCAATCGTCAGCTTGAACTCGCCCATGTCCGATCCACCCGCAAGACTCCAGAATATCTCAGAGCGGGCTGAGGTTCGGACGAGGACGGCCGGCGGCGCGGCCGGCCCAGATCAGCGTTTGAAGAGGGCGTAGTAGATGACGTAGAACCAGCTCAGCAAACCGTGGATGATGGCCCAAAGAATGGATTTGTTCAGGGACCAGGAAATGGCGATCGCCAGAGCGCTGCCGAGGGTAATTCCGGAACGCGCCGCCTCGTGATGAACCGGCATGGGGCAGTCCTCCTCTCTCGCCATTCTGGCTGATTGAGGCGGCGAAGGCTACTTGCGTTCCAGTTCGGTCAGAGTCTCGACGTGAGCCGAGATATTCATAGAGCAGAACTTCGGCCCGCACATGGAGCAGTAATGAGCTTCCTTGAAGCCGTCGTCTGGCAGGGTCTCGTCATGCATGGCCCGCGCCATCTCAGGATCCAAAGAGAGTTCGAACTGCCTGTTCCAGTCGAAACTGTAGCGCGCGCGGGAAAGTTCGTCGTCGCGGTCCCGCGCGCCGGGGCGATGACGGGCGATGTCGGCGGCGTGAGCGGCGATCTTGTAAGCGATGATGCCGGCCCTGACGTCGTCCTTATTGGGGAGTCCCAGGTGCTCCTTGGGGGTGACGTAACAGAGCATGGACGCGCCATACCAGCCGATCATGGCGGCGCCGATGGCCGAGGTGATGTGGTCGTAGCCGGGGGCGATGTCAGTGACGAGCGGGCCGAGGGTGTAGAAGGGCGCTTCGTAGCAGAGCTCCATCTCCTTCTCCACCTGCATCTGAATCTGATCCATGGGGATATGGCCCGGCCCTTCGATCATGACCTGGACATCGTATTCCCAAGCTTTCCGGGTCAGCTCCCCGAGAGTTTTCAGCTCGGCGAACTGGGCTTCGTCGCTGGCGTCGGCGAGGCAGCCGGGCCGGAGGCCGTCGCCGAGGGAGAAGGCGACGTCGTACTTCTGGAAGATCCTGCAAATATCCTCGAAGCGCTCGTAGAGCAGGTTCTGGCGGTGGTTGCGCACCATCCACTGGGCCAGGATCGCCCCCCCGCGGCTGACGATGCCGGTGATCCGTTTGGCGGCCAGCGGGACGTATTCGACGAGGAGGCCGGCGTGAATGGTCATGTAATCCACGCCCTGCTCAGCCTGTTCCTCGATCACTTCGAGCATCAGCTCGGGGGTGATGTCCTCGACGCGCCGAACGCGCGCGACGGCCTCGTAGATCGGCACGGTGCCCACGGGGACCGGGGAATGGCCGATGATGGCGCGCCGGATGGCCTCCAGGTCGCCGCCGGTGGAAAGGTCCATCACGGTGTCGGCGCCGTACTTGACCGAGTAGCGCAGCTTCTCGAGTTCGGCCTCGATATCGGAGGTCACAGCGGAATTGCCGATGTTGGAGTTGATTTTGCAGCGGGAAGCGACGCCGATCGCCATCGGCTCGAGGTTGGTATGGCGGATATTGGCGGGGATGATCATGCGTCCGCCGGCGATTTCCGACCGGACCAGTTCTGGGGAGAGGCGTTCCCGGTGAGCGACATACATCATCTCCTCGGTGACGATGCCCTGGCGGGCGTAATGCATTTGGGTTCTCACGCGGTCGCCGAGACGGCGGGCAACCCATTCTGTCCTCATAATGAAAGTCCTTCCTTCCGCCCTCTGATATTCCCAATTATGGCACAGGCGGGCGGAAGGGCTGGAGTCCGAAATTGGCATCCGGGCGCGGCTGGAGCGGGCCGGGAGGCCGGGCGGAGGAGACGGCGGAGCGCGGATGCGAGACTACCTGGCGAGGTCCCGGTGGGAGGATTTCACACGGAAACCCTGGCGCGAAAGACGGCGGCGCATCTCGTCGGTGATCATCACGGAACGGTGGCGTCCGCCGGTGCATCCGAAGGCGATGGTCAGGTAGCTTTTGCCTTCACGGATGTAGTGGGGGAGGAGGTAGGAGAGGATCTGGGTGATCTTGTCCAGGAATTCGACCGTCTGCGGGAAACTCCGGATGTAGCGAGCCACCGAAGGATGCCGTCCGCTGAGTTTCTTGAACTGGGGGATGTAGTTGGGGTTGGGCAGGAACCGGACATCGAAGACCAGGTCGCTGTCGGCGGGAAGGCCATAACGGTAGCCGAAGCTGGTGACGTAGACCATGATGCCGGACCGCTCGGATCCTCCGCCGAACTTCTCTCCGATCAGTTCGCGCAGTTCGTGGACATTGAACTTGGAGGTATTGATCGTGTGATCGGCGAGGGCGCGGATGGGGGCGAGCTGGCGGCGCTCGCGACGCACGCTGCGCAGGATGGACTGGCTTGTTCCCAAGGGGTGGGGGCGCCGCGTCTCGCTGAACCGGCGGACGATGGTCGTGTCGTCGGCCTCAAGAAAGACGAGGGTCGTGGGCAGCGTGCGGCGCAGCTTCGAGAACAGCGCCGGGAACCGCTCCAGCGCGGCGCCTTCGCGCACATCCACTACCAGGGCCGCCCTCCGGATGTGAGGGGAGTCCCGGACCAGTTCGGCGAACTTGGGGATCAGGTCCACCGGCAGGTTGTCGGCCGAGTAGAATCCCAGATCCTCCATGCACTTGAGCACGGTCCCCTTGCCGGAACCGCTCAAGCCGGTGATGATGACAAACTCGGCCTGCGCCGTGGCGCCCGCCGGAGTACGTTTGGCCACTCCGGTCGCCTCAGGCTTCGACCAAGTCGAAGTGCCCGTCCCGCCGGCGCAGCAAGACGCTGATGCCGTCGCGGTCGGCGTCGTGGAAGACGAGGTAGTTCCGGGCGGGGTCCATTTCCAGCAGGGCCTCTTCCAGGGTCATCGGCTTTCGGGAATGATGATCATTCACCCGGAAGACGAGCCTTCCACCGGGCTCCTCCGAGGAAGCCTCGACAACGGCGGGCGAAGACTCTTCCGGCCACGCCTCCTTGGGCCCGCGCTTGGTGTCTCGCTTCTTGGCGCGGAGCTTGAGAACCTGCTTCTCCAAGCGCTCGATCGCCCCGAGCAGCGCGGTGAACTGGTCCGCCTCCTCGGCCGCCCCGACGACCGGATTATCCAGCAGGCGCACGGTAATTTCGGCGCGGCGCAGGTGCCGCTCCGAAGTCAGAATGACGTGCGCTTCGCGCTCTCCTCCTCTCGAGTCCAGCAGTTTCGCCAGCTTGCCGAGCCTGGCTTCCAGCTTCTTCTTTTGGGCGGGCGTGAATGTCTCCTGGCGCCCGGTGTATGCCACCTTCATAAGACCCTCCCTACCAGCGACGGTTCATTCGCGAACCCGCCGGTGATGCGTGGATGGAATCTTCATGTCCTCGCGATACTTGGCGACGGTTCTGCGGGTTACATGGATGCCCTCCTGCTGCAACCGGGCGGTGATCTGCTCATCCGTCAAGGGGTGCGCCGGATCCTCCTCGCTGATCATCTTTTTGACGCGCCGCTTGAGGAGCAGCAGAGGAGTCGCACTGCCTTGAGGCCCCTGCACCGCCTCCGAGAAGAAGTAACGCAGTTCAAAGACTCCCTGGGGTGTGTGCGCAAACTTGTTGGCGACCGCCCGGCTGACGGTGGAGGGATGCACGCCGATCTCCTCGGCGACGTCCTTGATCATCATCGGCTTCAGATGATCGATTCCGTGATCGAGGAAATCACGCTGGCGTCCCACGATCGCCTGGCAGACCTTCTGAATGGTTTGCTTGCGCTGTTCGATGTTCTTCATCAACTGGATGGCGGAGGCGTAGCGTTCCTTGACGTAGTTGCGAACATCCTTGTCCGGCTCCTGGGTGCGATCGAGCATCTTGCGGTAGTCCCGGTTCAAGCGGAGCTGCGGCAGATCGTCGTCGTTCAGCTCGATGACGTAGTCATCGCCCTCTTTGAAGATGAGAACATCCGGCTCCACCACGCGGGCGCCGGGACCCGAATAGCGAAGACCGGGGCGGGGGTCGAGCGTCCGGATGACGTGATCCGCGATCTGCACCTGCTCCAGAGGACGGTCCAGCAACCGCGCCAGTTCCTTAAGCTGTCTGGTCTCGACGAGCTTCAGGTGGTTGTCCACGATCTGCCAGGCGAGGCCGCCGCGGGCATTGCGGCTCTCCAGTTGAAGCAACAGGCATTCCCGGACATCCCTGGCCCCAACTCCCGCCGGGTCCAGGGACTGAACGACCTTGAGGGCCGCCTCCAGATCTTCGCGCTCCGCTTCGCCGGGCACGACCAGCTCCTCCAGAGGCGCCGCGAGATATCCGTTTTCGTCCAGATTCCCGATGATGAGGTCCGCCGCATCGCGCACCCGGCCGTCAAGCACCATAACGCTGAGTTGCGAGCGCAGATGGTCGGCCAGGGTGACGGGGGTCGAGAGGAAGGTTTCGAAAGAAGGTTTTTCGACGACCTCGGAGGCGGGGCTCTTGTAGCCCGGATCGAGGTAGTCGTCAAAGAAGGAACCGAAGTCGATCTCCTCGAACGGATCCGCGGCCGGCTTGGTTTCCGGCAACTCAGGCGCATCCGCGGCGCCCGCGGCCACCGCTCCGCCCGAGTCCTCCATCGCTTCCGGCGCGGGATCGCCGGTTTGCTCCGCCGGCTCGGCAGCCTCCTGCACGGCATCCAGGATTCCCTGGTCCGCGGGAGCGGGATCCGCGGGATCGCGCTCGGCTTCGATCAGAGCCTGAACTTCCTCAGGGGTGAGCTCTTCGCCCCCGTTCTCGGCGGCCTCCTCCAGGACGGGGTTCTGGGCGATCTCCTCGGTGATCATGTCCTTCAGCTCCAGCCGGTTCAACTGGAGCACCGTCACCATCTGGACGAGGCTCGGCGTCAGGATCTGCTTTTGCGCGACCTTCAGTTGCAGTCTGGGCCCGAGCGAACTCATTCGCCCTCATTTTAACAGACTGGGGCTGGGAGCCAGCCTGTTTTGTGAGGCTTGGGGTCTGGGGCGGCGGGGACGCCCGCCGGGGGGAGGAGGGAGGAGCGGGCGGCCAAGCGCCGGAGGGCCGCTATTGCGAAGCGGTGAGGAAGAGCATTCCGGCGGCAGGACGGTCCTGAAGAGCGGCGGCGTGTTCCAGAACCCGTCTGGCGTGATCGGCGGCGGCTCGAACGCCGGCTTCGTACGCCGGGTTCGGTCTGCCGGGCCCGCCGTTGTAAGCGCCGACGGCCAGGGCGACGTCTCCCGAGAACCTGTCGAGGAGTTCCCGAAAGAACAGACCGGCACAGGTGGTCAGCACCTCCGGGGGCACGTCGTCCAGATTGAGCTGCCTGGGAGGACGCAGGTGTTCCGGCAGCAAGGTGTAGTCACGAGTATCCTTGAGGAATCGCCGGTGGGCGTGGCGCAAGGTCTCCCGTGTGATTTGCCAGATTCCGGAGGACTCATTGAGGACCAGGACGCCCTTGGGGCCGCGCTTCAGCACGACATCGCCCTTTTCGGCGCGCCGCTTCCAGGCCGCATTGCCGAGGTCGCCCTTCACGTGCATGTAGTTGTTCTCCATGGCGCCGATTCCCAGGAAGAAGTCCAGAGGGAGGCCGTAGAAGTCCGCGATGGTCACTATGTCTTCCGCGAGGCGCCGGGCCTGCACCCGGTCCGGCGGCCGGGCCAGAGATTCCGTGCCCCGGCGGACCCGCGCGTCTGTTTCCGCCTTGAAGCGAATGAATCGCTTCATGTAGGCGACCAATTGCCGGCGGGGAATGGTCTCGAATCGCGGACGGGCGGGCAGATTGTAAGCGGTATCGAAGACGTAGGTCTGGGTCTCAAAGCGCGAGACGGTATCCGGATGCACCCACCGAGGCGCCACGTCGCTGAGCAGACCGTCCCTCCGCAGCCCGTAGAGATAGGGGAATGCCGCCACCAAATCGTTCGGCGCTTCCATCCGGATGATGTAATCGAGGGACTTGCCTTTCCTCTCATACGTGAGCCAGGAGCGGAGGCCGTTGCGGGCGGCGACTCCCCTGTAATAGCCGAACATCAGGTAGGCGAGCAGTTCATCATCGAGGGCGGTCACGTCCTGGACCAAGGCGCGGCTGGGCACCGCCGCAACAGTCTTGCCCTCCATGAAACTGATCGCAGGAGCGAGGACCACAGGCGAAACGGCGGGGAGCGGGCGCGGCCAGAAGCGGAAGGCCGCATAGCCGAGGATGGCCATTCCCGCAACGATGGCGATGGTGAAGCGCGCGCGCATGGATCCTGGCCGCCTTACGATTCCAGATGTAGCACGACGAGAAGGCCGGGAATCACGAAGGCTCAGGCGGACGCTAACGCCGCCTGGAGCATCGCCCGGGCGTAAGCGACGTTGAAGACCCATCCGGCGTACTGTCCCGAATTGGCCTGCTCGCGATCGTAATCGAGGCCGCGCGGGTGTTCCGGATAGATCAAGCGAGGATACTTCTGCCGCACCAGTTCTTTCATTACGGCGAACATATCGACTTCGCCTTCGTCGGGGAAGACCTCAGTGTACTTTTCGCGCGGGATCTGCATGACGACGTTGCGGAAGTGCACATGGTTGATGCAGTCCTTCCTGCCGAAATAGCGGCAAACCTCCACCGGGTCGTGTCCCATCTCTCTGGTGACGCCGCAGTCGTACGTAATCCCGTTGCAGGGGCTGGGCACAATGTCGACGAGCCGCTTCCAGCCATCGACGCTGCCCATGATCTGACCGGAACCGCGGCTGATGGGAGCCGGGGGGTCGTTCGGATGCAAAGCAAGGCGCACGTTCGACTCTTTGGCGACGGGGACGACGGCCTTCAGGAAATAAGTAACGTTGGCCCACATCTCGTCGAGGGAGTGCGCGCCTTCCTCGGGCAACGGCGGCAGGTCCTTAATCTTCTGGTAGTCGAAGGAGAGCATCCCCGCCCCGCCGCGCCCCGGTTCCTCGAAGTAGCCCTCGGTGGCGCGGTGAGCGTAGAAGTTGTACTCGATTACGGGCAGACCCGCTCTGCCCGCGGCGCGGATCGATTTCTGCACGTTTTCGATATCCTGATCCCGTCCCGGCCTGCCGTAGACAGCGTTATTGAAGCCGCCGACCATCATGTTCAGAACGGTGAGGCCGGCCGCCTTATGGCGGTCCATGATGGCGCGCAACTGGGCCTCTTCCCACGGAATCCTGGGGCCGCCGAGGATCACGTGGTCCACGCCGAGTTGCTTGATGCGGCGCAGGCCGCGATCGTTCGGGGCGGAGCCGGAGATCATGCAAAGCTTGGGCGTGCCCGGACCCTCCGCCACCGGCCAGCGGCGCGCGGCCGCCAGCGCCGACGTACTTGAGGCCGCCAGGGCCGCGGCGCCGGCGGCTCGCGCCAGGTCCCGCCGCGAGAGTTGAGAATTCATGAGAGATCTCCTTGGGCCAGTGGGCCTGTCGGAAGTATACTCCCCTGAGACGCCCGGCTACGCGGGCCCGGAACCGAATTGGGGCTCTCAGAGCGGGGCGGAGAGGGGCCTGGAGGATTCAGGCCTGTCGCTTGAGCTTCGAGCAGGGCCCGTACGGGGAGACCGGCGGTCATTCAGCGGGCCGGACGATGGATTGAAGCATGGTCTCCAGGCAATCGGGACAGAGGCCGTGAGACAGCGACGGGACCTGCCCGCCCTCCATGACACCGAGGGCAGCCAGCGCGCGCTCCACAGGAACCCAATCCTGCCCGCAGCGGAAGAGCTTGCACACGCTGCAAACCAACAGCACTTCCCTGGAACGGGGAACGTTGACGTCGAGCAGCGGGACAGCCGGGCGATCCTGGGATCGCAGAAGAGTGGAGGAAAAGCGAACGAACTCCGCGCCTGGGCGGGACACTGCCATGCGAAAAAGGCGAACGCGGCCGGGGGAATCGCAATGGAACGGGAATGAGACACGCTTTCCCGTGGTCCGCACACGATGCAGCAGCACCCGGTAAATGGCCCGCACTTCCTCGCCCGAAATGTACTCCCAAAGAGGGCGGCCCAGGACCGAAGAGACGTCCAGGGAGGCGGCGTCATTCTCAGCGGCAAATTCGTCCCACGGGCCTCGAATGGCGCAGATTGTGTCGTCGTCGAGGATGGTGTATTCGATATTATCGTCGCCTAACACGTGGCGCTCTCCACCTTGCCACCAGCATACGCCATTGGCGTGACGGCATCGCCTGGCAGCCGGCTGCGGGGAACGTGGGCCACCGGTCCTCCCCCGGGCCGGAAGATCAACCGGTCAGGGCAAGACGGGGGTTCCCAGTTGGAAACCTTCGCCGAGGTAGATCCGCTTGACGTCGGGATCCTGTCCCAAGGCTTCCGGCGTCCCGGCCCGGAAGATGCTCCCGTTGTGAATGATGTAAGCCCGGTCCGTCACCGCCAGCGTCTCGCGGACGTTGTGGTCCGTGACCAGGATTCCGATTCCGCCGCGCTTCAAGTCAGAAATGATCTTCTGCAACTCCAGCACCTGAATGGGATCAATCCCGCTGAAGGGCTCGTCCAGCAACAGAAAGGAGGGTTCGATCACCAGAGAGCGGGCGATCTCGACGCGGCGCCGCTCTCCCCCGGAGAGCGCGTACCCGTTGTTGTTGCGGACTTTTTCCAGGCCGAGTTGCTCGATCAGTTGCTGCATCCGCTCGCGCCGCTGCCGTGAGCTCAGGGGCAGCGACTCCAGGATCGCCAGCAGATTCTCCTCCACCGTCAGCTTGCGGAAGACCGAAGGCTCCTGCGGCAGGTAGCTGATCCCCTTGCGGGCGCGGAGATACATCGGCAGGTTGGAAATATCCTCGTCATCCAACAGAATGCGCCCGGCGTCGGGGCTGATCAAGCCCACCACCGTGTGGAAGAATGTCGTCTTGCCGGCGCCGTTGGGCCCGAGGAGGCCGACCACTTCGCCCTGCTCGACCAGCATGGAGACGGCGTCGACGACCTTACGCCCGCCATAGGATTTTGAAACTTCGCAAACCTGGAGTCTTCTCATGTCTGCCGTCAGCGGCGCAGCCGCGTGGCGGCGGGCTTGCTGTCCCCGCCCTCCACAAGCAGCTTGTCTTTCTCTTGATACCACGTAATCCGGGTTCCGCGCGTGGTTCCCCGGAGGCTGTCGTCGAATTGCGGGGCGCCGCCGTAAAGCACCGCCATGGCCTCGGGCACGTGGTACTCAGCATGTTCTCCCGTGCCCAGGCGGGTGCGCCCGGGAGTTGCCTGGAAGATTCTGGCGCCTCCGTCCGCGAAGGCCGTTTCCAGTTCCGTCCGCCCATCTTTCAGAGCGAGAACCGCGCGGATCCCGGCCGCGGCGACCTTCAGGCCCGCCCGCTCCAGTTCCGCGCCTCCGCTATAAACGGCCGTGCGGTTCTCCTCCGTATAGCGCAACTGTTTGGCCCGCACCTGCGTCATCACGG
>Ga0101944_10003568_pt1 | contig 21322 bp, 34 predicted proteins | sample DewCreD2012metaG_FD_75245 | JGI IMG/M metagenome (GOLD analysis project Ga0101944, IMG submission 75245) | Hot spring sediment bacterial and archeal communities from British Columbia, Canada, to study Microbial Dark Matter (Phase II) - Dewar... ... | reverse complement strand
GCGCCCAACACTGCGTCCACGCGGACGAATTGCCAAGTTCCGCTAAACCGGCTTTTCTGGTCGGTAAGTTTTTATCCCGTTTACTGGCCTGGTTCTCGGCAATTCGCCGGTAACGCTGGCCGTTGGGCGGCACTTTCAAAAGGAGTAACATGGCTAAATGTGTTATGTGTGAAAAAGAAGTAAATGGCTTTTACGATTACGAAGGCGCAAAAATACCTATCTGCTTTGAACATTATGAAGATGGTACATTCTTTTCTGATTATCTGGCCGCCCAACAAAGCGTGCAGCGGACGGGTGGGGAGTCTGCTGCTAATCTATCATTATTTTCCGCAGAGGTTCAGCCCCCTGCGAAGGTTACGGCGAAATCCACCCGCCGCTAACGCAAACCGTTAGCCAGCCCTTTGCTGGCGGAGGTGATAAATGGAATGGTCAGAGAATGCAAAGTATTGGCTTCGTAAACTTGGCAACTTTGGAATAACGTCATCTGGTAAAGAAATAAAGGGGTGGGCTTTGCTGGATAAGGATCTGGATAGTGATTATGATGAATATGAAAGAGTTTATTTTTCAGCCAAAGATATGCGCAAATTAGCCGCTGCCGCTATTGAGATAGCAGAAAAATTAGAGGCTGGCTAACAAAGCGTGCACCCGACTTGGGGCAGGCGGCGCGTCTGAAAGCATAAATGCAGTTGCCCTAAGCGGGTAACGCAAACCGTTCGGCGGCAATCCCGCAAAGGAGATTCGATGAATAATCATTTACCCACAATTTCAACTTGCCCCATCGGTGGGGAGCAGTATGTCGAGTTTAAAGATAAAACGAAACGCGGCAATCCTGTCCGTGTGCAATATGATTATCGTCACCAAGATGGTACTTTATTTTCCACGATTGCAGATAACCTTGAAGCCGCGCGAGCAAAGCGCGATGCTTGGCTTAAACGCCGCCAAACATTGCGCGCACCCGACAGGGCTAACGTCGCGGCAAAAAGAAGAAGTCCTTAAAATTGTCAGGTCTGTTATCGGAACTGGTCTTGCTAATCCGCCCTGCGGGTAGCGCAAACCGTTGGGCGGCATTGCGGAAAGCAGACGCACACCTGGCAGCCTTGAGCAGAAAAACTGCAAACGTCCCCGACGGAAACGCTAGATGAGGCACGCGCCCGTCAGTCGGAGCAGCGCCCGACCCGCCCAGACAGAACAATCAACCGGCTAACTAGCCGGTTGATCGTCTATTACCACTTAAAACAACCGTTCATGGTTAGTTTATCGCCATTCTCCCATGTGAACGGCAATCCCGAACTTGTCGCACCGTTGATGATATAAGTCCCAGATACAATGGACACGCGCGTTGCCAAATATCCGCTTGGGTCAAGCAACACAGCGCCCTGATATCCTGTTGATGCACTGGCGTCAAAAAACACAGCCAACCCTAATGCGTCTCTTGCGTTGACATTATAACTCAATGGCGTCACTGGCGGATTGAATGACACATCTCCGCTAATAGCGGATGTCGAACCAAAACTAAATTCAACATGGTACAGAAATAAATTCCCCGCCACTGAAAACTTTTGAACCAGCGTGCCGTTCCCAATCGTCACGTTTGTCAACGCCGCCGAAAAGTTGAATTCGGACGGGAAGCCGCTGGGCGTTGAAATATAGGATAAATACGTATCCGTTACCGCTCCTGCTGTCATTAGGTAATCGGTATTGCTAATCAGCGTCACAGTTGTGTTTGGTGACGAATAACTGGACGACTTGATGATGCCATATTTGTATCCGCCGCCTTGTTTGAATCGAACTTTCGTGCCTTTGCGATATTTACTGGTTACGTCTCCGCTCACGGTGAATGTATAATCGCCTGTGCGCGTCCATGTCTCAATCACCTGTACCCAGTCATATTCGGATAGATTTTTCCAAATTGCCGCTCCGGTGCTAACGTCTATTGCCTGATAAATTACATCATTCGTTTCGTCCAGCCATATATCTCCGACGAAATAACCTTGAGACGTATCGTTGCTTACAGTTGGCGCTGTTGTTTTAAGGTATAAAAGAGTTCTATTCGCCATTTTTGTTATCTCCAATCATTTTATAAGCCAGATTCCAATCATAAAATTGGCGTAATCCAATCGGCATGTTTTCTTCCCTGCCGCCCGCCATTTGAAACAAGATGGCATATATTTCTTTTTTTGTTGGCTCTTGTCCATCCGGCGGGTCAAAGGCATACGCCAACAAGATAATAACGTTATCGTCTTTGCCGGCGCTTGTCAATATATACATCTGCAACGCTCTTGCAAACCCCGGGCTTTGACTTATCCACCCGGCACGTTTGTCGAGTGCATGTCCAATCTCGTGCAAACAAGCTGCCTCGTTGTCGCACCAATATAATCCAGTCCATGTGTTAAACGCCCCGTGTTCTCCGTATTTGGGGAGCGGGAGTAATACCAAAGCCAGAATCGGAAGTAAGATAATATACTTTTTCATAGCACCACGATAAAATCAATCCCCGAATCATCCGTGTAATTTAGGGTGAGGTAGGCGCGTAAAGAAGCATTACCCTCATAACTGTATATGCTTCTCTGCGAATCTCCAATATCCACATCGTCTATGATTACCGCTAAAGTGTTTCCCTCTCTCCAGCCTGGGCGATTGATTGTCTCCTGAATCGGGTTATCTATTTTAAATGTATATGCCGTCCCGAAGACGAACTGTCCGATTGAATGTGTTTCAAGATAGGCGCTTAATGGGCGCGCATATAAATCCGCAGCACTAACCGGCGTCGTAACATTATCAGCCGCCTCACATCCGAATCGTATATTGCCGGTTGCGGTGTCGGACGTAGCATTCGCTGTAATCGTTATGTAGGCGGAATTGATTGTTATCCCGCGAAACGGGATAGTAAACGGTATCCACGTTCTGACATTTGAGTTTGTCACGCCCGGCGAATCAACGACATATAATTGTGTGCCAGTGGACGAAAAGTTACCCGCTTTATCAGCCCAGCAATCGCCAGAATCACAATATATTGTAGTGGTACTCATGGTCTGGTCAACTCTATGTTTACAACCGCATATAACGTATTCGTTCCGGCGGAACTAACGTCAATACGTAATCTCTCATAAGACGCAACGTCATCATAAGAGGTATTGATAACAGCCGGCGTTGCGGCTGTGCTTGAGGATGTTTCGCCGCTATCAATCGTTAGCGGCGTTGACAGTACGTTGGCAGCCTTGTTGATGTTATATATCTGTATGCTAACAAGCCCCGTCCCACTATCGCGGGATGCTGTGACGCGTGAAATTGTCCAGCCATTAAAACGCGGCGAAATGTGGAACTGCCTAATGTTATTGCCGGCTGATAATGCAGTCTGTGTATTTAACGGGATAATGATAATAACCGGCTCCCAAACTGCATTTAACGCAGTCTGGAGCATGTTATTGTCATTGTTCATTTTTGCCGCCGTCAGAAGTTCGAGGGCGGTATATGTGTAGGTGGTTGGTACAGGCATGTTTAACCGTCCAGTGATTTATTGCGCTTTTCGTAATTGTCAATGACATGCAGTACAAATGCCGCATTTTTTTTCACTTCGTCAATTGATTCTCCACGCCAGTTTTGATAATGCGGCGGAAGAGTAGAGAGAATATTTTCGATTTCTTCTTTGTTGCCTGGCATAACGACATTATATACCTCATCGTTTTGCTCTGCCAACGCCCTGGCGGTTTTTCTTGCGCTATTATCAGGCTCTTTTACAAGTTTACCGTTTTCAAGGCGTAAAAAAAACGCTATGGCTTGAGGATAACAAACCGGGCAAATATATTCTGCTTCGGCATCCATTGCGCCAAGCGTTGAATGTTTTGGACACATTACCATCCATCTTCCATGTAAATATACAGGTTGTATTGTCTTCATTATCACGCTCCTAAATAAGCCGTACTGTCCAACTCCGCCATGCCTACGACATCAAGATAGCACGCATTATCAATTTGATTGGCTGCGGTAAGATAATAAGTTACTTCAAGCACGCGCCCAGGGCGCAGAGTTTTGCTATAGCCGTTGACAAGATATGATGCGCTGATTCCGCTTTGTGCTTCTTTCACACCAACCAGACTGTTAAGCGGCAGAAATGCGGCATCTCTCAATGTAGTATCATGATTGCCGAAAAATGTAATTGATTCGACATCAGTCCTGTCGGTTGACAAGAAATACTTAAGCGATTGTGCAATATCTTTGCCTACGTTGTAATCATCTTGATACACCATGTCAATTGTCAATATCTCACCGTCAGGTTGTCCCGCAGCCTCACGGATGATAAGCGGCTCATAAAGATATACGCCTAATCCGCGTTGCTGGTGAAACCATAAATATCCTGTCACAGCCGCGTTATTTTTCAGTGTTATCGTCGCTACATCGCCTTTGAGAACTGTTGTTATCGACAATGACGCATTCAAGTCTGTTCCACTTCCGCTTGTTGATGAAAATTTATAGTCCGTATTTGCCGCCGGCGTTGTTAGTTGTGTTGCGGCAACACGGACAGCACGTTCATTCGGGTCTCGGAACGATATATCAAATGTAATTTGCTGTGATGGGGCAAGAGATATTTCACGCTGTGCCTGCCATAACACGACTGGAGCAGCATCTAATTGTACTGGGTATGTTTTGACAATTACTTCGCGCACCCGCTGGGATTTGGAGCGCGACAATTTCATGTCGCGCATGTTATTATCAAACGTTGCTGCCGGCGCACCTGAAATTATCATGGATGAGCGCGGAACATATTTCAGCGTTTCGTAGCCGTCGAGAAATATTTTCCCCATCCCCGATTCGGCAAGTTTTTGAAACACACGCCCCAGCGTTGTACCGGTACTATCTTCATCGTGTAATGCGTAGGTGTAAATATCATCGCCGGTCAAGAAACTCTTTGCAAGCGGTTGTTTTGACGCAAGCGGCATGAGGATATTCAGAATTTCGTCATCGCGCTTGTTTTGCTGTACGGTAATGCCGTATACCGTATCACGATATGCGTTTGCCATCCAGTCTTCTGCGGTTATCAACGTCATCCGCTGACGATAACGTCCAATAAGCGGGACAATTGTGCTTATCTTACCCTGCCATTCTTTGTATTCGTTCCCCCCGCTGTACAGTGTGAGACGCACTTTTGTGGACAAGTCAAACCGTTCTTGTCGATTCGGACTGTCGGGGGAATATAATCCATATATACCACGCTCGTTATACTCGCTATTATTAAGTGCAAATGTAAACGTGCCAATATCGGCAACTCTATCAAGGACGCCGCGCCCACTGTTGCCGCGCGTCCATGTAAACCCATGGGATGGCACTACATCATTTGTAACATCGTACCACCCCAAGCTCATCAAATAGTTTCCGCTCGAATCAATCAAAAAAAAGCCGTTTTGGTCAATCAGAAAAACCGGCAAATCTAATTCAACCTTGAAAGTAATATCTATCATTTTCTGGTCGCTTTTTCAAACGCCGCCCGGTTGGCGCGCGCGATTTCGTCCGCAAATTGTTTGAGTATCGGGATTATGTTACTCATTCCGTCAGATGATGATGACGGAACGGAATATCCTGCGCTGTTCCCGGATGGGACAACCGCAAACTTTTCGCCGCTAGACAGCATTACGGGATATGAATCGTTGGGGTATCCCGGTGGTACTGTCAACCAGCCGCCCGTACCAGTGGCATATCCTTTCGTGGAAGCAACATCCCTTTCGCGTAATATGTCTGACCTCGAACCGGAGGTTGATACTACAATATCCACATATTTCTTTTCGGGGATATTGTTAAATTCGTCTGTCAAGCGCTGGATTTCTTCCCGCACTTTACGCGCTTGCGCGATGGAGTCTTCCGTGAAAATTCCCATCTGCAAGCCAACTTGCTCATAATATTGTAATTCTGCTTCTGTCCATCCACCTTTCGCGAGATTTTCTGCCAGCCCGGCGAGAATGCGGCTATTTACATTTTTCTGATATTGCTCCGTATATTCCGCCTCCTTATCCGATAACTCGGCAAGTTTGTCTTTATAACCCATAACTTTTTCGGAGTTCTCCCACCAACCCGCCGCAAGAGCGGCTTGCATCTCGCTCTCTACTTTGGCGCGTTCTTCGGAGATTGAAGCCATATCTTGATTGTGCTTTACGTACTCATCGCTTACGCTGTTGAGTAAGTCAAGCCAATTTTCGTAAGTCTTCTGTAAATCCTCCATATTAGGGATGGCGTCAGATTGGATAACCTCTCCACTGGTTTCAAGCCATCTTGTCCAGTAATCCGTTGCGGCTTGCCCGCGTTCGATTTGCTTGCGTATTGCAAAAACAGAATCGCCAAACTCACGGTTGGCTGCCGCCGCGCGAGAGATTGTATCGAAATTCATTCCAAGCAAATCTTCAAGTTGCGCTTGCATTTCGGCTTCGTGTTTGTTTGCCAGAATGATTTCGCCAACTGCAGAGCCAAGTTGTACCTTAAATCCCTGCCAGGCATCGGCAAGAGCGTCCATCGCAAGACGCTGTTCCTCCGCTTTTCTGATTTGCTCATCCGATAGGATTAGATTTTTATTTACCTCATCGCCCATCCTCTTTAGGGCGTCACCGCCCTGTTTGAGAACGTTAACCCATTGCAAACCACTGCGTCCAAGATTGTCAATGATAAATTGATTTCGCTGCATCGGGTCTTGTATTGCAAGGTACTGGTCGGATAGTTTTGCCAGCGTCTCAATGGTTGGCGTCAATCCGTTTTTTGTCATCACACGGGTTGCGGTGGTCACATCTTCCGCGCCAAGTTGAAAATCATCCAACACTTGCAGCAGGCGGCTTGTTTCCTCCGCGCCAGCCCCCGAAATTGACGCTATGTCGCGCACCTGTTGGGCATAACCTTGAAAAGCATCGTAAGACGCCTTTAGCGCAAGTCCAACAGCCGTAACCGTTCCAATAAGCGCGGCGTTTTGCGAAATGAAATCACCGACACCACGCCCCGCCTTTTCGAAGCCAGGTAATAACCCCTCTACATTTTTTTTGGTGTCCTTAAACTTGCTATTAACGCGCTCAATGACGGGTGTACCGTCATCCCGAACCGAAAACCGAATGAGAATATCTTCAGGAGGCATCGTTCCTCATTTTCCTGACGCGCGTTACAGTATCCGCGTACATAGGGTATTGCTCAGCCCACTTGACAAGGTTGTCTGCCATGCGCTCGGACGTGAAAGCGTTATATACATTAAGCAATGTTGCAGCCCTATATAACAATATCGCCGGAACGTCGGCGCCGTACACTTGTACGCCCCATCTTTCGAACATCCAGCCTAATGACAGTTCCGGCGGCGGCTGTGTTATATTATTTTCGGCATAATCAGCCGCCGCCAATATTAGTTTTTTGGAATTACCATCGCCTCTTGGTACTGTTGCATTATCATCTTGGCAATCCACTGGCACAACCAGGGGGGCTGGATGTCCTCGGCTTTATCCGGCAATACGCTTTGTCCGTCCTTTGTACATCCAATCAACCAGCCTGACGCTCTTGCGGCGTCAACGATAACGGCGTTATCCGCCGATAGTGTCATTGTCTCACTCCGGTTAAGTGCGTCCAACGCACGTTTCACCTTACGCGCTATTTTACCGGCAGATACTACAATTTGATTGGCAATACCATCATCGGCTAAAGAGATTTCGTCAATCTCTGTTAATGCGCTTTCCAATGCTGCACGCACATTGACGGATTTAGCCGCCTGTATCTCTCTCTCAAGAGCAATGCAGTGACGCACAAGCGGCGCGTCAATCAACTCAAGTGTATATCCGTTATGTATGTGCCTCATACCACAGTGCCAAACGTCAAAGCACCATTAACGCGGAGAGTCACGGAAAATGGCACAACCTGATTATGCACAACACCGCTTGTAAACTGTGTGACAAATGCCGAACCGGTAATAGACGGCTTGCCAGTCGTGTTGCCCTGCGGGAAAAACGTCATTGACGCTTCTGCGGTTGTGTACTCAAGGGCGGCGCGAATTGTTCCAGCGGCATCATCCCATCCTTCAATTGTCACGGTTGCGGAACGCTCCATCGGAAAAAATTCCTTATCCTGTTGCCCAGCCCCGGTTGCTTCCAGTTCATCGCGTGTTCGGGAGATTTCAACTTTGGTAAGTGAGCCGCTCGGAATCGTAAACGTTCCAAACTTAAACTCCATTGATTTGCCGGTATATTTCGCCATGTTATTTCTCCTTCGCCGTCATCACGGCAATAACGCCGGATTTGACAAGCATGTCAATTTGTTCTTGTGTGAGATGAGACAAGTCAATTTTCTCGCCCTCACGATATACCTTTTCCTCTTTGCTGTGCCAGACAGTATGCCCGGCGGCTACAACGTATTGCATATTACCTCCTAATAGATGGTGATACGTACCGGGACAATCTCGGAGCGATAAGGCTTACCGCCTATGTCTGCGGCAATGCCAACACGTGAGCGCCCATTGAGGCGCATGTATGTCCAATTCGCGGTCTCCGGGTTGTCGCGGATAATATCAGTTATTAGTTTGCGCCCGTCATCAAGTGCATCTTGTGAGTTTTCTGGCGTCCATGATTGTGCATCATCGGAATATAGAACAAATATTCCAATATTGAAATCAAATTCCGCATCCGCCGAAGGGCGCGAAGCGCCATAATCATTAGCCGCCATTACGGGGTAATCTGTGTCGCCGCTAGCCACGACGATGTTACGCGCGCGCCCGGCAAATTCGGATGTGCCGTAATTCCAAACGTCCCAAGTCGTATCTAATCCACCCCTCAACAGCGTTGCCAGGGCGTTGCGGATTGTCTTGCGGTCGATAACGTTACTCGCCATTTATAGTATCCTCTATAATGGCATCCACCACGATGTCTTTGGCATTTTCGCCAACTTCGGCGACTGTGCGGTCGTAAAACGCATGTTCGCCGCCGCGTGCATTTTCGTAAATACCATATTCGGCAGGGCGGTATTTGCGCGAACTTCGTCTTGGGCTTACGCTTTGAGGGTCAATGTATATTACGCCCTCCAGTCCACCTTCCCATCCAATACGGTGGGAGTTTTTCAGCGCGCCCCCGCCTGGGTACTTGCCAACGTGCGTAATTTGTACGGCGTGACGATGCAACACAACAAGCGCAGAGCGCACCGCATTGGCAACTTTCCCCATGGGCTTCATGGACGCAATACGATGCAGATTTTTTTGCTGGACGCGCTGGATACCCTCAAGACTAATGTCAAATCTCATAGCACATCCTCAAGAATAATCCGTACCCGCATATCTCCGGACGGCAGCCATGTATAAGGCTCAACCGCTTTGACGTAATATTCTTTCGTCCCGACAACAAACTTGTCTCCAGAGATTATGTCGGGGTTATCCTGCAAATATACCTCCCAAACGGTGTGGGGGGTGTCCAGCATAAGCCTTTGGCGGGTTTCGGCATCCACCGGAGCCGGCGGAGTGCATTTTAGGGCGGCAAGGTAAGACGCATAGCCGCCCGTTAGCGTTGCGCGTTTGGTTGTCGCAGTCACCGTTGTCATTGTCGCAAGTGAGTAATCACTCATAACGCAGCCGCCTTTGCGTAACTCCCGCATTCGACGGGGACGAATTTTTTCCCAGAATTTCATCCAGTGCGCCGCGCTTTTGCGATAACTGTTGGCTGTACGGTCCGGTTGATGTGTCAACCTCCACAACGTAATCAAGGCGCAGTTGTTCAAGTATCTCTCGTTCCACAGCGTCAATAAATAATTTTACGCCGCCCTCATCAACCCAGCGCACGGACGGCTCACCGGTGTCCGTGTCAATTGCACCGATATGTCGTAATGCGGCGTTAATGGCACGGGTATAAGAGCCTTCGGTCAACGTCCCGCCTGGTGTGGTCGTCAATCCGCGTTCCGTTGCCAGCCTGCCAAGTTTGGCGTGTACAGTTTCGGCGGCTTGCGCGCGTGTTACCGGGATATACCACAGCCAGACATCATCTATTTTCACGCTTCCGGGAGCAGATACGTTTTTAATGGTTAGAGTATAGGTTGTACCCTCTGCCAAGCCATAAATAACCTCATTGTCCATCCACGCTGTACCGCCATTAAGCGACATTGACACAACTTGATTATCATCCCCGTCTCTAATCTCAAGCGTGCATTGCCCAGCCAACAAAGTGGCAGTCGCCTTGACGGATACATGTAACGTGTATTGCTTGACGCCAATAACGGCAAACGTTTGGCTAACCGTTCCACCAACAGGCAAAACACAGATGCCGTAATGCTCGTCTGCATCGCCGGCGCTGTAAACCGTTCCGCCGCTTACGTCCCATCCGTTGAGATTATGGAGGAAGCGTCCATTATAGATGATGTTATTTTCTGTCATTACGCTTTACCACAGGAACGTCTTGTTCAAGCACGTTTGGATTCCAGGGGGCTGCAAGTGGTTTGTCCCAGCGTTGGTTTCCGCCAGCGTCATTGTATTTTTGGATTTCTTCGGGTGTCGCAAAACGCCAGCCCGGCGATTGCAATCTCCATTGTGCATGTTCGCGGCTCACAATGTGGATTGCACCTTTGGGATTGACAATATAGTAACTCTTTTCGTCCGTCATATTTGCCTTTCAGCGGGGAGGCGTATTAGCGCCTCCCCGCCACTGGATTAGATTTCGGCGGTCGAGATAACAACCCCGTGATTGTCGCGCATTTCAGCCACACCATACAAAACATCAAGCGTAAACTGTGCGCCAAGATAGTCCGGGGAGTACGACATCGTAACACGCAGAGCGATACCGTCCTCCGCCAACGTGCGTTGATTGACACCCATGCCGTCGGGGGCGGTCGGAAGCGGACGGGACGCAAACATAATAGCATCCCGCTGGAACGCAAGGTTCTTGGTCTGGTTCGGCGTGCCAGATGCAACCGCAATCTTTTGGTCAACGAAGATACCGAAGCCCATAAACTGACCGACAAACGAATCGGCAGCCTTTTGCCCAAGCGTCTCCGCGTAATTGCGGTTAATCACTTTTTCGATGCCCAAGAGCTCGTACTCGGCATCTTCATGCAGGACTAAATACCGCTCGGACAGCGGCGCTTTGGCAGCGTTAAGAAGACGACGCGCGTTACGAATGTGCGTTTCGGACAAGCCGGCAGTGGCGTCAATCGTCTGCGAAAAGCCACTATATAACGCGGCAATGTCCGCATCAATCTGTTCGGCAAGCGCCATCACCGCACCACGCGCATACACCTCAAGCCAGTCCGGGCGCGCGAATGCCTTTGCAATGTCTTCGACAAGGAAGGAAACTTCTTTGTATTTATTCAGCGTCAGGATGTAGGAAGCCGCAGTAGGGGTTTGCAGTGTAACAGCGGTGTTGGCGGCTTTATCGTTGACGCTCAGAGCGCCCCCATAAGGCACTTTGATGGTTTGTCCGTAAGAGGCAACCTCGTCCTCATAGTTACGGTTGACAAGACGGGCTAACACGGTGTTAGCCTTCAGAAATCCCAAAGCCTCTGCCGCCACAATCGTGGGGATTGAATCGGCGACAAGGGTGGTAGTAATATTAGCCATGCTAATCTCCTATATTTTGGTGTGATTAACAGGCGTTTCGTTTTTTACGTGCTACGAACCACGTGCCTATCTTTTAGTAAGTTCTTTGACGTACTTCCTGATTTTTTCGGGGTCTTGCTCTGTTGACAAATCAACTTTTTGAGTTGCTCCGCCTCTCGGAGCGGGCGGAACGCCTCGCTTTGTTACATCGCCAATCAAAGCAAGCAATTCATCGGCGTCTTTTTCCATGTCCTCTTCGGTTTCGCCGCGCATCCTTTCAATGAGGGGGGGCGGCAATCCCTTTTTGTAGGCAATCTTAAGACGCTTGTTTTCTGTTTCCAGTTGTTTTGCGGCTTCTTCCGCTTTTTTGTACAACTCTTGGAAGTTCTTTTCTTCTTCCAGTTTTTTCTTTTCGCTTTCTTCGCGTTCTCTTTGCAGTTGCGCCAGTTTCTCTTCCGCCGTCTTTGCTCGTTGTGTTAATTCCTTGAAACGTGGATGTTTGAAAACATCTTCCCACGACGTGGGAAAAGAATCGGCGTGACTGTTTTCTGTAGTGTTTTCAGTAGTTTCCTGAGGTTCCTGTTCCATAGTTACTCTACAATCGAAATCACAAACGCGCCAGACTTGCTAATTCCGCCTTGCGCGACAACGATTTTAATAACACCCACGCCGCCAATCGGAACATAGGACGCCAGCGCAGAGCCGTCAGCAACAGCATGAGCGGCGGCACGCGGATATACAATTTGCGTACTGTTAAAATTTAGTTTTGTCAGCACCGGAATGGACAGATACGGCGTCTCCAGCGTGACGGTAACATCAACGCCAGCGTCAAATGTCCCGGCAACAAGCGCGATTGAATCAATATACCCATTGATACGGTGGGTATCCACAACCGCAGCATTGCCGCTGGCGTCTGTGGTTACCGGGATTCGGATTTCTTCAAACATCTTGCCTCCATTATAACATATTATTTACGGCGCGCAGTTGCATGGGACGGGTATATTGGTACTCTTTTCCCGGTTTTAGCACGCGCCTCAAGTTCGGCTTGCGCCGCATCAACCATCTCACTGGTTGGTATTCCAAATTCCTCAAAAGCCTCATTGTACAAAGCGACTGACGTGCGGCAGTTCCAGTGAAACGGCGGATTTTGCAAATAATCCGCAAAGCGCGGCGTTCCCGTCAGATGAAATGGCTCATCAAATGGCTGTATTTGTCCGTGTACCTTTAGGCAACACTCCGTAGTATTTTCGTCTATCGTTGCAATTGCCTGTTTTTGAAATTGCACCTCATCGCTCTGCTTGTTGACACCGGTCAAGTATAACACCGTCAAACCGATAGCGTACTGCCATATATTACGCCGCTCCTCCAATTCTGCAGCATTGACAGATGAGTGCCAAGCGGATGCGCGTCCGTCTACAATATCCTCGCTCAATAATCTTGCGATTGCGTCTTGCTGTGGTGTTTGCGAAAGACGCATTTGCGACATGCCAGTTTGCAGGCTTGTCGCAAGTTGTCCAATCCATGCCGGCGCGCTTGTCATAATCTCTTGCTCCCCGTCCGCAGCCAGTTGCGCGGCTTCCGCCGTTATCTGTCCGACATCAACCCGCACCGGCATTACTCTACGGGCTATTTCGATTTGTTTTGCCGTGTAGTTTTTGGTTACTTCGCGCACACGCTTCGACGCTAATCTGGCACGCTCTTCCACGCGGCGCTTCAGCATCTTTATTTCAACCTGCATTTGCTCAACTGCCAGGCGGCTTGTGCCGTTACGCTCCAAAATATCAAGCAGGTTGCGGCGTGTTTCGCGCTGCAACCGTCTCAAGTCGCGCAAGTAGTTTTCCTCAACCTCTGTCATCAAGCGCATAAATTTCTGCGCCTGTCTCACATCAGGCATTGACGCCCTCCGCGATTGTGCCGTTACGCATCCGCTCTAATTCCAGTTGCCGCATCTCAATATCAATCTTGTCCGCTTCGCTCATCGGCAACACTGGGCGGTCTGTGTCAAGCACTAATTCATCATCGTCAAGAGCAGACAATGACGGAAGCAGCTTTCCGCACAACTGCATGACATACGTTAGCACGCGGTCATAGTTTGGGCGGATGCGGCGCATTTTAATAACCAGTTCCTGGAGTTGGATTTCAAGCGTTAGGGATGCTACTTGTCCGTTTTTCCGAATTTCATCCCACGCCAATTCGGGGAGCATTTCTTTGACGCCCTCACGCACCTCACGAATAAAGTCCAACACTCCAGCCACGTCAATACTGGGAGCAAGAAATTCCGCCGACGCTCCACTTGGCAAATACCACATCACATCACCGCTGCGGGTAAGTTCGGACGGGTCTGCTCCAATGATTGCCGCCTGCGGTTCGGCATTGCGCCTGATTATGTCCGCCAGGTGGGTTGCCATGTTATTGACTTCGTTGATGAGGGGCATTGCACGCTCATACGTTGACGCGCCGTATTCCGTGCCGTCATTGATATGATAGCACTCAAAGATTGGTAACGCTCCGATTGAGTTTGGATACTCCGCATCGTTCCCAGCATACCCATACGGCTCACCATCCCGAAACGTGCGGATTGTTTCGGGGGTAATGTACTCGGCATACTCATATATCTCACCACCACCATCTATTTGCTCACACCAAATTACGGCGGACGGCTGCTTATCGTAAACGTTATCGCCGTATACGGGTATGTATTTTGTCGGCGGAACAGGGGTTATTGTAATATATCCCTTGTCCCGCAAATCTGCAACGCGCAAACCAGACAACCCATATTGTGCGCCATAATGCACAAGTAATACTCCATTGACATCCCAGTCTGACATGTCAAAGAGTAAGTCGCGCGCATCTGTCCATTGCCGGAAGCGCGGCTCATCCTGCGGGAAACTCCAATCCGGCCCCAAAAGTCCGGCGTCAATATCCACAGCGCGCGATAACGGCATAAACATCGGCTTGATACTGCCGCTAATTTTGGGTCCAAGCACCTGCATGGTATTCTTCATCCGCGTGTACACACTGCCGTCATAATATGATGCCCGCTCCTCAAGCACGCGCTTACGCTTTAGCCACTGGGGGCGGTATTGCACAAACTCATCTCTGTCAAATATGCTTTTCATATTCCATTATCATCCTTTCAACTTCCTCAGGCGGGCGCAACTCTGTAACCTGCGGGGCAAAAGTTTCCGGTCTCCAAAATGTCCCACGTGCGATTTGCATCCTGCTTTGCAGTGCATCGTTTTCATGCGCATATCGTGCCGCGTCTATAATATCGTCCGCTTCTTTCGCCATGCGGGGGAGGGCGTTTCCGCCGGCATCTTCCTCCCAGTGCGCCACACTGAGGGCGTGTTTGACATTGACACACTTTTTTTCAACGATAATCTTTTGGCTTTGCAGCCAGCGCAAACCAAAAGCAATTGAGTCCCGTCCCTTGCGCGACGGACGCGCATTTACCCCATATTTTCTCAATTCGGCAATGCTTTTCGGTTCTGCCGAATCGCAAAAGACAATATCGTTACCAATGCGTTCCTTCAGTTCCGCGGCGAGCATGTCGTTTGTCATGCCTGTGCGGAGCATCTCATCGTAAACATATATTGTCTTGTGCTTGGCGTCATAATGAGCAGTCCACAACGCCGCCGGGTCTGCCGAAAATCCAAAATCCAAACCGTGACGGCGGTTTGTGAACGTGTCATACATACTTGTCAAATCTGCGACGCTCCAGTTGGTAAAGACAAGATGTCCCAAGACGCCCCAGTTACCCAACGTATAAACATTGTACCTATATTTATCCGTTTCGTTTTCCAAGTCGTGCCTGTCTTGGCTTGTCAGGAAACGATTATCCTTGTATGTGGTTTTGAGGATAAGCAGATTATCATCACGGTATATCTTTTGGTCGTCCGCCCACGCCAACCCGGAAAACCACGTTGTATAAATCCAATGAGATTGTAAAATCGGGTTGAACGACAAAATCATGCGCTTGCGGATTGTCTCATCACCGCCGCGCTGACGTTTGTACAAATCCATAACGTCATTACGCTCTGTCTCTGTTGCCTCTTCTACCCATATGTCCGTAATCACACCTACGGCAGGCACGACACTCTTTATCTTTTCCACGTCATCCAAGCCGGCGAAAAGCACCTGATAGCCATTCATACAGGTGATTTTCATTTCGGTTTGGTTAATCTTAAACATATCACTCAATCCAAACTCACGAATGACGCGCTCTACTTGCTGAAAAACAGATGAGCGGATGGTTCGGGCAACCTGACGGCAAACCAAATAATTCCGCCCGCCGCGAATAAGGTCCAGCACAAGCCGCTGTGACAAAAACCATGACTTACCGCTGCCCGAACCACCGAAAAATATCTGTGTTCGCGCGGTATCATCCAGATGCGGGACAAATATATCATTCATCTGTACGCGGAGTCTTTTTTCCATCCGTTACAATCTCCACGATAAATTTGATGCCGTTTTCGGACGATACGTCCACACGCTCCGTTACCTTGCCGTCAACACGCTCCATTAACTCTTTCCACAATCCAGCGGACGGCTCAAATAGCAACGAACTAAATACACGGGCTGTAACAAGATATTTCATTTGCACATTTTTGGGAAGTTGCTGTAACATCCGCCCCAGGTCATTATCAAAACCGATAAACGCAAGCAAATCGGTCGGATACATATCGCCAACCGATTTTATAATGGCAGCCCAAGATTCGCCATCTTTGGGTCTGCCTTTTGGATTACCGCTTTGCCCCCTTTTCCATGCGGTTTTAGGGACTTTTTTCTTTACTGTCATTCTGTTTTCGCTCTGTTAGCAGACAAATATATCTTTATTATTCATTATACCCTGATTTACATCCGCTTCAGCGCATCAAACGGCGATTCGGGACACAGCACAAACGGATACCCGCCGCGAATAATGGTTGCACCTAACACATGCGCGTCCCGTTTGGCATCCCGCTGCATGACATAAGCCAGTCGGGTCTCATCCACACAATGCCCGGTCTGGATTGCCCAAAACTTACCGGACGGGTCGCGGTTGACGCTCCAGCGGTGGGAATGTCCCATAATAACGTGTTGGTGGAATTGCACCGCCAAATCCTGCGCCGCCGTCCTGCCGGCGTTGCGCGGATGCGTTGCCCGAAACGTTCCCGCCTCTGTCTCAATTAGCGTGTAATAGTACGGGGCAATATGCCAACGCTTATCGTTATGCCTGTCTATTTGGTGGAGCAATTCGCGCGGCTCTAATGCCTGTTGGAGCATACGCAAATGACGGTCATCATGGTTGCCGGGCGCAACGTAAACGTTTTCGAACATCTCAAAATTACGAAATACCGCCCGCGCTTCTGCCAATTCACCGGACAACCCGCTTTCGGCTAGGAATCCAGCATCCTCAAGTTTTTTCCTAATCAATTCTCTTTCTGACAAATCAAATACATCTAATATCTTTTCGACAAGTTCGCTCTTCGGTTCCACCCATTCACTCCCCCACATACTCAAACTGTCATAATGCAACAAGTCGCCGGCAAGATGTAAATCCTGTATCCCCCAGGAGTATGCCAAATCCAGACAGCGGTTAATGAAATCCGAATGCTGAAATGGGGCTTCGATATCAGACAGTATCAGCGCGTCCCCCTGGCTTTTCAGCGGCTTGTCCCATACCGGGAAAGAGGACTTGGGGATTGGAGCGGTTTTCTGGATACGGGCTAGTTTCGCATTGACGCTATCATAAGTTCTGCCCATTAGTACCGCTATCTGATAATCGCTTTTGCCCTCCCCCTTCAACTTTACCAACAAATCTATGTCGTTTTTTGTCCATGGCTTTCTCAAGTTGCCTCTATATATTGTTAAGGATGAATTTGACAATCTCCACAATCACATAGCCTCCGCCGATTGTCAAAACAAACCAAGTGATTTTTGTCATAAATGTCACTTTATTTTCTATCACATCAACCTGTTTGGCAAGCACAGTAATTCCGCGAAGTTGTTCTTCGTGCCTGTCAATATCCCGCCTGTTATTTCTGATGTGTTCGTCTAATCCGATACCAGTCCCATTGCCTGTAACAACCTTCCTCATACTGGCAAGTTCAAGTCGCATGTCGTTCACCTCACGCGTTATTGGTTCTAGTGCCGCTTTAAGTTGTTCTTCAGTGACTGCCTGTTTCGCCATAATTCCTCAAAAAAACCGCCGCACTCGCCGCTAACATTTTGGTTTGCGTTAGCGTGCCACGCAGATGCGGCGGCTATCGCCTTATACCATATTTTCATGACTTTTTCACCTGCAAAATGTTACATTCTTGTAATTAATACTTGGGTGTTAAACGCGAACCGCCCGGCAGTACCGGGCGGCGCAGAAAGGAGGATGCAGCCATGAACACGACTACTTTACTACACCCCCCTCAACTTTGTCAACCTTCCACGCCTTCCCCCCCCTCCGGCGGTGGAGCAAAAAATACTCCAACCCTTCAGGGGGGATGAGCCAGTCGCGCCCCGGCTTCTGCGCGCCGGGGACATCACCGCGCATACAGGCAAACCGCAAACCGCGCGCGGTGATTGACGGGGTGATTGACTTTGTTCTTTTCATCGCTTCTTTTATGGTAATCATTTTTCTGCTCGCAGATTTATCTCCTTTCCCGGTCTAACCACCTACCGGGAGGGCTAAAGGCGTGTTAGTATCCCTTCCACGCCTTCATCAACCTGAACAATTCGGAAGACGAGGCGGGAACAGCGTAGTCATTGTACTCGTGGCCCGAATTGTATCCCCCGTGCCACGAAGACACTCTGTAGCCGAATGCCACCACGTCACCCCTGATCAGGGCGACAGGATAATATACCTCCTGCCAGGCGCTACCCCCGCACCGAGGGTAGCTTTCTCCCCGTTCTGCGGGGAGTTGTAGTTCTACCTCTTCTACATCCTCCGCTGGCGCGGAGGGGTGTGCGCACCATATGTCCCCGCAACCCCCGCAAGGGGCATACAGCATATCTAAAAACTTTTTGGCGTTTTTCTCAACTGCGTTCATTGCGTTCATGTCATCTCCTTTTTGTTTTGTTATGCTGTAATCTTACCCCATGCGGTAACATTTGTCAAGGGGTGAAAGATTAATACAAGATTAGAGTTTTTAACGCAACCGCCCCCGCTGTGATAGCGGGGGCGGCGCAAACAAGGAGGAGATGAAACGTCTTACATCAAGCGCAGCGCACGCGCAACGGGCGTACCAAAGAACTGCGCGAGAATCCACGACACAATCGCGCCGACAAGCGCGAACAGAACATCGTCCGACACAATCGCGCCGACAAGCGCGAATAACCAACGAACTGCAAAAGCGACAATCGGAACGAGAACCGCCTCAACTAATTTTTTCCATTCCATAGTTTACTCCTTTTTCGCTATTATACACCTACTGTTAGCGGGTTGGCAATATCTGTAACACTCTCTAGTATGGCAAGCGGCAACTTAACAGGGTAAATCGCCACCAACGGTATCCACACCGGCAGCGCGGCGCGCTGCGGAAAATCATAAACCACTGGCTTACCGGCAATCGTCCTGGCTGTAATCAAAGCCCGAAAATACAACCAGGGGCGCTGCAACAGCCAGTCAAGTGACGGCGGATTGAAATAATCCAATGTGTCAACGATAAGATAATCACCATCCACCTTGCCGCTTACTGTTGCTCCGCCACAGACTCTTATTTTATCCCACGACGGCATTTCGCCCTGCAAGTCAATACCGTTAATATAGTCTTTGCGCGGTACATACGCATATGGGCTTCCCGTAGTCCAAAAGCCTGAATTGTTCATAAATGCGCGGTGATCATCATATACCACGCGCCATTTTTTAGGGTCAATGCCGGGATTGAGAGCAAAAGACAACCTTTGCCATGATTCCGTAAATGGAACGCTATGCGTATTATATAACCAGTACACCTCCGGGAATCCAACACGCCACGCCCAGTTACTTTTACTTTTCTCGACTTGTCCGTGAGACGCTGGCAAAATAGGCTGCTTGCGCCAGATTTCGTAATCATGCAGCACCCGCCATAATGGGGGCTTGCTTGGAGTTTCAATCGTGACTGTTATTTGCATTTAACACCCAAGTATTAAATCTTTTCTTGTTTGCCCGTCAGCGTCAAGTCTTTCCAGCCTGGGCGCTGGATGATTACAGTAACATCTTCGGTAATCGCCGACAGCGGCGGGTCACCGTAAACCTGCTTGGTGACATACGTCGCGCTCCCAGAGCAATACGCTGCTTGTGTCAACAGCGTTGCATACTGCTCACCCGGCTTTTGCAAATACTTAATGCTAATCCATCCCGTTGCGGCATCAACCGTTCCCCAAATGTAAGAGCCTTTTGGCATGGTTTGAATCAATGCGCCGGTAACTGACGAAGCGCTCCGCATGTTCAAATCAACGTTTGTAATCCATTTTTCCATTGTTCCTCCATTCGGCGGAATTGTCCCGCCGTACTGCGCGGCGAACTGCTCCGCCGTGCCGTTGTAATAATTCCCATCCAGCGACTTATTGCCACTGGGGTCAAGAGTTGCGCCGTCCAACTGACTTGTAAACTGCCAAAACTGGTACTTTGTTGCCCCCTTCGGAAGTTGCGGAACATCCACACCGTAATGCGCCACCCACAACGGCTCACGACTCCAATCAAATCCTTTAAGGTACACATCCGCATATCCGGCGGCGGTGTATGTCGTTGATGTTACACCGATACGCGATTTGAGTTTGTCATGCGCCAGCCTCAAATCAACAGCCGACGGATTCGCGGGCTGTCCGGCATAAGTTGTCCATTCCGCATCAATAAAAATACCAAGCGGTGGCTTGTAATCGTTGTATGACTTTGCCCACGCCGTCACCTGTGCATCAATACTCACGCGATTATCGGGATACAGCCACACATATAATCCAAACGGCAAGCCGGCGTCTTTTGCCGTTTGAACATGCTCTGCTGCGTAACGCGATGAGAGCGCGCCGTCATTCGCCTTGATGACGACGAACGACATGCCAAATTGCTCTTTCATTCTTTTTAAGTCAACGGGCGGGATGTTCCAGTGGCTGATGTCTATCCCCCAAACTCCCGATTTATTCGGCATAATCACAGGCATAAAGTTAACTTCTTCGTACCTGTTTCCGTTTTCCCCCCACCACAAATTATTCCGCAATAACTGTTTTATTTGGTGGATGTTCATGCCCCAATTATACTTGATTATTTTTTACAAATTGCCGAATTTTTCATTTTGACTTCATACCATTTTACGCCATTGCAGTCATATAACGTCAACTGCACGTATTGTTGGGCGGCTTCAAAATTCAAGCACTCACAACCCAGAATATGACATTGATGATATTCATAATGATTTGCATGGTCGCTTTCGCTATGACCGCACTTGCAGATATTTTTTCTCATTTTTCCTTCCTCCTGGGCAGGTAGTCCGCCCAACGGCTTGCGTTACTGGCGGGGCGTATCAGTGCCGCAAGTATCGCAATAGACAGAGCCTTCTTCGAGCAAGGCTTTACATTCGGGGCAGAATCTAGCCCCGTCCAGTGCACGCTTTGTTAGCCCGCTCTCATTGAGAGCAAGCCAATCACAGAATCCGAGCACCCAAACTCTGGTAAGCGCATGAGGTGCGCGACCAACTTCGGCAACATATTTTTCAAACAACTCACGATACTTATTCATGTAATTTCATAGCGGGCTTCCAGCGGCAAACCAGGCATGGAAACTTCTGTGACGGTTTCCGCTTCTGCCGCCAACCAAAGTGGCAAGATACCGTAGACGTGCTTACCGCGTACATCATC
>Ga0101944_10003567_pt1 | contig 21331 bp, 17 predicted proteins | sample DewCreD2012metaG_FD_75245 | JGI IMG/M metagenome (GOLD analysis project Ga0101944, IMG submission 75245) | Hot spring sediment bacterial and archeal communities from British Columbia, Canada, to study Microbial Dark Matter (Phase II) - Dewar... ... | reverse complement strand
GCGACATCGCGCGCATCGAGTTGGAGGCCGCCGACATCGAGCGGGCAGCCCGCCCCGCCGCCCGGCGGCGCATCGTGCGCGCCGCGCGGCGGGCCGGCTTCGCCTATGTGGCCCTGGACCTCGAAGGCTACCGCACCGGCAGCCTGAATGCCGTCTTGAAGGCCGCCCGATGAGAATCGCGTGGGTTGACAACGCCAAAGCCATCGGACTGCTGCTGGTGCTGATCGGCCACACGGCGATCATGCCCGGCACCTACGTGTGCTCGCTGATCTACAGCTTTCACATGCCGCTGTTTTTCTTTCTCTCCGGCTTTCTGCTCCGGCCGGAACAGACGCGCCTGCCGCTGCGCTCCTGGGTCGGCCGGCTGGCCCGCGCCCTGCTGGCGCCCTACGCCGCGTTCTGGCTGCTGTCCTACCTCTACTGGCTGCCGACGCACCGGTTCGGCTCGACGGCCGCCGAACAGGCGGAGCTGGCCTGGTGGCAGCCCATTGTCGGCGCGCTGTACGGCATCGCCGAAACCCTGCCGGTCAATCCGCCGCTGTGGTTTTTCACCTGCTTGTTCACCACGGCCCTGTACTTCGCCGTTCTGGCGCGCCTGCTGCAGCCTACGCGGCTGGCCCTGTGCGTGGTCCTGCTCGGCATCGCCGGCCCGTTGTGGCGGATCGACGTCTGGAAACGCCCGCCCTGGAACACGGACCTGGCCACGGTGACGCTGGTCTTCTACGCCGCGGGCCACTTTCTGCGGCGCAGCGGCCGGCTGGACCGCGCCCGTCCGGGCCTGACGGCGGCGCGTCTGGCGGCGCTGCCGGCGCTGGCGGCCGTGCTGTGGTGGAAGGTGGACCCCGCCAACTGGACCGATCTGAGCAAGATGCGGCTGGGCAACGACGTCTGGGGCTGGTATCTGGCCGCCTTCGCCGGCACGGGGCTGGCGGTGGCGGCAGCCCTGCTGCTGCCCCCCAGTCGCGCCGCGCGCTGGCTGGCGGACAACACGGTCATCCTCTTTCCCCTCCATCCCATCCTCTACGGCATCTTCACCGGCATCGGCGTCGTGGTCTTCCGGCAACCGTTTTCCTTCAAGAACAACCTGCCGTTCGCGGTCCTGTACGTGCTGGGCGCCCTGGCCGTCGGGCTGCCGGTGTGCCGCTGGCTGCGGCGCTACGCCCCGGAACTCATCGGCCAAACCCGCCGGGCGCCGCCGGCCGGAGCGTAGCCGGCGCACGGTCTTTTCCTTTGGCGTCTTTTTCGCCGGTCGGGACAGAGCCCGACCCTCCAAAGTGCCGGAAACGGCGTTCGTGACCGTGGAGGGACGCCCTCCGTGGCGTCCGAGTGCGAAAAACGGGCCAAAAAGAAAGGACCGTGGTAGCCGGCGCGCGCCGCCGCTTTTTTGCATGCATTTCCCGTCCGGCTGGTGCATGCTGCGCGCGGTGAACGGGATCGCCCGGCCGCCGGGCGCAAGAGGAGATCGCGGAGCCATGACGGATTGGGAACACAACGAATACCGACAGCAGCGGCTGGCCAACCTGCGGGAACTGGAAGCCCTGGGCTACCCGGCCTACGGCAACGCCTTCGCCCGCACCGGCCGGCTGGCAGATGTGCGCGCCGCCTTCGCCGAAGGCGGCCGGGCCGCGCTGGCCGGACGGCTCACCACCATCCGCAACATGGGCAAAAGCATCTTCGCCGACCTGCGCGACGGCAGCGACCGCTTCCAAATCTACGCCCACGCCGCCAGTCTGGGCGAAACGCCGTTCCGCGCCTTCAAGTTTCTGGACGTCGGCGACCACATCGGCGTCGAAGGCGAGCTGTTCACCACCCGCACCGGCGAAAAAACGCTCAAAATCGAACGCTGGACGCTGCTGGCCAAGGCGCTGCTGCCGCTGCCCGAAAAGTGGCACGGCCTGCGCGACGTGGACGCCCGCTACCGCCAGCGCTACCTCGACCTGATCGCCAGCCCCGAGGTGCGCGAGCGCTTCAACCGCCGCAGCCGCGCCATCGCCGAAATCCGCGCCTGGCTGACCGCGAGAGGCTTCCAGGAGGTCGAAACGCCCATGATCCAGGCCCAGGCCGGCGGCGCCGCGGCCAAGCCGTTCGTGACCCATTACAGCGCGCTCAACACCACCATGTACCTGCGCATCGCGCCGGAACTCTACCTCAAGCGCCTCCTGGTCGGCGGGTTCGACAAAGTCTTCGAACTGAACCGCAATTTCCGCAACGAAGGCCTGTCGCGAACGCATAACCCCGAGTTCACCATGCTCGAAATCTACGAGGCCTACGCCAATGTCGAAAGCATGAAGACGCTCGTGCAAGACCTGATCGCGCACGTGGCGCAGACCGTCTTCGGCACGCTCCAGGCGGGCGCCGGCGAGCGCGCAGTGAACCTCGCCCCGCCCTGGCGCGAAGTGGCCTACCGCGATCTGATCCGCGAGAAAATGGGCGCCGACTGGTTCGACCTGCCTCCGGCGGAGGCGGCGCAGCGGGCGACGGCAGCCGGCGTGGCCGTCGATCCCCAGTGGAATCCATTGCTCCTGACGCACGAGATTTACGAAAAACTCGTCGAGAAGACCTTGATCCAGCCCACGTTCGTGCGCCGCTTTCCCGCCGCTCTGATCCCGCTGGCCCGGACCTGCCCGGACGATCCGACGGCGGCCGACGTCTTCGAACTGGTGATCGGCGGCCAGGAAATCGCGCCGGCATACACGGAATTGAACGATCCCATCGAGCAACGCCGCCGGCTGGCCGAGCAGGCAGGCACGGAGCTGGAAAAAGTGGATCACGATTTTCTGCTGGCGCTGGAACACGGCATGCCGCCCGCCGGCGGGATGGGCGTGGGCATTGACCGCCTGATCATGCTGCTGTGCGGCGTGGAAGCCATCCGCGACGTGATCCTCTTCCCCCAGTTGAAGCCCAAAGACCCCGGCGAGTGACAGATGCTGCCGTTTTCATTGTTTCTGGCGCTCAAGTACTTGCGGCCCAAACGTTCCTTTGTCGCCGTGGTCACCCTGATTTCCGTGCTGGGCGTGCTCCTGGGCGTGGCGATCCTGGTGATCGTGCTCTCGGTGATGACCGGTTTCGACAACATGTGGCGCCAGAAGATTCTCAGCTTCAAACCGCACCTCACCGTCCTGCGGCGCGACGGCGCCGTGGAAAACGCGGAGGCCGTGTGCCGCCGCCTGGAAGCGCTGCCGGGCGTGACCGGGGCGGCGCCCAGCATCGAAACGCGCGTGCTGTTGCAGTTCGCCGGCCGCACCGCCGCGCCCATCGTCATCGGCGTGGACCCGACGCGGGCCGCGGGCGTCAGCCGCATTCCGCGGCACATCGTCCAGGGCGCCTTCGACCTGGAAGGCAACCGCGCCGCCGTGGGGATCGACCTGGCCGCCGAACTGGGGCTGAGCGTCGGCAGCCGGTTGCTGGTCTATTCGCCGCTCAACGCCACGTCCCGCGACGAACTGTACCTGCCCGAGGAACTCATCGTCTCCGGCATCTTCAACATGGGGATGCGCGATTTCGACTCCTCGTTTCTGCTCGCCTCCCTGGACGTCGCCCGCGAGCTGGTCGGCCTGGAAAGCGGCGCCCAGGCGGTGTACGTGATGACCGCCGATCCATTTCGCTTCGAGGAATTCGCCGCCGCCGCGCAGCGCGAGCTGGGACCGGCTTACGCCGTGCGCACCTGGAGCGAAGTGGACAGCCTGCTCTTCTCGGCGCTGAGCCACGAGAAGACCATGATGTTCCTGTTGCTGGTCTTCATCACCATCGTCGCGATTTTCTGCGTCACCAATACCCTGATCGTGATCACCGTCCAGAAGACCCATGAGATCGGACTGCTGAAGGCGCTGGGTTTTTCGTCGGGCAAGATCATGGCCGCGTTCGTCTGGCACGGCTGGATTCAGTGCCTGGCGGGCACGGCCGCCGGCATCGGCGCCGGGTTGCTGGTGCTGACCAACCTGCGGCGGATCGTGCGCGCCCTGACCGCCGTCAATATCGAGGTTTTTCCCAAGGCCATTTACGGGCTGAGCGAGATTCCCTGGAGCACTTCGCTCGGCGAACTGGCCCGCATTGCGGGCTTTGTGATGGTGTTCTGCACCTTGTCGAGCCTCCTGCCCGCCTGGCGGGCGGCGCGGCTCGACCCGGTGGAGGCCCTGCGCAACGAATAAGGCGCGGACCGAGATGCTGATCGAGGCCGAAAACATCCACAAGACGTACCACCCCGGCCGCGCGGACGTGCCGGTTCTGCGCGGCGCCGCGCTGCAAGTGCGGGCCGGCGAACTCGTGGCCATCGTGGGCAAAAGCGGCGCCGGCAAAAGCACGCTGCTGCACATCCTCGGCGGTCTGGACCATCCCGACCGGGGCGTCGTGCGCATCGCCGGCGAGGACCTGTACGCCGCCGGCAACCGGCGGCGGGCCGCGATTCGCGCCGCCAAGATCGGTTTCGTCTTCCAGACTTATCACCTGTTGCCCGAAATGAACGTGCTGGAAAACGTGCTCCTGCCCTGGCTGGCCGTGCCCGGCGCCTGGCGCCGACGCGCCTCGGCCCGCCGGCGGGCCGAAGAGCTGCTCGCGGCGGTCGGGCTGGCGGACCGGACGCGCCACATGCCGCTGGAACTCTCCGGCGGCGAGCAGCAGCGCGCGGCCCTGGCGCGGGCCTTGATGAACGATCCCCAACTGATCCTGGCCGACGAACCGACGGGCAACCTGGACGAGGCGACCGGCCGCGGCATCCTGGATTATCTGCTGGCGTTGATCCGCGGACGCGACCGGGCCCTGCTGCTGGTGACGCACAACGAAACGATCGCCGCCGCCTGCCATCGCGTGCTGCGGCTGGAGGGCGGCGTGCTTGCCCCGGCCACGGCGCCCCGCACCTGAAACCACATCGAACGCCGAACATCGAAGTCCAGACCCCCCGAACTTCGACGTCGGATGTTCGATGTTCACCCGCCTGGGCGATTCTCGCGCGCCAGGTAGAGCGTCTGCGTCGGAAACGCGAAGGCGATGCCTTCGGCGTTGAACCGCTGCAGAATCTGCAAGTTCAAACGCTCCGAAAAGGCCAGGTAGGCCCAGTAGTCGGCGGGATGATACCAGTAAATCGCCAGCAGGTTCAGGCTGTAGTCCTTGAACTCGTCGAAAAACACCCGCGGCGGAAAGCGGGGATCCAGCCCTTCGTGATCCCGCAGCAGTTCTTTCAGAATCGCCAGCGCCCGCTCCACTTTCTCCGGCGGCGTGTCGTAAGTGATGCCGATATTCAACACGCGGCGAATGTTGGGGCGGCGGCTGATGTTGCGGATCATCTTGTTGGCCAGATCGCTGTTGGCGATCGTGACCAGATGCCCCTCCAGGGTGCGCAGGCGCGTGGAACGAAAACCCACCTCCTCCACCGTGCCGTCCTGGTCATCTACCGCGATGCGGTCGCCCATTTCGAACGGCTTGTCGGCAAAGATGACCACCGAACCGAACAGGTTCTTGAGCGTGTCCTGCGACGCCAGGGCCACGGCCAGGCCGCCGACGCCCAGGCCGGCCAACAGCGAGGTGACCGGCTTGTCGCTCAGCAACGTGGCGGCTTGCAGGACCGCCAGCAGGACAATGGTCACGCGCAGGCTCTTGCGCACCATCGGCACCAGCATGTCGTCCAGCTTGCTCGATGTGCGCGAGACCAGGGAGCGCAGCCAGACGTCCACGACGTCCACCAGGCAGTACAACGCCCAGGCGATCGCCGCCACAACCGCCACGCCCAGCGACGTGCCGGCCGCGCTCTGCAGGCCGGGGCCCAACCGCAGCACCCCCACGCCGACGTGCAGTCCGATCACCAGACACAGCGCGCCCGCGGCCGAGGCCAGGGAACGCACCGCGACGCTGACGAAGCGCCGCTGCCGCTGCTTGAAACGCTCCGCCGTGAACAGGAGCGTCTGCCGCAGCGCCCGGCCCGCGACCGAACTGAGCAGCAGCACGCCAAAAAACAGCAAGATCCGCCACAACTCGTTGCCGGCGACCGTCGTGCCGGTCAGCCAATTCCGCCAATTCATGCCGCTCAATGTATCGCAGGCCTCCGCCCGGCGGCAATGCTCCTTTTGGCCCCGGTTCACGGGGGCTTGGCACGCCACCCGTGGCAGCGGAGGCCGTATCTTCCTGAGGCGCCAAGCTCTTCCTCGCGCCAGCGGCGGCAGTATGGTAAGCTGGTGCGGCAGTCGAAAAACCTGGCGTCAACCCGGAACGTCCGGCTTGACGAATCGTCATGCGCGGAACCACGCCTCCCGCGGAATGGAAGGTGCTGCCGCTGGCTACGCCGGCGACGCCGGTCTTCGTCTCGCCGGAACCGGACGCGCTGCACGCCAGCTCTCCCACGCTGTGCGCGCTGCCCAGCGGCCGGCTGGTGGCGGCTTTCGACCTCTGCGGGCCGGGCCTGAAGCGCACGCCCGGACCCAAGGGCCGCCTGGAGCACTTCCAGCGGCTGCTCCAGGGCCGGCTCTACGTTTCGAACGACCGCGGCGCGACCTGGACGCACCGCTGGGATTTCCCCTTCTGCAACCCGCTGCTCTTCCGCGACGGGCACGTTCTGTACCTGGTGGGCCACGCCGACACCATGCAGATCGCGCGCTCGGCCGACGGCGGCGAAACCTGGAGCAAGCCGGTCGAAATCGCTCCGGGACTGCCGGTCGGCGATGCCGGCACCCAGTCCCCGGCCGGCGCGCTCCCAGCCAACGGCGCCATTTACCTCCCCGTCATGCGCGTCGCCCGCTTCGATTACCGCGGCGATCCGGCCAGTCTCCTGGCGCCGGTCGTTCTGCGCGCTCCGCAGGGGGCCAATCTTACCGCCGCCAAAAGTTGGACCGTCTCCCCGCCCGGCCCGACGTTCGCCGAACTGGGCGTCGGCGCCGCAGCCGGCGATGTGGGCGTGCCGTTCTTCGAAACGCCCGACCCGTTGCGCGGCCGCAACGTCGGCGGCGGCCGCTGGGCCCACCGCCCGGGCTGGTCGGCGGCGCACCTCGTGCGCCTCGCCGATGCCGGCCACTATTGGCACGATCCCGCCGGCCGCACCTTGCACCTCATCGCCCGCGCGGCCACGCACCGCAGCAACCTCGCGGCGCTGGCCCGGGTCGAGGAGAGTCCGCAGGGCGAACTGCGCATCGGACTGCAAACCACGCCGGCCGGCGCCCGGCAACTGTTGCTCCCGCTGCCCGGCGGACACCTGAAGTTCGACCTGCTCTACGACGAACCGTCCGGCCTGTTCTGGCTGTTGAGCAACCAGGCCCGGGACAGCATGACCCGGGCCGAACGCCTGCCGGCCGAGCGTTACCATCTGCCGGCGGACGAACTGCACCGGCTCCAATTGCATTTTTCGCGCAATCTGGTGGACTGGTGTTTTGCGGGCTTCGTCGCGGGCGCGGACCAACCGAAACTTTCGCTCCATTCGCCCGCCATGGCCGTCTGCGGGGCGGATTTGCGCTTCGTCTGCTGCGCGGGCGATGCCGCGGCGCGCAACGCGCACGACACGGCGAGCATCGTCTGCCGCTGCATCCCGAATTTCCGGGAACTCGTTTACTGAGCCGCCGCCGGTCGCGCCGGCCGGGATTCCGTGGCGCCCAGGCACAGGCGCGCGTCGATCAGCGCTCCGTCGAAAAACTCGACGATGTGGCCCTTGTCGATCAGCCACGCCAGTTGCGCGGCGCACTCCCGGGCCGCGGCCGAATCCGCCGCCGCCTCGGGCCGCAACGCAGCGGTCACTTCTTCCCGGCGGGCGCCGGGGTGCGCTTGCAGATAGCGGAGGATTTCCCCGATCAACGGCACGGCGTGCGTGGGATCGAGCGCGGACGGTTCGACGTCCGTGATGTACTCCCGATTCCCGCCGACGCGGAACAGATGCAGCTTCTTGTGGCGGAACGCCGCGCGGATGGCGAACAGCAGCGAGCGCGGGGATCGGACTTCGCGCTGCCACAGCTCCTGCACGGCCTGGCGCAGCCGCCGGTCCTCCATCTGCAGCGCCGGCGCCAGCGGCAGCAGGGCGCGAGCGCTCGTCGTCACCTGCGCCGGCGCCAGATGGGCGAGGAAGAACGCTTCGGCGGCGGAGCGGCTGAGCGGACCGGCCGGCGCCTCCGGGCCTGCGGTTTCGCGGGCCTGATAGACCGTCTGCTTGCGGGCCTGCTCGCGCCATTGCTCGATCAACTCCGGCTCCCGCCGCATTTCCACGTGGCGGCGATATTCGTCGAGCGGCATGCCGGGAAACCGGGTCTGATGCAGTTCCTGGAGCTTTTCGGCGAAGCTGTGGTGATTGGGAGGCCCCAGCAGCGCCCCGCTCAGGCCACAGCGGGCGACGCACACGAACTGGCCGGCCGGCGGTTCGGTTTCCGTTTCCTGCTTCGAGAAGAACTGCTCCAGGTGCGCCCGCACGGCGTGCTGCAGCAGCGTGGCGCGATCCAACGCCACCGCCGCCCGGCACAATCGGCAGCCATGGAGCGGCGTCCGCTGCTCGCCGTCGGCCGCTTCGATCTTGACCCAGCAGTACTCGGGCTTGGACGTCAACAACGCCGCCAGATTCGGCAGCGGGTAGGCTTTGCGGGCGGCGCGCAATTGCCGCACCAGCGCCGAGAGTTGCTGAGGGTCCGGCACCAGCGCCAGGCGCAACGGCGGCAGCGGCGCGGCCGCCGGACGCGGCGGCAGATCGGCATCGCGCAGCGCCGGGCGCCGTCCAGCCTCGCGGCGCAGGGCGGGGCGCTCGCGCCGGCGGCCGGCATCCGCGAACCGTTCGCGCCCGCCGCCGCGGCGCGGCCGCTCGTCCGCCTGCGGTTCTTCGCGGTATGCCCGCGCCGGGACCGCGCCCGCCGCGGGATCCCGCCGGGCCCAGGCCGGGCCGAACGAAAGGCCGGCCAGCAAATCCGGCTCCGGAGCGGCCGGGGAACGACGGTCTTGTTGGACTCCTCACTCATATGGGGCACATCGCCGGCCGGCGCTCCGGACCCTGCGGCGCAAAAAAACGACTCTCCCGATACCACGAACGCCCGCCGGAATCAAGCGCCTTAGCCGGCCGCTCGCGCTTTTTGCCGCTCCAACGCCCAGACCAGCAGCAGGCACAATTCGTACAGCGCGTACAACGGCAGGGCCAACAGCACCTGAGTCACGGGGTCCACCGTGGGCGTGATGACGGCCGCCAGAATCAACAGCAGCACCGCCACATGCCGCCGCTTGCCGCGCAGGAAAGCCGCCGTGACCAGCCCCACGCGCGCCAGCGCCAGCACGACGATCGGGTACTCGAACGCCAGACCGAACCCCAGCAGCAGCTTGAAGACAAAGCCGACGTAGGCCTGCACCGTGAAGAACTCCACCTCGAGGCCTAGCCAGCGGTTGATTTCGAGAAGCCACAGCAGCGTGACGCCGAGAATCAGACGGTAGCCCACCGCCACGCCGGCGACAAACAACGCCACCGCCAGGCCCAGGGAGTCGAGCACGACGCGCCGTTCCCGCACCGTCAACCCGGGAAAAACGAACCAGCCGAGCGCCCACAGAATGAACGGCGCGCTGAGCAGCGCCCCCGTCCCCAGCACGACGGTCATGGCCACCGAAAGACCGCCCGTGACGTCAATCACGCGCAGGAAGACTTCCGGATCCTTCCCCGCGGCGCGCAGCGGCGCTTTGATCCAGCCCAGCACCCGCGGGGCGAGCGGCACGGCGGCCAGAATGCCGACCGCCAGGGCCGCGACGCTCCAAACCAGAGCGCGCCGCAGATCGAGAAGGTGCTCGAGAAAGCTCTTTTCGCACGGCGGCGGCATCTCGCCCTCAGCCCGCCCGCTCATCCGGCCCTCCTTCGACGTCCGCCGCCGGCGGTTCCGGCGCCGGGGCCGGCGCGGCGCAGCCGGCGGCGTCGCGGTCGGCGGGCGCGCCGCCCTTCGCCGCGCCGGGCGGCGGCTCTTCGTCCAGCCGCATGATCTGGTCGTGAAAATCCTGCGAGGCCCGGCGCAGGTCGCGGATCACGCGGCCGAGGCTGCGGGCGATCTCCGGCAGGCGTTTGGGGCCGAACAACAGCAGAACGGCCAGGAAGACGACGACGACTTCGCCCGGGCCCATCGCGCCGCTGAGGAACGCCATGGACACCGGGCGATGCACGGACTGCCTCGGCTCCGCCGTCAGCGGTAGAAGGCGAATTCGACGCGCCGATTCACGCGCCAAGCCGCTTCGTTGTGGCCGGGGTCCAGCGGGTTCTCTTCGCCGAAGCTCTTGGTCTGAATCCGCGCGCCGTCGATGCCCAGGCCCACCAGATAGGCGCGCACGGCATCCGCCCGGTGTTCGCCGAGGGACATGTTGTACTCGTTGCTGCCGCGCTCGTCGCAATGGCCTTCGGTGATCAACCGCACCTCGGGATACTTGCGCAGGAAGGCCGCCGCCTTCTCGATCTTGGGAATCTCGGCGCTCTCGATTTGATAGCTGTCGAAGGCAAACAGCACATTCTCGATCTGGGCTTCGGGATCGGTGATGCGCGTGCCTTCCCCGGCTTCGAAGCCGGCGCGGCTGCCCAGTCCCACGTCGCCGGGCAGAGGCTGGATGTCCGGCGAGACCACGTCTTCCCCCGCTCCCTTCTTGCCGCGGAACACGCCGCAACCCGAACACAGCATCAAACCCGCCAAGCCGACCATCGCCGCCGCCATCCACCGTCTCTTGCTCATCGCACCGCTTCTCCTCTGTTGTCCGCCCTCTGCTTGTCCGTCCCGCGCCGGAACGCGCCGCTCTACCTCGGCGACCACGCCGGCGAATACCAGTTTCCTTCCAATCGCGTCAACCGTACTTCAGGGTCTCCGAGCGTGTCAAGGACATATAAGTCCGATTGCCAGCCGGCGGTCTTGACGTACACCAGATGCCGTCCATTCGGGGCCCAGGAGGGGTCCTCGTGATCCGCGCCGTCGGCCGTCAACTGTTCGGCTTCCCGCCCGTTCGCGTCCGTCAGGCAAATCTGGAAACTGCCGCGCTTGCTGCTGTAGGCGATGCGCCCGTTCGGGCCCCAGTCCGGCGCCACGTTCTGCGTGCCGCGGAAGGTGATGCGGCGCTCCCCGCCGCCCGCGGCGCCGACCAGGTAAAGCTGCGGCGAGCCGTCGCGGTCCGAGACGAAGACCAGTTGCCGGCCGTCCGGGGACCAGCAGGGACTGGCTTCGGCGGCGTGCCGGGTGCGGGTCAGCCGCGTCAGATAACCGCTGCCGAGCTGCATGACGTACAAGTCGGGATTTCCGTCTTTGGACAGGATGATGGCCAGGCTGCGGCCGTCGGGGGAGAGGCGCGCGCCGGCGTTCAGGCCCGGAAAGCCCGAAACCCGCGCGCGCCGGTTGCTGACCAGGTCGATGCGATAGACGTCCGGGAAGCCGCGGTAGAACGAGGTGTAGAAGATGGCTTGGGCGTCGGGGCTCCAGGACGGCGCCAGGCACGGCGCGCCGTCCTGCGTCAGTTGCACCAGGGCGCCGCCGTCGGCGTCGCAGACATACAAATCCTTGCGTCCGCCGCGCCGCCCCACCATCACGATCCGCGTGGAGGCGATGCCCCGCACCCCTTTCAGGGCGTAAACGATATCGTCCGCCACGGCGTGCGCCAGACGCCGGGCCCGGCCGCTGTCTTCGGCGTAGGTCTTGCTCAGATAGGTCCGGCCATCGGCTGCGCCGCGCACCTCGCAGCGCACGGCCAGCCGGCCGCCGCTGTCGCGCGCCGCCCCCGAAACCCGCGCCGCGCCCCCCGCGACCACCTTGAACCAGCCCGAGCGGTCCAAGTCGTTCTCCAAGGTCTTGCGAAACAACGCGGCGCCGGCATCGCCGGCCGTCAGACCGGAAAGATCGATGCCGACCTTGTTGCCCCCGGCCTTCACGATCGTGATGTCCGCCGCCGGCGCCCCCAGCGCCAGCGCCGCCCACCCCAACACCGCCAACCACGCCTTGTTCCTCATCAGCCGCGCTCCTCTCGCCGCTCCCCGCCGCCGGCTATTCCGCCTCCACCTTGAACGCAATGGTCACGACCGGATGACTCGCCAGAAACGACGGCGAGAGTCCCGAAACGCGCCGCACGGCGTTGATCGCCTGCTGCACCGAGGCGTCCAAGGCCGCGTTGCCCGACCGGCGGATCAGTTCGGCGCGCACAATGGCCCCGTCGGGCTTGAATGTCAACGACGCAACGGCCTCGACCCCGCCGGCCTCGGCCGCCGGCGGCTGGCTCCAGGCGTCGTACAACACCTGCCGAATCCGTTCGTAGCACCGCACGTCCTCGGCCGGAATCGAGGTGCGCGTGCTCGGCGTAGCCCCCAGCGCCAGCAAACGCCGAATCTCGGCTTCCGTCAGCCGGCGCTCGCTGGTGGCCCAGGCGGGACTCGACGCCGAACGCACCACTTTCTTTTTGCTGACCTCGACGGGCTTGCGAACCGGCTTGGGCTCCGGCTTCTTGACGGGCTTGGGCTCCGGCTTCGGGACCGGCTTTTTTTCCGGAATGTCTTTGGGTTTGGGTTCGGGCTTCGGCTCCGGTTTCGGCTCCGGCGGAGCCGGCTCGGGCTCCGGAGCCTGCTCCGCGGCTGTGTTCACCAGGAACTCCACGGGCAGCGCGGTCGGGGATTTGGGGCGCAACAGCAGCCGGAAGCCGCCGGCCAGAAACAACGCCGCCAAGAGCAACAAATGCAACGCGGCGACGACGCGCAGGTTGCGAAAAAACGCGGCGTTCATGGCTGCGGCCGGTCATCGGCTTGGGTCACCAGCGCCATCCGCGCGATCTTGGCGTCGTGCAAAATTTTCAGGATGCGCACGACCTCCTCGTACTTCAACCCCGCGTCGGCGCGCACCCGCACCGTGGCGTCCGGATCGCGGCGGCCCAGGTCCTGCATCCGCCGGGCCAGCTGTTCGAGCGTTATCGGCGAGTCGTTCAAATAGACGCGCGCCCGGGCGTCGAGCGACAGCGTGATCGCGTCCTCGGGCTTCAGATCGTCCGCCAGCCCGCGCGGCAAATTCACCGGCACGCCCTGCTCCATGAGCGGAAAGGTGATGATGAAGGTGATCAGCAGCAGAAAGGTCATGTCCATCATGGACGTGAGGTTGATCTCGCTGATGCGATTGACCGAGGAGATCGGAAACTTGCGGGCCATGGGGCGACCTCCTAGTCCTGCTGGCGGTAGTGGCTCTCGACGTCGGCCAGCAGGGACTGCAAGAAGTTTTCCGTGCTCAGGCACAGGGCGCGGATGCGGTCGGTAAGCATGTTATAGACCACGGCCGACGGCAGCGCCACGAGCAGTCCGGTCACCGTGGTCAACAGCGCCCCGGAAATGCCTGGCGCCACGGCCGAAAGCATCGCCGAACCGCTGCTGGTCATCGCGCCGAAGGCCTCCATCACGCCCCACACCGTGCCCAGCAGCCCCAGCGTCGGCGCGGCGCTCACCGCGATGGCCAGCATGCTCATGCCGTTTTCCAGCCGAAAGGCCTGCGCGGCCAGCGCGCCTTCGCCCAACGTGCGCAGCGCGTTGATCTCGCTCTCCTTCAGGCGGCGTTTGGGCGTGCCGGCGTCGCCCACGAACAGGTCTTCGGTGTCGCCGCCGTGGCTTTCGATCAGCGTGACCAGCGCGCGGCAGATGCCCTCGTAGACCGCGAAGACCGGACTGCCGTCGAACCGCAGCCGCTTCAGGAACAGGGAAACCGGATAGGGTTCCTTGCGATAGGCCGTGTGGAAGCGGGACGACAGGCGCTGGGCCTGATTCAACTCGCGCCACTTCGTGATCATCACCGACCAGGCCAGAATCGACCCGAAGAAGTGAATGATCACGATCGCCTTGCCGGCCGGATTCGACAGCCAGAAGGCGTTCAAGACACTCGATCCGATGGCTCCGATCGGCAATCCCGCGTAGAGCATGCTCACGGTTCGTTTCTCCCTTGCGGCCCGCCGGGCCGCCCGCGCGCTTCGTTACCGGCGCGCCATCGGGGGATACTATGAACCCGCGTTGGCGCCTGTCAAAACGAAACCCGGCGCAGTTCCTGCACGCAGCGCGGCGGCAGCTCGCGCACGAACCGCGAGGGCGGGCAGTAGATCACGCCGCCGTCGCGCATCCGGCGCAGCTCCGGAACGCACAGACACAGTTCGTCGCGGGCTCGCGTCACGGCCACGTAGAACAGCCGCCGTTCCTCCGCCTCGCCCCCGAAGTTTTCGGCCAGCGTGCGCGGCGAGGGAAACATGCCCTCGCAGACCCACAGCAGAATCACCACCGGCCACTCCAGCCCCTTGGCCTGGTGGATCGTGCTCAGGCGCAGCGCCTCGCCGCCGGCGCCTTCCCGCGCCGCGTCCGCCTCGGCGTCCACATTCGTCAGCAACGCCATCTCGTTCAGATAGGCGGCCACCGACTCGTAACGCCCCATATCGTCGGCCAGGGCCTGGATGTCCTCCAGGCGGCTTTCCCACTCCTCGAAGGTCCGGCGGGCGTAGTCTTCGTAGAACCGCTGCGCGAACTGCTCCACGGCCCGCCCGCCGGCCGACCCGTCCGGCGCCGCGCCCTGCAGTTCGTCCAGCGCGCCCGCGATTTTGCGCCAGGCGGCCCGCGCCGCCGGCCGCAACGCCGCTTCGAGGCGCCCGCGCGCCGCGGGGTCGCGCGCGTCGAAGCGCCGTCCCAGCCCGGCCCACACTTTCTGCGCCGTCTTCTCGCCCACCCCCGTCAGCAGCGTCAGCAGCCGCGTGAAGGCCAGCTCGTCCGTCGGACAGACGAGGATTTTCAACAGGCTGCAGACGTCCTTGATGTGCGCCTGCTCGAAAAAGCGCACGCCGGAGGTGATGACGTAGGGCAGCCGGGCCGCCGCCAGGGCGCGCTCCAGCTCCAGGGCGTGGAAATGCGCGCGGTAGAGCACCGCGATGTCCGAGAGGCCGTAGCCCGCCTGCCGAAAGCGCCGGACCGACTCCACCACCGCGCGGGCCTGCTCGTCGCCGTCGCGCAGGCGCAGCAGACGGGGGCGGTGGCGGGCCTCGCGGGTGGGGCGCAGGGTCTTCTGGAACTGCTCGGGTTGGGCGGCCATGCAGGCATTGGCCAGGACCAGGATTTCCGGCACGCTGCGGTAATTCGTTTCCAGCTTGTAGGTGCGCGCGTCGGGGTAGCGCTCGGGGAACGACAGGATGTTGCGGTAATCGGCGCCCCGCCAGCCGTAGATGCTCTGGAAATCGTCGCCCACCACCAACAGGTTGCGCGTGCCCGCCGCCAGGCGGTCCACCAGTTCGGCCTGAATCGTGTTGGTGTCCTGGTATTCGTCCACCAGCACGTGGGCAAACTGCTCCTGATAGCGCCGCAACACCTCCTCGCGCTCGCGGAAGAGCCGCAGGCAGTTCACCAGCAGATCGTCGAAGTCCATGGCGTTGAGTTCGCGCTTGCGCGTCTCGTACGCCGCATGCACGGCCAGCACGTCCCGCGGTTCCGCCGCCAAGTCGCCCGCCGCGGCCGACACGAACCGTTCCTGCGCGACGCGCTCCAGCGGGGTTTCCGTGTTGGCCGCCGTGCTGAACAGGCTCAGCAGCACGGCCGACCGCGGAAAATCCCGGCGCTCGAGCCGCCGCGCCCGCACGCAGCTTGTCACCAACTGCCGCGCGTCGTCGCGGTCCAGAATCGTGAAGTCGCTGCCGTAGCCCAGGTGCGGCGCGTAGCGCCGCAAAATGCGATGGGCCAGGTGGTGGAACGTGCCGCCCCACACCCCGCTGACCGCGGCGCCGGCGACCTGCCGCGCCCGCTCCAGCATCTCGCGCGCGGCCTTGTTCGTAAAGGTCAGCAGCAGAATGCGGTCGGCCGCCACGCCGCGCGCGGCCAGGTAGGCCACACGGTACACCAGCGTTCGCGTCTTGCCGGTCCCGGCCGCGGCCAGCACCAGGACCGGACCGTCCGGCGCGGTGGCGGCGGCCAATTGCTCCGGATTGAGCGCCCGGCCAAAATCGAGCGGCAACGCGGGCGGTTCCGGCGCTGCGCCCCGCGGCGGCTGGCCCCCCTCCCTCATGCCGAAGGCTGCGCTTTCCCCGCCAGCTCGGCCAGCGTCAGACCGCCGACGGACGCCTGCACCGCCGCCGCCAGGCGCTCCGCCGCCACGCGCGTCCCCGGCTCCAGCGCCTGCAGTCCCAGACTCTCCGGCTTGACGCCCGTTTGCAGGACGCGCTCGAGCGCCTCGGCCACCGTGAGAGCCTGGGGCGACTTGAGGAGCGCATAGCGCTCGTCGTTGGCGCACGACAGCCGCGCCAGCAGGCCGGCGTTGACCAGGCTGTCGAGCACTTCGTTCAGGAAGCGCACCGGCACCCGGCGTTCGCGCGCGTAGGCCGCCGCGTCGAAGGGGCCCGCTTCGCTCTGCATGCCGCGGGCCGTCTCCGCCAGCACGGACAGCGCCAGCAGCAGCCGCGCCCGCAGGCTGGCGTCCCGCGCGCCCCGCTCCATGCGGTACGTGCTCACGTTCTGCATGGCGAACGCCAGCTCCGCCCCCAGCAGGACGATCTCCCAGCTCACGAAAATCCACAGCAGCAGGATCGGCACCAGGGCAAAACTGCCGTAGATGCGGCTGTAGCCCGCCACGCCCAGTTGCAACGCCTTGCAGAGCCGAATCCACAGCAGAAACAGCGCGCCCGCCGCCAACCCGCCCAGCAGCCCCGGCCCCAGCCGCACCCGCGTGTTCGGCATGAACATGATCAGAAACACGAACACCAGCGACGTCGCAACCCAGACGGTTCCGATCTTGATCAGCGGCAGGTGCAGCAGCACCCCCGCCGCGCCCGAAACGGAACGGTCCATCAACCGCGTCGCCATCTCCATCGCGGGCAGCGAGGAAGCGGCGATCATCAGCAGCGGCAGCACCAGCAGCACGCTCAGATAATCGCTGAATTTCCGCCACAGCGACCGCCCCACCGTCACGCCCCACACCCGGTTGAACGACAGCTCCACCTGTCCCAGCACTTGAATCACCGCGATCACCAGAAAGATCAACCCCACGCCGCCCAGGGCCTTGAAGCTGACATTGCCCACTTTTTCGAAGGCCTGGTCCACCAGTTGCCCGACGCGTTCCGACATTTCGATCGCGGCGGCCGGCGCGGCGTTGGTGGCCGCGGCCGTGGCGTTGACCGCCGCCGCCGGCGCATTGGTCGCCCCCGGCAACGTCACGCCCCGGGTCCAGTCCGTGGCCAGCGCCCGGAGGCGCGCCTGCGCCACTTCGGCCCCGCCCAGACCGCGCGCCAGAGCGAGCGACAAGGCCAGCACCGGCACCACGGCCATCAGGGAACTGAAGGTCAAGGCCGCGGCATGCAACGCGCAGTCGTCGTCAATGAAGCCCCGCGCCACCAACTGCGCGATGCGCACATTTTTGACGGCCATCCGGCCCAGGCGCGAAAGCGAACTGAGTTCGACGTCCCACACCCCGTCGGTCAGGAATCGGCGCACGCGGCGCCAGCGGCCGGGTTTTGGCGGTTTGGGGTCTGCGGCATTCACGCCCCGCAGCTTACGGCAACGGCGGCCTCGAGAAAAGCACTTTACGCAGATCCCTGGCCACCCGCTCTTACGCGCCACCCTCGCCTACACTTACCCCCTTGCGCCGCGCTGATCAGCGGAACTCCCCCGCATCGCCAGCGAGGCAGCCGGCGGCCGGGGCCGGCCGCCATCCATTCCCGGCACAAGCCGCCGTCTGTGGCATCGGACTGCATCTGCCGCCCCGTGGCTGACATCGCTGAAGCTACGTCCAGGCACGTCCGGTGGTGTGGGAGCGGGGAGCTCATCGCCGCAGCACGACAACTCGAGCGCCGAGGATTGCAAAGATGACCCGATAGTCTTCGACCCCGAGTTTGCGAAGACCGTCTGATCGCGAAGGCGGTCCAAGGCGATCTGGACGTCAGCGAAGTCCTCGATGTAGGACTCAAGGGCCTTCCGAATGTGGAAGGACCGAGGCCGTTCTGTCTCTTTTGCAATGTGGTCGCTCTCTCTCGCCCATGCATCAGGCAAGCGGATGGATATCGCGGTGCTCATGCAGCCTCCTTGCCCCGCCCAGCGGGCGGGATCCAATGGCCCCGGACACCCTGCACCCTGAAAGGGGGCCACCTCCGCCGCCGGCGAAGGCTGCATCGGCGTGTGAAATATGCGGGTTAGCGGCATTGAGGAGCTTTCAAGGTCTCTAGAAACCGGCCGGCCCGCGCGCCGGTCGGCTGGCCCCCGCTCCAGGTGCGCTCACCGTTGACGATGACCTCTTCGATCCCCTCCGCCAGGCGGTGCGGACAGGCGTAATCCGCCGCGGCGCGCACCCGCGCCGGGGCGATCACCAGCACATCGGCTTTCCGGCCCCGCGCCAGCAGGCCGCGGTCGCGCAGACCGAAGCGGGCGGCAGGCAGCGAGGTCATCTTGCGCACCGCCTCGCCCAACGGCACCAGCCGCTCGTCCAAGACCAGCCGCAAGAAGGCCGGAAAGGTTCCAAAAGCCCGCGGATGCGGATAATCCCGGCTGAGCGGTCCGCTCAGGGCGCGGAGCGCAGCGTCGGACCCCAGCATGACGTACGGCCGGGCCAGAATCCGGCGCATGTTTTCCTCGCACATGCCGCAAAAGAACGCGCTGGTTCTCAACTCGTCCAGCGTCAGGATCGTCAGGGCGGCCTCGGCCGGAGAACAACCGAGCTGGCGCGCGGCTTCGGTCAAGGCCAGCCCCCGAAAGCGCCGCGTGTCGGGATGGTGCGTCGTGGCTACGACGATGGCCGCCCAATCCTCCGGGCCGCGCCGTTCCTCGAGTTCGTCCAGCAAGCGCCGGCGCGTGGCGTCGTCCCGGAGCCGGTCCAGGATCGCCGCGCGTCCGCCCTCCGCCGCCCACGCCGGCAGGATCACGTCCAAATCCGTTCCGGACCGGGTATAGGGGTAACGGTCCGCGGCCGCGTCCACGCCCTCGGCCTGCGCCCGCTCGATCCGGGCGAAGGCTTCGTCGAGCCGGCCCCAAACCGCCCGGCCGCCGGTTTTGAGATGGGAAATCTGCACCTTGACGCCCGTGGCGCGGCCCACGGCCAGCGTCTCGTCCAGCGCGTCGAGCAGTCCCTCCCGTTCGCTGCGCATGTGGCTGGCGTACACCCCGCCCCGCGCCGCGACCACGGCGGCCAGGGTCTCGATCTCCTCGCGCGGCGCGAACATCCCCGGCGCATAGATCAGGCCGGTGCTCAGCCCGCAGCCGCCCTCCTCCAGGCTGCGCTCCAGCCAGCGCCGCATCTCCCGCAGCTCGGCGGCCGTCGCCGGCCGGTTTTCGTAACCCACAATGCCGGCGCGCAGCGCGTTGTGGCCGATCAGCAGCGCCACGTTCGGCGCCGGCCGCGCCTGCTCCAGCCGCCGGCGATATTCCGCCACCGTGCGCCACGGCCCGGGATACGGCAGCTCGCGCCAGTCCGACGGCAGCCCGTAGCCCCCCAGCCGCGGCGCGGCCGAGGCGCCGCAGTTGCCCACCACCTCGGTCGTCACGCCCTGGCTGATCTTGCTCGGCGCGGAGGGTTCGATCAGCAGGTAGGCGTCGGAATGCGAATGCGCGTCAATGAAGCCCGGACAAACCAGCTTGCCGCGGGCGTCCAGCGTCAGCGCCGCTTCGGCGCGGCTCAGCTCGCCAAGGTCCGCGATGCGGTCGCCGCGAATGCCGACATCGGCCGGCCGGGGCTCCGCGCCGCTGCCGTCGGCCACCTGTCCGCCGCGAATGAGGATGTCGAACATGCCGCCCCCGCGCTCAGCGTTCCGTCTGGCGGTAGAACGGCAGGTAACGGTAATAGACCTCCAGACACAGCGCCGCCATCGTCGTCGCGTACAGCCGTCCGCCCCGCTCGCCCAGTTGATCGATCGGATCCCAACTGCCCGCCGCCGCGCCGTCCCGGCGCTGGCCCTGCAGCAGCGCCTTTTGCAGCGCCGCGTTCCACTCCTCGAACGCCTGCGCCCCGGAGAGGTGCAGCGCCAGCGTTGCGTAGTACCAGTAATAGAAATGAATCGTCCCGCGCGCCGCCGGGTTCCATTCCGGCAAGTGTTGCCGGAGATAGAACACCGACTCCGCCTCGCCGCGGGCGCGGGTGTCCTCGCTCATGAAGAGCTGGCAGAACCAGCCCTCGGCGGTCATGACCGGCGTGGGGCCGTGCCCCTCCTTGTAGGCGTACAGCCCGCCCTGCTGGCCGCGCCGCACCTGCTCCAGCCACAGCGCCGTCCATTGCCAGTTGACCGCCGGGGTCGCGATGCCCGCGAGCTCCGCGCTCTTGAGCGCCAGCACCTGCCAGCCCGTGACCGACGTGTCGCTGTCCTCCCGCGGCTCGTAGCGCCAGCCCGCGCCGGGATTCTGCGCCGCGCAAATGAACTCCACCGCCCGCCGCGCCGGGGCCAGCAGGCGTTCGTCGCCGGTGAGCGAATACGCTTCGCACAGCGCCGCGGTGGCCATGGCCTGCCCGTAAAGCTGGCCGCCGCGCCGCAAATCGCCGTTGGCCGTCTGCCCGGCGATCAGCCAGTCCAGCCCGCGTCGGACCGTGTCGCGGTGCTGGCCGCTCCGATGGGTGTATCCGGCGCCCAGGTAGGCCAGCAGCGCCAGCCCCGTCACGCCCACGTCGCCGTCTTTGCGGTCTCCGGCGCCGCCGCATTGCCGAACCGTCTTGAATCCGTCCACGTCCCAGCGGCCGTCCGCGCTCTGCGCCCGCGCCAGCCAGGCCAGCGCCCGTTCCACCGCCGCCTCGGTTTCCGCGCTGCCGCCCAATTCCGCAATCCGCTCCCGCCGCTTTTCCGGCGCGCGCAGCGAGTAAATCAGCTTCTGCCGCGGCAGCTTGGGCGAGGACATCAGCTCCGCCGCCGCCACGGAGCGGTAGGCCCCGGCCCGCTCGCCGCGCGGCAGTTCGTCGGGCAGCGCCACGCGCGCGGCGCCCAGCGTTTCCGCGGCGGCGCCGATCAGCCGCGTCGGTTCGCGCCACTGCGCCGTGCCCGCCTCCACTTCCGCCAGGGTCGGCAGCCCGGTCCGCTCCGGCGCTCCGGCCGGCGCTCCGGCCGTAGCTTTCTCCGGCCGCACCGCCCGCCGCCCGCCGCCCGCCGCACTTTCGGGTCCGGCCGGAGCCGCAGGGCCGGCGTCCGCCTCCGCGCGCGGCGCGGCCTGGACGCGGCCGGGCAGGATGCGATCCACCCCGCCCGCAACGCCGGCCGCCGCGGGTTCGACCGCCGCGCCGGGCTCCGCCGCGGGCGCGGCGGCGGCCGACGGGGAGAAGAGCGACGCGATCATGGCGGTCAAGGCGCCCGGCGCCGTCCCGCTGCCCGCCGGTTCCCAGCGCGGCGGGGCCGGCCGCCCGCTCGCCGCCGCGTCGCCCGCTCCGCCCGTCTCCGCCCGCGGCGCCGCGAGCGGCGCCAGGGAATCGCCCCGCCCCGCGCCGCCGGC
>Ga0101944_10003566_pt1 | contig 21338 bp, 21 predicted proteins | sample DewCreD2012metaG_FD_75245 | JGI IMG/M metagenome (GOLD analysis project Ga0101944, IMG submission 75245) | Hot spring sediment bacterial and archeal communities from British Columbia, Canada, to study Microbial Dark Matter (Phase II) - Dewar... ... | reverse complement strand
CTTACTCACATCCAACATCTTGATTGGCTGCATGGTTTGGTAGCCGGATTGTGAAAGTAATACCTGACGCGCTTCCCCGGTGCGCGGGTTGACCACAATGGGCGCCTTGAGGTTGACCGTGATTTCAACTGGATCGTTGTTCACGTTGACAATCGCAAACCAAGCCAGTTCATCTTGGCTGCCCACCCGCAGAGCCATCTGGTCTTCTTTGCTCAATTTGGGCGCGTAGTCTGCGTCCACCAGCCAGGGGTTGACCACAGGGAATGAAATCCTGTGCTCGTCATGGCTGACAAGCAGCATCACCGGCATCAATTCGTCCACAATCTGGAGGATATACTCTTTGTATTCCGGCAACCCCATCAGACCCTCTTCCAAGCGGATACCCATTGTTTTCATGGTCAGCGGCTGGCGCGCCAGATAGGGGCTCTTATGCAGAACTACCTGAACCCCCAGCTTGCTCTTGGGGTTGATCAACAGCGGCGCCAGCATGTTTGCAGTTACCGCAAAGGGGTCGGTCTCCACATTGATAATTGCCAGCACAATCAAATCGGTAACATCTTTGGCTTTGATCAGCTTCATATCGTCATCCAAAACATCAAAGCGGTACGTCGGAAACCAGCCAGCAGGGTTAGATACAATGAAGGAGACTCGCTCTTCATCCTTACACTGCAAAATAGCAATGGGCATCATATCAATGGTCTGATGCAGGCTAAAATTCTTCCACTCCGGCAGCCCAACCAGGCCATTTGGAAACCTGATGTTTTCCAGGTTCAGCAATGTTGGTGGATTATTTGCCATCCCCGCCTCCTCGTCAAATTACAATTGTTTTTGAGTCGCTATTCATTATTATAGACATTCTTTTGTTATTATTTCTTCTATTTTTAGTAATATTTTAGAATTATCTTCCTTTTTAATTTTCTTAAGATTTTTTTCATATTTTTTTAAATTTTCCATGAAATGAATTATTTTTTTTGCATCTAAATTTTCATGCATTTCTCCATATCCTAATTTTTTGATATGATATGCATTGAGTGTTTGTTCAAACTGTCCTTTTATTGGCGTAGAAAGTACTGGTTTGTGAATGCTTATTGCTTCAGATATTAAACTATACCCCCCGTTTGTTATTATTGCCTTGCAATTTTCTAAATCCTTAAGCCATAAATCATTATTGAACTTTCTAAAAGTAAGATTTTTATCTTTTTTGTCTGTATCAAAACCATAAACTGTGAAATTGTAATCAATTTTTTTGAGTTCATCAATGAGTTTTAGATTTGTAGAGGCTGTTTGATAAACTATAATGTAATCTAATGATTTTGGTTTTAATTCAAATATTTCCTTTCTCAATATTGGTGGGAATAGGAAAACATTGTCTTTTTTTACTGGATTATAAAAGAAAGTTGTTATCAGATGATAATCTGCCTTAGGGAATATTGTATTAACCACAATTTTGGTTTTAATTTCCTCTTTTTTATACTTTTTTGGAATATGGTTTCTCATTTTTGTTATTGAATGAACATTACATATGCATACAACAGGAATATTTAGTATGTTTGCAATATATGAAGTTGTTCCCTCAAAATCTGTTAATAGAATATCCGGTTTATAATTTTTGAATATACCATATATTTTTTTTATATTATGAGGGCTTTCTTTTGTTAGCCATCTGAAATATTTTCTTAAAGTTTCAAATTCATTAACTCTATCATCTTTATATGATAGTCTTATTCCTTCATACATTAAGGTTTCGTTATGTTTACTTTTAAGATATGGATATATTCTTGAACTGCCTGCAATAATCAATATTTTATGCTTTTTTTTTAATTCTTCTATTAAAGCAATACTCCTTGTTGCATGACCCATTCCTTCTCCATTTATAGAATATATTATCTTTACCATGTTTTATGTTATGATAATTTTATATGACATTTATATTATGTTTTTTATTTCATATTATTGTTTATTTTATATTATTATTTTTAATTTTTTTAAATTTAATACTTATTGGTTTTTTTAGTTTTGAATCTTCTCCCAATGGTTCCGTCTTGCTCTTATATTTCTTCTTAACAACTTTTGGAACATGAAATCCATATAATGCAAGAAGTATTATCCCTATAAAAGATATTGTTAAATCTTTTAATCTTACAAGAAATGCCAATGCTACGCCTGCACTCGCGGGCAAACCTATTATCGCGAAAGCAGATATTTGTCCTGCCTCTAAAACACCGATAGCCATGGGTATAGGGAATAACATTGCCATTCCAACAAATGAAACTATAAAGAATATTTCTATAACATCCAAATTAAATCCTAATAGTTTTGCAGCAAACTTGTATTCAAAAAACATTGCTATCCAAGATAGCATGCTTATAATTATTGTTTTTATGAAAGCTTTTTTATTATTCTTATAAAAATCTATCATCATTAATTCTATCTCTTCAATCTTTTTCTCAATGTTTTTTATGGTGTTGTTTTTTATTTTATCTATTCTTAGAATATGAAATATTTTTAAAAAAAAGTGTTTGCTTTTAAGCATCCTATAATAAAAAGTGATTGTTATTATAATAAAAATAATCCCGGTAAAGAATAGTATCCATCCAAAACTTCCTGTTATACTATATTTTAATCCTACGAGTGAAACACCTATTATGAATAGCATTCCTGAAGTTGTTATATCTATTATTTTATCTATCATTATTGTTGATAATCCCTCTGTAAAATCAACATTATGTTTTGTCAACAAACTTGCCTGTGTTGGTTCTCCTCCAACTCTTGGTCCGGGTGTTAAGAAATTTATGCTTGTTCCAATAACCCTGTATATAAACAATTTTCTAAAAGGTATGTTTTTGTTTCTCGACTTTAATATAATATCCCATCTTAAGTTTAGTAATAATAATATTATTACTACGGCTATTGTATAAAAGAACAATATTAACGGATCAAAACTTTTGTATGTATTTAATATGTTTTTTATTCCATACTCTTTTATTATAAGATAAAGTGCACTTATTCCTAGGACAAGAAATATTGCCGTAAGCCAGTTTTTTAATGAAATTCGCATGTTAAAAAAAGGGTTTTTATGATTTTATTTTTAAAGTTATACCGGGAGTGCGAGGATTTGAACCCCGGACCTACAGCTTTCATCAATATTATAGAAGGCTGCCGCGCTATCCAAGCTGCGCTACACTCCCATAGTTTTCAGGATAAAAAAATCATATTTAAATGTTATTGTTTTTATTATAAAAATTATATTTATTCTACTTATAATATTTTAGTTTATCAATTAAACACCCTCTTAGATTAAATGCTCGGTAATTTTTTCTAATTACATTAGTTGTAAAAAAATGTTTTATTATGCAGAGATATTCTTTCTTATTAGTACATTAAATGTATTTTTGATAATTTGTACTTTATATATATTATTATTTTTCAGAATGCTTTTTTAGTTTCATTCTATTGTTTGTATTTTTTGTGATTGTTTGATTAAAAAAAATCAATGTTTGTTTATGCTTTATCCAATGTTTCCAAAAATTAATTTTCCACTATTCTTTTCTCTAAACAATAGAATTGAATTCTCTTAGTTTATTTGTTTTTTAACTTCAGAAGTTAAATCTTTTCCTAAAAACGCACTATGATATGCCAATGTACTTAAAAAGAATCTATCTAAAACAGCAAAATCTGCATATTTGTACTCCGTTCGTACTATTTCAGATACGTGCTTGTTGTTTTGCATAAATAACTCGAATGCTTCGTCTTTAGAACAAATATCTTGATATACTCTACGTAACAAATCTTGTCCTTCTTTGTCTCTACTTGGTGTTTTGATAATAACACCATTATATTTGGAACTTAACGCATTATATAATAATGTGGTTTGTGTTGTTTTTCCGGAATAATCCGTTCCGTCTATTACAAATATTACTGGTTTCATTCTTGACCCAAAAATTTCAATTTACCATCTATTATATCTTCAATAAGGTCTTTTTTGTTATCTTCACCTGTTTTTTTAGATTTATTAATTATATCTTTTAGCCAGTGTGGAAGATCTACATTCTCTTTTTTGAATTCTATAGTACATGTATTTTGTTCATTGAGTATATTTTTTTTAAATGTATCTTCATTGACAGTTAATACTATATTTTTATCAGGAACATATACAAATAATTTATTATTAAATTCTTTTCCAAAAAGCGAGAACGATAATAGGTTGTTATCGAAACCATATTTGCTGCTATTTATTTTGTGTAATAATTTGCGTATGGGTGATGAGATATTTGGAATTTGATTTAATTCTGATAATGATACCCACTTATATGATGTATGTTCGCTTTCAAGTTGCACTTCACTACTATTTACTTGGGCAATATATGTCAATGAAACCATATTTTTTATAGATTCAGATTTTTCATAGATCCAATTGTCTACTGATAACAATTCCAAACACTCTACTTGTAATCCCGTCTCTTCTAAAATTTCTCTTTTGACTGTCGTTTCAGGATGTTCATCTAATTCTATTTTACCATGTGGAACTTCCCATAAACTATATTCTGGCCTATATAGAATAAGAACTTTTTTATTATATACTACTAATCCGTTTACATCAGCGCCTGTTTTTTCAATTGTTTTATCCATAAAATTAGAATAAAATATGACTATAAAAAGTTATTTGTTTATTATATTTAGAAGTTCTAATTCTGTTTTTTTGTTCTAATCCTGTTCTTTCCACAATCAACATTTTAGAAAAATTGCATTTTTATAGTCAATAAAATTAAAAAATGCGGAGGAAGGGATTCTTCTGCACTTTTTTACTTCGTAAAAACCTGCGCTAAAAATAGGTTGCTAAACAAACGAAGAAATTGAAAAGAATATTGTATATTTCCGTTTGTTGTTCTGGCCCGCAGTATTAATGGGTGCAGACATAAAGCTTCCAGAGAACATATTAGGTCATGGATTTCTTAATGATAATAATTAAAATAGTTTTTTATGAGAATAAAAATAATGTAAAAATCATCAACTATTTAAAATAAACTTCTACACATATACTATGGTAATTGAAATGGCTAAAGGTGTAAGGGATTTTCCTCCAGAGGATAAAATATTAAGAGAAGAATTAATTGATAAATTAACAAATATTTTTCAAAGATATGGTTATTCACCTTTAGAAACTCCCTCTATAGAGAGACTTGACACTCTTACTGCAAAATTTGCTGCAGGGATGGAGAGTGATGCTGTTAAAGAAATATTTAAACTTACAGATCAGGGCAATAGGGACTTAGGATTAAGATTTGATTTAACTGTTCCTTTTTCTAGATTTATTGCTATGAATCCAAACTTGAAAATGCCTTTTAAACGTTATGAAATAGGTAGAGTTTTTAGGGATGGTCCTATAAAGCTTGGTCGTTACAGGGAATTTTGGCAGTGTGATGTAGATATTGCCGGTTGCTCTTCAGTTAGGGCAGAGGCAGAACTAATACTGCTTGCACTTGATGTATTTAAGAATTTAGGATTAGACGCGTATATCGAGGTGAATAATAGAAAATTATTGTTCGGAATAATGGATTATTGTAATATTCCAAGAGATTTGCGTGAAAGCGTAATAGTAAGTATTGATAAGATTAAAAAACAGGGTTTTGAATCAGTAAAAAAAGAATTATTGGAAAAAGGTTTAACTATCGCTTCTATAAAAAAAATTGAGGAAGTATTTCAAATAAAAGGAACAAATCAAGAAATAATTAATTCTGCCAGGCAGATAATGTCTTCTGAGTTAGGATTGGAAGGTGTTAATGAATTGGATGAACTTTTTTCATATATTGGTTTTATTCCTTCAGGGAGAGTTATTATTAATTTATCTCTCGCCCGGGGATTAACATATTATACCGGAACAGTATTCGAAGGTTTTTTAAGAAATTCTAAGATAACTTCTAGTATATGCGGTGGGGGAAGATATGATAATCTTATAGGATTGTATGCAGAAAACGCAAGGGATTATCCTGCTGTAGGCATAAGTTTTGGTCTTGAGCCGATAACTGATGCTTTAAAAATGTTGAATCCTGAACAGAAAAAAACAGTTACACAATTATATATTATTCCAATAAAAACATTTAAGGAATCATTAATTATTGCAACAAAGCTTCGTGAGGCAGGATTGAATGTTGATATAGATTTAATGGATAAGGGTGTTTCTAAGAATTTAGATTATGCTAATTCTTTAAGGGTACCTTTTGTGGCATTCATAGGAGAAAACGAGTTAAAAGAACAGAAAATAAAATTGAAAAATATGCATACTGGAAAAGAAGAATTGGTTAATTTGGAAGAGTTATTTAATATTGTTGAGAGTTCTTTGAATATATGATATTAAAATAATAGGAAAATAATGATATGGTTTGCTAAAGTATGTTTATTAGACTAATAAAAAATAACTTTTTTTATTACTATTTAATGATAAAAAATAAAAAAATTTTTAAATAATACTTTTATTAAAACAAAATGAACTTATTAAATACTATGAATGCATATAAAAATCATAACACTATAAGATTAGAAGTTAAAAGTATTGCTGCAGCAAAACAATATGTTCCATTAATCAGAGAAATAACAAACATATTACCAAAAAACATCATAGAATTAACAGGAAGTTCCTTCCATTCGAATTTACTATTAAAAGAATTAGAGTTCAATAATATAAATGCAAATATAACATATAAGGAAAACAAGCATTCAAGACATAACAACACTCTGCCAATAACACTACACTATGACAATTCTCCAATAAACGGCGTTCAAAAACTAACGTTTCATATCGATCCTTTAAAATTTGAAAAAAGAAGATTATTAACAATTGATGAAATTCTCGAATTAAAAGAGCAATACAAAATAAGAAATAAAGAAAAAATTATTTTTGCAGGAGCAACACATTTCTCGGAATACGGCATTATCTGTCCTGCAATAAAAAACTATTTATTAAAAAATAAAAATTCAAAAGCAGTAATTGTGCCATATACAGAAGGACACTTAGATGACATAGCGAGATATCTAGAATTTGAAACAAATTATTCATTAAAAGGCAATAAAAAATGTTTAGTGATAGAGGAACAAGGAACATTGGATAAACTATATTCTTTGGCAGATATAGTTTTATTAGGAAACACCTTTAAAATAAATGCTTACGATGGTCAAAATCCTTTAGAACCTGCTTTTTATGGAAAACCAATGCTTAGCGGTATTGACTATCATGAATGGAATAAAGACGCATATGACGGATTATTAAAAAGCGGATTATTAAGAAGAATAAACTCTTATAATTTGGAAGCAGAACTCGAAAAAAATATTCCTAAAAAAGAAATAGAAAAATCAAGAATTAAAGCAGAGGCCTTTATAAAATCAAGACGAGGCGCAGCAAAAATTTATGCCAACATAATTAAAAAATTTATAAACAACAATCTATCAAACAAAGAAAAAGAATATTTATCAGAAAAAAGAACATTCTCGGAACTAAAAAAATTATATCATGGGTAACTAATAAAAAATACTTTAACATTAGATTTATGTAAGGCTATTTTGAATAAATTCTTTGAACATTTTTTACATCTATTTATCAAAACATTTTTAAATTAAATATGAATTCATATTCATATGTTTTGTAAGTCATATAATGATTTTTTCCAGACATTAGCTAATCCTACTAATCAGTCTATAATACAGGAACTTTTAAAAAAACCTCTCAGTGTTATGCAGATTGTGGAAAGAACAGGATTAGAACAAAGTCTTGTCAGTCATTCATTGAAAAAAATGTACGAATGCAAGATAGTCACATTTGAAAGGAATGGTAAACAAAAAATCTACTCTTTAAACAAAGAAACAATAATACCAATATTGAAAATAGTCGATTCACATGCCAAGGAAATGTGTCCTATATGTTTAAAGGTGAAATAGTATGAATGTTGATATTAATAGGAATTTGTATGACCATTATGATGATGTTAAAGAGAAATATAAGGCTCCTGAAGGCGTTAATGAAGAGGTAATTAGGAATATAAGCAAGTACAAGAATGAGCCTGAATGGATGTTGGAAAAAAGATTATATTCTTTAAAAATATTCAATGAATTAAAAATGCCTGATTGGGGTCCAAGTCTAGAAAAATTAGATTTAAACAAGATAACATATTTTGTAATACCTGAAGCAGAGGCAAATTCTAATGATTGGGAGAAAGTTCCAGAAAATATCAAGAAAACATTCGAAAAATTAGGAATTCCGGAAGCAGAAAGAAAAGCCCTTGCAGGTGTAGGTGCACAATATGATTCTCAAGTAGTTTATCATAATATAAGAGAGGATTTAAAGAAAAAAGGCGTTATATTTGAGGATATGGATGTTGCAGTACAGAAATATCCTGAACTAGTAAAGAAATATTTTATGAAAAATGTGAAAGCAAATCTTCACAAGTTTGCAGCATTGCATGGTGCAGTATGGTCTGGAGGAACATTCATTTATGTCCCAAAAAATACCAAAGTAGACATGCCATTGCAAGCATATTTTCGTATGAATACAAAAAAAGCTGGACAGTTTGAACATACACTAATAATTTTAGATGAAGGAGCACAATGTCATTACATTGAAGGATGCAGTGCACCATTATATAATGCAAGTTCATTGCATGCAGGATGTGTTGAGGTTTATGTTCATAAAAATGCAAGAATGAGATATTCCAGTGTTGAAAACTGGTCAAAAAACACTTTTAATTTAAACACAAAAAGGGCAATAGTTGAAGAAAACGGCATAATGGAATGGGTTGGAGGAAATCTTGGATCAGGATGCACGATGCTTTATCCCACGTCGCTGTTAGTAGGAAAAAATTCCAGGGCAGATCATATAAGTATAGCATATGCAGGTCATGATCAGAATCAGGATACTGGTGCAAAGGTATATCATTTAGCAGAAAATACTAGTTCAACAATAAAAAGCAAAAGTATAAGTAAAGATGGAGGAATAACGGCATATAGGGGATTAATAAAAATAGTTAAAGGAGCAAAAAATAGTAAATGTGCAGTATCCTGCGATGCATTAATGTTTGATAATAAAAGTCAAAGCAACACTTATCCTAGCATTGATGTTGAGGAACAAGAATCTGACGTTGTTCATGAAGCGACCGTAGGAAAAATATCTGAAGAACAAATATTTTATTTACAATCCAGGGGATTAAGTGCTGAAGAAGCAGTTAAAATGATAGTTTCAGGTTTTATAGAACCATTAGTTAAAGAGCTTCCATTAGAATATGCAGTAGAAATGAATAGACTAATAGAACTAGAAATGGAGGGAAGTCTAGGATGAACAGGGAATCATATTTAAAAAAATTTCATGAATTGACTTTCGATAATATTAAAAGCGGCCTAGGAATAATAACAAAAATAGATGTTCAATTAGATAATTGTTATAAGATGAATGGCTCAACTTATTATGATTCCAACAAGAAATTGTTTGATGAGGAACAAATAGTTGCATTAGAACATGAAATATCTAAAAAGATAAAACATATACTTGATTCTCCTGTTTTAGACAATAAGATTGACTATATGCATGCGGCATTGAGATATATAAAGGTGTTAATAATAGAAGAAAATGGGGAGTATATAGTTTCAAGAAAAATTTCTGGCAACCAATTCATACACTTAATAATCTATGTAAAAGAAAACGTAGATGCAACATTATACTTAAATACTAAGACAGATAATAAGGAATTAAGTTTTACTCCCGTATCCACAGAATTTATTGATATTATTGTAAATAATAGGTCTTCAGTCCATTTTATAGAATTAAGAGATTATGGCAATAAATATTTTTTATATTCTAGAAAGAAAGCACACATAGGAGAATACGCTAATATATACTGGACAAATATTGAAGGTCCAGCAAAACTTAATATTACAGAATTACACTCATCAATTAATGGAAAAGATTCTGAATCAATAATGAATACGATAGTGCTTGCAAAAAATTCAGAATACAATATATTCACAAGAACAGACCATAATGCAATGAACACCAAGAGTCTTATGCATGCAGGAACTATAATGAGTGACTCTAAATCAATAATGCGCGGTTTAGTCTATATCGATGAAAATGCTAGAAATAGCAATGGCTACCAGAAAACAGAAATGCTCTTGCTTGACAATAATTCTAGAGCAATAAGTATACCTGATTTAGAAATACATAATAATGATGTAAGATGCACTCATGGTTCAAGCATAACAAGACCTGATGCAGAAAAAATATTTTATATACAAAGCAGAGGGCTTAATCAGGAAGAATCTAAAAAGCTGATAATAAAAGGTTTCTATGACTCGCTATTATCAGAGGTTCCTAACGGTTTAAGAGATAATATCTCTAATGAGATAGAAGAAATACTTTACGAAAAAAAATAAGTTGTAGAAAAAATGAAACAAGATTTTCCACTACTAGAAAAAAACAAGGATTTAGCATATTTGGATAATGCTGCAACTACACAAAAACCAAGAGTTGTAATAGATAAATTAAAAAATTTTTATGAGAACAATAATGCAAACACTCATAGAAGTATATATCACCTGTCTGAGAATGCTACAAAGATGATGTTTGATGCAAGAAATACATTTGCCAAATTCATGAATACAGAATCAAGAAACATAATATTTTCTAAAAATGCTACAGAGGGCATAAACCTTATAGCAAACAGTCTTGAAAGAACTTTTGTTTTTAGTAATGAAGATAATATTGTCACAACAGAGATTGAGCATCACTCAAACTTTCTCCCGTGGCAGCAATTATGCAATAGACTAGGAGTAGAATTCCGTGTAGTTCCTTATGATTTAAAAAAACAGGACATAGGAAAAATATCTAAATATGTTGATGAAAATACTAAAATTGTTGCATTCACGGCAATGTCCAATGTTACGGGATTATTGATTGATGTGAAAGAACAAATACTCGATGTTAGGAAGAAAAATAAGAATGCAATAATTATAATCGATGCCACACAATATGTTGCGCATAAAAGATTAAACGTTCGTGATTGGGATGCGGACTTCATAGTTTTTTCTGCACATAAAATATATGGACTGACTGGCGTAGGAATAATATATGGAAAGACAAGATTTCTAGAAAAAATAGAACCGTTTCTTTATGGAGGAAACATGATATCTTCTGTAGCGATAGAGCACAGCGAATGGGCAGATATTCCAGAGAAATTTGAAGCAGGAACAATGGATGCTGCGGGGATAATCGCATCTGCTGAATCAATAAATTATCTGCAAAATGATTTCAAAAAACGCATGGTTATAGAAGAAAAGTTGAAGGAATATGCATTAAAGAGGCTTAGGACAATAAGTGGTCTAGAGATAATAGGTCATAACAATGGTAAAAAATACGGTCCAATAATCAGTTTTAAAATAAAAGGAATACATCCGCATGATTTAGCAACTATATGCGATAGGCATAATGTATGCATAAGAAGCGGGCATCATTGTGCACAACCATTTATGAGCAAGCTGGGTGTGCCCGCAACATCTAGGGTAAGCATAGCATTTTACAATAACACTAAAGACATAGATAAATTGATTGATGCAATAAATGATGCAAAAAAAATATTAAAAGTATAAATATTGACTAAATATTGAGAATATAACTATTTGAAGGTATGATAGAAATGGATGAATTATACAGAGAATACTTACTTGATCATTATAAAAACCCAAAAAATTTTGGCGAAATAAAAAATCCGGATATATACAAACACGACAGTAACCCATTATGTGGCGATGATATAGAGATATTTGCGAAGATTGATGATAAAACAGAAAGAATAAAAGATATTCGATTCAAAGGACACGGATGTGTTATATGCATTGCATCAGCATCTATATTAATGGGCGAACTTGAGGGGAAAAAATTGAAAGACGCACAAAAAATGCAAACAAAGGATATGTTGAACTTATTAGGTATTGAACTTACGCCTACAAGGGTTAAGTGTATGATGCTTCCATTAAAGGCAGTTCAGAAAGGGATTATAGATTATGAAACAAATAAAATAGGACAAAAAAGTATTGGGGATAAAAATGAATAAACTACTAGAATTAAAAAATTTGAACGTTAGTGTCGCAGGAAAACATGTTGTTAAGGGAATTAATCTGGAGTTACATAAAGGGGAGATAATGGTAATAATGGGTCCTAATGGTTCAGGAAAATCTACTCTGGCTAGTGCATTGATGGGTCATCCATCGTATGAGATAACGGGAACCATTCTTTTAGATAACAAGAATATTTCAGAATTGAAACCTGACGAAAGATCAAGAGAGGGATTGTTTTTATCATTTCAGTATCCTGTAGAAATACCAGGAGTTACAGTGTCAAATTTTCTTCGCACGGTAATAAACACAAGAAGAGAAAAAAACAATCAGATAAAAATGTTGGATTTCATGAAATTATTAAATGAAAAAATGGACATGCTTCATATACCTAAAGAATTTGCATCAAGATATGTAAATGAAGGATTTTCTGGTGGAGAAAAAAAGAAAATGGAAATATTACAATTAGCAATGCTTAATCCAAAGCTTGCAATACTCGATGAAACTGATTCAGGATTGGATATTGATGCATTAAAAAATGTTTGTGAAAGTATTAACTTGTTGAAGAATGCAAATAAGGAACTGACTTTATTGATAATAACACACTACCAGAGGATGCTTAATTATATTAAACCAGATAAAGTATGCATCATGGTTGATGGTAAAATAATTAAATGCGGTGGCCCGGAACTTGCCGAACATTTGGAAAAAGAGGGATACGAGGTTCACAAATGAAGTCGTCAATGAATATAAAAATGGAAGATTTTGATTATGACAAAATAAAAATTCCAAAAATGGACAGGTTAAGATTTGGAACTGCAGGAATTCCGATAAGGGCGCATGGTTTAAAGACTCATGAAGGTGTTGCAGAAGTTAGAAAGTTAGATTTAGAGGCAATGGAGCTGGAATTTGTACATTCAGTCAATTTAAATCCACAAACAGCAGCACTTGTTAATGAATCAAGAATAAAAAACGATATTATATTAACTGCACATGGTTCATATTATATAAATCTTAATGCGCAAGAAAAAGAAAAACTTTCTGCATCAATATCCAGAATATTACAAGCAGCATACATTGCCAGACAGGCAGGTGCATGGTCATTAGTTTTTCATGCAGCATATTATTTAAAAGATGATAAAAAGAAAGTGTATGATAAAGTTTATGATATTTTAAAAGCAATTGTTCAAGAATTAAAAGATAATGGTAATGAAATATGGATTAGACCAGAAACCACCGGAAAAGAGACACAATTTGGAAATTTAAAAGAATTAATACAATTATCACAAGAACTTGATCAAGTTATGCCATGTGTAGATTTTGCACATTTACATGCAAGAAATGGTGGTGGAAATAATTCATTAGAAGAATTCAAAGCAACACTTGCAGATATAGAAAAAGGTTTAGGAAGGGAAGGATTAAACAACATGCATATTCATATGTCTGGAATAAATTATGGGGATAAAGGGGAAAAAAATCATTTAATACTAAAAGAGTCTGATTTTAAATATGAAGAACTTATGAAAGCATTTAAAGAGTTTAAATTAAAAGGAGTTGTTATAAGCGAAAGTCCAAATATTGAGGATGATGCATTATTAATGAAGAAAACATATAATTCCGTTTAGTATAATTGAAATGAAAAATTTAGACCTAAGAATAAAAATTTTAGAAACATTTTATGATTTGGCCATTAATAATAAGTTGGATGCACTTAGAAATCTTAGGAAATATTTAATTAATATAAATGAAGATATAGAGGGGATTTTTGAATACGAATTATATAGGAAGACAATAGACAAGATTACTTTTGACGCTTTTTTTAACAGGGAAAATATTAGTGATGATAAAAAATTCATAGAATGCTATAAGGTTTTTGATAAATATTATCGTTTAGGAAAAATTTATTATGGAGGTAAAAAATGAAACACGCACTACCAAAATTAGATTATGCATATGATACATTAGAACCTTACATTGATGCAAAAACCATGGAGATACATTATACAAAGCATCACCAAGCATATATTGATAAATTAAATGCTGCATTAGAAAAATATCCTGAATTACTGGAAAAACCAGTAGAAGAATTATTGAAGAATTTAAATAATGTACCAGAAGATATTAGAATGGCTGTTAGAAACCATGGTGGGGGACATTATAATCATTCAATTTTTTGGAAGTTACTAAAGAAAAATGTTAAAATGTCAGAAAAAATAAATGTGGCTATAGATGAAAGCTTCGGTAGTTTTGAGAATTTTAAAAAGGCATTTACAGATGCAGCATTAAACAGGTTCGGCAGTGGATGGGCATGGCTAGTAATGAATAAAGGAAAATTAGAGGTGTTGTCGACAGCGAACCAGGATACTCCTATAAGTGATGGAAAAATTCCTATATTAGGAATAGATGTTTGGGAGCATGCGTATTATTTAAAGTATCAGAACAAAAGAGCAGAATATATAGAAAACTTTTTTCATATAATAAATTGGGAATTTGTAGATAAATTATATATTGATGCTCTAAAAAATAATTTTTTTTCCGTTGCGCCCGTTAAGGAGGAATAATATGCAGTCTAACATAAAAAAACTAATTTTAAAAGAAAAATCTAAAGCAATCGATTTTTCATTAAAAGACCAGAACGGTAAATTGCATAAATTATCAGACTATAAAGGAAAAACCATAATTCTTTACTTTTATCCTAAGGACGATACTCCAGGATGTACTATGGAAGCATGCAGTTTTAGGGATAATTATAATGAATTTAAAAAAAGAGGTGTTGTTGTTATAGGTGTGAGTGTTGATGATGAGAAATCTCATAAAAAATTTGCTGATAAATACAATCTGCCTTTTATATTGCTTGCAGATACTGAAAAGAATGTTGTCCAAAAATATGATGTTTGGAAAGAAAAATCCTTTATGGGAAAGAAATATATGGGAATAGAGCGAACAACTTTTATTATTGATAAAGATTTTAAAATAAAAAAAATATTTCGCAATGTATCTGTGCCAGGGCATGTTGATGATATAACTAAAAGTTTATAGCGACTTTTATAGAAAATTTTATAGTGATTGGAATGAAACAAGTGTTCAAATCAAAATTATTGTACAAGAAATACTTGACCGATGAATTAGTACTTGTAGGTTTTGAGATAAACAAAGAGTTTTATTTCAAGGCAGGACAATTCTTTCATATAATACTGGATAAGAACAATCCTGATGATGAAAAAAATGGATTCAGGCCTTTTTCTATACTTAACAGTCCACGCGATGCAGACTCAAGGGGTGTTATAGAAAGTTTCATAAAACTAATACCCGGAGGATTGGCTTCAGAATACATAAAGGGTTTAAATATAAACAATGATGTATTATTACGAGGACCATTCGGCAGGTTTCAATTAGACAAACAGAACACTAAGCACGTATTTTTATGTACAGGAACAGGAATAACTCCCGTGCATAGTATAATTGAACAAAACATTAATTCTGAAAATGAATTATTATTAATGCATAGTGTAAGAAATAAAGAAGAATTATTGTATTATGAGAAATTTATTGAATGGAAAAAAAATCATAAAAATTTTCATTACTTTCCTACATTAACCAATGAATATCAGGAATGGAATGGATTAAAAGGCAGGATAAATAATCATTTACATCTTTTAAATGATATATCTGATAAGACTGTATATATGTGTGGTGTTAAGGAATTCATAATAGATATGCTTGAACTCACAAAGAGTAAAGCAAAAAATATAATAATCGAAAGATATAATTAGTTTAAAAGTATATTTAGTTTAAAAGATTATATGCTATGAAATATATCTTATTGTAGGTGAGATAATGAAGATAAATGTTAGCGAAAAACTAGTGTTGAAATCTGATGTATTAGTATTGGGATTGTGGGATGATGATAAAGAGTTGTATTCAAGATTCAATAAAGAGTTGTCTGATGATTTAGGCAATGCTATAAGAAGAAATTTGTTTGAAAGAGATTTTGGGAAAACCTACTCTACAAAGATAAGCAATTCCATATATAAATCCATCTTCGTAATAAGTCTCGGTAAAAAACAGGAAATGAATGCCGAAAGAATAAGAAGAGTTATGTCAAGAATAGTTTCTCATATTAGAAGAAACAAATATTCATCATTTACCACAAACATTACATCAATGGTTGATATGGATACAAAAATCCTTGGAAGATCTTGTGCCGAAGGATTATATTTATCTGATTACGTATTTGACAAATATAAATCTAAAAAGAATGAACGACCAGAATTGAATTGCAGCTTCCAGTTAAAGAGCAAAAATAATTTTATGCGAGGATTTAATGAAGGAAAGATAATTGCTAGTTCAACAAATTATGCAAAAAATCTTGTTAATGAACCTGCTATTGTTATGACCCCAGAATATATTCAAAAAGAAGCTTTGAAACTTAAGAGCAAAAATACTATAGTAAAAGTCCTTGAAAAAACGGATATGGAAAAAATAGGATTAAATCTTATTCTTGCAGTCAGTTCAGGAAGCGACAAACCTGCAAAGTTAATAATAATACAATATAATGGTGGTGGAAAGGAAAAATATACTGCAATAGTTGGAAAGGGAATTACTTTTGATTCAGGTGGTTATGATATAAAACCTGCAGGACAATTTTCCGATATGAAATGTGATATGTCTGGGGCTGCAGCAGTTTTAGGAACAATAAAAACTGCACAAGCACTCGGATTAAAGAAAAATATTCTGGGAATTATTCCAAGTTGTGAGAATCTTATTAATGGTTCAGCATACAAGCCAGGAGATATAATAAGAGCGTATAATGGAAAAACTGTTGAAATAGCAAATACTGATGCAGAGGGAAGATTAATATTGGCGGATGCAATAGCATACGCAGAAAAAAATTATTCTCCTGAAACAATTATAGATTTAGCAACGCTTACTGGTGCATGTGTTATTGCTTTAGGATATTATGCATCTGGACTAATAAGTAATAGTCCTGAGCTTGTTAAAAAACTTTCAGAATCAGGATATGAAAGTTATGATAGGGTTTGGGAATTGCCTTTTTTTGAGGAATATCAAGATAATATGGATGGAGACATATCTGATTTAAAAAATGTTTCCGTTAAAGGAAAGGGAAGAGAGGCAGGAGCAATAACTGGTGCTGTTTTCATAAGCAAGTTTGTTGATTTGGAAAAAACAAAATGGGCGCATATCGATATTGCGGGAACTGCATTTCTTGCAGAAGAAAAAGAGTATAATCAGAAATATGCTTCTGGTGCAGGTGTAAGATTGTTAAGTTATTATTTTATTAAATGATTATTAAATTTTTATATTTAAAATATATCTCTATTCATAATTTCAGATATTTTTTTGATATTTTTTTAGAATCTTTTCATTATTCCTTCTATTTTATTTTGTTCTTGAAATTGCATTTGCATCTGCATATTATATTGGTTGACTTTCTGTTGTATTATCTCAGTTAATTTATCAGGATTATCTACAGATTCTAGTGTAACGCTAGGAGTATTCATCCCAGATATTTCTATTTTTATGTTTCCACAGTTAAGCAATTTATTCAGCAGTCCTTCTTTAGAGAATGTTATGCGCGTTATATTGCCGAAAGGTATGGTTTCCTTCTGTGAGAGTATTAATAATTTTGTGCCGGTGAATTCAAGTGTATTATTCAACAACAAGTATCTCTGATTCTTTATACTCATGTAGTTGAATAGAAGCAATACTGCTGCAACCATAAAGAACATCAATATGAGAGTCAGATTTATCATTCCCATATTCACTTCAACTCCGAAGGCATCTAGGATATCTGTTACCAAATCTGGACCTATCTGCGTCTGCAGGAACATCAATAATCCTATAATTATTATTACGATAACGAATATAGATAACAAGTTTTTCAAGAATTCTTTGCCCGTATTGGGATAAACTATTATGTTGTCGTTTGCATCCATAATATTTATTAAGAATTTATATTAATAAATGTTTTTAAAATCTTATCTTCGATTATGTCATGTTGTTTATTTTGTATTTCAATTAATATTTATTAATATTTCTTGTAATTATTATATTCCGGGGTCTTCTTTATCTAATATTTCGTATTTATTATTAATAGATACCTCTACTCCATATGTATCTTCTAGTTTTTTTTTCAGAGAATCTATGGGTTTTCCAAAGTATTCGTTGTCTAAAAACCACGATTTAGAGAATTCTCCGTTTTTTTTGAAATATAATGTTCCTATATAAAATGGTTTGGTTTTGAATCTGTCGAAAAGACTTTTTGTTTTCATATTTGTATATATCTCTAATGCATCACAATCCAGGCATATATTTACCGCATTGTTCTTTCCTATAAAGAATCCTTCTTCTGTTATAGTTGCAGCTATGTCTTTAGCATTTATGTCTTTTGTTTTTTGCATTATATATTTATTCATGGTCTTTATCATCACTAGCATTTATATACTTACTTGTGAGTAGTTATTTATTTATAAATTTTTTCTATTTATATTACTTTCAAGCAATATTAAACCTTTTAAAAATAATTTTATATAATTTTATAAAAAAAATGTAAACAATAGAATAACAAAAAAGAATCACTATGCTAGAAATAATTGTATTGGAGTTATAACACGATGTGCTGTTAAGCATAACAAGTCATTACATAGGACTAATCTAACAATAACATTTAAATATTATATTCTAATTCTTTAAACTTATATGTTAGAGGAGAAGAATTGGTCTAAGGAATCAGAAAAGAAGATTTATGAAGAATGGAAAAACTCCAAGAGATACAAGTTTAACAAGTTTTCTGGAAAGAAAGTATACTCTATAGATACTCCGCCACCATATGTAAATACTCCAGTGCATATTGGGCAGGCCACAACATATGTTTTCATGGACATGTTTGCACGTTATAGGAGAATGAAAGGGTATGAAATATTATTCCCATTAGGATTAGACAGAAACGGTTTGCCAATAGAGATGGCTGCAGAAAAGAAATATAAAATATCGCTCACAGAAACTCCAAGAGAAAAATTCATAGAATACTGCATCAAAATGCTTGAAGAATCAAGCATGGAATCAGTAGAGTCATTTTTAAGATTAGGAATAAGTTTTAATTCTTGGGAAAAAGGTAATGACATAGGAGACATATACGAAACAGACAGTCCAGACTATCGTGCTCTAACACAGGAAACATTTATAGACTTATGGAACAAAGGACTTATTTATGAAGATGAGCGTATTAATAATTGGTGTCCTGGCTGTCAGACCACTATTGCAGATGCAGAGATAGAATATGCAGAATTACCCAGCTTCTTTAATGAAATAAAATTCAAAGTTAAAGAGACAGGCGAGGATATAATAATAGCAACAACAAGACCAGAACTTATATGTACTTGTGAAATGATATGCTATAATCCTGAAGATAGAAGATATGAACATTTAGAAGGGAAACATGCAATAACACCATTGTTCAACAAAGAAGTTCCAATAAAACCAGATACTGTGGCGCAAATAGATAAAGGAACTGGTTTGATGATGATGTGTAGTTTTGGAGATGTTACGGATATACGATTCTTTAGGGATAATGGATTAAAACCAGTGATAGCTATAAACAAAGATGGTACTATGAATGAGAATGCAGGGTTTCTTAAAGGATTAAAGACAAAAGAAGCGCAAAAACAGTTGATATTAGAACTCGATAAAAAGGGATTGCTTGTTAAACAACAAAAAATAAAACACAGAACGCCAATATGCGAAAGGTCAAAGGATCCTATAGAATTCATAGGCATGAAAGAGTTTTATCTGAAACAATTAGATTTCATAAAAGATATGCATGAAATTGCAAAACAGCCAAAATTCTACTCAGAAGAATCAAGGAAAATACTTATTGACTGGATAAATTCTGTAAGTATAGATTGGCCGATATCTAGAAGAAGATATTATGCTACAGAAATACCTTTATGGTATTGCAATAAATGTAATGCACCAATACTTCCTCCTAAAGGAAAATATTATCAGCCATGGAAAGAACCACCACCATTTGATACATGTCCAAAATGCGGATATTCTAATGGAAAAGACACTTTCAGGGGAGAGGAAAGAGTTTTTGATACATGGTTTGACAGTTCAATAAGCCCATTGTATATATTGAGATATGGCAGGGATGATGAATTCTTCAATAGAAACAGTCCATGCAGTCTGCGTCCTCAAGGAAAAGAAATAATACGAACATGGCTATATTATACTCTTCTTAAGGATTATCTACTTACGGGAAAATGTATTTTTGAAAATGTATGGATAAATTATCATATAGTGGACAATGAAGGAAAGAAAATGTCAAAGTCCGCAGGTAATGGTATAGATCCTAAAGAAATACTTGAAAAGTATGGTGCTGAACCATTTAGAATGTGGGCATCGCTTGAAGGGAATTTAGAGAAGCAAGACTTTAGATGCAGTCTTGAAAGAATTGAAGGCGCTGGTAAAACTATAAGCAAACTATGGAATGTTTCCAAATTCATATTATTATTTAAGGACACGATAAAAAGCGATGAAGTCGTAAATGTCGTAAATGAAAAAGATGTGTTGATGCGAAAAAATATTGAACCATACTTGACAGAGCTTGACAAATGGATATTAAACGAATTAGACTTGTTAATAATAAATGCCAATGATTGTTATGAAAGATACGATTTCCATAATCCTGCAGTTCAAATAAGACATTTCATATGGGAGGTATTTTCCAGTCATTATGTTGAGTTAGTCAAGAACAGGGCGTATAATCAGAATAACGAATTTACAGAAGAGCAACAAAAAGCGGCAGTTTATGTTTTAAATCATGTTCTAGAGATATTGTTAAAATTATTAGCGCCAATAATACCCATGATAACTTATAGAATATATCTTGAACTTACTGGTAGAGATATTCATTTTGAAAAATTTCCAGATAATGAAAAAAATTATTTGGTTGAGATAAAAAAAGAAGATATAATCGAATTGAACTCATTCATATGGAAGAGTAAAAAGGATTCAGGAAAAAGTCTGAAAGAAGAAGTTTCTGAATTAGTCATAGAAGAGAAATTTAAGGCAATACAACATGACATAATGTCTGCACATAATATAAAGAAGCTTTCTTTTGGTGAAAGAAAAATTATTATTTAATAAAAAAGTGTGTTAAAAGTGTGTTTTTTTGATAAAAAATTGTTTGATATTACAGTTTTTTATGATGTACTTATTGTACTGAT
>Ga0101944_10003565_pt1 | contig 21342 bp, 19 predicted proteins | sample DewCreD2012metaG_FD_75245 | JGI IMG/M metagenome (GOLD analysis project Ga0101944, IMG submission 75245) | Hot spring sediment bacterial and archeal communities from British Columbia, Canada, to study Microbial Dark Matter (Phase II) - Dewar... ... | reverse complement strand
CCAGGCGCCGTCCACGCGCCCCAGCGACAACGGCCGGAACCCATGCGGATCGCGCACGCCAATCAGCTCCCGCTCCGTCATGAGCACCAGCGAATACGCCCCCTGCAGCCGCCGGATGGCCTGCACCAGCGTGTTGGCAGTGCCGTCGCCCTGGGGCTGGGCCAGCAGGTAGAGGATGATCTCGCTGTCCACCGTCGTTTGAAACACCAGCCCCCGCGACTCCAGCTCGTCCCGCAGTTGGGCGGCGTTGGTGAGGTTGCCGTTGTGGGCGATGGCTAGCTGCCCGCGCGCGCAATCCACCGTCAACGGCTGGGCGTTGCGGATATGCGACGAACCGGTTGTCGAGTAGCGCGTGTGACCGACGGCCAGGTGACCGGTCAGCGATTGCAGCACGCTGCCGTCGAACACTTGCGCCACCAGACCCATGCCCTTGTGAGCGCGGAAGGTCTGACCGTCCGAGACCACGATGCCCGCGCTTTCCTGACCCCGGTGCTGCAAGGCGAACAGCCCGTAGTACGTTAGCTCCGCCGCCTTCGGATGGCCATAGACCCCGAAGACGCCGCAGTAGTGTTTGGGACGACACTGCATCGGGCCAGGAAGCGCTCGCACGCGGCATTTGACCAAAGGCCCTGCCACGGGCGCAAGTCGGATCGCCCTGCGGTGGGGGCGCGCCCCAACGCCTCGGCGCGAGAGGGAATTCCACTGTCTTTGCTCGGTCAACCGCGGTAGTCTGCCCGGGCGATCATGCTGCTGGTCATAGACAATTACGACTCGTTCACGTTCAACCTGGTCCAGTACCTGGGCGAGATGGGTGTAGAGATGCGGGTGTACCGGAACGACCAAATCACGGTGGAGCAGGCGCAGGCGCTGAAGCCCGAGCGGTTGTTGATCTCCCCCGGCCCGTGTTCGCCGCGCGAATCCGGCCTGTCTTGCGCCCTGATCCGGGCACTCGGGCCGGTCATTCCGACCCTGGGCGTTTGTCTGGGCCACCAATGCATCGGGCACGTTTTCGGCGCCAACGTGGTGGTCAATTATCGGATCATGCACGGCAAGACTTCGCCCATCCGACACAACGGCCGGGATTTGTTTGAAGGCATGGCCAACCCGTTTTCGGCCACGCGCTATCACTCGCTGGTCATCGAGCGCCGCTCCGTGCCGGACTGCTTGGAGATCACGGCGGAAACCGACGAGGGGGAGATCATGGGCGTGCGGCACAGGGAGTATCCCATCTGGGGCGTGCAATTCCACCCCGAGAGCATCCTCACGGAAAACGGCCGGCAAATCCTGCGCAACTTCCTCAAGCTCGGCCGGTCCGCCGGTTAGCGGCTCGCGGGCGGCGGAATGGTGCGCGCGGGCCGGGCGCCACGGCGTGGCGCGCGGGCCGGGTGGCCCGGCAGTCCGCACGGTCGTCCGGCGGCTCGGGGCACAACGGAACGGCACTACCTCTCGATCCGGTCCGCTCCCCTCAAATCAACTCACGGTAAACGTCCGGGTGCGGTCGGGAGATGACCACGGCGTTGACCAGCACGCCTGCATCGGCCAGGACTTGTCGGCCCGCCGCCACGGCGGCCTGGACCGAGCCGACATCGCCGGTCAGGGAACAAAACGCCTTACCGCCCAGCGCCATGGCCAGCCGGACCTCCAACAAGGTCACGGCAGCCGCTTTGGTGGCGGCGTCTGCGGCCTCGATGAGGGTGGCCACGTTGAAGGCCTCCAGAATACCCAGCGCGCCATCCGGCTGCACCGGCGCGCTGCGGCCCAGGGCCGCAAACACGTCCGGATGCACGTTCGCGATAACGAAGCTGTCAATCAGACAACCGGCGGCGGCCTCGCGGCCGGCGGCCACGGCTGCTTCCACCCCGGCGGTCTCGCCTCCAATCAGCACCATGTACTTGCCGGAGCAAATCGAGCGCGACAGCAGCAGGCGCACGTTGCCAGCCTTGAGCATGGTGTCCGCCACTTGGAAGCCGGCGGCCACGCTCGACAGTTCAATCAAGCCAATGGATTTGTCGGCCATATCATGTCTCCAGCTCGATGTGCTGTTCGTTAACGGCGCGCACAGTGGCGTCCACCGGGGCATGTAACAGCGCGCCCAACGCGCCGGCTGGCGGCTCGCCCACGACCTGCCCGGCGCGCACGCGCTCGCCCCCCCTCACGCGGGGCACGCAAGCCGCCCCGGCGCTTTGTTTGAGCGGCAGAACGAGTCGCGCCGGCACCGCAAGGGCCGACGCCGGCGGCGCCGGCAGATCGTAGGCCGCCACGTGCAACTTGCGGGTGAGTGTCTTGACGGGGACGCGGCGGCCTTCCCGGAGCGGATGCGGTCCTGCGGGCGGCTGCCCGGTCCACTTCATATTCGCGCGGCGCAGAGCCGCCTTGGCCTCGTCGCAGGCCTCCTTGGGGAAGAGGCCCTCCGGGCAGGCATAGAGGGTGCACAATCCGCAGGCGCAGCACAGTGCGGCGAACAAATTGAACCGGTCTGCGCCACCCGCGGTGAACGCCAGCGTGCGCATGACCTGGTGCGGCTCGACGGCATAGCCCAGCAGAAAGCGGGGACAAAACTCGGTGCAGTAGCGGCACTGGTCACAGGCCGATTTACCAATCCGCGCCTGTGCCGCCGGGGGCTGGAGCTTGCGCTGGATGACCGGGTGGGAGCGGGGCAGCACGACAACCCCGGTGGCGGTCTTGGTCACAGGCGTGTCCAGGTTGTCGGTAAGTTGCCCCATCATCAGGCCACCGATGACCAGGACGGGGTCGTCGGTCGCCGGTCCGCCCGCCGCCGCCAGACAGTCGCGGTAGCTGCTGCCCAACGGCACGCGCACCGTGACCGGCCTGGCAACCGCGCCGGCCAGCGTCAGCGTTTTGTGGGTTACCGGGTGCCCCTCGGCCGCGGCGGCGATGTTCACGAATGTCTCAACATTGTTGACCAAGACGCCCACCTGGATGGGCAGGCCGGCCGGGGGCACCAACCGGCCGGTCACGCTGAACACCAGGTCGTACTCGTCACCGGCGGGGTAGTAATCGCCAAGCAACTGGACTCGGATGGGCGTGCCCTGGCAGGCGGCTCGGGCGGCCGCCACGGCGCCGGTCTTCTTGGCCTTGATGCCAATCACGCCCGAGCTGGCGCCAACCGCCTGCATGGCCAGCGTCATGCCCCGCACCACCTCGGCGGCCCGATGCTCCAAAATGACAGCGTCCTTGTGCAGTAACGGCTCGCACTCGGCGGCGTTGGCGATCACCGTGTCGGCCCGGGCCGCCAATTTGACGTGTGTGGGGAAGCCTGCACCGCCGGCACCCACCACGCCTGCCAGCCTGACTTGTTCGACGAGATTCATGCGCTTCGTAATCCGCGCTCTTTATGCCAAGTTGGTCGCGCCGTTGCCAAACAAAACCACGCATCAGCCGGGTCACAGAGCGTGTCCGAGCGGAACGGCCATGTCTCGTGGCACCAGTTCCCGGCTTGCGGCGGCGCCGGCAACCTGCCGGGTTGCCGCCCCAGCCGGAGCGGAATCCCGGCGAAGCCGCAAGCCCGGGGCTGGCTGCACCAACAGAGGGTGGTGGCATCAAGAGGTCGCCCGAGTTTGCGTGGCGCCGCACTCCGCTGTTGCCAGCCGGCGGGCGGTGTGGTCTAGTTTGACCGAACGTTCAAACCAACCATAGAGAGATTATGGCGAAAAAAGAACTCCGCGTCGGACTCATCGGTTGCGGCTTCATGGGCCGCGCACACGCCAACGCCCACCGCAAGGTGTGGAACTTCTTCGACCTGGAATACCGCCCGGTGCTCAAGGCGATCTGCGACTCGAACGAGGAAAAGGCCAGGGCGTTCGCAGAACGCTGGGGCTTCGAATCGGTCGAGACAGACTATCAGAAACTGGTCGCCCGGGACGATATTGACCTGATTGACATCTGCCTGCCCAACAATCTGCACGCGCCGGTGGCCATCGCGGCCGCCCGGGCCGGCAAGATCATCATCTGCGAAAAGCCCCTGGCCCGCGACGGCAAAGAGGCGCTGCCCATGGTCAAGGCGGTCGAAAAGGCCGGCGTGCCCAATCTCGTCTCGTTCAACTACCGCCGCATCCCCGCCGTCAGCCTGGCCAAGAAGCTCATTGACGAGGGGCGGTTGGGCAAGGTGTTCCACTACCGCGCCAAGTTTTTGCAGGATTGGACAATCTCCCGGGACGTGCCTCAGGGCGGCGACGCGCTTTGGCGGCTGGACGTGAAAGCGGCCGGCAGCGGGGTCACGGGCGATTTGTTGGCGCACTGCATTGACACCGCCCTGTGGCTCAACGGACCCATCGAGAGCGTCACCGCCATGACGGAGACCTTCGTCAAGGAGCGCAAACACGTGCTCACCGGCAAGGTCGAAAAGGTGGGGATTGACGACGCGTGCGCGTTTTTGGCCCGCTTCGCCAACGGATCGCTGGCCACATTCGAGTCCACCCGCTATGCCCGCGGCCACAAGGCCCTTTACACCTTCGAGATCAACGGCGAAAAGGCCAGCATCGCCTGGGACCTGCACGACTCGCATCGCCTGGCCTACTTCGACCATCGGGACGAAGGCAAATTGCGCGGCTGGCGCTCGATTCATGTCACCGACCATGGTGGCGAGCATCCCTACATGGACAAGTGGTGGGTACCCGGGTTGCACATCGGGTTTGAGCACTCGTTCGTGCATCAACTGGCCGACTTCCTGGAGGGAGTTGCCAAGGGCCAACCGGCCAGCCCCACCTTCCGTGAGGCGCTGGAGACGCAGTACGTTTGCGACGCTGTCCTCAAGTCCGCCAAGTCGGGCAAGTGGCAGAAAGTGGCCAGAGCCACCAGCCACGCGCGGTAAACGCAGCAGGGACGGGAGAATTCAGCCGCAGACCCGGGCGCGAAGCCGCGACCACGGGTCCACGGCGGCTGGTGGGGACGACACACCCAGCGGCACGCACCGGCTCGGCTGGTAGTTGAAGCCCGCCGGGCAGGCCGCGCCGATTACCGGTCTTCGGCCACGAAGCCGGCGACCAAGGGACGATGGTCCGACGCCGCGCCCCAGTTGGGCAGCGCCAGCACGTAGGTCTCTTCCCTCAACCACTCACGCGCCATGCCCTGGCTGAGCAGGATGTAGTCAATCCGGCTGTAGGTGTCCTCCTTGCCGTAAAAGTGCGTCCAAGTGATGTTGGGCGGGTCCCAAGCCGGGTTGGCCGGCGGCGTGTTGTCGCCGTTCCGCTCGGCGGGCCGGGTGTCCACCAATTTGCCGCGGCCGTAACCGACGATGGCGCGCGTCGAGCGGGAGTCTTTGGTGTCGTTGAAGTCGCCCAGCACGACGATGTTGGCGCGCGGGTCGGCCGCCAAGCGCGCGTCAATCTTGGCCCGCAACACCTTGGCTTCCTCCAAGCGCAACTCCGCCTCGTCGGCCTCGGGCACGGGACGTTTGGACTTCAAGTGGCTGGTGAACAACGTGAACCGGTAGCCGGGCGACACGGCGATGTCCACCTCCGCGATGCCCCGGCTCAGGTGGTAGCGGCGGCCGCTCAGCAGGAACGACTCATTGGTGTGGGAACGCCGCGCCACGATTGGAAAACGGCTCAGCACGGCCACGAAGATGTTGGTGTCCCATCCGGTCACGTGCTCCCAATGGGCAAAGTCCAGCCCCTCGGCGCGCAGGGACGCGCGCAGTTCCTCCAAAGCGCGCACGCCCCCAATCTCTTGCACTGCCAGCACATCCGGCCTCAGCGCCCGAATGGACTCGCGCACCTTGGCCCGGGCCTCGGCGCTCTTGACCACACGGCCCGGCCCCGCCTCGTCCACGTAGTTGTTGAGATTGTAGGTGGCGACCCGAAACGTCTCGGCTGCGCTGGTCGCCCATGACAGCCATGCCCCGGCCAGTAGCGCCGTTAGGCTCCATCCAAATCGTCGGTGCATCACGCGGGCGATGGTCCTGAAGCCCTTCCGCCATGTCAAAGTGCATTTGTGCCCGTCCGCTGCTTGGGATGCACTGGACGCGACCATCCCGAGTCGGGGCGCGAGCTTCCAGCTTGTGGCTCGGCCAAAAGCTCCGAGGCCGTTGGGGCAGCAACCTGAAGGGTTGCGCCACGACACGTGGTGGTTTCGGCCGGATGCGCTCATGGGCCTCGCCGGTAGCGGCTTCGCGCTTGCCTGGGCCAGCCCCTTCGCCCATTGTCGGCCTATGGAATCACACGAACTGCTCCGCCAGGTCCTCCAGCGCACAAGCGCCAAGCAGGTGGCCGCCGATTTGGGCTTGTCGCTTTCCATGATCTACAAGTGGGCCGAGCCTGACGAGGGCGCGGGCAGCGGCGCGGCCAACCCGTTGGACCGCATCGAGGCGCTGGTCCGGAGCACTGGTGATCAGCGCATCGTGCAGTGGATCTGCCAGCGGGCAGGCGGTTTTTTTGTCCGCAACCCCGCCACCCACCGGCCTCACCCGTCCTACTTGATTCCTGCCACCAACCAGATTGTCCAAGAGTTCGCCGACCTACTGGCTGTCATTGCCGTGGCAGCCGGCGACGACCAAATCACCCGCCGGGAGGCCGAGGACATCCGCGCCCGATGGGAGGAACTGAAGGCCGTCACCGAAACATTCGTGGTCTGCTGCGAGCAGGGCAACTTTGCCGCCATGCGGCAGCGCGTCGCCGGGGCACCGGCCGCCCAGTCCTGAGGCTTGAGGGGCAATTCGTGGCAAGGCCGCGCGAAGGCGTCTTGTCTTTCGCCGTGATCGGGATACCGGGTTGCGGGCACATTCCACTCCGGCGTGTTGTCCAGCCTGCTACCCGGCTGGCCTGTGGTGTTGAACCTTCCGCTCGCCCAGCTCGCTCAACACCGCTGCGGTTCTTCGGTCCGCGCAGTGGCAAGGCGCGGACTGCTGACTCATGGGAGGCGTTGAATGCGCTTGCCGCGTTGCAGCCCGGGGCGTAAAAGGGGCAAAAACCCAAACGCTTATGAAACCTCACCGTGGCAGTTTAATTCTTGTGCTGGGCATACTGGGCTTGGTGATCTGCGCCCCGTGCGGCATAGCGGCGTGGATCATGGGGCACAGCGACCTGAAGCAAATGGATGCCGGCCAAATGGACCCGAGCGGGCGCGGCCTTACCAACGCCGGTCGCATTTGTGGCATCATTGCAACCATTCTGTTGGCGGTGGGCATCGTGGTCGCAGTGTTGCTATTCCTGTTCGGCGTGATGGGTGCCATCGCCGCCCAACACTGAACGCCTTTGTCAACCGCGGACCGGCCGCGCCTCCTGCTGCCGCCCAAGACGTTTGACGAGCCATCCTCGCACGGGCGATTGGCACAGGCCTTCGCGCCGGTGCTTGGGATTCCGACGGCCCGATGGGCTTGACGGCCCAGGGCGGGCGGGCATGACAGGCAGACCGCAAGGCGGCGGCTCCAGCAGCTCCAGCCCAGCGCCGGACAATTCTGCCAACACACCACCGCACGCGTTTGGGAACAGTTGGTCTGCCTGTTTGGCGCAGCGGTGGGCGGCGAGGCAGCGGCGCGGTTGGCCCCACTGCTCGACCGCTATCAAGAGGGCCTTCCTGCCGCCTGGACGGCCTGCCGAAGCCGGCAGCTCACGCCACAGGACGCGCTGCGGATTTCCCATGCCGATCAGGTGCATGAGCCGGGTGGACCGACGCTACAAATGCTGGCCGACTTCGCCCACCAGCACTTGCGCAGCTTGGTCAGCGAAATTCACCTGCTGCCGTTTTATCCGTGGTCCTCGGACGATGGCTTCGCCGCGAAAGACTGTTGTGCCGTCGAGCCGGCTTACGGCACGTGAGAGGACGTGGCACGGCTGGGCGCCGTGTGATGAGACCGGGGCTGGCGCAAGCGCCGGCAAACAGGGTCTTGTTCCGGAACGGTCCGCAGCGTAACTGTGCTGCGAAACAAGAGCAGCCGGGAACAATGCGCAGCCGGGTGGACAGTGCCGTTCAGTTACCCCACGCTGGCGGGGCGCGATGGTTCTGGCCGGTTGCCAGCATTCTGGCGTTGCTTACCGTACTGGTCTATTGGCCGGTCGGCGGCCATGCGTTCGTCGAATACGACGATGGGGATTACGTGGTGGAGAACGCCATCGTACAGCGTGGCCTAACCTGGGAAGGCGTGCGGTGGGCGTTTGGTACGACCCACGCCAGCAACTGGCATCCGCTCACCTGGCTGTCCCACATGCTGGACTGCGAGCTGTTCGGCCTGCGGGCCGGGCCGCACCATCTCGTCAACTTGGGCTTTCACGTAGCCAGCACGCTGTTGCTACTGGCCGTGTTGGTGGCGCTGAGCGGGCGGCTGTGGCCCGCCACGTTGGCCGCCGCCACGTTTGCCCTGCACCCGTTGCATGTGGAGTCGGTGGCCTGGATTGCCGAGCGGAAGGATGTACTGAGCAGTTGCTTCGGATTTGGGGCGCTGTTGGCCTATGTGTACTACACCCAAAGGCAGCCAGCGGGCGTTGTCGAGGAGCGGACCTTTCGGTCCGGGGTTTCCGCATGGTACGCGGTGGCCGTGGCGTGTTTTGCCTGCAGCCTGATGAGCAAACCCATGTGGGTGACGCTGCCGGGCATTCTGGTGTTGCTGGATTACTGGCCGCTGCGGCGCCTGACGCCGTTCCAGCTCCGGGAGCGGCCCGGTGTTCCGCTGTGGGCGATGGAGAAAATCCCGTTCGTGGTCCTGAGCATTGCCGCGAGCGGCGTGACCTGGCTGGCCCAGCGGCAGGCCACTGTCATGCCGCTGGAGACTTACGGGTTGACCGCGCGTCTGGGCAACGCGCTGGTGGCCTGCGCGACGTATCTGCGCCAGCTCATTTGGCCCGCCGACCTGGCGTTTTTCTACCCGCTGACTTCGCACACCACGTGGCGCATCGTCGCCAGCGCCCTGGTGGTGGGGGCAATCAGTGCGCTGGTGGGGCTGCGCCGACGGGCCTGGCCCTTTGCGGCCGTGGGATGGTGGTGGTTTTTGCTGACCCTTGGGCCGGTCATCGGGCTGGTGCAGGTGGGCGAGCAGGGACACGCGGATCGTTACACTTACCTGCCGTCGGTGGGCCTGTTTGTCTGGCTGGCCTACGGCTTGGACGCATGGTTGGCTGGGAGGCCGGCGTTGAGGCCGGCCATCAGTGGTGTGGCGCTGCTGGCGGTTGCCGGATTGGGGATGGGCAGTCGCATTCAGGTGGGCTATTGGCGGGACAGTCGCGCCCTGTTCGAGCGCGCCCTGGCTGTGACCCAAGACAACTGGCTGGCGCATAATAACCTTGGCGCAATCCTCGCCCGGGAAGGCGACCTTTCGGCGGCCTTGTACCACTTCCAGGAGGCACTCCGCATCAAACCAGACTACCTCCGCGCCTGCCGGAACTTGGCGGCCGGCCTGGTGCAGGCGGGTCGGCTTGACGAGGCCGTCAGCACGTATCGGCAGGCGCTGAGCGTATCGCCAGACGACCCAGCCTCCCTGCGCGGGCTGGGCACGACGCTGGCGCGGCGCGGAGACCTCCAAGAAGCCTCGGCGCTGTGTGCGCGAGCCGTGGGCCTTGCCCCGGACGACGCCCTGGCACGTTACGACTACGGCGTGGTGCTCAAGTTGCAGGGGCAATGGCGTGCGGCCGCTGACCAGTTTGAAGCAGCGCTGCGGCTGATGCCGGACGATCCCCAGACGCATTTTGAGCTTGGCTCGACACTCGTGGCCTTGGGAGACATACGCGGCGGCCTGACGCGGTTTGCGCGCGCCAACGCCCTGCGGCCGGACTGGCCCGAGGCGCTCGCGGCGCAGGCATGGATTCTGGCCACGTCAGAAGCCGCGAGCGAAGGCGCAGCAATCGAGGCGCTGCGGCTGGCGACACGCGCAAACGAACTGACCGGCAACAACCGCCCCGACGTGCTGGCAACGCTGGCCGCAGCCTATGCGGCCACAGGCCGCTTTCCGGAGGCAGCGTCCACGGCCGCACGCGCCCTTGCACTGGCCGAACAGGCCGGCCTGTCCTCATTGGCGAGGCAGATGCGCGCCCGGTTGCGGCTTTACGAGGCTGGCACGTCGCAGGATGCCCGGGACGAGCACGTTCAACCTCCCGGGCGTTGACCTGAGGCTTGGCCCCCCAAATGTGTTCGCCCCGAGCACACCGGCGGCACGCAGGCGGGGTGACGCTGTGCCAAAGCGATAGGCTGCCCGCGCACGCGGCCACAGCGCGTCGGAGCGCAACCAGCCCGAACCCACAGACGCGTGGCGTGGCCTGCCAAGGACAGGCGGGCACTACGGACGCACGGCATAATGGCAGGAGCGACAGACGGCCAAGCAACACGGGTGCAGGGAACTGATCTTTTGGCACGGCGCGTCTGCGGGAAAGAGTTGGCGGGGCGCCCGTTCTCTGGCAAATAACACCGCATGTCTGCGTATCGCATCGGGATCATTGGCGGCACAGGCCTGTATGAGCTGGAGGGCTTCACGGCGCGGCAATGGGTGCGCGTCCGCACGCCGTTCGGGGCGCCGTCGGATGCCCTGTTGACGGGGCAGTTGGCCGGTCGGGAGGTGGTGTTCTTGCCGCGGCACGGGCGTGGACACCGCCTGTTGCCCAGCGAGTTGAACCACCGGGCCAACATCTGGGCCATGAAAAAGCTGGGCGTGGCGTGGATTCTGAGCGTGAGCGCCGTCGGCTCGCTGCAGAAGCGCTACCGGCCGTGCGACGTAGTCCTGGTGGATCAGTTTGTGGACCGCACCAAGCAATCGGCGGCGCACACGTTCTTCGGCCGGGGCATCGTGGCGCACGTGGCCTTCGCGCATCCGGTCTGTGAAGCGTTGCGGCAACTGGCCCTGCGCGCGGCTCGCGCCTGCCGGGCGCGTGTTCACGACGGTGGCACTTACGTGAACATGGAAGGCCCGGCCTTCAGCACGCGCGCCGAGTCGCTCACCTATCACAAGCTGGGCTACGACGTTATCGGGATGACGAACCTGGGGGAGGCCCGATGCGCTCGGGAGGCTGAAATCGCCTACGCGACCCTGGCCATGGTGACGGATTACGACTGCTGGAACGAGGCCGAGGACCACGTGACGGTTGAGAAGGTCGTCGAGTGCCTCCAGCGCAACGCGGCGCTAGCCCGGCAGATCATCGCCCGGGTCATTCCCAGCATCCCTACCCAACCGGGCTGTTCCTGTCACAACGCCCTGCAGAACGCCATCCTGACCGACCGGCGTTACTGGCCGGCGGCGGCGCGACGGGAGCTGGCTTTGCTGTTGGAACGGTATGGGTGAACTGTTGGGAAGGGGTATCGGCATACGCCGCCCGAGTGCCCACGCCGACCTCCACCGCGCCGATCATCACGGGCAAACCAGCCCCACCAGCGCCTGACCAAGCTGGAACTTGTTCGGGATGTTGCGTTCGTCCCCACTTCTTCATGAGCGCCGGCGGCTCGGTCAGCAGGATGCCGACAGCACGTTGGTCTGAATCCCGGCTGACCTGCACCGTGCTTCGGACAACTTGCCCGAAGACTGGGTTGCCTGCCTCCGCCCGCTGATCCTGTCGGCAGGAAGCCCACAGCATGTCCGGGCCGTTTTCCAGTTGCCCTGCGGCCGGCCCTGCCACACAGGCTGGGGCGGGTTTGGGGCACGAAGGGCGCGAACACCACGTTGGCAATGCGTCTTGACGGGCCGGAGCGCCTGCCTACCATGCTGGAAACTGAACGACGCGTATAATCAAAACAGGCACATGACCAAGATTCAAAATATTCAGGCCCGCGAGATTCTGGATTCCCGCGGCAACCCGACCATCGAAGTGGACGTGACTTTGAGCTGCGGCGCCACGGGCCGCGCTGCTGTACCGTCCGGCGCAAGCACGGGAGAGAACGAAGCCCTCGAACTGCGCGACGGTGACAAAAAGCGCTTCTTGGGCAAGGGGGTGCAGAAAGCGGTGGCCAACGTCAACAGCAAGATCCTGCCGGCCCTGCGAGGCTTGGACGCGCTGGATCAACTGGCCGTGGACGCCGCCATGCTGAAACTGGACGGCACGGAGACCAAGTCGAAGTTGGGCGCGAACGCCATCCTGGCCGTCTCGCTGGCCAACGCCAAGGCTGCCGCGAACTGCCTGGGTTTGCCGCTGTTCAAATACCTGGGCGGGCCGAACGCCAAGGTCTTGCCGGTGCCAATGGCCAACGTGATTAACGGCGGCGCGCACTCGGATGCCCCGATTGATTTCCAGGAGTTCATGATCATGCCGCTGGGCCTGCCCACGTTCAGTGAGGGCTTGCGCGCCATTGTCGAGACCTTCCATGCGCTCAAGGCCGTCCTGAAGAAGCGCGGCCTCAGCACAGCCGTTGGCGACGAAGGCGGGTTCGCGCCCAACCTCAAGAGCGTCGAGGATGCCCTGGAGACCATCCTGCAGGCCATCAAAGAGGCCGGTTACAAGGCGGGCAAGGACATCTACCTGACGCTCGACCCGGCGGCGTCCGAGTTTTACGCCGGCAACAGCAAATACACCTTCAAGAAGAGCACGGGCGAGACCGTTACCGGCGACGACCTGGTGGCGTTTTACGCCACCCTGTGCGCGAAGTATCCCATCGTGAGCATCGAGGACGGATGCGGCGAAAGCGACTGGGCCACGTGGAAGAAGCTCACCGACAAGCTGGGCGACACGGTCCAGCTTGTGGGGGATGACGTGTTTGTCACCAACGTGAAGTTCTTGCGCAAGGGCATCCAGGCCGGCGTGGCCAATTCCATTCTGGTCAAGGTGAACCAGATCGGCTCGCTCACCGAGACGCTGGATTGCGTGGAACTGGCCAAGACGCACGCCTATACGGCTGTCATCAGCCACCGCTCCGGGGAGACCGAGGATTCGACCATTGCGGATATCGCTGTGGCGACCAACTGCGGCCAGATCAAAACGGGCAGCCTGAGCCGGTCGGACCGGCTGGCCAAATACAACCAGCTTTTGCGCATCGAAGGGCTGCTCGGCAAGAACGCCATCTACGCCGGCACAAGCGCGCTTCCCAAGGGCCGCAAGTAAGCGCCTACCCAGCCAAAGCCTCATGTACAGGCAAGCCCGGGACAGCCGATAGCACGGCTGGGGGCGGCCAGACGAGGTTGCGCTGCTAGGGCCTGCCGGACTCCTCCGGTCAGTATCCTGGCGGTTGTCGTTTGCCACGAAATGCTCGCGGGCGACACGGCTGCGCGGCGTCGTCCCTTGCAGGAGAGGTCTTTTCTCGGCTGATTCCAGACGACCGTCCGACTCGGGGCGCTGCAACGGAAACAGGGAAGCGCGCGGGTTGCCGCAGAGCATGGCCGGGCGTGACAGGCCAGGGGACAATTGGTTTTGAGACAGGGGGGTTGACTTTGCGGCTGAGGCGGGGCACATAAGCCGTGTGGCTTATGGCGGGCACGAGATTCGCCCTTTGGACCTGGCACCTCGGCCGGAGCAGGAGGGAAAGTTCGTCGTCCAGCAGACCCTGGCAGTCCGACGCGCCGGTGGAAGCCGGCCCTGTTGCAAGCTTATGCAAAGTCCGCCGGTTGCCTTTCGCCTACAGCCTCGCCGGCCCCTCAGGGGGCATGGCCGCCGAAGCCCGCGGTTGCCGAGTTCACCCCGTGTTTTGCTCGGACCGATTTCTGATGCCGTTACCCCGCCGGCATCGGAGTGCAGCATCGCGGGGTCAGAGCAGACACCTCGCCTCAACCCATGAAAAACCGTCAAATCCTCCCGTTGCCCGGCATTCGGGCGCCGCGCGTGCGTGCGGCACGTGCGTTCACGTTGATTGAACTGCTGGTCGTCATCGCCATCATCTCGATTCTGGCGAGCATGCTTTTGCCGGCGCTGTCCAAGGCCAAAGCCAAGGCCGGGCAGGCGCGCTGTTACAGCAACATTCGCCAACTGTCGCTGGGCCTGATGATGTACATTGACAGCAGCGGTGGCGTATTCCCCGCTTGCGCCTCAGCCAACACCTACGGTTTTCAGGTTGAGGACTGGATTTATTGGCGACGGGTGGCGCCTTACTCGGTTCAGTATCCGGTGGAGAAAAGCCCGGTAGCCGTGCACATCGGCAACGTCAGCAGCAACCTGTTCCGCTGCCCGTTGGACAAGAGCGACAAGGAGCGGGCGGCCCAGTGCAATCCAGCCAACGGGCCTTACATTTACAGCTACAGCATGACCAGCTTCGGGCTGGACGGGGGGCGCAGTCCGGGCATGGCGTCCATTCGCCAGGGCAGCGCTTGGTATCCCTTCCGGCAAACGTCGATCAAGAGCCCTGCCCGCAAGATCATGCTGGCCGAGGAGCAGTCCTCGTATTTGGCCGAGGAGGTTTCGCGGCCCAACTTGAACGTGATCAACGACGGCCGGTGGGTCCCTCAGTCCACCTACAATCCCAATCCCACGGGCGGCGATGTGCTGACGAGCCGTCACAGCAAGCGCGCCAATGTGGGTTTTGCCGACGGACATGCAGCACCAGTCCACCATACATTCGGCTTTGACCCGCTCAACTCGCATCCCGACCGCTAGGCGCGCCGGGTGGCTGCGCGGCCTGCGCCGCTAAACCACGATTGGTCCACGAATCTCGATGCACGACATGAAAACAGTTCTTCTGGTGGCAATGCTAATCAGCCTGAGCATAGTGGCCTGTAGGAAGAAGGCTGACACGGCGGGTTCCCCAACGACGAACGCGGCATCAGCCCCACCGCCGGCGGCGGCGGCGCAACCGCTGCCCCCACCGCCCCGGCACATCGAGGCGGCGGCCCAAAATGTCCCGCAACCGTCGGCCGCGGGCGAGGTCAACCCGTTTCTTACCGAGCAATTGCGCATTTTCGTGCAGCAGTACCGACGACTGCCGACCTCGTTCACGGAGCTGGCGACCAAGCGTTTGGACAGCATTCCGGGGCCGCCTCCCGGCACGAAGTGGGTCATTGACTCTTCGACCATGCAGGTCAAAGCGGTCAAAAGCCAGTAGCAGCGTCGCCACGGTGGCCGGGCCTTGACATGCCCGGGGACAAGGTCGGCGTGGGCTGATCCACAAGCCGGGATGAGTGTCCGTCGGCTTCGCGCCGGTCGTCGGCCTGGCGTGGACCGTTTTCAACAGGCCCATCCGTTGAACCATGAGTACGAGCAGCAAGCAGGTAAACGGCCGGTGCCGGCGATGCACGTGCAACGCAACGGCCGGCTTCACGCTGATTGAGTTGCTGGTGGTCATTGCGATCATCGCCATCCTGGCCGCCTTGTTGTTGCCAGCGCTGGCGGGCGCCAAGGCACGCGCCGTGCGGGCCCAATGCGCCAGTAACCTCAAGCAGTGGGGCGTCGCCATCACGCTGTATGCGGGCGATTGTCAGGATTACTTTCCAGACGACACCGGCTGGCCGGCCCAGGATACGGCCTGGATGGCCAACACCTTCACCAATTTCTACAAGGCCTACCTGTATCCGAACCGCCCGGGCACGTCGGCCGTCAAGCAACGCGCCATCAACGACGTGTTATACTGTCCCACTGACACGTGGCACAGGTTCTATGAAGGCTCGCAACTGACCGTAAACCTGATTGGGTACAACTACCTGCCGGGGCGGCTGGCCACAGGGGGTGTTACGGCCAACTACAACTACCGCGGGCTGGTGGGTTGGTTCACACGCAAACGCCTCGGCCGCGAATTCCGCAAGGCCCCCATCATCATGGACAAGCTGCAACAACACACCGACGGGAGTTGGATTACCACTTACAACGGCCGGACCGAGCCGGACGCCAATCACCGCGGACGCGGCAACGTGCCCACGGGTGGCAACTTCCTTTACGAGGACGGGCACGTCCAGTGGCTGAAGTTCAGCTACGGCACCCGCGCCGGCACGGTGGCTCAAGACTCGCGCATTGACGTAGGCAGCGGCACGCCGAACTACTACCAGTACTTCCGTCCGGTGGAACTGACCAGCGGCATGTAGCAATTGCCCGCGGGGACGACGCCGATGTCTCTCGGAGCCGCCATCCCGCCATCAAGCGGGATGAGGCACGGCGGTTACTGGCGTCTGGTCGGGTGGCGAGCCGGTTTGCAGCGCGTTATGCTGTTCAACGACCGCGCTTCGGGCGATGAACGCATCTCTGAACTTGGCCACGAAGCTTTGCACCGGCCACGAGCAGGCCTCGCCAAATGCGCAAATCGTCCGACCGCCGGCAATGTTGTCGGCAATTTGGGCCAGGTAGTCTGCGTCCTGCGGGCGGCCCTGCCCGTGCGTGAGGCGGCGCAGTGCCTTGGCCATCCAGAGCGCGCCTTCGCGGCAAGGGGTGCATTGCCCGCAGCTTTCGTGGGCGAAAAAGGCGCTGATGTTGGCGAGGGCTTCGACGATGTCCGCCGTGTCGTCCAGCACGATGATCGCCGCCGAACCGGACATGTTGCCTGCGGCGATGAGGCTGTCGAAATCGTACGGCAAATCCAGCACGTCCAGTTCTTGCGTGGTTTCCCGACCGTCCGGCCCGCGCCGGGTGAGCCTCACTTTTTCACCGGCCTTGAAAACTTTGGCCGAGACCCCGCCGGGGATGATGGCTTTCAACGTGCGTCCGTCCCGCAGGCCGCCGCCAAAGGCCGGATCGAAAATCAGCTCGCGGAGGGTGACCTTGCCGCTCTCGATTTCGTAGTAGCCAGGGCGCTTGACGTGGCCGCTGATGCTGACGATGCGCGTGCCGGTGTTGTTGGGCGTGCCGAGCTTGGCGTATGCCGCCCCGCCCATCGCAACGATGTGTTTGACGGCGCAAAGCGTCTCGACGTTGTTGACGATGGTGGGGCACTGATACAGCCCGAGTACCGCCGGGAAATACGGCGGTTTGATGCGCGGATAGGGCCGCTTGCCTTCGAGCGACTCGATAAGGCCGGTTTCCTCGCCGCAGATGTAAGCGCCCGCGCCGCGATGGACGTGGATTTCCAGGTCGTAGCCGCTGCCGAGGATGTTCTTGCCGAGCAAATTCTTCGTGCGCGCCTCCGCAATGGCGCGATTGAGGAGTCTTGCGCCCTCGACGAATTCGCCCCGGATGTAAATGTAGGCCAGGTGCACGTCATTGGCGAAGGACGCGATGATGATGCCCTCCAGCAACTGGTGTGGGTCTTTGTGGATGATCTGGCGGTCCTTGAACGTGCCCGGCTCGGATTCGTCGGCGTTGCAAATGAGGTAAATCGGCTTGCCGCTCTTGCGGTCCACAAAGGACCACTTAAGCCCACAGGAGAAGCCCGCGCCGCCGCGCCCACGCAGGCCGGAAATCATGACCTCGTAGCGGATTTGCTCCTGGGGCGACTGCGTTTTGCCGTCGGGCAGGGCCTTGGGCTTGAGCGCGAGCGCCTTGCGCAGCGTTTCGTAACCGCCGTGCCGCAAATAGCAATCGAGGTCGGGCGTGTAACCCGGCTGATCGGCGTATTTGAGGATGAGGCGGTATTCGCTGGGCATGGTTAGCTGTGTGCTGTGCAGGTTTTCAGGTCTGCGGTTGCGACCGGCCAAAGCCACTGGCCCCAGGATCTGGAGCCGGCGATTTGCCCTGAGCAAACTGTGGCGTTATCGAGCAGCGGCGGGGCGGACAGCTCGCGACAGGCCAGACTCGCAGTCCTCGCTCCGCTGGTTCCGGCAGGATTGGCCCATGCTGCGCGGGCGTATCTTGACAAAACCACCGTGGCGCAGACTGGAAGTCTTCCGTATCGCGGATTGTTAATCCGCAATCGCACGAACAAGTCCGCCGCTGGCGGACTACCAGTCGGCGATACGGCAGGCTGCCAGACTGAGCCACTAGCTTGTGGCCCTCCTGCCGCGGTGGCCCGGCCAGATGCACCCATGCTGCGCGGCTCGCAGCCTGCCGACTTGACTGGACGCTGGAAGCGTTTAGCCTCTTGCCCGTGACGGTTTGCCCGATGGTGTAACGGTAGCACAGCAGACTCTGGATCTGTTTGTCTTGGTTCAAATCCAAGTCGGGCAGCCACTCTTCAACGGCCAAACGCTCAAGCCGGCAGGTTGAAGCAAACCGATTCATTGGCATTTTGTAACGATCTCCTCAGCCTTCGCCCGGCTGACGCACTCGTGCAGTTCGTCGTTGACCATCATCACCGGCGCGGTGTGGCAACTGGCCAGGCACTCGACAAACTCGACCGTGAACTTTCCGTCCTTTGTCGTTTGCGGACCGTGCTTGTGAGGGTTCAAGCCCAGTCGCTCGCATAGGAACTTGTGCAGCTCATGCGACCCGGCCAGCGCGCAGCTCAGCGTGCGGCAGATTTTGATTTGGTACTTGCCACCGGGTTGCTGCCGGAACATCGGGTAAAACGTGACCAGTTCGTACACGTTGATGGGCTGCAAACCGAGCTTGTGGGCCGTCCACTCGATCGCCTCCTGCGAAATCCAGCCGAAGTGTTCCTGGATGGCGTGCAGCACCATGAGTGAGGCGCTCCGTTTGACAGGGTAGTGCGAAATCACCTCGTCAATCGCGGCTTCCACGTTGGCTGGCACGACGAAACTCATTTTAGTCCCTCACGCAAAAGCGCAAAGCCACGAGGACGCAAGAATGCAAAGCGGGTTTCCGGATTCGCTGTCCGCTGATTTCCCAATCGGCGGGGTGCGAATGGTCAAGCGCCAAAAGGCTTGGGGAGTCTGCGCCACCCACGGGCCGCTGCATCTTTGCGTCTTTGCGTCGAATGCCCCCTGCCCGCTTCATCGGTCACACTCCCCCATCACAAAATCCAGCGAGCCAAGAATGGCCGTGGTGTCGCTTAGCAAATGGCCCGGCATCAGCCGCGGCAAAATGCTCAGGTTGCAAAACGACGGCGAGCGGATCTTGAGCCGATAGGGCGTGCCGCCGCCCCGGCTGTTGATGTAAAAGCCCAGCTCGCCCTTCGGGTTTTCGTGTCCGAAGTACACCTCGCCGGGTGGACAGTTCACCCCCTGCGTCACGAGCATGAACTGGTGGATCAGCTCCTCCATGCTCGTGAGCACCTTGTGCTTGGGCGGCAACACGATTTTGCCGTCAGCCACACACACCGGCTCTTTGGGCTTGTTGTCGAACCCGCCGGGAATTCTGTCCAGGCACTGGTGAATGATGCGCACGCTCTGGCGCATTTCTTCCATGCGGACCAAGTAACGATCGTAACAATCGCCCACCGAGCCGACCGGCACGTCAAATTGCAGCTCCTTGTAACACAGGTAGGGATGCGCCTTGCGCAGATCGTACTCCACGCCGCTGCCGCGCAGATTCGGCCCGGTGAGGCCGTAATCAATGGCGTCTTCCTTCGAGATGACGCCGATGTCCCTGGTCCGGTCCATAAAGATGCGATTGCGGGTGAGCAGCGTCTCGACCTCGGCAATGTTGACGACGACTTCGTTGAGGAATTGGCGCACTGCCTCACACCAGCCAGGTGGCGTGTCGCGCGAGACGCCACCAATCCGCGTGTAGCCGGTCGTAAACCGTGCTCCCGTGAGCATCTCACACAGGTTGTAGATCTTCTCGCGCTCGGTGAAGGTGAGCAGGAAAACCGTCATTGCCCCCAAGTCCATCGCGTAACAGCCAATGCCCAGCAGGTGCGACGAAATCCGCGCCAGCTCGGCGCAGATCACGCGGATGTATTGGCAGCGGGGCGGGAGTTTGTCGTGGATGCCAAGCAGTTTTTCCACCGCCAGCGCGTAGGCGACGTTGTTGGCCAGCGGCGCAAGGTAATCCAGCCGATCCGTGTACGGGATGAACTGGGTGTAGGTCATGTTCTCGGCGATTTTTTCGTCGCCGCGATGCAGATAGCCGATGTCCGGCGTGGCCTTCGTGATAGTCTCGCCGTCCAGTTCGAGCACGATGCGCAACACGCCGTGGGTCGAGGGGTGGGACGGCCCCATGTTCAGGACCATCTTGTCGCCCTGCAGGTCCTGCCGATCCTCGCCAGGCGGCGGCTGGGATTGAGCCGCCTGCGCCTGCGCGGCGGGGTCGCGAATCGTGATTTCGTGAACGTCGGCCATGACGATCAAGTTTCAGGAGACCGCGCCCGCGGTTCACGCTCGATGGCGTCCTTACCGCCGGGCTTGGTTACGAACGGTCCGCCCTCAATGGGCGCAGCCTCGGTAAACGCCACGTCCGGCACCTCGCTCGGCTTGCCGGCCACGGGGAAATCTTTGCGCAACGGGTGATAGGGGTAGCCCTCCCACATGATGATGCGGCGCAAGTCGGGATGCCCGCGAAACCGAATCCCCATGAGGTCGTAAACCTCGCGTTCGTGCCAGTCTGCCGCACGCCAGACGCCCGTGACGGTGGGCAGCTCCGATTTCTCCTCGCTCACGTCGGTTTTGAGTCGCAGGTGACAGCCGTGGTCGAGGCCGCAAAGGTGATATACGATCGTCCACCGCGGCGTTTCGCCGTAGTTGTCAATGCTGGTGATGTCGAGCAGGACGTTGAAGCCAAGTTGCGCCTTGGCGAACGCGCAAACCTCGGCAACGCGCTCCGGCTCGTCCAACCTCAGCGTGATTTCCCCGCGGAATTCGGTTGGCTCGGAAAGCAGCGCTCCGAATTTGGCGCGGAGTTGGTTGGCGAGGTCCAGGGCGGTCATGGCTGGGGGCCGGGTTTCAAGCCTGCCGTATCGCGAATTTCCCGGGCACCATCAGTCCCAATAGCCGCAGTCGGGCAGGTTTGCGACCTTGCCACCCGGCAAGGTCGGCGGTTGACGCGGCGACGGTGTTTGCTCGATTTCATTGCGAACTCATTTCGCGGGCGGCAGGGCCGGGCCGGGCCGTTTGAGGTTTTTGAGCAGCGGCTCGCGCATGACCTTCTGCTGGAGCTGGATCAGTGCGTCCAGCAAAGCCTCCGGCCGGGGCGGACAACCCGCCACGTAGAAGTCCACCGGCAGAATGTTGTCCACGCCCTGGAGCACGGAATAACTGCGGTACATACCGCCAGTAGAGGCGCAGGCGCCCATGGCGATGACCCATTTTGGCTCGGCCATCTGTTCGTAAAGCCGCCTGACCACCGCGGCCATTTTGTAAGTGACCGTGCCCGCGACGATCATGACGTCAGATTGGCGGGGTGAAAACCGCATCACCTCGGCACCGAAGCGGGCGATGTCGAACCGGCTTGCGCCCGTACCCATGAGTTCGATGGCACAGCAGGCCAGGCCCATGGGCATGGGCCACAGCGAGTATTGGCGCAACCAGTTCAACGCAGCGTCCACCCGGGTCATGACCAGGTTGCCATCGAAGTTGGTGTTGGGGCCGAACTCGGCGACGGTTTGCATGAGCCCTAGCTCCGTGAAACGCAGCGAAACCTAGAGGCCCACGCCCTGGCTCGCAAGATGAAATGGCGACGGCCATGCCGCGCGATTTGACTCAAAAAGATTGTTACCGAAGCGGGGGAACGGGGCTGCCGGGCAGCCCCGGTTGACTCAAAAATGGGTGTTACCGAGCCATGAACAGCCAAATGA
>Ga0101944_10003563_pt1 | contig 21350 bp, 22 predicted proteins | sample DewCreD2012metaG_FD_75245 | JGI IMG/M metagenome (GOLD analysis project Ga0101944, IMG submission 75245) | Hot spring sediment bacterial and archeal communities from British Columbia, Canada, to study Microbial Dark Matter (Phase II) - Dewar... ... | reverse complement strand
CAAAAAGCGACGGGGCGTCGCTGGTCGTGGTGTGGATTTTGATTTTCACACTCAAGTTCTACCGCACCGGCGGCGTCCTGTCTGCTCTTTCAGTGTGGTTGCGGCACCAGCCGCGTTAGGTTCTTTTGTGGCAATTGAATCTGTGTCCATCTGTGTTCAACCGTGGTTAAGAAAAAATGGCTGACGTTTTCACCAAGGCCAAGCGGTCGGCGGTGATGGCGCGCATCCGCTCGCGCGGGAACCGCGACACGGAGCTGGCGCTGGCAGGATTGTTCCGGCGGCACGGCATCACCGGCTGGCGCAGGCAGAAAACCATCATCGTTCGCAGCAGGGAACGGGAGTTCGCTCATGCTCAAGTGGAGCGCTTCAAAGCCGCGGGGCGGCGTTTGATCAGAGCCGACGCACGCCGGCTGCTGCGAGTGAAGCCCGATTTCGTGTTTGCCAAACTGCGGGTGGCGGTGTTCGTGGACGGCTGTTTCTGGCACGGGTGTCCGCAGCACGCGACCAGTGAAACTTCCGTCGGTTGCGGGCGCGGGGATGGAAAGTCGTTCGCATCTGGCAACACGAACTGGTGAGGAAAAACCGTTCGCGATTCATTCAGCGAATTCAAAAGGCATTATTGCCATCTTGAATTCGTCGCTGATTGGGGCTGGCCGGAAATGAAGTTCCTTCGCGCGTGGCGCGCCGTTGCCTGCCTGTTCCCCGGTTTGCATCCCGACGGTTACGACCACCCGGACAGCGGCTGGCCTCCCGTGCTCAAGCGTTTCGCCGCCGAGGCGTGGCGACGCGCGGACGCGGGCGAGCTGAACGACGAGGCGTTGTATCGGAGCGACGCGGCGTGGAGCGGGTTGTTTGACCGAATGCTCGTCCACCTGCCGGATGAGACCGAGCGCCGCGTTGAACTGGCGGCCGCATACGGCGAGTGAGCGCGCTTAGAATTCGTTCCAACCGCTGCAAGTCTTCGGCCTCACACTCCCACACGATGACGCAGCGCCAGCCGAGTTTCTTGAGCGCGACCTGATGGCGCTGGTCGCGGGCGGCGTTCCCTTCGAGTTTCGCCAGCCACCATTCCCGCCGATTCGTCGGCGTCGTGCAGTTCCCGCAGCCGCGGTGCCGATGCCAGAAACAGCCGTGAACGAAAATGGCGGTTTTGTATTTCGGCAGAACGATGTCGGGACAGCCGGGAAGTTTCCTTTCGTGCAGCCGAAAGCGAAAACCCATGCGATGAAGCTGTGACCGGACAATTCGTTCCGGCGTGGTGTCCTTGCCGCGAATGCGACTCATGTTCCACGAGCGGCGTTGTTTGGTCAGCCGGTCTTTGTTCACGGAGGCCATTTTACGGGAGGACTGAGCACGCGGAAAGAGTGTTCAACGACTGTTGTGTCGCCCCATCAGGGCTTGAATTGCATTTTTTGATTCATTGACCCGGGGCGGCACTGCGATTGCCTTGGGCTGTCGTCTGCCGGGCGTGGACTCACTCGCTCCCGCTTGTTCAGCCCCCGCAGGCTTCGGCTTTGCCCGAATGGAGCTGCCGTTCTTGCCAAGTGCTGCCCGAACTGAGGCTTGGTCGCTTTCGCGACTCGCAATCCTTTCGCCGCTTCCCAAGCGGCTCAAGCCAGCCCTTCGCGGCAACGGCCCGGTCGCGTCGCTACTGCCTTTGGATTCGTGTTCATTCGTGGTTGAGTCAGAGCCTTCTGACCTCGGCTGCTACGGGTTGGTTTTGAACAGCGCGTCAATTTTTCGGCGGACGTCTTCGCTCATTCGGATTAACGGCGGCCACGGGCGTTTGAATCCTTCACCGGCGAGCTTGCGCGTGGCGTCTATTCCCAGCTTTGAACCAATCGCAATCTCACTCGTGGCGTGGTCGAGCACGTCGGACGGGCCTTTGGTGAAGATGCTGTCGCGTTGCGGATCGGTGTTGGCGCAGAGGCGGAAGAGGACTTCGCTGGTGTTATGCACGTCCACGTCGTCGTCCACCACGACGATGTATTTGGTGAACATCATCTGGCCCATGCCCCAGAGGCCGTGCATGATCTTGTAGGCCTGCATGGGGTAGGTCTTCTTGATGCTCACGAAAACGAGATTGTGGAAGACGCCCTCGGCCGGCTGCGCGATGTCCACGATCTCGGGGAAGTTCATCTTGCACCCTCATCCCCCAGCCCCTCTCCCATCCGATGGGAGAGGGTGGCCGGCAGGCCGGGCGAGGGCCGCGCCGCCGATGTAGAAGTCTTCCATCGGCGGGATGCCGACGATGGTGGCGGGATACACGGCGTCCTTGCGGTGCGTGATGGCGGTGACGTGCTGGACAAATCCGAATGCCGAATGTCGAAATCCGAAAGAAGGCAGAAGCCCGAAGAAGATGCCGCGCCGAGTCGGTTCGGATTTCGGATTTCGCACTTCGGATTTCCCGCGCAGCGGGCCGTGGTCGCCGAACGGGCCTTCGTCGCGCAACGGCTCGGTGGGGTCAACGTAGCCTTCGATGACGAAGTCGGCGTTGGGCAAAACGGTTTTCAATTCGGGCAAAATGTTCAACCACAACGCGGTTGCGGCCATGTCTCATCTGGCGCGTTCAATCCCAAACGTATTTCTCATCCCATTCGATTTCGTGTCGTTTCAACAACGCGCGCAACTCGTCCTGAAAACCAATCTTGCGGTGATGCTCCTCCTGGCTGGCGATGTATTGCTTCACCTGTTCGACATTCGATTGGCTCACAGAGAAATCCGCGTAGCCGCCTTGCCATTCGAAGTCGGCGTAATCGCGACCGCGCTCCTTCAGCCAGAGATTGGAGACGCGTTTCAATTCCTTCACCCATTCAGCTTGCGTGATGGTCCGTCCGAACCGTGCGAGCAGATGGATGTGGTCTTCCACGCCGCCGACGAGGAGGGGCGGGCAATCGAGTTGTTTGGAGACGCCGCCGAGATACGAGTGGAGCGCGTCGCGCGTGGGTTTGTCGCGCAGGAGCGGCCGGCGGTCTTTGGTGGAGAACACGAGATGAATGTAAACGGCGGAAAGGGATTGTGGCATGGGGGAAGGATGCCAAATCGGAAACGGTTCGCCAGCGTGAATCGGTGTTGTGAATCGGCGTTGTGAATGCGTCGGCGTTTTCCAATCCCAAAGGGATTGCGTCCACCAGCCCAGGGTTGCGAGGAACGAGCTACCCTGGGAAATCATCGGAGGAAATTCACAACCCCAACGGGGTTGTGGCGAACGTCGCGCGCAACGGCGGAAATGGGATGGCCGCAACCCCGTTGGGGTTGTTGCCGTTTGCGGACGTTGACCCCAGGGTAGCTCGTGCCTCGCAACTCTTGGGCTTTGGGACGAAATTCCTTCAATCCCCGAGCAGTTCACGCGAAAGCCGTTCCCACGTCAGGTCTGGGCTTCCTATCGGAAATTGCAAGTGAACGAAGCTCCCTTCGTCCTTCCATATCATCAGCCTTCCGCCAATCACACCTCGCGAACTCCGTCTCACCTCGTCAAGCGAGCGAGGCTCAATCAGAATCATCTTCCTCTTGCCTTGCCCCGCCGAGAAACCCATCCAATCAGCGATGCGATTGTTGATCCCTTTGTCGCCAAACCCGTAACCACAAACGACAAGCCGCGTGGTGTGGGCCAATGCGCGATGGAAGCGGTAGTGAAGCTCAAGGAAGACGTGGTTTAAATAGTCGAGCATCTTGTTGAACGTTCCGGCGAGAAAAAGAGCGCGATCAAGTTCCTCATGTGCCCGACCTTGCGCGTCTCTGGCGTTTGCCAATGCGGGATTAGAGCGAATGCCCACATATTCTTCGTGCCATGGATTTGACGCCAGATCACCACCTTGCGCTTCCCGTGGGCGAAATCGCCGCCAATCTATCGAGCCGTGGAGCTTGAAGAGGCGCACGGTGGGTGTGATCGCATGAGTGCGCCAGCAGTCGAATAGCGCGGGATTCCATTTGCGGATGCCCAGGTTGTTTTCTTCGTCGAATCCGTCAACGACGGCAGCACCTTTGGATTTCAGAAAGTTCTCCAACAGGCGGTCGTGATTCAGGCTGAACAGGTTCACTTCCTCCAAACGGTGATCCGAGGCAGCTTCTCGGAAAATGTCGAGATGCTCGGACTGTGTCGGTTGCCTGGCGAGCATTTCGGCTACGACATCAGCGATGTAGTCCTCGGCCTGCCCCGCCAATTCTCCAAGCTTGCCTGCGGAGCACAAGCCGGGGAGTGAGTTCAGGCCACAGCAGATGAGGGGACCAATCGCCGGGTTTTCATATTGGTCATGCGAATCGTCGCGAATCTGGGCAGCCAAGTAGGCCAAGTCTTCGTAATTTACCCACCGTCCCGCGTCGGCGGCGTAGCGCAATTCAGCCAACCCCTTGAGCCACCGGAGGAACTGCTCAATTCGCTCCATTTCCGGCGTCTGCGTTTGGACAAGCAATGGGCTTGGTTGAACTGCTTCGACTCTCCGATAAACTCCATCGGAACTGAGGAAGAACTCCTTGGGCGAAAGCACCTGCTTTGTGATTTCGTGAACGGAAGGCAAACCAGCGGGCCGAGAAATACCGGAGCCAACCAAAAAGCAGACTTTCATGGGCGCTTTGAGGATTCTGACATCAACCGTGCCTTTAACTCAGGGTAGCCACTTCGCCACGATTTTACCCTGTCCCGCTCGAAATAGACCGACGAGCCTCCATAATTGAAGGAGGAATCGGTGAAATTGTCCGGCGTCCCCTGCACGGCCAGCACTTCATCCTTTGTCGAGCCGACTGTGAAATACGCCTTTGCTTCGACGGCAGCAGATGGCAGCAGTTTAGCTTTCAGTTCGGGATAGCCGTTGCGCCAGGATTTCACTTTGTCCCGCTCGAAATAGACCGACGAGCCTCCATAATTGAAGGAGGAATCGGTGAAATTGTCCGGCGTCCCCTGCACGGCCAGCACTTCATCCTTTGTCGAGCCGACTGTGAAATACGCCTTTGCTTCGACGGCAGCAGATGGCAGCAGTTTAGCTTTCAGTTTGGGATAGCCGTTGCGCCAGGATTTCACTTTGTCCCGCTCGAAATAGACCGACGAGCCTCCATAACTGAAGGAGGAATCGGTGAAATTGTCCGGCGTCCCTTGCACGGCCAGCACTTCATCCTTTGTCGAGCCGACTGTGAAGAAGTCTCGTGTGGGACTGCTTGGTTTTGGCGAAGCAGAATCGCCGGCTTTTGCGAGAGCCCCCTCGATTTCCTTTGTGCTCTCCACTGTTGACTTCGAGGGTGCGACCGTCTCGCCTGCTGGTGATGCAGGTTTATCGGATGACGCAGGCCGCTCCAGGACAGGTGCTGCTGCGAGTTGCGGCGGCACTGGTTCGGGGTGCGCTGGAATCGAAGGCGGTGAGTAGGCAATCCCTTCTGAGAAATCGTAGTCTGGCTGGTTCGCCTGCATGTATCGGCTGAATTCCTGCACGGACATCCCCAAGTCTGGACGACGTTTTAGTGCTTCACTGTGCAAATCTACAATCTGGTCGAGCGTGAGGTGTTGACGAGCTTTTGGCATCGGCTGCACCGCGGGCGTCTCCGGGGCTTGGTAGCTTCGGCTTGGCTGATTGTAGGGCGGTGCGTAGCTGGTCGTTTGCCGCCTTGGACGTTCGCTTGTGGAGAAGACCGCCTTGATAACGGCGATGATTACGACGGTGACAGCGAACTGCACAATCCTGCGTCCCCAGTTCGTTGTCGGTGCGGGCGTAGGTTGCGTTGGGGGCGGCGGCGGTTGCCGAGGCGCTTCCGCTCTTGGTTCACCTCGATTGTTCGTCGAACTGCTACTCCCTGAAGGCCGCGATTGCTCACCGGCTTGAGATGCATCCGTCCCCGCTTGTGTAGTCCTGCGGCGTGGCCGACGAGCTTCGCCTTTGCAAATGCACTCGTAGGCCAGATTGATTTGCTTCAGCTTTTCTTCAGCCTTCTTCTGAAGTTTCGGATCACCTGAGAACCGATCCGGATGCCACACCTTGGCCAATTCCCGATACGAGCGCTTCACTTCCTCCTGACTTGCCCCTGGAGCAAGCTCGAGAATTCGATAGCACTCTGTCAGGTCTTCAATCACGACGGCAGATTATGGGCTTTCGCGGTTACGGCTGCAATTCTGTTTCGCCCCTTCAGGGCTTGGATTCATTTTGTTCGTTGACCCAGGGCGGCGCTCGTTTCACTTCGCTTGCCCTGGGCTATTATCTTTCGGGCTTTCAGCCCTTTCAGTTTGAAGCCCGCTCACGTCGGCTGCTACGGGTTGAAAAGCTTTTCCACCTTCGCCTTCACCGCCTCATCCATCTTGATGAGCGGCGGCCAGGGGCGTTTGAAACCTTCGCCCGGCAATTTCTTCGTCGCGTCAATGCCGAGTTTGCTGCCGCTGGCTGCGTTCATTTTTTCTTGGCCCGGCGTTTTACGGATTGTGTCGCAGCCAATGCGTCGCGCAGAACGGGAATCGTCAGTTTGTCCTTGGGTCGGTTCGCAGCCAGTTTGCTGGCGAGAATTCGTTCCAGCGAAAGCACCTTGAGCTTTTGGCGGCCTAGGGAAATTTCCACGCAGTGTTTGATTTCGTCGGCGAAAGCTCCCAGGCCATCCATGCGAATCACGATGTCGAAAAGTTCCGCGCCCTTGCCTGCGAGCATCGGCGGGTTGAAATTGCTGGGTGGAACATACGCCGCGCCGACTTCTTGCAACGCGCGGGAAATTTTGAGTTCGCCAAGGTTTTCAAACCAGAGGTCAACGTCTTGCGTGACGACGGGAGCGCCCTGAAGGGTGGCGGCGGAAAGCCCAACCACCATGAACCGCACCTTGCGCTTCAGCAAAATCTGGAGCAGCCGAAGCTCACTTTCTGAAAATGGCAGTGGCGCGGCCACGAATTAAGCTCCTTTGCAATCGTTCCAACGGCGGTTGCTCCAGCAGAATCAAGGTGTGACGGACATTGTCTGGATCAGCGTGAGGATGCGCGGCCAGAACTTTTCCGACGCGCATGGTTAAACGGCGCGCCCAACTCCTGGCTTTGGCAGCGTTGCTGATGTGAGCGCGTTGTTTCATGTAAGCAGGGGAAGATTAGGCAATTTCTCAAAGCTTGTCACCGGCATTTCCAAACATGGAATTGATTTTTTCCCGCACTGCTTCATCCATCTTGATCAGCGGAGGCCAGGGGCGTATGAAGCCTTCACCGGGAATTTTCTTCGTCGCATCAATGCCCAGTTTGCTGCCGCTGGCGATTTCGCCGGTGGCGTGTTCGGGGGAGCGCACCGCGTCCCGCGTGCGGTGTCCGGCGTCGCGCCGGACACATTGTCGAGTCCATGCGCGGGTTTCGGCGCAACGCCGAAACCGACACGCCAGAGGCGTGTGCTCCCCATTTCTATGTTCCGAAGAGCGCATCAATTTTCTTTCGCACGTTCTCGTCCATTTTGATCAACGGCGGCCAGGGGCGTTTGAAACCTTCGCCCGGCAATTTCTTCGTCGCGTCAATGCCGAGTTTGCTGCCGCTGGCGATTTCGCTGGTGGCGTGGTCGAGCACGTCGGACGGGCCTTTGGTGAAAATGCTGTCACGCTGCGGGTCGGTGTTGGCGCAGAGGCGGAACAGCACTTCACTTGTATTGTGAACATTCACGTCGTCGTCCACCACCACGATGTATTTGGTGAACATCATCTGGCCCATGCCCCAGAGGCCGTGCATGATTTTGTAGGCTTGCATCGGGTAGGTCTTGCGGATGCTCACGAAGACGAGGTTGTGGAAGACGCCCTCGGCCGGCAGCGCGATGTCCACGATCTCGGGGAAGTTCATCTTGAAGATGGGCAGGAAGAGTTTCACGGACGCGCCGCCGATGTAGAAGTCTTCCATCGGCGGGATGCCGACGATGGTGGCGGGATAAACGGCGTCCTTGCGGTGCGTGATGGCGGTGACGTGGAAGACGGGATACGGCTCGGGCAAGGTGTAATAGCCGGTGTGGTCGCCGAACGGGCCTTCGTCGCGCAACGGCTCGGTCGGGTCAATGTAGCCTTCGATGACGAAGTCGGCGTTGGCGGGGACTTCGAGGTCGGAGGTGAGGCAGCGGACCAATTCGACGGATCGCTTTCGCAGGTATCCGGCCAGCAGGAACTCGTCGAGGCCGTCGGGGAGTGGGGCGGTCGCAGCGAAGGGGAACATCGGGTCGCCGCCGAGGCAGACGGCTACCGGCATCCGTTCCCCGCGCTCATAGTAGCGGCGGCCATGGCGGGCGGCGACCTTCTGGAGCTGCCAGTGCATGCCGGTGGAGCGGTCGTCATAGACCTGCAGGCGATACATCCCGACGTTGCGTTCGCCGGTGTCGGGGTCGCGCGTCACCACACAGGGCAAGGTGATAAATCTGCCTCCATCCAGTGGCCAACATTTCAGGATCGGGAGATTCAGGAGAGTTGGTGACGTGATGGCCGATGGCCGATGGCCGATGGCCGATTGGATGTCCGTGGCTTTCGGCCAAGGCTCTGTGCGTGTTGGTGGCGCATCGAACTTGCGGATCACGTCCTGGCACGAGCCGCTCTTTACGACCTTCGGTTTGGCGTGACGGAGATCGAGCGCGAGGGAGAGCAGCTTGATCGCTTCCTTCATCGAGGTGGGCGGCTTGGCTTTCATGAGCGCGCCGAGTTCGTTGGCCACTTCATCCACGGAATTCGCGCCCATGCTCAGGGCCATGCGTTTCCAGGAGCCGAGCGTGTTGATGGCAACGGGGAAGGGTGAGACGACGCCGTTGACGGTGGGTTGCTCGAACAGGAGCGCCTTGCCGCCGCCGGGCGATTTCATTTCGCGGTTGGCGATCTCGGTGATTTCGAGTTCGGTGGCGACGGGCTGGGAAATGCGTTTCAGCTCGCCGGCCTGGTCGAGGGCGTTGATGAAGTCCCGGAAGGAGTCGAATGCCATGCGGCGAAACTAGCAGATGCGCGAAGCCGCGCAACCGGCGCTGACGGTCACGACTTGATGTCGCGGACTTGAAAGGCGCTGAGGCCGATGACGAAGGCGGTGAGCGCGCAGCCGAGCACGACGCTGAGATGGCCAAGCACGTCGGCCCAGGCGAAGGGCTGGTTGAACACCAGCAGCCAGGCGCGGAAGTGGTGGGTGAGGCAGAAGGCCTTGTAGTCCTCGAAGAACGGCATGTTTTCGAGGACGAGATTGGCGAGGAGGAAGGTCAGGCCGAGGACGGTGGCGGCGGCGGGCTTCATGTTGAAACACGAGAACATGAACGCGAGCGAGAACATGGTGGCGGCATTGAGCGCGAGCACGCCATGCGCAAGGACGAACGCCAGCAAACCCTCGCCCGCCGGCAGCACGGCGAACACGCGCGTCGGCCCGGGCACAAAGACGAACAATCCGGACCATGGAAACCAAAGGCGCGCCAGCAGCACGGCCATGCCCCCGAGCGCAGCGACAAGCAACACGCAGAAGATGACGCCTGCAATCCACTTCACCAACAGGAGCCGGGCGCGGGAAATTGGGCGGCACAGAATCATGCGGAGGGTGCCGTCCTCGGCCTCCTTGGCCACCATGTCGCCGCCGACCAGGCAGGCGTAAAGCGGCATGAGGAGGAGGATTTGCGGGATGAGCATGACGACGGCGACGGTGAGGGCGGAGAGGTATTCGGCGGCGAGATAGCCGTTGCCTTCGAGCAGGCGGGCGGTGTTCCGCTGCCAGTTCGAGTGCTGGAACATGACCAGCATCAGCACCTGGGCCACGAGAAACGCGCCAAAGCCGATGTAGGTGCGCTTTTTGCCGAAGAGCTTCCAAAGTTCGCTGCGGAGCTGGCGGAGGAACATGGCGTGAGGCGTGAAGTTCAGTGGGCAAGCGGCGGGGTTGGCTGCGCCCCGGCCCGGGATTCGTTCATGAGCGAGAGGTAGAACTGCTCGAGGGTCTGCTCCTCGGCGGCGAGTTCGTGGATGGGGTGATGGTTCTCCACCAGCCAGCGGGCGACATCGGCGACACGGATGCCCGCGCGCAGGGTCAAATGCGACGGTCCTTCGGCGGCGTCCGCCAGGCCGGCAGCGGTCAGTGCTCGCGCGGCGGCGGCGAAATCGTCGGTCAGGAGGCGGATGCGGTTGGGGCGGCGGGTGGCGTCGGCGATGGTGCCCTCGAAGACCTTGCGGCCGCGGTTCATCACGGCGATGCGCGTGCAAAGCTGTTCGACTTCGTTCAGCAAATGGGAGGAGAGCAGGATGGTGAGGTTCAGGTCGCGGCGCAGGCGGAGGATGGTTTCCCGCATTTCATGAATGCCCTCGGGATCCAGGCCGTCGCTCGGCTCGTCGAGGATGAGCAATTCCGGGTCGGGCAGGAGGGCCTGGGCGATGGCGAGGCGGGCGCGCATGCCGTGCGAGTAGGTGCGCACTTTCGAGTGCTCGCGTCCGGTGAGGCGCACCCAGTCGAGCACCTCGGCCAGCCGGCGGGCGGAGACCGGACCGGAGTAATGACTGAGGACTTCGAGGTTCCGCCAGCCGCTGAGGTAATCGTAAAACACGGGTGCCTCGAAGATGGCACCGACGCGGGCGAGCGCGGCGGCACGGTTGTGGGTGACTTCGTGGCCGCGAATGATCACCGCGCCAGCGGTGGGCCAGACCTGGCCGAGCATCATGCCGATAGCGGTGCTTTTGCCCGCGCCGTTGTGGCCGAGCAGGCCGTAGATTTCGCCGCGCGGGACGGCAAGGGACAAGTCCTCGACGGCGCGGCGGCGGCCAAAGTCCTTCACCACGCCCCGGAGTTCGATCATCGCGTCGCCGTTCATTTCGAGCCTTCGATGACGAGGAGGTTTTTGATGTGGCCGTCGGCGTAAAGGTAATTCACGCCTTTTTTCGGGCCGCGCGCGGCGTGGAACGCCTCCTTGTCGAACATCACGGGCGTCTGGCTGCTGCCGAGGTCGAGCGTGAGCACGCGCAACTGGTCGGCGTTCTGGCCGTTGAGCAGGCTGTTCCAGCCGTAGCTCGAACCGGTGCGGGCGAACAGCTCCTCGCGGTCGGACGGGCAGCGGAAGACCTGGACGTTGCCGACGTAATTGGAGAGCGCGACGTCCACGGTGGGCAGCAGGAAGGCGGCGGGCGGGTTGGTGTCGAGCGTGCGGTCGCGGAGGTGCGGCATGCGGTTGTGGTTGTCCTGCACGCAGAGTTGCAGGCCGAGGCCGATCTGGCGGAGGTTGCTGGCGCAGGCGGTCCCGCGCGCGAGTTCCCGGGCGCGGGCAAAGCCGGGGACCAGCAGCGCGGCGAGCAGGCCGATGATGGCGATGACCACCAGCAATTCGATCAACGTGAACGCCTGGGGGCGGCGGCGTGGCATGGTCAACGGTCCCGGCGGCCGCCGGAGAAGAAGCGGCCGCTCTCCATCAGGCGCTGCATTTCCTCGAGCAGCGGCGCGAGTTCGGCCTTGGTCTGGGCGGAGCTTTCGGCGTAGAAAGTTTTCAGGCCGATGGCGGCGATGCGCTTCTGCAAATCTTCGCTCAACACCGGCGCGTTGCCGGGCGGCGCGAACCCGCTCCGCGCCATTTGCGTCTGCGCCTCGCGCAGACCGCGCAGGGCGTCGTTGACGGCGCGCTGGCGGCGCTCGGGCGGCAGCTCCTCAAACGCGCCAATCATCTGCTTGAAGCCCGTGGGCAGCGTCAGTTCCACGAACAGCGCGCGTTCCGCCTCGGTCATTTGCGCGAACCATTGCTCCCACAACCGCCCGAGCCGCGCCTCGCGGCGGTCCTCGAAACTCAGCCGGTTCAGCAGGTCGGCGAGGCGGCGGATGGCCTGCTCGCGTTCGGCGGCGGTGAGCTGCCCAAAGTTCACGGAGGCGGCGTAGGCGCGGACCTTGTCGAGCGTGACCTTGCGCGACGCGGCAAATTGATGGAGCGCGAACGCGCCGAGCCACACGGCCAGCAGGGCGGCCACGCCATAGAGCAGGAAGCGGTATCGGGGGTTCATGGCGTTGGGGAAATCACCGTGTTGGTCGCCGGCGTGACAGTGAAGTCCGGGGCGGCGGGCTGGAGGTCGAAGCGGATCCAGGAGCGGCTGCCGGTGCGCAGGTCGCGCATTTCCAGTTCCTCGACTTGCCAGCGGCCATTGACCCTGGAAAAGGCGTTGGGCTTGAACTCCTTCACCAGTTTGCCGCGCGCGTCGTAGGCCTCGCAAATGACCGGGCCGCCGGTGTCAATGTCGAACCACGACACGACGCGGACGTAGCCGTTGGTGTGGCCCGGTGGGGCGAGACTTTCGAGCTTGTTGCAGGCCTGGCCGCGGCGGAGTTCCTTTTTCAACAACCGTTGCACGGGCCAGTGGAGGAATTCCATGCCGAGGTCGGCGGGCCAAAAATCGGAACCGGCGAAGGGCGCATACCGCGCGGTGGAGTCCACCGGCATGCGGCTCTCGTCCTGGGCCCACTCATAACGGTTGGTCCCGTCCGGCGTCACGGTGATGACCAGGGTTTGCGTGGCACCGTCGGGCGGCGTGGCGGAGTAACGGGTGGACCAGCCCTGCGGCCCCGTCTCGACTTCGACGCGCAACGGCAGTTGCGTGGTGCCACTGCGAGTGCGGAGGCGCAGGGTGGCGAGATGGGTGATGCCCTCCGCCGGCGATAACGAGCGCAATTCGGCGGCCAGCTCGCGGCCCGCGCGTTCCGCCGCGTCGTCGTCGGCCCGGACGCGCGGGGCGTCGCCAACCAGCAGCAGGGCGGCGAGACCGAGAACGATGGCGCGGGCTGACTTCATTTCTCGCGGAGCGCGAGGGGCAGCGCCTCGGCGATGTGTTTGAGGAAATGGACCTTGAGTTTGGCGCGCACTTCGGCGGGCACCTCGGTCCAGTCAGTGCGGTTGCCCTCGGGCAGCAGGATTTCCTTGATGCCGTTCCGGGCGGCGGCGAGGACTTTTTCCTTGATGCCGCCCACGCGGAGCACGCGGCCGCGGAGGCTGATTTCGCCGGTCATGGCGACGTCGGAACGCGCGCGGCGGTTGAGGAGCAGCGAGGCGAGGGCGACCGCGAGGGCGACCCCGGCGCTGGGCCCGTCCTTCGGGGTGGCGCCGGCAGGGACGTGGATGTGCAGATCGTGTTTGGCGTAGTCGCTGAGGTTGAGGCCGAGGGTTTTGGCCTGGCTGCGGAGGTAGCTGAGGGCGGTGTGCGCGCTTTCCTTCATGACTTCGCCGAGCGAGCCGGTGAGCGTGAGGTTGCCTTTGCCGGGCATGCGGGTGGCTTCGATGGTGAGCACCTCGCCGCCCACGGGGGTCCAGGCCAGGCCGTTGGCGATGCCGACCTCGCGAATGGCGGTGGCGGAGTCGGAGACGAATTTGGGCGCGCCGAGCCAGTCCTTTAATTCGTGGGCGGCGATGGTCAGCGGGCGGGGCAGGTGGCCGTTGGTGACGATTTTGCGGGTGGCCTTGCGGGCGAGGGCGGCGATTTCGCGGTCGAGGTTCCGCACGCCGGCCTCGCGGGTGTAATCCTGGATGAGGCGGCGGAGCGTGGCGGCGGGCAGCTTCACTTCTTTTGCGGTCAGCCCGTGTTCGGAAAGCTGGCGCGGAACCAGGTAGCGGCGGGCGATTTGCAGTTTTTCCGCCTCGGTGTAGCTGGGCAGTTCGATGACTTCGAGGCGGTCGCGCAACGCGGGATGAACAGGGTCCAGCCAGTTGGCGGTGGTGAGGAACAGCACGCGCGACAAGTCGAACGGCAGGTCGAGGTAATGGTCGGTGAAGGTGTGATTCTGGGCGGGGTCGAGCACTTCCAGCAGCGCGGCGGCGGGGTCGCCGCGGAAGTCCGCGCCCACCTTGTCGAGTTCGTCGAGGAGGATGACGGGGTTGCGGCTTTCGAGGCGGCGCAGGGTTTGGAGGATGCGCCCCGGGAGGGCGCCGACGTAGGTGCGGCGGTGGCCGCGAATTTCGGCCTCGTCGCGCATGCCGCCGAGGGCGATGCGGGCAAACTTGCGGCCCAGGGCGTCGGCCACGCTGCGGCCCAGCGAGGTTTTGCCGACGCCGGGCGGACCGACGAGGCAAAGGATGGGTCCCTTGAGTTCCTTGCGGCGCTGGATGACGGCGAGGAATTCGAGCAGGCGTTCCTTGACCTTTTCGAGGCCGTAATGCTGTTCGTCGAGAATCTTCGCGGCGGCGGCGAGGTCAAGCTTGTCGTCCGTTTCGCGGCTCCATGGCAGGTTGAGAATCCATTCGATGTAGTTGCGGGCGACGGCGTAATCGGCGGCAGCGGGCGGAATCTGGGTGAGCCGCTCGACTTCGTGCAGCGCGGCCTTCCGGGCCTCGTCGGGCAGGCCGGCTTGCTCAACCCGCTCGCGCAGAGCCTGCACCTCGGCGCCACCGGCGTCGCTTTCGCCGAGCTCGCGCTGGATGGCGCGCAGTTGTTCGCGGAGGAAGAAATCACGCTGGGACTTCGAGATGGAAGTGGCGACGTCGGTCTGGATTTTGGAGCTGAGGGAGAGGACTTCGAGTTCGCGGTTGAGCAACGGCAGCAGGCGGCTGAGGCGCTCGCGGATGGAGGCGGTTTCGAGCAGTTTCTGGCGCTCGGCGAGGTCGAGGTTGAGATTGGCGGCGACGAGGTCGCTGAAGGGGCCGGGTTCCTCGGTGTTCAGCGCGGCCACCTTGACCTGTTCGGACAGGGCGGGCGAGAGCTTGAGGACTTCCTGAAACTGGTTCTGGGCGTTGCGGAGGAGCGCGGCCATTTCAATCGAGCGTTCGGCTGCGTCGGCCACCACTTCGCACCGGGCCCGGAGGTAAGGCTCCGTGGCGGTGAATTCCTGGAGCCGGATGCGCCACAGCCCCTCGACGAGCACGCGCACGGTGTTGTCGGGGAACTTGAGCATCTTGAGCACGCGCGCGGCGCAGCCCGTTTCGTAAAGCTGCTCGGGCTTGGGATCGTCCACGTCCGGGTCGCGCTGGAGGACGACGCCCACGAGCCGGTCGCCGGCGACCACGTCGTCAATCAACTTGATGCTCGGGCCGCCATCCACCAACAGGGGGGCGATCATGCCCGGGAAAATGACCACGTCCGCAAGGCCAAGGATCGGGAGGGTGTCGGGCAGCGACGGAACCACCGGCGCGCCGCCGCGGTTTTTCCCCTCGGCGCCGCCCAGGATGTTCACAAATTCCGTGTCCGGCGAAGTCATGGTGCGTCAAACCCCGTTTTTCAACCCGAGTTTGGACGCAGCCGGGCGGAAAAAGTTCAGTCGGCGGGTCAGTTTCCCTCGGTGATTGCCACCTTGGTGACCTTGGACTGCGGCTGCGCGGCCAGCGGCACGTCAATGCGAAGGAAGCCGTTCAGATAGGCGGCGCGCGCCTGGCCGAGGTCGTAGCCGGGCGGCAGTTCGAGCACCGCCTCGAACGGGCCGTAGTTGATCTCCATCACGAGGAAGTTGCACTTGGCGGCGCGGCAACCATCGGGCCGGTTGCCGCAGATGCGGAGCCGGTTGTCCTCGACGGTGATTTCGAGGTTTTCGCTGCGCATGCCCGCGAGTTCCACCTTGATGACAAGGCCCGTATCCGTCGCATAAACGTCAGTGTTCGGCACCCAGTGCGCCTTGGCGGCGGCCTCCCGCCCGCCGGCGGCGGGCGAGCGCATCACAAAATGAACCGACGAACTGACTTTGCTTATGGCCATCTCAGCCCCGGACACTAGCGCAGGCCACTGCCGCGCGCAAGGGACGCGCGTGACGGAAAAAACGCCCCGCTGACACCGTGGCGGCGCTCGGCTAGGCTGCGCCCATGATAAATGATTTCCGGCCTGCCCGCCCTGGCCGCCCGGCCTTTCCGCCCGCCGCCCGCAGTGCGGCGCCGCCGCCGGGCAGCGAGACGTGGTCCCGTCCCTGGGTGCAGCTCAAGACCATCACCTTCAGCCCGGTGGTGTATCCCGCCATGATCCGCGCGGCTTCACCCGATGCCCAGCCCGGCGCGCTGGTCACGGTTTACAAGAAGGACGGCACAGTGTTCGGCCAGGGGCTTTACAATCCGAAGGCGCGCGTGCCGTTGCGGGTGCTGGCGCACGGCGACCAGCCCGCGAGCGAGGATTATTTCACCACCGCCGTCGGACGCGCCGTGGACTGGCGCGTGAACACGCTCCAGCTCGACGCGCAGATGGATTGCTATCGCGTGATCAATTCGGACGGCGACGCCTTGAGCGGGCTGACGGTGGACCGTTACGCGGACACGTTGAGCGTGGAAGTCCACAGCCTCGGCATCCACCAGCGGCTGCCACACCTTCTGGCCGCGCTCCACGCGCGCCTCGGCACCCGACGGGAGGTCATCCATGTGGACGAGCACATCGCCCGCATCGAGGGGATCACCATCAAACGCGCCGCCGAAGCGCCGCCCAGGCAAGTCCGCGTGCGCGAACACGGCGTCCGCTACGAGGTGGATTTCACGCGGGGCCACAAGACGGGGTTTTTCTGCGACCAACGCGAGAACCGTCGGTTGTTTGCCAAACTGGTGAAGGGTCGGCGCGTGCTCGACGTGTGTTGCTACACCGGCGGCTTTGCCGTCACGGCCGCCACACTCGGGCAACCCGTCGAGGTGACGGGCGTGGACCTGGACGAGGACGCCATCGCGCAGGCCCGGCGGAACGGCAACCTGAACCAGCAGAACCGCATCAAGTGGATTCACGCCGACGGCTTCGGCTGGATGCGGCAGATGCACCAGAACGGCGCGCGCTGGGACGCCGTGGTGCTGGACCCGCCCAAGCTGGTGCAAGGGGACGCGGAGGAGCAGCGGCTGGGCTGGCAAAAATACGAGGACATGAATCGGCTGGGGGCCTCACTGGTGGAACCGGGCGGCATTTTCGTGACGTGCTCCTGCTCCGGGCTGGTGACGCTGGAGGCTTTCGAACAGCTCGTCATCCGTTCGACGCATCGGCTCAACCGGCGCCTGCAAATTTTCGACCGCACCGGGCCAGGCTACGATCATCCGGTGATGTCAAACGCGCCCGAGGGCCGCTACTTGAAGGTGCTGTGGGCGCGGATTGGGTGAGGTTTGCCCCGCAGAAAAAGGCAAGCGGAAAAAAATTCCGGCGGCCACTTTTCCCGCTCGCGCACGCCGGAAACCGGGGGCAGCTTCCTGCGTCACTGGTATGTGGGCGCAACGTCAAACGCTGGCCACCGACCCGTCCGAATGGCTGGGCGGCTGGCATCCCTTGGCGGCGCAGCTCGGTTCGGCGGACGGCCTTGCGGCGCTGGCGGAATTGACCGCCGCGCTCCGGGTGCCACCGCTCGCGGACCTCGCCGCACTGCGCGGCTTCCTGCGCGCCTACCACGAGCGGATTCTCGGGCCGGTGGAGTTGCCCGCGATTCTCCGCGCGTTCCGGCACACCGAGCACTTCGAGTTGCGCGAACTCATCGCCTTCGACGTGGCGCTCGGCACCGAACCCGCCCTCGCCCCGCTGGCCGCCGCCAGCCGCCGCGTTGGGCGCGCCCATCTCGAAACCCTGCGTCCGTTGCGCGACGACCGGTTCGTGCGCCGTTATCTCGCGGCCGTGGAGGCGAACCAGGCCGCCGGCTGGCATGTGCTGGTGTTCGGGCTGACGCTCTCGGTCTATTCGCTGCCCTTACGGCAGGGGTTGATGCATTACGCGGCGCAGACGGTGCGGGGGTTCATTCAGATGGGCGTGGCGGGCCGCAATCAGGACGAGCGGGCCTGTCGGCAGTTGTTCGCCGAAGCCCTCGGGTGGGCACAGGGCGCGATGGCCACCGCGCTGCCGGTCGAACCCTCCCTCGTTGCGTCGCGCTGAATCCCTCAGTGCGGCAGGTGGGGATTCACACGCACTTCGAGCGCGAGCGCCACCTTGTGTTTGACGAGTTTGCGCATCTGCCATTGCGCCGCCTCGCGGATGGCCTTGATGCGCGTGGCCTTCACGCCAATGAGCATCCGCTGCTGCCGGTCATTGGGCGCGAAGATGACGCCCCGCACGCGCAGCACGGGGCGGCCTTCGGGTGTGGTTGCTTCCTCGACCGATTCCAACTGGATGGCCGTGCGGTAGGGCAGTTCCTGCGCGGTTTGCAGATAGACCTGCTCGCGGATCAACTCGGTCAGTTGGAAATCGCGCGTCAGTTCGCTGGTCTGCCCGGCGGAGAATCGCGGGGGCGCCTCGGGGAGGAGCTTCAGGATGGCCGTCACCAGTGCGTCGAGATTCTCCCGCGCCTTCGCTGACACCTCGACTACCGCCGCGTAGTCCCCGCGCCGTTCAAGCCACGGTGCACGGAACCGGCGCTGCGGCACGTCGGCTTTGTTCAGGCAAAGAATTTTCGGCCTGGTCTGCTTGGCGAGCACGCGCAACACGATGTTGTCCTCTTCCCCGACGGGCCGGGTTGGGTCAGCCACATGCACAATCACGTCCACTTCCGCGAGCTTCCCCTTGGCGCGTTTGTGCAATGTCTCTACGAGCGAACTGGCGCGCGTTTTGAAAAATCCCGGAGTGTCCACGAACACAATCTGGCCTGCGGGCCGGTGGACGACGCCCTCGATGGTGTGGCGGGTGGTTTGCGGGCGCGGGGTGACGATGGCGAGCTTGGCGCCGACCAGCGCATTGAGCAGCGTGGATTTGCCGGCGTTGGTGCGGCCGACCAGCGCGGCGGTGCCGCAGCGGAACGGCGGGGCTGGCGCGGCCGACTCAACCGGTGTTGGCGGGGGAGGGCTGGGGGACGCCGCCGGGCGCTCCGCATTCTCGTTTGGTTGCACGCAGTGAAATTCCCCAACCCGGCGGGCGGAGGCAACCGTTATAGTCGCCGTCATCCCAGGCCCGCCCCGAACGCCGCTTGCCGCCGGGTTGCGCCGAACGTAATCATCCAGCCGTGAACGCGCCCCTCAATGAACTGCTTCGCGCCGTCGAACTGGCCCTGGCCGGCGAGTGGGATGCCGCGCACAACCTCGTGCAGCAATACGAAGGCGAGGCCACGGCGGCGTGGATACATGCCGTGCTGCACAAGATGGAGGGCGACCCGGGCAACAGCCGTTATTGGTATCGCCATGCCGGACGACTCGAACACGTCGGCGATGAGCCGCGCGCGGAACTGGCGGCCATCAAGGCGGAGATCGCTGCGCAGGGCGGCGTGAAGAAATAGTGGGACAGGCATCTTGCCTGTCCGGCTGGACGCGCAAACGCGGCCATTTATCAATCCCGTCCGGCATTCTGGCCCGCGACTGGACCGGCGGGACGCCGGGTTGCGCCGAACGTAATCATCCAGCCGTGAACGCGCCCCTCAATGAACTGCTTCGCGCCGTCGAACTGGCCCTGGCCGGCGAGTGGGATGCCGCGCACAACCTCGTGCAGCAATACGAAGGCGAGGCCACGGCGGCGTGGATACATGCCGTGCTGCACAAGATGGAGGGCGACCCGGGCAACAGCCGTTATTGGTATCGCCATGCCGGACGACTCGAACACGTCGGCGATGAGCCGCGCGCGGAACTGGCGGCCATCAAGGCGGAGATCGCTGCGCAGGGCGGCGTGAAGAAATAGTGGGACAGGCATCTTGCCTGTCCGGCTGGACGCGCAAACGCGGCCATTTATCAATCCCGTCCGGCATTCTGGCCCGCGACTGGACCGGCGGGACGCCGGTCCCACTACAGGATGTTCGCCGCCAGTTCGGCCAGTTCGGAGCGTTCGCCCTTTTGCAGTTCGATGTGCGCGGCCAGGGCCTGGTCGCGGAACTTGCTTACAATGTAGTTGAAGCCGTTCGAGGACGAATCCACGTAGGGATTGTCAATCTGGTAGGGGTCGCCGGTGAAGACGAGCTTGGTGCCGTTGCCGACGCGTGTGATGATGGTCTTGGCCTCGAGCGGCGTGAGGTTCTGCGCCTCGTCAATGATCATGAACTGGCCGGCGATGCTGCGGCCGCGGATGTAGCTCAAGGCCTCGACCACGATGGTGCCGCTGCGCATGAGGTCGGTGCTGCGGCGATGGTCGTGGCCCATGTTCAGGTCGCTCAACATCTCGAGCGCGTCATGAATGGGCTGCATCCACGGGGCGAGCTTCTCTTCGAGCGAGCCGGGCAGGAAGCCGAGTTCCTTGCCCATCGAAATGGTCGGGCGCGCGACGACGAGGCGGCGGAATTCGCGGTCCAGCACGGTGCGCTTGAGGCCGGCGGCCATCGCCATGAGGGTCTTGCCGGTGCCGGCCTTGCCCATGAGGGTGACGAGCTTGATGCGGTCGTCGAGCAGCGCGTCAAAGGCGAAGTGCTGCTCGCGGTTGCGGGGCTTGATGCCCCAGACGCCGTCGCGGCAGTCCAGGATGGGGATGAGCCTGGCGCCGGAGCCGTCCACGCGCGCCAGCACGGTGCGCCTGGGGTTGGTCTCGTCCACCAGGGAGCAGTATTCGTTGGGGAAATATGGTTTGCCGCCGTTGGCCTCGAGTTCGCCGTTGGCGCGGAAGGCGGCGAGCTTGTCGGGGGCCAGGGTGATTTCGCGCATCCCCGTGTAGAGGTCCTTGATGAAGACGCGGTCGGTCTCGTAGTCCTCGGCCTTCAAGCCGATGGCGTCGGCCTTGATGCGGAGGTTGATGTCCTTGGAGACGAGGATGGTGGGGGTCCTGCTTTTCTTCTTGATCTGGTAGGCGAGCGTGAGGATGCGGTTGTCCACGGTGTCGTTGCTGAACCTGGGCGCGTCTCCGGGGGTGTGGCCGTTGCCATTGCCGTTCTTGTGCTCATAGACGATGAGGAGCCGGCCGCCGTTGGAGAGCGGCACGCCTTTGCTCAACGCGCCGTGCTGGCGGAGCGCATCGAGTTGGCGGGAGACGGCGCGGGCGTTCTGGCCCAGTTCACTGGACTCGCGCTTGAAGCGGTCAATTTCCTCGATGACTTCGATCGGGATGAGGACGTGGTTGTCCTCGAAGTTGAGCAGGCTGTTGGGGTCGTGCAGGAGGACGTTGGTGTCCAGGATGTAGTTCTTCATCAATACGATTTGTTTAACTGAGCGGAAGTTGTTGGTTTTCAAATCCACCCCGCAGGCCGGTCAGGCTCATTTGCGTCCCAATTCCACGCTTGCAGGTAGTCGTCATAGTAAGTCCGCAAAACGGGCATCGAGTAAACCGGGGTGGCAATATAATAGGGCAAGGCACGGAAAGTTTGGGGAAGCAGGTCGAGGCATCCCTTGCTGTGTAGCGCATGGTATGGCCCCAACATGGCCAAAGAAGCGATGTAGCCGGACAAAAGAATGAAAATCATCTGCCACCTCGGACCATGGGGCGTGGAGCGCTCGACTAACCCGGATATTTCACACTCCGCACGAAATGCCGACCGAGCGGAGCGCCGGTCTGGGACCGGCTTTGGACGTTTTACCCCGAATTCCGAAGCAGACCCGTAGCGGCGGGCATCCCTGCCTGCCGTAGAGCCGGGCTTCCCAGCCCGGCGGAAGGAACCGCCCGAACGGCAGGTGCGCACAGAAATATTCCCCCGGTCT
>Ga0101944_10003562_pt1 | contig 21352 bp, 16 predicted proteins | sample DewCreD2012metaG_FD_75245 | JGI IMG/M metagenome (GOLD analysis project Ga0101944, IMG submission 75245) | Hot spring sediment bacterial and archeal communities from British Columbia, Canada, to study Microbial Dark Matter (Phase II) - Dewar... ... | reverse complement strand
CGCGCGAGGAGAACGGCCGCATCCTGGAATGGGTCGACCCCGCGCTGGCGCTCTGATCGCGGCTCAGGCGCCGCCGGCCGCCGCGCCGCGGCGCCAGGTGTCGGCCGACAGGCGGTAGAGCACGTGCGGCATGCCGGCCCAGATGATGTCGCGCTCGTAGCGGAAGCCGACGCGCTCCATGACGCGGCGCGAGGCGGCGAGTTCCCGAATCAGGCGTGTCTGGAACGCGTCTGCGGGCAGTTTCTGACAGAGCGCGGTCAGGTTCGCGTGGGAAAATGAGTGCGAACCCACCTCGATGCCTCTGGAAACAAGCGTCTTCAACTCCTCCCATGTCAGCGCCGCTTTCCCGCGGGAGATGGACTCCGGATAGACGAAGAGCGCGGCAGAGAACCCGTACCGTTCAAGGAGCGGGAGTGCGTGGTCAAGAAAGGAGCGGTAGCCGTCGTCAACCGTGATGAGGAACGGCTTTTCGGGCAGCCGGGCGTGCCTGCCGGAGAGAAACCGTTCAAGGTCGGCAAGCGAGATGGTGGCGTACCCGCGTTCCTTCAGCCATTTCAGATGCTCCTCAAACCGTTCAGGGGAGATAACCATCGGCCCTGCGGTGCGCTCAAACCTGTGGTAGCAGAGCACAGGGATTGAGATCTCTGCGGAAACCGGCTTCGAGGTTTCTTCCCCGTTTGGGCTGCGCGGCGTTTCTCGCGCCGGAGGGAACCGCCGGCTGATGAGGATTCCCGCGCATCCTGCCACGATGACAAGTGCAATGAGGAACTCTAACTTGCGTTTCATACCGCTTCCGCTGCTATGTCCGAGACGGTTTTGGGCTGACCGTCGACGGCCGAATGGATTGTACCATACTGTCAGGTAGCCCGCATCGGCGGCGTGTCCCCTTGCGTCGGCCCTTGACTTCTTGTGTGCTCCGGTTCATCATAAGGCGACCGGCATGGGGCAGTGTACTGCCTTCGGGCCTGAGACGCAGGGAAGGGAAGGCAAGGTTCTGAAACTGTGGCGATGAGGCAGGCAGCAGGTATCCTCGGATGCGTATGCGCGCTGTGCGTCGTATTTTTCCCTGTGCCAGTCTGCGGAGGAGAGTTCGCGCTCGGCGTTGAGTATATGGTTCCGGGATTTGCCGAGGTCTATGCCCGCACAGGGGTCGTCTGGGCAAAGGCAGCGGCAGTCGGGCTGACCTGGGGAGACATTGAGCCTCAGCCGCCAGCAAACGGGAAACATACCTATCGGTGGGAAAATCTTGACCGCCTCATCCTCGAGTATCAACAGGCAGGATTCAGGCACATCCAGTTCTATGTCAGGTGTATGAACCGGTGGGCCTCCAGCAAACCTATCAAGCCGGTTGGGGGCGGCAGTTTCCCTCCAAAGCCGGAGTGCCTTGACGATTACAGGGCGTTCCTCGTGGCGCTCGTGCAGCGGTACGACACCGGCAATCCGGGCCATCTGCCCGGTCTGCTCTATCCTGTGGAGCACTGGGAGATTGAGTCGGAGTGGGGCACTGGTTTCTGGCAGGGCACGCTCGCCGAGTACCTTGACCTTCTGCGGATTGCCTATCCGACGGTGAAAGGGGCAAATCCGCGCGCGCAAGTCATCCTCATAGGTTTCTTCCTCGCAGGGGTCTTTGAAGGCCATCCTGACCCCTCCCAACTGCCGTCCATTCTCGCCGGTCTGCCTGCGAAGAGAAGGGCTGTCAGCGAGAACTATCTTTCCGAGGTGAGGAAGTTGCTAGGGCATCCGGAACTGTATGACATCGTGGAGTTCCATTCTCTGAGCGACTGGACCGAAATCAGCGGGATGGCCCGCTTCTTGCGGCAGACGATGCACGGGTACGGGTACGAGAAGCCGGTGTGGGTGGGAGATGTCAACTACACCGCCTCCCCTCTTACGTTCTGGGGTGTGCCAGTTCCGCCGTACACGGAACGCCAGAAACCCGCCATCGAGGAGACGCTCAACGCGCTTGCCAATCCCCGGCACAACCGACACCGGGAGGTTGAAGAATGGTTCCGCGCGGAGCAGGCAAGAGGGCTGGTCAAGAAGGCAGTTCTCGCAATGGCTGAGGGATGTGCCGGCATCAATATCGGCAATATGAAGGACGAACCGCTTTTTTCGTTTGCTCCTGAAATCGCGGGAACAGCGGCGTTCCACGGGCTGGTTGACACGAAAGGCGTTCCTCCGAGACCAGGGACGCCAAGGCCTGCCTACCACGCGCTGATGCTCGTTGCCCAGAAGATTGCGAACTTCTCCTCCGTGCAAAGAGTTGATGCGGGCGAAGGTGTGTACGCGTATCGTTTCCTCGTGGAGGAAAGACCTGTCTATGTGGCGTGGCACGACGATGGCCGCAGGTATCTGCCGGGAGACCGGGAGCCGTTGAAGGAAGTTGCGATAGTTCTTCCTCAGGCAGAGTACCTTATGAGAGAGATACCCACGGGGAAGGACGCTGGCGCCACACAGACCGTTGTGCCGGATGGTGGTCGCTTGAAACTAACGCTCGGGCTTACCCCTGTCCTGCTTGAACCGAGCCGACCCTGATGAGGTCGTCCACGGCGTCCTGCTTTTCCCGCTTTCCTCACGCAACGCATGCAAACCGCTTTCCTGCGCCGGCGGCAATGGCTATGCCTTGCCGCACGGGTGCGGGACTTTGATGTTGACAGTGGCAGAGTGGGCTGGCAAGAGTCAGCCCGCGACACAGGACGGCGGGCGGTGTGTGTGGTACACTGCGTAAGAACGCCACGCGGGTAGAAAAGGAGTGTGCGCGTGCCAGAAACCAAACCGCGCAAGAATGTGCTGGTTCTCCACACAGACCAGGAGAGGGCTGACAGCCTTGGCTGCGCCGGAAACAGGTTCGCGCGGACGCCGAATCTCGACCGCCTCGCGGCAGAAGGCACGTTGTTCACGCGGCACGTGGCAACCTGTCCCATCTGTTCTCCTTCCCGGGCGAGTCTCCTGACAGGCCTCTATCCTCCCGGACACAACCTGTGGTGCAACGGCGTTGCCCTCAACCGGAGGGAGTACGCCAGCGTGAATTCATTCCAGGAGGGGGTCTCTTTTGAGAGCCCGGCGGGATTTGTGCCGGAGCCGCTCACGATGGCAGACATCTTCGCACGCGCAGGATACGATACCGCCTGTTTCGGCAAACTCCACCTGACTCCGTACCTCGCGCCCGCGCACCTGAGATTCCCGGAGTCGTTTGCCTCGTGGAAAGAAGGCATGTTCGAGGAGTGGAACGGTCCATACTACGGTTTCCGGCACGCGGAGTTCACGCTCGGTCATGGACCGCAGGCAGGTCTGCGGGGTCACTACGGCGCATGGCTGAGGGAATCGTACCCGGATGTCGTCAGAGAACTTGCACGCGGACGGTACCGGGGTCCCGATGAACTGAGGGACCTTTTCCCCTCGCCGATTCCGTCCGAGGCGCACTATTCGAGTTGGCTTACCGCGAGGTTCCTCGCGTGGCTGCGTGACCGGAAGGAGACACCATTTTTCGCTTTCATCGGCTTCCCTGACCCTCACCATCCGTTTACCCCCTCATTCGACATCGCCGCCGAGTTTGAGGATACAGAGGTGCCGGAACCGGCAGACCCGGAAGGCAGGGGAGTGAAAGGTTCGCCGCTGGAGCACCTCGCGCAGCACAGGATACATCGGATGCCCCGGGAAGTGCTTCGGCGCGCCCAGCGGTACACGAACGCCCTTGTGTTCCAGATTGACCGGGCGGTTGGCGTCATCCTCGAGGGGCTTACCGCACTTGGCCTTGCCGACTCCACCGTCGTCGTCTTCACCAGCGACCATGGCGACTTCCTCGGTGACCACGGGTACATCCGAAAGGCGTTCGCCGCCTCCGATTCGCTCCTGCGCGTACCTCTCATCGTCGGGGCACCTGGCGGAGGACTGCCGCCTCTGGTCACGATGCCCGTGAGTTCCTGCGACCTTCTGCCGACGATTGCGCGCCTTGCCGGCGTCGCCCCGCCGGACTGCCTTCACGGAGAGGACATTGTGCGTCTCCTCGCGCAGGGTGCGCGACACGAAGCGTTTGCCTTCTCCCACAACGGCGACCGTCAATGGACGAACTACACGATGTACGACGAGCGGTTCCGGTTCACATGGTACCCGGGGCAGGACTTCGTCGAACTCTTCGATCACTCAGCCGATCCGTGGGAGATGACGAATCTTGCGGGGCAATCCGCGTTCCGGGACTACATCGAAGCGGCAAAGAGGCGCGTGGCGGACAATCTCGCCGTCTGGTACAACCCTGTGCAGGCAAGGTTCTGCGCCTGGTGAACGGCAGGTTGCATCCGCCGCGTCTGGAGAGTACACTTACGACATGAAGCGAATGCCGTTTTTCATCGCCTTCGTCGTTCTTCCTCTTCTCGCCTGGTCGTCAGCCATCTCGGCGCAGGAACTCCGGGTCGTGGCGGGCAGGGCAGACGGTTCTCCGCTGATCGACGGGGACCTGTCCGACTGGCGCGAGGACCCTGCCATCCGGCTTGAGGACTGGAAGAAACTCCTTCTTGCCAGACCCGCGTACCTTCGGGCGGACATCTTCCTGCGCTGGGACGAGACATACCTGTACCTTGCCGCAAAGGTGTGGGACCCCATCCACTGCCAGCCGCACGCCGGCGAGGGGGTTGCTGACGGAGACGGGATACGGTTCGGCATCGCTGGCGAAGGGTTCTGGAAAGAGGTGTCTCTTGCGCTGACAGCAGAGGGGCCCGTGTGCGTGTTCTGGAATGTGAGCCGGACTCCCGAGGGAAAGCCGGTTGCGTCGTATGGGGGGACGATGGAGGGCGTGCGGCTGGCGGTCGTGCGCACGGAAAAAGAGACCATCTACGAGGCAGCCATTCCCGCGCAGGCGCTCTCAGTCAAGGCGTTTGCCGAAGGCCAGACCTTCCAGTTCTCCTGCCTCGTCGCCGACAAGGCGACGCCACGCGGGCTGCTGACCGAACTGGCGTGGGCGGGCGGGCTTGCCGCCGACAGCCGCAGCATTGAGCAGTACGGGAAACTTGCTCTCATCGCCCAGCGCACCAACGAGCCAATCTCCCTCGTCCAGCCCGGCATTCTGCCGAACTTCTCGTTTGAGTATGTTGACCAGACGAAGATGCCCTACGAGTGGGTGCGCACCTGGGCGGGCACAGGCAGGACGAAGAACTGGACTGACGATGTGGGCGCGACGACGCAGGATGCGTATTCGGGCGAGGTGTCAGTGCGGATCGCCGCGGTGTCAAAGGAGGCGACCATCATCGTCTTTCCGAGACAGGCGGTACGGGTGCGTCCGAATGCGCGGTATACACTCATCATTCACAACCGCACGACGATGAAGGAGGGGATCAACGGAGCGGTTGTCCATCTTGAGAACGAGCAGGAGCCTATTGAGATAGACCTCGGGCTTGACCACGGATGGAAGGAAAAGGTTGTCCAGTTTGAGGCCGGACCAAAGACCTCGTGGCTCATCTTCTCCTTCTTCGCGGGGCAGGCGGTGGGAGGAGAGTCGTATTTCGACGACATCATCCTGCGGGAAGAACCCGATGCGCCGCGCCGAGCGGTCGTCCTGACCGACAATCCGGCGGGACCTTTTGCCAGATGCGTGGAGGCGATGTTTCCGGGAGGGGTGAAGGTCATCGACCTCACCGAGGACAAACTGACGGAGAGAACCCTGCGGGGATACCCGTGCGCGGTTGTCAATGTGGCGAGCATTGAGTCGGTTCCGCGGCTTGACCAGAAGGTGATAGACGCCTACTGCAGGGCAGGCGGCCTGTTCCTGATGGCGCTTGACGAGTATGCCATCCTTCGTGGGGTCCATCTGAACGTCTCTGGAATCCCGGAGGCGGCTGTCTCCGCAGACGGGCACGGAGAGGCGCCTTCGGTCGAGATCCGCAAATCGTGCCGGCTGACAGACGGTTTCCCCGTCGGCAGCATTGTGCCGTGGTACGGCACGCGGGACGGCGTCCTCATCCAGAAACAGTTGCTGAAACTCCCGAGAGGGGCCGAGGTGGTTGCGGTGTCTTCCGCAAACGGGTTTCCTGTCTTTGTCATGGAACCGAAAGGGAAAGGCGCCCTTTTCGCGGTGGACCTTTCCTCGCTGGACGAGCCAGACCTCTCTTTCGGAAACAGGGGTTCCCTGCACAAGTATCTCCTTGTCGCCAACCTCGCTGCAGGCGGCGGATGGATGGCGTCGTATCCGTTGAAGAAACTGTCGTGGGATGAGATCACGGGAAGGATGCAGGCGCTGTCGAAGCAGTACAGGGATGTCCGTCTTTCAGTGGAGGGGATGAGCGGCGGGTTTCCCGTGCTCAGCCTTTCGCTCGGGACGCCGGGCAAGCCCGTGCTCCTCATTGCGTGCGCGGAGGGTTCGGCGGACGGATGGGCGGCAGCGGCGGGATGCCTCAGCGTTGTGGAGTATCTCGCGAAACACCGGGCTGTGCCAGAGGTCAGCGGGAAACTTGCCTCCTATCACATCAAGGTCATCCCTGTCCTCAACCCGGCGAGATACATCAGCGAACAGACAGGGCAGCAGCCGGCTCCTCCCCAGAAGGTGGCGGTTCCCGTGAAGCCCCTGAAAGAAGGAGAACTCGCCTGGATACTCGTCCTTCGTCTGCCTGCGACGGTTCCCGCAGAGGTTTTTGTCCTGCCGGCAGGCAAGGCAGACGGAGAGTCGGCGGCGCGCCTTTCCGGGAAAGCGGAGGAACTTCTGGCGCGCAGATTCATCTTCTGGGACAGGAACTGGCAGGAACCGTGCGGTTTGTGGCCGGCAAAGGTGGTTTCCGCCGAGAAGGCAGAAGAGGCCTCCGGCGCACTCCTCGCCTCACTCTCCGATACACTGGGAACTCCCGTTGAGCGTCTGTCTGCCGCGCAGGTGTATCTGGTGACAGCGGACCGACCGGGGACAACGGGAAAGGAGGACCTGTCAGCAGGGCTCGTGTCGGCGGAGGTCGCGGGCAGATGGGCTCTGGCAGCGGTTGAGTTCCTTCCCTGAACGCCCTGCGTTCCTCACAGAATCTCGACGCGGCGGTTAGCCGGAAGTCCTGCGAGGAGCGAGCAGGCATTGCGCCAGAAAATCTTCTCGCAGACAGAATCGCCAATCCCCGAGTCAAGCACCGCGCCGATGTAGTAGGGGTAGCCGAACCACGGGAAGTCGGTTCCGAAGAGGATGCGGTCTTCAAGTCCCTCGCTGACGAACTGTTCAAGGATGCCGCGTTCGTCCATCACCGCGCACAGGTCAAGGTATGTGTTCGGGTAGTCCCGCACAATCCGGACCGCTTCGTCCCACGCGCTGTGCAGGGAATGACCGAGGATGAACCGTACATTCGGATAGCGTCTCGCGCACTCCTCGACCTGCCTCTCCCCGCACTGGCCGCTTCCTCCCCACGTGTGGGCAAGGACCGGCAGTCCCATTGAGTTGGCGTACTCCCAGAACGGAGCGTACCTGCGGTCGGTGATGGTGCGCATATGGTAAGGCGCGAGCATCTTGAATCCGACGAACACATCCGGGTGCCGCTCAAACTCCCTCAGGTCCTGTTCAGGGCGGGCATACTCGGGGATGATGCCCCAGTACGCTCGCATCCTCTCCGGATGGTTCCTGACAATCTCCACCGCAGCTCTGTTGCCCACCGCAGAGTCGAAGAGCGTCAGGTGAGGACACATCATGAGCAGAGCGATGTGCCTGCGTTCAAGTTCCTCTGCCATAGACGAGGGGTCTGCGAGAGGGAAGAAGATACCGTAGAAAGGTCCTGCGTGGCCGTGCACGTCCACGACCTTGCACGACGAGAAGAAGCCCTTGTCCCTGTACTCTTCGCGAAGAGTCATCTCAGGTCCACCTCAGCAAGGATGCGCTCCATAGTTCCCGATGCGATCGCCTGCTTTTCCTCATCGGAGATGCGGGCGTGGAGTATCTCCATCACGCTTGCGCCGATGTACCTCTCCGGGAAGCCGGAGCCAAAGACGAGCCGGTCTGCCCCGCAGTCGCGCACGAACGACTCAAGCGCATCCGCGGTCAGGCACAGGTAGCTGGTCTCGACAAAGACCCGTTCGTACCTCTCCACGAGAGGACGGAAGAACCTGTCCGCTCCCCAGATGCCGGTATTAACGATGATGCAGGTGACTCTCGGGTAGTCGGCAAGGAAGCGGTAGATCGCGTCGTACGACGCATAGGAGCCGACCGTATCCCGCGACACAGGAATGAGCACCGGTATCCTCCGTTCCGAGACCTCGTCGAAGACCGCGCCGAAGACGGTGCGGCTGAGGATGTACCTGTTGGTGTCCGGGAAGAGCCGTATCGCTCTGCATCCAGCCTGCCTCATCCGGGCAAGGATGTCCGGAAACGGGGTCTCCTTCGTCTGAGGGGGCAGCAGGACAAGCGAGCCCACGATGTCGTCGCAGCCGGCGAGTGCCCTGCAGAGGAGTTCGTTGCCGTCCTGAGGGGAGACGCCCACCTGCGCGTAGTGCCACGCGAGGCATCTGCTGATGCCGTGCTCCTCCATCACCCTTCGAAGGCCTGCCGCGTCGCTGACGGACGACACCTGCCTGAAGGAGGGCGCGCCAAAAGCGATGTTCGCGTCAAAAAAGGTGACCACGCGTGTTATAGCGCTGTGGAGTAGATACGGCAGATAGCGTCTTTATCTATCGGCACCGGATTGTTCTCGATGGGTACCGTAACCTTCAACGCATCCTCGGCGAGGGCAGGGAAGTCGGAGGAGGAGATGCCGAACGCCGAAAGGCGCGGCAGTTTGAACTCCTCCACAAACCTCCTGACGCCTGAGATGAATCGTCTCGCCGCCTCTTCCTCGGCCAGTGTGGCGCTTGACGGGTCGACCGCCGCCTGCGCCGCGGCGAGTTTGTTCGCCACCGCGGGCAGGTTGTGTGCAAGGACAGGCGCAAGAAGAATGCCGTTTCCAACTCCGTGAGGGACTCCGAAGACCCCTCCGAGAGGGTAGGAGATTGAATGAACCGCGGTGACGCCCGCGTTGGCAAGACCGAGCCCCGCAAGGAAACTGCCGTACAGCATCGCCGAGCGCGCGGGGATATGGGAGCCGTCCTTGAAGGCAACGGGCAGATGCTTCCAGATGAGCGAGATTGCGGCAAGGGAAACGGCCTCGCTGAGGAACGTTGCCCTCCTGGAGATGTAACTTTCGACGGCGTGGCAGAGCGCGTCAAGCCCTGTTGACGCGGTCACCGACGGAGGCATTGAGACAGAAAGGAGCGGGTCGAGAACGGCTGCGTCAGGATAGAGGTACGGGCTGTTGATGCCTCCCTTTTTCTTCTCATCCTTCCTGATGAAGACGGCGGTAAATGTCACCTCGCTGCCCGTTCCCGCGGTCGTCGGCACCATAATCTTCGGAAGCCCCGGGCCGGGGACTTTGTCAAGCCCCTGATAGTCGCGGACAGACCCGCCGTTGGTGATGAGGACAGACGCCGCCTTTGCCACATCAAGGGCGCTGCCCCCTCCAATGCCGATGACGATGTCGGTGCGCGCCTCTTTGCCTGCCTGCGCGCATCTGTCTCCCGTTTCTGTCGCCGGCTCCCCGAATACTTCGTCAAACACTGCGGTCCGTATGCCCTCGGCCGAGAGCATCTCCGTGAGTTTCGCATACGAGGCGGTGGAGGGGAAAAACGAGTCCACGACGAGGAGCGCCGTTGTCCCCCCGAGTTTCTTCACCAGCGAGGGAACGCGGGAAAGCGCGTGTTCTCCGAAGACAACTTCCGGCCTGCACGAGAACGAAAACGAGCGGGGTTCCATACGGACAGTAAACCTCAAAGGACGCCGCCTGTCAATCTTTTCCCGGCGGACGCCGCCTGTGGGGTCTGTGGACTGTTCAGAGGGAAACAGGTACACTTTCCGCCATGCGGAACGCAAGCGTTCTCGCGTGCGCCGTTGTGCTGTGGGCCGCGGCTCCCCCGGCACACGGCTTTCCTCCGCTGCCGCCCGCCGAATGGCGGGTCATAGACGATTTCTCGTATCCTGATACGCGTGCTGCTCAGGATGCGTGGAGACAGACCGGCGCGGCGGGTCCTGTGTCGGTTGAGCAGGTATCCAGCGGAAGGGCGGTTCTCCTGCCATGCCTGTTTTCCGAAAAAGACGGTGACAGGTCGGCGTGGGACTACCGGCTCTCCATTGATATGAGGTCATCCCGCGGCATCAGGTTCCACTTCTACTGCGACAACCCTTCTCCCGTGGCGGGCTTTTCCCTCTCTCTGAGAAGCGGCAACGGCTGGTACACCGCCTCGTTTGGTCCCGAGCGGAAAGGCAGGTGGACAGCCGTGACGATTGACAGGGCTTCTACGGGCATTGAGGGACGGCCTTCTGGCTGGGGAAAGATAGACACGCTCAGAATCAGCGCGTGGCGCGGCGGTTCGGGAAATGCTGTCTGCGCGATAGGCAATCTCGGGGTGGCAGATGAGGCAGGCACGGTTGCGGTTGTCCGCGCTGAGTCGGTGGCGAACGCAGGGATGAGCGACGCAAGGAGCGTCTGCGACTACTCGGGCATCGTCTTTCGGCTCTCTGTCCGAGCGGGAGTTCCTGCGGTGATGGCAAGCGACCTTGACCTGACTGCCGAGTACCTCAGAAGGATGCAGGTCGCCATCCTTCCGTACAATCCGCGCATCCCTGACGACGTACGCGGCAACCTTGTCTCATTTGTGAGAGCAGGAGGGAAGGTCCTCTCCTTCTACCATCCCCCGCAGGGAGAACTTGGCGACCTGCTCGGCATCAGGGCGGGCGACTACCTCAAAGAGCCGGAGAGGGGATTTTTCTCGTCCATCCGTCCGACGGCTGACGCCGTTGCCGGTATGCCGGCTGTGTCGGAACAGGCATCGTGGAACATCATCAGGGCAGTCCCTGCTGACGACAGGTGCCGCGTGGCCGCACAGTGGTATGACAAAAACGGTAGGCCCACAGGCGAACCTGCTGTCCTCGTCTCTCCGCATGGCGTTCATATGACCCATGTGCTTCTGCCGGACGACCCGCAGAACAAGAGGAACCTTCTTCTTTCACTTGTTGCGGCGGCCTTGCCGGATGTGTGGAGAAAGGCGTTCTTCGCGCTGAGAGGAACTTCGGTTGAGGAACAGACCTTGAAGACGCTGGATGAGGCCGCCTTGAGGAAACCGCAGGTGCGCATCTTCGTTGAGGATGCCGCGCGCGCCAAAAGGATGGCAGATGAGTGCGCGGGAGAACGCAGGTTTGAAGAGGCGGTGGCACACTCGTCTGTCGCGCGCGAGGCATCTCTGCTGGCGTACTGCTGCGCGCAAGAACCTGTGGAACCCGAGTTTCGAGGAATCTGGTGCCACAGCGCCTTCGGTCCCGCGGGAATGTCGTGGGATGAAGCGGTCAGCCAACTTGCGCGCAACGGCTTCACCGCAGTTTTCCCGAATATGCTGTGGGCAGGAACCGCCTACTACGAAAGCAAGGTTCTGCCTGTGGCGCCGGAGGTAGGTACTCTTGGCGACCAGTTGAGCCAGTGCCTTGACGCGTGCAGGAAGCACAAAGTCCAGTGCCATGTCTGGAAGGTCTTCTGGAACACCGGCGGAAGGGCATCTGCTTCGTTCATTGAGCAGATGAGACGGGAAGGTCGCACGCAGGTGTCGTTCAGCGGCAGACCTGCCGACGCGTGGCTGTGTCCGTCTCATCCCGCAAACCAGCAGATGGAGATAGATGCTCTCGTTGAGGTCGTCGCGCGCTACCCTGTGGAAGGCATCCACCTTGACTACATCAGGTATCCCGGCTCGGATGCCTGCTACTGCCAGGGCTGCCGGAAGAGGTTTGAAGAGATGCTCGGCTTTCAGGTGAAAAACTGGCCTGATGACACACGGAAAGACCCTTTCGTCAGGCAGTCGTGGCTTGAGTTCCGGCGGCAGAATATCACAAAGGTTGTCGCTGAACTGAGCAGGCGGGTGCGGCAGGCGCGTCCGGGCGTGAAGGTCTCCGCGGCAGTGTTTCCCAACTGGCCTGTCCACAGGGATACGGTCGGACAGGATTGGAAGGCGTGGTGCGACGCCGGATACCTTGACTTCGTCTGCCCGATGGACTACACGGCGTTCGGCGGGCTGTTCGAGGCTCAGGTGGAGTCGCAGAAAGAGTGGGCGGGAAACGTTCCTGTGTACCCCGGCATCGGTCTGACGGTGTGGCCTGACCGGGGAGACATCGTCAAACTGATTGACTTCATCGGTGTCACCAGGCGGCTCGGCACCGGTGGGTTTATGGTGTTTGACTACGACGCGTCTGCCAGCCGTCGGTATGTGCCTCTGTGCGGTCTTGGCGTCACAAAGCCGCGATAGCGCCGGCTACACTCGCTCAGGAGCCGGCAATCTTCTTCAGGAGTTCCTCCACCTTCTGCCGGATTTCGTCCCGCGCCTTCCGGAACGCTTCGATGCCCCTGCCCTTCGGGTCTTCAATCTCCCACGCAACATACTCTTTCGCCTCAAAGGCAGGGCAGGTCTTCTCGCATCCCATCGTCACGAGGTAGTCAACCTCTTTCACGGGCAGCGCGTCGAACCCCTTCGATTTCTGCGAAGAGATGTCTATGCCAACTTCTGCCATCACCGTCACCGCGTCAGGATTGATTATTCCAGAAGGGCTGGATCCCGCGCTGTACGCGATGACCTTGCCTCTGCCGAGCGCCCGCGCGAAACCTTCCGCCATCTGGCTCCGGCAGGAGTTTTCCACGCACACGAAGAGCACGGTCTTACCGCCTGCGGCGTCTGCCCTGTGGTGTTTTATCGTTCGTCCCTGAACCATATAGATGGTGTCCTCGCACAGATTGGTTGACAGGTCTGCGATACGCTCAAGATTCTCGCCGATGCGCAAGCAGTGAATCGCCCGTTCAATCGTGAGGGGGTCGTTGACCATACATGTAATCAGTTCCCGCAGAATCTGGTCCTGCAGCCCATCCACAATGTCGTCTCGCTCGCACACCTGCTCGGCAACGGACGGGTTCTCGGCGATAAACGAGGTCACTGCGTCCCGAAGCATGCTTGCGACTATCTCGGCCATGCGGGGCAGGTCGATGAGCCGCTTGATATACGGCCGCTCCATGAGGAACAGTGCGCTTTCCGCGATGTTGACTGCGTGGTCAGCCATCCGCTCAAGGTCGTTGTTCGCCTTCAGAATCATCAGAACGGTGCGCAGGTCTTTCGCCACGGGGTTGAACTGGGCGATGATGGTCGTGCCCATCTGCTCTATCGCAACTTCCCATTCGTTCGCGCGCGGTTCGTCCGCACGGATGACCTCCTCGCACAGTTCTCGCTGGCGCAGGCAGAGACCTTTGAGGGAGTGGTTGACCATCTGTTCCACAAGACCGGCGTACCTTGCGAGTTCTCCCTTCAGCGCACCGAGTCGCTCCATAAGCACGGGTCACCTCCCTTGCGGTTATCCGAACTTGCCTGTGATGTAGTCCTCCGTGCGGCGGTCCTGAGGCGTCGTGAAAAGGGTCTCTGTGCGGCCGAACTCTATGAGTTCTCCAAGATAGAGGAACGCCGTGTAGTCCGAAATGCGGCCGGCCTGCTGGAGGTTGTGCGTCACAATGACGATGGTGTACTCCCTCTTCAGTTCGACGATGAGTTCCTCGATCTTCCGCGTCGAGATGGGGTCGAGACTCGCGCAGGGCTCGTCGAACAGGAGAACCTCCGGCTGCACGGCAAGGCATCTCGCGATGCAGAGGCGCTGCTGCTGCCCTCCGGAAAGGCGCAGCGCATTGTGGGCAAGCCGGTCCCTGACCTCGCCCCAGAGCGCCGCCTTTTTCAACGCGTCCACGGCTTTCTCGCGGTTCTCCGCGGCATTGCGCCTGCCTGTGACTTCAAGTCCGAAGGTCACATTGTCAATGATGCTCTTCGGGAACGGGTTCGGTTTCTGGAACACCATGCCCACTTTCCGGCGGAGGTTGACCACATCCACAGATGGAGCATAGATATCTTCCCCGTCGATGCGGATGGTGCCTTCCATCCGGGAGCCGGCAATCAGGTCGTTCATTCTGTTGAACAGCCGCAAAAGCGTGGACTTCCCGCACCCCGAGGGGCCGATGAATGCGGTGACCTGATTTGAAGGGATGGCAAGGGTGATGTCTTTCAGCGCCTGTGCCGCGCCGTAGAAGAAACTGACCTTCTCAACTTCAATGCGAACCTTCCCGGGAGGGAAACCCTCAGACATGCCATCTCCTTTGCCTGTTGCGCATGACGATGGCCACAGATGAGAGGCACAGCACCAGCACAAGGAGGATGAGCGCGCAGCCGTATGCGATGCGTGTCTGCTGCTCGGGATGGACACCCTCTGTCATCAGGGCGTAGATATGGTACGGCAGAGCCATCACTTCCGAGAAAGGAGAGGTGGGATACCCGCGGAGGTAGAAAGCCGCCGCAGTGAACAGGATGGGCGCTGTTTCTCCTGCGACCCTGCCGACAGAGAGGATGACGCCGGTGAGAATGCCAGGCAGCGCGGCGGGCAGAACGATTCTGCGGATGGTCTGCCAGTGGGATGCGCCGAGCGCGAGGGCCGCCTCGCGCAGAGAGCGGGGGACCGCAAGGAGCGCCTCCTGCGTTGAGGAGATAATCACCGGCAGGGCGAGAATGCCAAGCGTCAAACTCCCTGACAGGATGCACACCCCGAACTTGAACGCTTTCACGAAGACGGCAAGTCCGAAAAGTCCGAAGACAACCGAAGGGACACCGGCAAGATTCTTGATGCTCATCCTGATGACGCTGGCAACGACGCCCTGCGGATTGTACTCGCACAGGTACAGCGCGCACGCAAGCCCGATGGGGAATGAAAAAAGCAGAGACCCGACTGTCAGATAGAGTGTGCCGACAATGACGGGCGCCACGCCTCCTGCTGTCATTCCGTCGACAGGCGGCTTGGTGAGAAACTCCCACGAGATGATGCCCGCGCCGCGGATTCCGATGAAGAAGAGGATGAACCCAAGTGCTGCGAGGGTCGTCGCCGCGCAGACGGAAAGAAGGGAAAAGCCAAGAATCTGCGACAACCGCCGCGGAATCACAGGTCTCCTCCGAGTTGCATCCTGAAACGGCGGCTGACGACTTCCGCGAGGATGTTGAACAAAAAGGTGATCAAAAAAAGGATAAGCCCGAGGGCGAAAAGAGCGTGAAAATGGGTGCTTCCTACGACGGTTTCTCCCATCTCCGCGGCAATCGTTGAGGTGATGGGCCTGACCGGCACGGTAAACGACCGGGGAATCACCGCGGCGCCTCCTGCCGCCATCAAAACGACCATTGTCTCTCCGATGGCTCTGCTGGTACCAAGGATGATGCCGGTAATGATGCCCGAACCGGCCGCCGGAATCACGACTCTGACCAGCGTCTGCCATTTGTTTGCGCCGAGCGCAAGGGCTGCCTCCCTGAGATTGCCCGGAACAAAGGAGACGGCATCCTCAGCGATGCTGCATACGGTAGGGGTCGCCATAATGCCGAGGGTCAAACTTGCGGTCAGCGCGCACAGTCCCGTCGGCAGATTGAACAGTTTCTGAAACACCGGCGCAATGAATGCAATTGCAAAAAACCCGAAGATGACGGACGGTATGCCGGCGAGAATCTCCACGGTTGGTTTCAGGAAAGAGCGCAGGCGCGGCGGACACAGTTCGCTGAGGAAAAGCGCGGTTCCCACGCCCAGAGGGACGCTGACCAGCACGGCGCCAGCCGTGACCCATACGGAGGCAAGTATCAGAGGCAGGGCACCGAACTCCGGCGCTTCCTCATGGGTCGGATACCATCCGGTGCCGAGGAAAAACTCTTTGAGAGAGACCTCGCGGAAGAAAGGTATCCCTTCTTTGAAGAGAACTGCGGTGATGCCGATAAGTGCAGCCAGCGAGGCAAACGCGAGGGACGCGAAGACCCACCGGTATATCTCCTCGCGCACTCTCCGTCGCATCTGCCTCGCCGGCGCTTTCCTGCTCATTTCAACGGCACAAATCCTATTTCGGCAACAAGTTTCTGTCCTGCCGGGCTCAGGACGAAATCCAGGTACGCCTTCACCGCACCGGTCGGCGCTCCGTTGGTGTACATAAACAGTGGGCGGCTGACCGGATACTTGTTTGCGAGCACTGTCTCCGCGCTGGGAATGACGCCGTCAATGGCAAGCGCCTTCACGCGCGCCGAGATATAGCCGAGACCCACATAGCCGATTGCTGTCGGGGTCTTCGCCACAAGTTCCGCAACCGCCTGATTGGACGCCTGAAGGAGCGCGTCAGGCCGCACCTTCTGCTTCTGGAGCACGAGTTCTCCGAACGCTTCGTAGGTGCCGCTGGAAGTGTCGCGGGACACAACCGTAATCTTGCCGGGTGTTCCACCGACCTGTTTCCAGTCGGAGACCTTGCCGGTGTAGATATCCTTGACCTGCGCGCGCGTCAGGCCAGACACTGAGTTTGCCGGATTTACGATGACCGCCAGGCCGTCCATCGCGACGATGGTTCCCTTCGGATTGACGCCTTTGGACTGTGCCCTGGCAATCTCTCCAGTCTTGATGTACCGGGACGAGGCGCCGATTTGGACAGCCCCGTCTATCAGAGAGGCGATGCCGACTCCAGACCCGCCTCCGCGCACGCTGATGCTCACATCAGGATTCTTCTTCATATACTCTTCAGCCGTCTTCTGGGCAATGGGGAACACGGTCGTTGAGCCCTCGATGACTATGTTCTCCTTCGCCCGGGCGAGGAACGCCGCGAGCACCAGGACCGCAGTTGCTGCCAGAACCGCATATCGTCTCATTGTCCTCCTCCTTTCGTGCGTCAGAACTTCACGTTGACATCGAGTTGAAGCATATTCACATCCTTGGTGCCTGCCGACTCCTTCTCTGTGAGGAAGTAGGTCAGGTTGAGCGATGTGTTCTTGCTGAGGCCGAGACCGAAACCGATTTTGTGTCCTTTCCCGTCAGTGCCGCCCCCGTGGAAGTCAGAGTCGGCGAGGGTCTGGAGGACGGCGTCTTGCTCTATCACGCGGTAGTTGTACTCAAACTGCAAGTCACCTTTCTGCTTCACATTCCCGAGGCGGAAGCCGTAGATGTAACCGGTGTCTTCCGTCGCCTGAGAGGATGTGTTCCTCACATGCTGTCCGTAGAATGTCAGAGGTAGTCCGCTCGGACAGACATTGAAGGTGTAGGGGGTAAACTGCGTGCTGAGTGAGAGCATCCGATAGTCCATCGTGAACGCGCCGCCGGACAGCGTGTTTCCTGAACCGGTGTATGAGGGCGCCACCGTCGCGACAACCGCACCTTTCAGGTTTGCCGTATTATACCACGCAAGCCCCAGTCGCGCATTCCAGAAGCGGGGGAAATCCGCGCCGACCTGAAGCGCCCACAGGAGCGGGTCGTCGGATGTGTTTCCGCTTGCCTCGTACAGCGGGCACAGCGCGGCAACCGTCCACACGCTTGGCGCGCCCTCTTCTTTTGAAAGCGGCAGTTGGCCGGTGAAGGCGGCTCCTTCAGGGTTGATGTCAGAGTCCCAGATGAGGTCTGTGGTGAAAAACGGATTGGCAAACTTGCCTGCGGTGAAGGAGAGGCGGGGAGTGGGAGTCCACGTCAGATACGCCTTGTCTATCCATATCTGCTTCTGGTTGAATGTGTTGGTGAATGTCTGATTCGTGGATGTCTGCTCCCCCACGCCGGAGGCAAGGTGGAGTCCCGCCTTCACTGTGTCATTGACGGGAGTGTCAAACCCGTACCGCACCCGAATGCGGCCGCGGTCGCGGGTCGTCGTATCAGGGACTCCGGTGTCGGTTTCATCGTGCTGGAACCGGACCCGCAGGTCTCCCTTGAACTTGCTCTCCCTCACGATGTTCGAGAGCGTCTCCGCCATCCCCTCGCTTATCTCCTTTTTACCCTCCTCTTTGACCTCGCTGCGTATCTGCTGTGCCTGAGCCGCGGTGATGACGCCTTTCTCTGTCAGGATGTCCAGGAGTATGTCAAGTTGCCCCGCCAGAGTTGCCCCTGAGAAGGCAAAAAACGCGGCTGCGCTGAGCAGTGAGACCAGTCGCGGCATCATACGTCTCATCCCCTTCCTCCTTTTGTTGTTTTCTTTCCGCACCGACATCTGCGAACTTCTCTTCTCCGTCGTCTTGTTTGTCGCACTCTGCCCTTTCATCCTTCTTTCACCTCCTTTCCGGGCCGGATGGTTTTCTCTGCCACCGCACGTATCATACCGGCGTGATGTGAAAAGGAGATGAGGAAAGTGTGAATGTTTGGTGAATGCTGCGGATGCGAGGGAGAGACGCTACGGCTGGCGGTGTGCAGGCGCCGCGGGCAGGGCTACGGTGAAGACGCTTCCCTTGCCAACGCGGCTGGACACCGAGACCGTTCCGTTGTGCAGCGCGGCGATGTGCTTGACGATAGAAAGTCCAAGTCCTGTCCCGCCAAGGGCGCGGGAGCGGGACTTGTCCACCACATAGAACCGTTCGAAGACGCGCTGCTGATCGGCTTCAGGGATGCCGATGCCGGTATCCGCAACCGCGAGGGAGACATATCCATTGCCGGAGGAAAGGGAGACAGTGACGGTTCCTCTTTCAGTGTACTTGCAGGCGTTGTCCAGCAGGTTGACGAGCAACTGCTCCAGACGGAACGCGTCTCCGAGCACCTGCGGCAGGTCTGGTTCCGTCTCCACTTTCAGCGCAAGCCCCTTCTGCGCACATCTCTGCTGGAAGATGGCGGCGACCCTCTGGGCCAGGGCGGCAAGGTCAACCGGCTTCATCTCAAGCCCGGCGGCCCGGTCTTCAAGTTGAGACAGCGTCAGGAGGTCCTCCACGATGCGCGTCAACCTCTCCACATTCCGCTGCACCACCGCAAGATGTTCCCGCACCTCGCCGGTTGTCTCACCCTCTATCGTCTCAAGATACCCTGAGATTGCGGTCAGAGGGGTTCTCAGTTCGTGCGAGACATTCACCACGAACTCCTTCTTCAAGGTCTCCAGCGCCCTGCGTTCCGTAATGTCGTGGAAGACGGCGACGACATCGCCCCTTGGCACTCTGCTGAGCGAGCAGAGGTATGTTCTGTCGGATATCTCCACCTGACCGGTATGCGCGGGCTTCTCGGCCGAAACCGCCTTGACCAGTGAGTCGAACTCCGGCTCGCGGAGCGCCTCCCAGTAGGGACGACCTTCCACCGCGCTGACGCCAAGGATGCGCACCATGCTCTCATTGGCAAGGGATATCCGTCCTTCGCGGTCAAGCACAAGGAGTCCCTCCCGCATAAAAGAGATGATGGCGGCAAGTTCCCCGCGCTGGTGCTCGATGTCGCGGAACAGCCGGTCAATCTCTCCGACCATTGCGGCGAAGTTCTGAGCCAGTTCGCCGAGTTCGTCGTCAGTGCGGGCGGCGATTCTCACGGAAAAGTCGCCCGCGGCAACCTTGCGGGTGTGCTCGGTGAGTTCCCGTATCTGTCGGGAAAATGTCCGCGCCGGCAAAAGGGCGAGGCAGAATGCGAAAAGAGCTGCCGCAACGCCGGCGCCCGCGATGCGGCGGGTGAGCGCTGCCATCAGGGTATTGATGTCGCGCAGGTAGCAACTCGTGCGGATGATGACTGGCAGACCGCTGTCCACGTTGACCCGGGATGCCACATACAGCATATGTTCGCCTATTGTGGCGCTGTGCCGCCGCGCAGTCCCTGTCCCGGACGCAAGTGCCTGTCTGACCTCCGGTCTGTCAGCGTGATTCTCCATAGAGGCAGGGTTCTCGTGAGAGTCAGCGAGCACCTTTCCGTCGGCTGCAATGACCGTGATGCGTATCTGCGCAAGCGCGGCTCGCTCCTTCACCAACCGGTCAAGCGCCTGAAGGTCGTTCCTTGAAAGGCAGGCAAGGATGTCTGGCTCAAGGAGCGAGGAGGATTCTTTCAGGTGGCGGGTGAAGGTGAGGATGTACTGGGACGAGATGCGCGGAACAGAAAGCGAGAAGACGGCGCCGATGACGAACACAATCAAGAGGATTTCGTACAGAAGGACTCTGCGAAAGATGGTCTTTCTCACGGTTCCACCTTGTATCCGACGCCCCGGATGTTGCGGATGAGTGCTCCGGCAGTTCCGAGTTTGCGCCGTATGTTCTTGATGTGCACATCTATCGTCCGGTCTGTTACTATCTTCCTGTCGCCCCAGAGTTCGCGCAGGAGGAGTTCGCGCGAAAAGACCCTGCCGGGGTGGGCGGCAAGTATGTAGAAAAGGCGAAACTCTGTTGCAGAAAGCGCAATCTTTCTGCCTGCCGCCGTGACATCGTAGGACCGGGGGTCAAGCACGACGGCGCCTATCTCAATCCGGTCCTGCCATTGAGTCGGGTTCTCCCGGCGCCGCAAAACTGCCCGCGCTCGTGCAACCAGTTCCCGCGGGGAAAACGGCTTGACGACATAGTCGTCTGCTCCCATCTCCAGTCCCACCACCCGGTCTGACTCCTCTGCCCGAGCCGTCAGTATGATGATGGGAACCGACGCAGTCATCGGGTCGGATTTCATACGCCTGCACAGTTCCAGACCGTCGGTATCCGGGAGCATCAGGTCAAGGATGACGAGGTCAGGCAGGTCGCCGGAGAGCGAAGCGGCAAAAGAACCGCCGTCCGCGTACTGGAGCACTTCGTATCCTGCTCTTCGCATATGGAGCGCCACAAGATTGCGGATATCCCCGTCGTCTTCCACGACTGCGATTCGTTTTGCCATACGCGCTCCGCTACAAGGATTATACGGCGGACAGCCCTGACCGACAAGCGGCGTTACAGTTGAGAGATACGGAGGCAGTGCCTCTGTGAGCGGGCGGAAGGGTTGCGGCGCGTTCACCCGCCATCTGACGGAGTGGTTCGTCATCCACAACTCCCAGCGTCCCCACCAGAGTTCCGCTCCCTCAGCATGCGTCTTCCTCGCCCGGTCTGCCTCCCGGAAAGTGTGAGCAATCTACCCGACTCGTCCAACCCTTGACACACACACACACACACACAGGGTATAATAGAGGCAACCGGGGGTGAGGGTGAGACCGCCACCTATCTTGCATTGCACCGGTAGCCGTTGGAGATTCCTTTCTTTCTGCGCTTGCTCCCGGTTGACCTGCGGATATTCTTCCAACTCCCCTCCCACACCGTCTGGTTGTTCAAGACACCCGCCTCCTTTTTTCTCTTTGCCTTCCCGTTGTTTCTGCCTGCCTGTCCTCTTCGTGTTTCTCCTCCTTTCCCTTTTTCTGTTTCCCTGTCTCTCTGACAGCCGGGTGATCGTGGTAGACAAAGGGAAAGGGGATGATGGGAAGACAGGGAGTGAGACAGAGCCGGTGAGGACCATCTCGCGAGCGCTAATGATGAGTGAGGCAGGGGATGAGGTAGTGGTGAGGGAGGGGAGATACTGGCGGATAGAGGTAGGGGGAAGAGTAAGAGGGAAAGAGGGCAAGCGGCTTGTGATACGGAG
>Ga0101944_10003560_pt1 | contig 21364 bp, 9 predicted proteins | sample DewCreD2012metaG_FD_75245 | JGI IMG/M metagenome (GOLD analysis project Ga0101944, IMG submission 75245) | Hot spring sediment bacterial and archeal communities from British Columbia, Canada, to study Microbial Dark Matter (Phase II) - Dewar... ... | reverse complement strand
CGAGGCAGGCGTGGCGGAAGCGGCCGAGCGGGAGGACATCAAACTGCTCGCTTGGCGGGATGTTCCGGTCAACCCATCCGCGCTCGGGCAAAGATCAAGGCAGGAGCAGCCGGTAATAAGACAGGCCTTTTTCGTGGCTGGTCGCGGCCTTCACCAGGCAGTGTTCGAACGCAGGCTGTATGCCATGCGGAAGAGGGCGCAGCATCTTGTCGAAGGTTTGAATCTGGATGGCGGAACTTTTCACGTTGCAAGCTGCTCGAGCAGAACGGTGGTGTACAAGGGATTGATGACCGGAGCACAACTTCCTCTTTTTTATCCCGATCTCGTCCATCCGGATTTCTCCAGCGCGGCGGCCGTTGTTCATCAAAGATACAGCACCAACACCTTCCCCTCATGGCCGCTTTCCCAGCCTTTCAGGATGCTTGCTCACAACGGGGAAGTCAACACGCTTCGTGGAAATCTGAACTGGATGAGGGCGCGCGAGAGGAATCTGCAGAGCGATGTTCTCGGAGATTTCCAGAGGTTGCTCCCGGTCATAGAGAAGGGGGGAAGCGATTCAGCCTGCCTGGATAATGTGATGGAACTGCTCGTGATGGCCGGGCGCAGTCCGGCGCACGCCGCCCTCATTTTGATCCCGCAGGCTTGGGGTCCCAAGTACCCGCTTGGCCCGGACATCAGGGGTTTCTTCGAATATCATGCGGGGCTCATGGAGCCATGGGATGGACCTGCAGCAGTGGTTTTCGGGGACGGGAATCTCTTCGGGGCGATTCTGGACAGGAACGGGCTTCGTCCGGCGCGTTACACCCTGACCGCGGACGGCCTGTTTGTTCTTGCTTCAGAGGCGGGCGTGCTTGATCTGGAATCGGCAAAAATCATTGAAAAGGGTTCGTTGAGGCCTGGCACGATCATATTGGCCGACCTTGGCCGCGGAAGAATTGTCAAGGATGCAGAGGTGAAGGCGCACTTGGCTCGATCGAAGCCGTACAGGAGATGGGTGGAGGAGAACAAGATAGAAATTCACGGCTTTTTCGGGGCGATAGGACCTGTGAAAGTGGACGACGAAACGCTCCTGGAAAGGCAGAAGCTGTTCGGGTACACGCGCGAGGACAGGGATCTCATCCTGGGGCACATGGCGTTGCACGGAAGCGAGCCCACCGGTTCAATGGGCGCCGACGAGCCGCTGGCGGTGTTGTCCGAGAAACCCCAACTTCTCTATTGGTATTTCAAGCAGAACTTTGCGCAGGTGACAAATCCCCCAATTGATCCGATACGCGAAGAGATAGTCATGTCGCTGATGACGTTTCTGGGAACCGCGGACAATTTCCTGACAGAGGTTCCTGGTCACGCGAGGCTGATAAAGCTGAGGCATCCCATTCTCTCCGATGAGGATGTTGAGCGAATAAGGACGATGGACGTGCAGGGGTTTGCGAGCAGAACTCTTCCAATTGGCTTTGCAGTCTCGGGGGGAGGAGCGGCGATGGAGCGCGCCTTGAGCGAATTGCGCAGGAAAGCCGAAGACGCTGTGCGGTCCGACAGGCGCGTCATCATCCTTACGGATCGGGGGCTTCGCGAAGACGAGGCTCCGATACCAGCGCTTCTGGCCGTATCGGCTGTAAATTCCCACTTCATGAAAATCGGCGTGAGGACGAGGGCGTCAATAGTTGTTGAGACAGGCGAGGCCCGTGAAGTGACGCACATTGCCCTGCTGCTGGGATACGGCGCATCGGCGGTGAACCCATATCTGGCCTTTGAGATCGTCGGCGACATGGCGTCGAGGGGGGAATTGGATCCGTCCATAACGGTGACGCGCGCGGTCGAGAACTACATAAAGGCTCTTTGCAAGGGTTTGCTGAAGATAATGTCCAAGATGGGGATTTCGACGCTTCGCAGCTATCGAAACGCGCAGCTTTTTGAGGCCGTAGGGCTTGGGCGGGAGTTGGTCGAGGAGTATTTTCCTGGAACGCCGTCGAAGGTTGGCGGCATAGGTCTGGAAATTGTTGCCGCTGAGGCGGCCGAGAGATGGCGGCAGGCTCGCCACCCTCGGCCTGAGGAGGAGCGCATTCTACCCTCCGGCGGGCACTACAGATACCGGGCTGACGGCGAGCGGCACCTGTGGACGCCCCGAAGCATATATCTGCTGCAGAAAGCGGTGAGAACAGGGGACAGCAATGCCTACAGGGAGTACGCAGCTCTAATCAACGGGCAGAGGAAAACTCCATTCACCTTGCGCGGGCTTTGGCGGTTCAGGAAAGGGAATCCGATTCCGGTCGAAACAGTAGAGCCGGCCTCGAGCATCGTGAAAAGGTTTGTCACTGGGGCAATGTCATTCGGATCGTTGAGCAGGGAGGCTCACGAAACGATTGCGCTTGCCATGAACCGGCTTGGCGCCATGAGCAACAGCGGGGAGGGCGGAGAAGACCCTGCGCGATATCGTCCGCTGCCCAACGGGGAAAGCAAGTGCAGCGCTGTCAAGCAGGTGGCGAGCGGCCGGTTCGGGGTCACAGCCGACTACCTCCTGAGCGCCAGAGAACTTCAGATCAAGATTGCGCAGGGAGCAAAGCCCGGCGAGGGAGGGCAGCTGCCAGGCCACAAGGTGAACGTCGAAATAGCCGCGACGAGGCACTCAACGCCCGGAGTGACGTTGATTTCGCCTCCACCGCATCACGATATCTATTCCATAGAAGATATCGCTCAGTTGATATACGACCTGAAACGTGCGAATCCACATGCAATGGTTTCCGTAAAGCTGGTCTCCGAAAGCGGAGTGGGAACGATAGCTGCCGGCGTCGTCAAAGGCGGGGCCGACAAGGTGTTGATAAGCGGATACGACGGAGGGACAGGGGCGTCGCCGTTGTCTTCCATAAGGCACGCAGGCGTTCCATGGGAGATAGGACTGGCGGAGACTCGCCAGACCCTTGAGTTGAACGGGTTGCGCAAAAGGGTGAGGCTTCAGGTGGACGGACAGTTGAAGACCGGACGCGATGTCGTTGTCGGCGCAATGCTGGGGGCGGATGAATTCGGCTTTGCCACGGCGGTCCTTGTGTGTCTGGGATGCGTTATGATGCGCAAATGCCACACGAACATGTGCCCGATGGGCGTGGCAACCCAGGATCCGGAACTCAGGCGGAAATTCGGCGGAAAACCGGAGCATGTGATCTCTTTCATGATGATGGTGGCCGAGGAAGTCCGTGAAATCATGGCCACGCTGGGATTCCGCCGGTTCGAGGAAATGGTCGGACGGTGCGATATGCTGGAGCCGGATCCTGATGTTGAAATGCAAAAGGCAAAAACTCTGGATTTCTCGCGCATACTGGCAAGGGTTGAAGTCCCGCCATCGGAAGCCGGCGCTGCCCCAGAACCTCGTGAGCAGACAGAAGACATTGACGAAAAAATTTTTGCGCAAATCGTCAGAGACCTGGACGCAACCGGCCGGGCGGAGGCGGAGTCGGCGATAAGGAACGTCAACCGGTCGGTTGGAACACGGTTATCTGCGCGGTTGGTTGAGCGTTATGGCAGCACAAAGTTTGGGGATGACGCCGTGAAGGCGACATTCCGTGGAGCAGCGGGCCAGAGCTTTGGAGCTTTTATCGCAAAGGGTATTACGCTGGTTCTTGAGGGAGAGGCGAACGATTATCTCGGCAAGGGTTTATCCGGCGGAAGGATAATAGTGAAGCCGCCAGCCGGTTGTGGTTTTGACCCGTCGGAGCAGATTATAGCGGGGAATGTCCTTCTGTACGGAGCAACGGGCGGAGAGGCTTACATTTATGGAAGGGTGGGCGAACGTTTCGCCGTTCGCAACAGCGGCGCCATTGCGGTGGTCGAGGGAGTCGGCGACCACGGGTGTGAATATATGACCGGCGGCCGGGTGGCGATCATCGGGCCGGTGGGCGTCAATTTCGCGGCAGGTATGACAGGTGGAATTGCGTATGTTCTGAGCGAGGATGGGATGCTGGATGCGCGGACCAACCTCGATACGGTTGATTTGGAGCCTGTTCAGGATAAAAACGACGTGGATGAATTGCGACGGTTGGTCGAACGCCACCTCCAATACACCGGAAGCAGGAGGGCGCGATTGATTCTTGAAGCATGGGAAGAATATCTCCCGAAGTTCGTCAAGGTTGTGCCGTTCGAATACAAGCGTGTGCTTGGGCAGTTGATCCGGGAGGATGAGGAGATCGAAAGGGAGCCTGTTGTGAATGACTAGGGCTGATTACCGGTTGCAGACAGAACGAGCGGCTTCATGAAGATTGAAAAAGCCAGGGCATTTCTGGACGTGCGGCGCGCGACGGCTCCCTGCCGTCCGGTCGAGGAAAGGCTGAAGGATTTCCAGGCTGTGGAACTGCGGCTTTCCGACCGCGAAGTCGCGCTGCAGACAGCGAGATGCATGGATTGCGGCACGCCTTTCTGCCATGGCTACGGGTGTCCGCTTGCGAACGTGATTCCGGAACTGAACACCCTGGTGTACGAAGGAAGATGGGAACAGGCGTTGAATCTTCTCCTGTCCACAAACCCCTTTCCCGAGATTACCGGAAGGATTTGCCCGGCGTTGTGCGAGGCCTCCTGTGTGCTTGGAGCGGTGACTGATCCGGTGGCCATACGCAATATCGAATTGGAGATAATAGAAAGGGCATACGAGCGCGGATACATGAGGCCGCGGCCTCCGAGGGCGAGGAGGACAGATAAAGTGGCCGTGATCGGTTCAGGTCCCGCGGGGCTGGCGGCGGCTGATGCGCTCAACAGGCTGGGTTTCAATGTGGTGGTTTACGAGAATGCAGCCGAACCTGGCGGCATTCTCAGATACGGAATTCCCGAGTTCAAACTTGAAAAGCGGATACTGGATCGGCGGATTGCGCTGATGAAGGAGGAGGGCGTCGTTTTTGAGACGGGAGTCGAGGCTGGCAAAGACGTCTCGCTGCGTTTCCTGCGTGGCCGTTTCAAGGCAATTGTGCTGGCCTGTGGCGCCCGGCAGCCGAGGGATATCCGCGTTCCCGGCAGGGACCTTTCCGGCATATTATTCGCCATGCAGTATCTTTCGATGCAAAACAGAATATTGAATAGGCATGGTTCCGTCGCAAATGCGGGTGGCAGGGATACCGCTGCCGTAATGAATGCGCAGGCAGGACAGAAAATGTTCCGAGCGAATGTGGAGGAATCGGAAAGTATTACGGCAGCGGGAAAGCGCGTGCTCGTGCTTGGCGGAGGGGATACCGGGGCCGATTGCATCGGAACAGCCCTGCGGCAGGGCGCGGTTCATGTGGAACAGTGGGAGATCATGCCGAAACCGCCTGAAACCAGGCAGCCGGACAATCCCTGGCCGGAGTGGCCGAGGATTCTGAGAACGTCGAGCAGCCACAAGGAGGGCGGAGAGAGGCGATGGAATGTGACCGTGAAGGAGTTCCTTGGGCGGGATGGTGCTGTATGCGGGGTAAAGGGTGTGGAAGTTGATTGGCGCCGGGAAGGCGCCGGTAGTTCTTCCGCGCCGGTCGAGAAGCCGGGATCGGAATTCGTTGCCTCTTTTGAACTGGTTCTTCTGGCTCTGGGCTACATCAGCCCGGGCCCCAATCCCCTTGCCGACGAAATGGATTTGAAGAGGGATGCGAGAGGCTTTGTGGCAAGAGATCGCCGCAACATGACGAGCGCGCCCGGGGTATTTGTGGCCGGCGACATGACTCTGGGAGCCTCGCTTGTCGTGAGGGCAATTGCGGACGGAATTGCGGCGGCGAGAGGAGTTGCCGAATGGGTCGAAGAGGGTGCTCCCGGCACAGACCGAAGGTGAACGGTTGGATCGAGGATGGCGCTCCATTCTGCGGTGGAATCCACCGAGCGATACCCCCTGTCAGGAAAAATAGCAGACTGCTTTCTGTCCGAACGCGTCCGCGTAGAGCATCAGGGCGCGTTTTTTCGAGAGCATCCGGGTGTTGATGACCCGGACCACGTCTTTCCACTTCTCGTCGGACGGAAGAATCTCTCCGAGCATCTGCGGCGTATTCATCAGCAGTCCTTCGCTGATGCTGTTTCCAGGCTGTCCCGGAAACAGCGCCAGATAGAGAATGCGCATTTCAACAAGCTCGTTGAAGAAATGAGTGCCGAGGGAGACATCTGGTGCAAAGTCCTTACGCATGGTCACGACCTCGCAGAGCACCGAGATCTTGTTGATTTCAGAGAAAGAGACGGGAATACCCATTTCCGGCGAACCGGTTCCCCATCTTCCGGGGCCTATCAGCATAACCGGAGAAAATGTCTCAGCGAAAGTCGTTCTGTTCAGCCGGCCGATCAATCTGGCTATCTCAAACCTCTCATGCGTGTTCAGGAGTCCATACGCTTCCGGAACCACGTAGACGAGCCCGCGTATCTCCTGAAGTCTGCTGCAGCCGATGATTGCTCCTGCCGCCTCAATCAATCGGTCCGAAGAGGGCACTGAGTCCAGATTCGGCGGTCTGTGTGGAACTGATGTATCCACCTGAAGCGGTCTGCATTGAACCAGATTGATCCTGTATTCGCTGCCGTTCACGAAGTTCAGCGTAAATTCGATGTCAATCGGGGTGCCGTAGGCATCCTCAATCGTGCTCATGATAGAGCGCATATCATCCACGAACTTGGTTTGCCCAAGAAGTCGGTCGAAAGTGAGCACCAACGATGCGGGACCTTTGCGAGAGCCTTGCCGTTCCTCCTCGGCGAGAAGCCGGACAGGCGGAGGGGGGGTTGCTTCCTTCAGGATATCGGCGACATAGCCGCCGACCAAACGATTGGCGCTCAGGTCCAGGCAGTCCATTTTTCTCTGAGAATGAGTCTTAAATTCTGCAAGGCTTGCCTGCGGCTTGAGATGGGGAGCGTTGATTGCGACTATACGCGTGTAGTCGTCGTCTATTCTGTTGACAGCTCTTGTTCCGAGGCCGAGGACAAGGCGGAGCACGCCTGCGGATGGATCAATATCCTTGTGCCAGACGTAGGGGTTGAAAGAAAAGCCTACGCCTGCAAGATCCGGAAAGAAAAACCTGCCGCGCAGCGAACCGGAGACGCGCATGATAAGCAGAGCCATCTGTTCATCGCGATCCAACAGTCCCCGCTGAACGCGATAACTGAGAGCTCTTTCGCTCATTGAGCTGGCATAGATGGTTTTGATGGCGGCAATGAAATCCTCCAACCGCTTTTCCTTGGGGCCTTGGTTTGGACAGAAGACGCTTTCGTATTTTCCGGCGAAGGAGTTGCCGAAGTTGTCCTCCAGAAGAGAACTTGACCTGACGATGAAAGGCCACTCGCCAAAATAATCAAGAATATCCTGAAGTTGTGAAGTAATCCAGTCAGGAAGGACGCCGGTCAGGATGCGTCTGCGGGCTTCCTCTGCGCCCTCCCAGAGATGGTCCGGGTTCTGCAGCTTTCTTCTCAGCCACCAGATTCCATTCCGTACGAGGAATGTGTAGAACACATCGGATCCCACGTAGAAACTGTCGTGCGGTTCGAGCAGCGAGCCGAGTTCAGGTTTGCTCTGGCGGAGTATTGCGCGGGCTATCAGCATGCCGACAGCCTTTCCTCCTATGAGACCAGTGCCCACCATTCGGTTGGCCACTGCCATGAGGTCATCCAGTGTCAGGTACTTGCTCGCCAATTCGAGGATGCGGTCCTCTCTTGAAATGATGGAACGGCAGAGCCTGTCCCGCAAAGATGCGAGCGCAGCATCGTCGGGGATAGTGTGGGATGCCAGGATGCTTTCCGCCTGCGAAGTCAGGCGGGCGACAGAGTCGGTCACATTGACTCTTGGGAAGATTGGCCTGTTGCGGAAGTCCGAGAATACGTCGGCGATTTCTGCGCTGGAAGCAACCGGTTTGAAAGAACCTCCCTCCTCCCATACGTGCAGCATATGGATGGTCCGGGAAGTCCTCTGCTGAACCTTGATGGGATGGATGTAAATTTTGTCTGCTTTTCGAATGACTTCTATCATCACCTGAGTCGTGTCGGCGATGGGAACGGAGGCGTAGGCTGAGTGGTAGTGGCGGCGCAGTGAAAAATAGGCGACTGTCTCCAAATCATAGAGATAGGGGCAGGTCAGCATGAAAAAATTGCCCAGCATCTGGTCCGAATACCAGTCGCCGGCCAGTTCGGAAAGGCAGTCGAAGACATAGCATGCTCCCGCTCCCTGCTTCTCGATGGTTCTGTGGATTGAGTCAATGAATGGTTCAAAGCCTGTTTCCGGATTTAGAACGCGCGTCTCAAAAGCGGAATCCTTGGTGTCCAGGATCGGCTCGTGGGATGCGAATCGGAAATACACAAATTTCCGTCCGGCAGAAACAGATCTCCGGGCAAAGGAGGCGGCGAAGAGGGCATAATCCGCGGCATTGTCAACCAGCCAAACCACATTATCGCCCGGCATGAGGCCGTTTATGACACGGTCTAATCCCTCAATGCCGCTCTCCAGCGTGGTCGAAGTTCTGTCCATGCCGCGCCAGGAATTCCGATCTTCAGCGCATCCGACCCATGCTTCGCGGCTGCGTGTCCGCGAGGCCTTCTGTCACACAAGGCCCTGATCCAGCATCGCGTCCGCTACTTTTCTGAATCCGGCGATGTTTGCGCCCATTACCAGGTTTCCGGGATCCCCGAATTCAATTGATGTGTCCCTGCACGTTTTGTGGATTGTGACCATTATCTGCTTCAGGCGCTGGTCAACTTCTTCGCGCGTCCACGCCATTCGCATTGAATTCTGGGCCATTTCAAGTCCTGATGTGGCCACTCCGCCGGCGTTGGCCGCCTTGGCAGGGCCGAACAGAATCTTCTTCGACAGGAAAATTTCGACCGCCTCGGCTGTGCTGGGCATGTTTGCGCCTTCGCACACAAGCAGGCATCCGTTTTTAAGGAGCGTCCTGGCGTCTGAGGCTGTGATCTCATTCTGTGTTGCGCTTGGGAATGCGGCGTGGCACGGAATAAACCATGGCGTTTTGCCTTCGTGATACTCGGCCTTGAACTTGTCCGCGTATTCTCTGATGCGGCCGCGCCGGACGTTTTTCAGATCCATGATCCACGCGAGTTTTTCCTCGCTAATCCCATTCTTGTCGTAGATCGTTCCGGACGAGTCGGACATGGCCACCACCTTTGCGCCGAGTTGATTGAGTTTCTCGACCGTGTACTGGGCGACGTTTCCGGACCCTGACACAACGCAGGTTTTTTCTTCGAAAGTCTCGTTTCTTGTTCTAAGCATTTCCTGGGCAAAATAGACAGATCCGTATCCGGTGGCTTCGGGCCTGATGAGAGATCCTCCCCATTCCAATCCCTTGCCCGTGAGTACGCCGGTGAACTCGTTGCGCAGCCGTTTGTACTGACCGAACAGATATCCGACCTCTCTGGCTCCGACTCCGATGTCGCCGGCCGGCACATCCGTGTCCGGGCCTATATGCCGGAACAGCTCGGTCATGAACGATTGGCAGAAGCGCATGACTTCATTGTCGGACTTTCCTTTTGGATCGAAATCCGAGCCGCCTTTTCCGCCACCCATGGGGAGCGTCGTAAGGGAGTTCTTGAAAATCTGTTCGAAGCCGAGAAATTTCAGGATGCTGAGATTAACGCTTGGATGGAAGCGCAAACCGCCCTTGTACGGGCCGATGGCGCTGTTGAATTCGATTCTGAATCCGCGATTAACATGATAGCGCCCCTTGTCGTCCTCCCAAGGGACTCTGAATATTATCTGGCGTTCCGGTTCGACAATACGGTCCAGGATCTTTGCATCAATATAATCCTTCCGTTGGTTCAGAAGGGGTTCCAGGGATTCCAACACTTCTTTGACGGCCTGTAGAAATTCCGTTTCTCCAGGATTTCTCTTCTGAACGTTCTCAAGCACATTTTGGATTTCTGTCATCATTGCGGCACCTCCATCAAGTATTCCTTCCCACTTGTCTGTGCATTAATTCCTGGCGCTGGCCAAAAGGCAAAAACTAGCCGTTTACTCTATGGTTTTTTACTCAAACGTCAAAGTATTTTACAGGAAAGTTTTCGGAGGACATGTTGACAAAACGGCATTAATGCCGTATATGGCAGGTTGAGTTTAGACACTAATCGGCAGAATGGCTGGAGTGATGCCATGTGAAGAAGACCGAAAAAATAATATGTAACTGCTGACACAGCCAAGATGTTTCCGTGGCAGCAGGCGCAATGGGGTGCGGCTGCCGGCTTTCGGCTGTTGCCAGGGGGGCTAATGACGACGAAAGGCGACAGTATTAAGGTGTCCATACTCAAGGCGCTGCAGGATGCCGAAGCGCCCATCGGCGCTTCGCGCATAGCGGAGAGGCTCTATTCCATGGGCCTTGCCATCCGTCCTCGAACAGTTCGTTTCTATCTTCTGCAGCTTGACAGGGATGGCCTGACCCAGCGCGTCAGCAGAAGGCGCGGCAGGACGCTGACTGAGAGAGGTAGAGAGGAGTTGGCTCGCGCGAACGTTCTGGAAAAGATCGGATTTGTCGCGGCCAAGGTTGATACCCTCGGGTACAGAATGAATTTCTGTCTGAGAAAAGGCGAAGGGACAATTATCTCAAACGTCGGGATCATTCACAAACGCGATCTCGGACGCGCGCTGTGGGCGATGAAACCGGTGTTTGAGGCGAAACTGGCGATGGGAGACAGGCTCTTCCTCGCGAAGGAGGGAGAAAAAATAGGCGGTTTTGTTGTTCCCAAGGACACAGTGGGGATAGCGACCGTCTGCAGCGTTACTTTGAACGGAATTCTGCTTTCCGAGAGAATCCCGGTTACATCACGATTCGGAGGATTGGTGGAGATCAGAAACCGGCAGCCGGTCAGATTCGTGGAGTTGATCGAATATTCCGGGACCACGCTTGATCCCCTGGAGGCCTACATCCGGGCAGGAATGACTCAGGCCGCTGAATGCGCAAGAACCGGCACTGGAATTATCGGAGCAAGTTTCAGGGAGGTGCCTTCGGCTGCGCTCGACGTTGTCAGGCGTCTGCACAGGATGATGGAGCAGCGCGGACTTGGCGGCATATTGGCGATCGGCAAGCCCAACAGGCCGCTAATGGAGATTCCGGTGGCTGACGGGCGAGCAGGTCTTGTTGTCATCGGCGGGTTGAACCCGGTCGCCGCGGTTCATGAGGCTGGCATTCGCGTGGGATTGCGATCCCTCGCGGGACTTGCCGATTACTCACTTTTCTTGTGTTTCAGGGAAATCGTTGCCATGGCGCCGAAGAGGCGAGTGTTTCCGGAATAAAACGAGCCTGTCCCGCGCAGCGTAACCTCCTCCAGCGCTGGTGCTCCGATTGGCCCGGATGCTGGCCCCACACGCATGGCGATCTGGCGCGCCACAGTATGTCCATATACTGGAAGTGCCTCGCAATAAAGCAGATGTCGTACTCCAGCCAAACCCTTGCTGTTTTAGAAATGGCCTTTTTCTTTCCTCCCCCTGTTCACTTTTCCGTGTCCGCACATTAAACCTGCATTGTGCCTTGGCATCGTGTTTTCCCAAAATGCCAGGCAATCCAGCCATTTCTCAAGCGCAACATCCTGGGGTTAAATATGCTGCAAGTAACGGCAAGTTATGCTTGACCTCTGCCGGAAGTATTGCTAAATAAAGCTCCCCGTTATGGGCGACCAGCCACACGAGGCTTGCGGTGTCTGCGGGGTTTACGGCGTGAGGAACGCGGCGCTCTCCCTCTACCGCGGGCTTTTCTCTCTGCAGCACCGGGGCCAGGAAGGCGCCGGCATGGCTGTGAGCGACGGAACGAGGGTGCGGACATGCAGAGGCGAGGGGCTGGTGAGCGAGGTGTTTTCAAAAGCCACTCTGGATCGACTCGCCGGATTTCTCGGGATAGGGCATGTGCGTTACTCCACGACAGGATCGTCGCGCCCGGAAAACATCCAGCCGCTGGTTGTGGAATGCGTGGATGGAGTTTGGGCTGTCGCGCACAACGGTAATCTGGTCAATGCTTCAAAGCTCAGACAGATGTATCAGGAGTCCGGCTCCATATTTCAGACGAGCACTGACAGCGAAATACTGCTGCATCTGCTTGCCGACCCCATGTTCCGGCACCGTCCGGGCCGGGTGTGCCGGGCCCTTGCGGAACTTGAAGGAGCTTTTTCCTTTGTTCTGATGACGGCTGACTGTCTGATGGCTGCGCGCGACAGGTTCGGCTTCCGCCCCCTGTCGGTGGGTCGGCTGGGCGAGGGATACGTCGTGGCCAGCGAGACCTGCGCGCTCGGGCAGCTTGGGGCGGTTCACGAGAGGGACGTCGAGCCGGGCGAGCTTGTGGTGATTGACTCGTCGGGGCTGCATTCGCACTTTTTTGCGGAGGCCGACGGCGCCAGACGGGCTCACTGTGTATTCGAGCTTGTTTATTTTGCCCGGCCCGACAGTCATGTGTTCGGGGAGTGCGTGCACAACATCAGGGTTGAATACGGGAGAAGACTGGCACGCGAGCATCCGGCAAGCGCCGACATTGTGATTGGAATTCCCGACAGCGGCAGTCTGGCGGCGCTCGGTTATTCGAGGGAGAGCGGCATTCCGTTGGACTGCGGGTTCATCAGGAATCACTACATCGGGAGAACTTTCATAATGCCCGAGGAGGTCGGCAGGGCCGAGGGGGTGGATCTGAAGCTTGCGGTTGTGCCTGAAGTCGTACGGGGCAGGAGGGTGGTGGTCGTGGATGATTCGATTGTGAGGGGCACCACGGCCCGGCGGAGGGTTGCGGTCCTGCGCGAAGCCGGCGCCAAAGAGGTCCACATGCGGGTTTCCTGTCCACCGACTGCGCATCCGTGCTTTTTCGGGATAGACTTTCCGACAAGGGCCGAACTCATAGCGAGCAGCAAGAGCGTGGACGAAATAAAAGATTTCCTTGGCGTGGACAGTCTCGGGTATCTCAGTTGCGAAGGTCTTCTTGCGCCGCTGAAGGACAGGGACGGATACTGCCATGCGTGCTTTACGGGGCGCTATCCGGTGGACATATCGGGCGCCGCCGGCAAGAAATCTTTGGAACTGTTTCCGAGGGAGTCTGTGTTGATTGAGTAGGCCGTATTCTCGATAAGGAAGCGTTCAAATCCGGCGCGGTTTGAGAGGCTGGCGGCGGAATGCGGGAGGGTAACTGATGCGCTGCGGCACGCGGGGCATGAGAGGTGCCGAATGACCAAACATATTTTTGTGACAGGTGGAGTTGTCTCCTCGCTGGGCAAGGGGCTCACTTCCGCTTCGATAGCCATGCTGCTCGGCAGGCGGGGATACAGGGTCAGGCTTCAGAAATTGGATCCATACATCAATGTTGATCCGGGAACAATGTCGCCGTATCAGCATGGGGAAGTGTACGTGACTGAGGACGGTGCAGAGACGGACCTGGATCTGGGGCATTACGAAAGGTTCACCGGCATCAAGTGCAACCGCAACAGCAACTACACCACAGGCCGGATCTACAGCGCGGTAATTTCGCGAGAAAGGGAGGGAGGGTATCTGGGCCGGACCGTTCAGGTCATACCTCATATTACCGACGAGACGAAGAAGGCCATATTGTCAATTGCCGGGAGCGACGTTGACATAGCGATCACGGAAATTGGCGGGACTGTGGGCGACATCGAATCGCTTCCGTTTCTGGAGGCCATACGCCAGCTGCGCCAGGAGATAGGCAGGGATAACGGACTGTTCATTCACATCACGCTGATACCGTTCATCAAGGCGGCAGGGGAGTTGAAGACCAAGCCCTCTCAGCAATCTGTGGGGATCCTCAGAACCATAGGCATCATTCCTGACATATTGATTTGCAGATGCGAAAAACCGCTGAAAAAGGAGCACAGGGACAAACTGGCGCTTTTCTGCAACGTGGAACCGAATCTTGTGATTGAGGAACGGGATGTTGAGCATTCCATCTATGAAGTGCCGATGGACCTTGCGAGGCAGGAACTGGATGTCTATGTGCTGGAGAGACTGAGATTGCATGTGAATCCGCTGCGCATGGAAGACTGGAAACAGATGCTGGCCAGGCTGATATCTCCGGCAGCAGGCGAAGTTCTCATAGCGGTTGTCGGCAAGTACATAGGCCTCAGGGATGCATACAAAAGCATCTATGAGGCGTTGACTCACGGCGGAATTGAGAATGATGTTCGCGTCAATTTCCTGCCGGTCGAGGCGGAGGACATAGAAAAAAAAGGTGCCGATGCGCTTCTCTCCGGGGCTGACGGGATTCTTGTCCCCGGCGGTTTCGGGGACAGAGGAGTGGAAGGGAAGATTCTTGCCGCACGCTTTGCCCGGGAAGGAAAAGTGCCATTCTTCGGAATCTGTCTGGGAATGCAGTGCTGCGTGATAGAGTTTGCAAGGAATGTTTGCGGCATGGAGGGTGCAAACAGCACTGAGTTCGATCCGCAGACTCCGTATCCGGTCATAGATCTAATGCCGGAGCAGCGCAACGTGAGAGGCAAGGGAGGCACAATGCGGCTTGGGAACTGGCCCTGCCGTCTGAAGGAGGGGACCATTTCGCGCATGGCTTACGCTGCGGATTGCGTGGAGGAAAGGCACCGTCACAGGTATGAGGTGAATAACGAATATCTCAACAGACTGGAGGCGAAGGGACTTGCGACGGTTGGCACATCGCCGGATGGAAAGCTCGTGGAAATCGTGGAACTCAAGGGGCATCCCTGGTACCTGGGATGTCAGTTCCATCCTGAATTCAATTCGACGCCTCTGAATGCGCATCCGCTTTTCAGCAGCTTCATACGCGCTGCGTTGGAGAAAAGGGCGGGCCGCCGCAGCGGCGGCCCTGTGGGGGAATCCGACGATGCCGCGTCGCAATGATATAAAAAAAATAATGATAATCGGCTCCGGGCCGATTGTCATAGGCCAGGCGTGCGAGTTCGACTATTCAGGCGTTCAGGCGTGCAAGGCGCTTAAGGAGGACGGCTTCGAACTGGTTCTGGTAAACAGCAATCCGGCAACGATCATGACGGATCCGGAAATGGCCGATCGGACCTACGTTGAGCCGTTGCGCACGGACGTGCTGGAGGAAATTATCAGACGGGAGCGTCCTGACGCGCTTTTGCCGACGCTTGGCGGGCAGACCGCCCTGAATCTCGCGATATCCTTGTATGACGCGGGAATCCTCGAACGGTATGGTGTGCTGATGATCGGGGTCAGGCCGGACGCCATCAGAAAGGCGGAGGACCGCGATCTGTTTAAGAAGGCAATGCAGAAGATAGGCCTTGCTCTGCCGCGCAGCGGAACGGCGCGCGATATGGAAGAGGCGCGCCGCGTGAGAGATGACCTCGGTGGATATCCGCTGATCATACGTCCGAGTTTCACGCTTGGAGGCACCGGCGGTGGCATTGCGCGCAATCGTGAGGAATTCGAAGAGGCGGTGAGCAGAGGGCTGTTCATGAGTCCGGCGTCAGAGGTGTTGATCGAGGAATCGGTCCTCGGATGGAAAGAGTTTGAACTCGAGGTCATGAGGGATTCCCGCGACAATTGCGTGATCGTCTGCTCCATCGAGAACATAGATCCGATGGGGGTCCACACCGGAGACAGCGTGACTGTCGCTCCGGCGCAGACTCTGACCGACCGCGAATACCAGCTCATGCGGGATGCCGCCGTAAGGGTCATGCGCGAGATCGGTGTGGATACAGGCGGGTCGAACGTCCAGTTTGCAATCAATCCGGAAAACGGCCGCATGGTTATTATTGAAATGAATCCGCGCGTTTCCAGGTCGTCGGCCCTTGCATCCAAGGCGACCGGTTTTCCGATAGCAAAGATAGCGGCCAAACTGGCGGTAGGATACACTCTGGACGAAATCCCCAACGACATAACGCGAAAGACACCGGCGTGTTTCGAGCCTGCAATTGATTACGTGGTGACCAAAGTGCCACGTTTTGCGTTCGAGAAATTTCCCGGCGCGCGCGACGAGCTCGGCACTCAGATGAAATCCGTCGGAGAGGCCATGAGCATAGGTCGCACTTTCAAGGAGTCCTTTCAGAAAGCGATGCGGTCCCTCGAGACCGGCAGATTCGGCTATGGAGCCGACGGAAGGGACGCCCCGTTTCTGGCGCTTTCAGACGCGCAGTTGGAAGAGCTTGTAGAAAGGCCTAATTCGAAGCGCTTCTTCGCAATCAGGGAAGCTTTAAGAAGAGATTGGAACATCGAGAGGGTCCGCCGTCTTACCGGGATTGATCCGTGGTTCCTGACAGAGATGAAGGAGCTGGCTGATTATGAGAACGAAATACGCAGTTGCGGCGGAATCGAAGGACTCAAGGCTGATCCGGCCCTGTTCGAGCAGGCCAAATCGTTCGGATTCTCCGATCGGCAGATAGCGTGGATTCTCAACGTTTCCGAGGACGAAGTCAGAAAAGCCAGAATGGATCTCGGGATAGTTCCCGATTACGGCCTGGTTGACACCTGCGCAGCGGAGTTTGTGGCATACACGCCTTATTTCTACTCCACCTACACCAGGAAGGGACGGGCCAGGGAGACTGGGGAAAAGCGCCGCATAATGATTATAGGCGGCGGTCCGAACAGGATCGGCCAGGGGATAGAGTTCGATTATTGCTGCGTTCACGCGGTGATGGCGCTGCGCCATGCCGGTTTTGAGACCGTGATGGTGAACAGCAATCCTGAGACCGTCAGCACAGACTACGACACGAGCGACAGGCTGTATTTCGAGCCGCTTACTCTTGAGGATGTTCTCAACGTCTACAGGCGGGAGGGATGCTGGGCGGCCATCGTTCAATTCGGCGGTCAGACACCGCTGAATCTGGCGAAGGACCTGGAGCGCAACGGAGCGAGAATACTCGGGACATCGCCGCGGGACATTGAGGCCGCCGAGGACAGGCGTCTTTTCAATGAGCTTGCGGAGCGTATCGGTCTGAGGCAGCCGCGAGGCGGGACCGCGACCAGTGTTGATGAAGCCCTCGCGCTTGCGGAGAAAATCGGATATCCGGTGCTGATGCGTCCATCTTTCGTGCTCGGCGGAAGAGCCATGATGATCGTGCACGACGCCGCCACTCTGCGGCGGTATATGTCGCAGGCGGTGGAGGTATCCGAAAACAGGCCTGTTCTGATAGATCAATACCTGGAACATGCCAAAGAGGTGGACGTTGACTGTGTTGCAGACGGCGAGCGGTCTGTGATAGGCGGCATCATGGAGCATGTTGAACTCGCGGGCGTGCATTCCGGGGACAGCGCATGCACTCTTCCTCCGCCGACACTGGGGCCGGAAGTATGCGACACAATACGCGCGGCCACGCATGCTCTTGCCAGAGAGTTGCGCGTGGTGGGCCTGATGAATATCCAGTTTGCTGTGAAGAACGGGCTGGTTTACGTTCTGGAGGTCAATCCCAGGGCCTCAAGAACCGTTCCGTTTGTGAGCAAGAGCATCGGCGTGCCACTGGCCAAAATCGCTGCTCTTGTCATGGCCGGATACAAACTTCGCCAGATCGGCTTCACCGAGGAAGTCAGTCCGCGCCACTGGTCCGTGAAGGAAGCTGTGCTTCCCTTTGAGCGCTTTCCAGGCGTTGACGTGGTGCTGAGTCCGGAAATGCGATCCACCGGGGAAGTCATGGGGATTGATATGACGCCCAGCATGGCTTTCATGAAGAGCCAGATTGCCGCTGGAAGCGCCATTCCGCTGTCCGGAGCGGTTTTCATCAGCGTGCGCGACGAGGACAAGGAGAGCATTGTTCCCCTTGCAAAGCGGCTGGTTGACCTGGGATTCACGATTTACTCCACGCTGGGGACGAGCACCGTTCTTCGCAACAGCGGCATGAAAACTTACGGTGTGTTCAGGATTTCGGAAGGCAGGCCGAATGCGATTGATCTGATAGAGGAGAAGAACGTTGCGTGGATCATCAACACCCCTTCTCCGGGTGCGACGCAAAGCGCCGATGAGATCCGGATGAGAACACACGCCGTTCTGCGAAGGGTTCCGATCACCACCACGATTGACGGCGTAGAGGCGGCGGTCAATGCGCTTGAGGCGCTTCGGAAGCGCGGACGGATGGAGGTCTGCAGCCTGCAGGAATACCACCGGCACGCTCCGCGCCTGCGTATCTTGGACGCGAAGGAGGCAGGGTGAAAGCGCGGGTTTCGTGGCGGGAGCAGAGGGAGAAGAGGGCCTTTCTCGCCCTGGAGGACGGGACGGTGTTCCGCGGGTATTCGGTCGGCGCGCCGCGCGATACTCTGGGCGAGGTCGTGTTCAACACGGGCATGACAGGATATCAGGAGATCCTCAGCGATCCCTCCTATGCGGGCCAGATTGTGACGATGACGTACACTGAAATGGGGAACACTGGCGTAAACAGCCAGGACATGGAATCCCGGCGTTCCTGGGCCAACGGTTTTATCACGCACGAGGTTCGAGAGCAGAGCAACTGGCGCGCGGAGAGCTCGCTTGCGGATTGGTTGGTCGCGACAGGCACTCCTGCCATGGCCGGCGTGGACACGCGGGAGTTGACCATTCTCATCAGGGAAAAAGGGTCTTTGAAGGCTTTCATGTGCGTGACTGGCACGGTCTCGGAAGAGGAGGCAATAGCGCGCGCCCGGCGGTGGGAGGGCCTTGACGGCCAGGATTACGCATGCAGGGTGACATGTCCCAAACCCTTCAGGTGGGACGAAGACGGGAAGCTGACCGCCTCCTGGGGTATTGCAGACTCTCTTCCTCAACCCATGCTGCATGTGGTTGTGTATGACTTCGGAGTGAAGTGGAATATTCTCAGATCTCTGCGGCGTCTCGGGATGGCTGTTACGGTCGTTCCCGCCCGCACGCCGGCCGAAGCAGTATTGCAGATGAAGCCCGACGGGGTCGTATTTTCAAACGGCCCCGCGGATCCGGCTGCGTTGACATACGCGGTGGAGGCGGCTCGCTCCCTGGTTGGCAGGATTCCTTTGTTGGGAATTTGTCTCGGGCATCAGCTTTTCGGCCTGGCGCTCGGCGCTCGCACATACCGCCTCAAGTTCGGCCATCACGGGTGCAATCATCCGGTCAAGGACCTTGCGACCGGCGCTGTTGAAATTACTTCTCAAAACCACAATTTCGCGGTTGACCCGGCAACCCTGCCGGCCGACGACGTGGAGGTGACGCATTTGAATCTGAACGACGGAACTGTCGAAGGGTTGCGGCACAGGCGCGAGCCCATGTTTTCAGTTCAATACCATCCGGAGGCTGCGCCAGGTCCTCATGACGCCTCTCATCTATTCATCCGGTTCAGGAACATGATGGCCGGAGAGTGAATCGGCGCCGCCTGCCTTTCCCGACTTCACGCGGAAAAGGAACGCGCGATGAAGCGGGATGTATGGGCAGCCGAGTTTTCGGGAGAATCCGTCGAACACTTCGTACTCCCTTGGCCCCGGCTCGGGGGACAGAAGAGCCCAGTCAATTTGATAAGCTGCAGCCTTTGCGGCGAGCCTTTCGAAAGGGGCGTCGTTGTCCTCGATGAGGACAAGCGGCCGTCTTGTCATGTAGTAGGTGAACACGGGACATGGCGCCGCGGGCGTGAGTCCTTTCCAGTAATGGAAGGAAGTGATGAGGAATCTGTCGTCATCCGCGACAAGGGCGCTGACCGCGCGGGCATTTGCTCTGGACAGCATGGCGCCCAACCATTGGCCGGGGGCAAGTCGCATAAGGAATGCCTCGTAATCCAGAGCCGCGATGGCGGCGGGTACAAGCGAGGCGCTGACAGCGAAAGCCGCGGCAAAAGCAGGAAACTCGGCCAGTAGTCCTGTGCGGCGCCGGACGACAAGGCCGACAATGCTTCGCGCCGCCCGGATGCACGCGGCTGCGCCCAACCCCTCGATCATCGCAAGGGGAGGCAGCAGCGATATCAGTATCCACGGCACCTTGGCAGGCAGCAGGCTCAGGAAAACGAGGGCTGGGACGACTATGGCGAGCGGCCAGTACGTCGGGAGGGCAGTAGAGTCCGCTTTGTCCCTGTCAGACACGCGTCGAATGAAAGGCGCGATGGTTCCAATCGCCAGGAGAACGACGCCGGGGAGGCCGAGAATCAGAAGCAGTTCCGAAAGGTAATAGTGCCACGGGGCGCTCCATCCGCCGTCGGAAGCCAGAGCAAATTTCAGATGCCCGAGGCCGAAAATGTATGTGAAGTCGCCCTGCGTGAGCCATGCCAGGGGATACCAGCACGCGACAGCCAGAACCGCAGGCCCGGCTACAGCGGCCACTCGCCTGACCGCATTCCATGGCGAAGAACTGCGGCTCCATGCTATTGCGATGCACGCAGGGAAATAGAAGAGAGCGGTTTCCTTGAAAAGAAAGGCGATTGCGATGCAGGCCCCGCAGATGAATGGCCGGGTCGGGGCAGTCAGGATTCCGAGGAGACCGAAGGTGGCGACAGCGGCGTCGGCCTTGATCCATGTGTCGAAGAACACAGCCCCAGGCATGAGCGCGAGGCAAATGGATGCAAAAATGGCGGGGAGAACTCCGTGCGAACGCGCCGCCATGAGCGACAGAATTACAAGATTCGCGAGAGCGAAGGCCATGGCAACATGCTGTGTTCTTTCCGCGAAATCAGATGTTTCGGGGCCTGTGAGAGTCATCAGCAGGGAGAAAAGAGGAGGATGACGCCAGAACCACCCTGAAAAGTAATCCTCATTGCCGGCCAGAAACGAACGCACGGTGAGCAGTTGCATTGCTTCATCCCAGACCAGAAGGTGTCCGATGCCGTATTGCCTGAGCGCAGCGAAAAGGATGGAGATTGTCAGTATTGCCGCCAGGAACGCCGCCCTTCGGGCGTTGTCTGGAGAGGTAAGACTCATGAGATGACGATGAGTGCGGTCATGCCCTGTAGCGTTCAGGGTCAATTCCAAGTTGTTTTATCTTGTAGCCCAGAATTCGCGGCGTGGTCTGCAGCAGCCTTGCGGCTGCGGCGATGTTTCCTTTCTGTTTTTTCAGGGCATCAGTGATGATTTCCTTTTCGTATGAGGCCACAAGGGCTTTCAGGCTTGCGCCTTCGGTCGGGATTGTCGAGGTGTTGGTTTGCGCGTCGGACTGAAGAGACGGAGGCAGGGCGTATCCGTGGATGACTCCGTCGGTGCATGTGAGCACAAGCCGTTCCATGAGGTTTTCCAATTCTCTTACGTTCCCCGGCCAATGATATGTCATCATCATGTTGATTGCCGCAGTGGAGATTCTCTTGACCGGCTTTCCGTACATGCGGCCGTATTTTTCAAGAAAGTGGTCTGCAAGGACCAGTATATCGGATCGCCTTTCTCTGAGGGGCGGAATGTGTATCGGAAAGACATTGAGGCGATAGTAGAGGTCTTCCCTGAACCGGCCCTCGCTTATCAGTTGCTCCAGATTGCGGCTTGTCGCGGCGATGATGCGCGCGTTGGCGGTGATTGAACGAGACCCGCCGACGCGTTCAAAAGTCCTTTCCTGCAGGACGCGGAGGAGTCTCA
>Ga0101944_10003559_pt1 | contig 21369 bp, 20 predicted proteins | sample DewCreD2012metaG_FD_75245 | JGI IMG/M metagenome (GOLD analysis project Ga0101944, IMG submission 75245) | Hot spring sediment bacterial and archeal communities from British Columbia, Canada, to study Microbial Dark Matter (Phase II) - Dewar... ... | reverse complement strand
CCGGAAATACCGCTCGGGCTCCTGCATGCTCTCGCCCACGGCGATCAGAGCCGCGAAATGAATCACCGCGTCGAACCGGTGCGCCGAAAACAGCGCATCGAGCGACGCGGTGTCGTGCAGGTTGATGATGTGCAGGCGTCCCTTGGGGACGTTGTGCGCGTAGCCTTTGCTCAGATCGTCGAGAACCTGGACGTCGTGGCCCTCTTCCAGCAGAAGCCGGGCGGTGTGCGCGCCAATGTAGCCGGCGCCTCCGGTGACGAGAATGTTGGCCATGGACGCTTGTCGGGGCAAGCCGACGCAGTCGGCGCGGCTCCCCTCCAGCGTACCAGACGGCCGGAGGGATCAGCCTTTTACAGGGCTTTCTCGATGGCTGCGATCAGCTCCGGCGCATCCGGCTTCACGCCAGGCTCGAAGCGCCCGATCACTCTGCCGTCCTTGCCGACCAGAAACTTCGTGAAGTTCCACTTCACGTCGCCGCCGGCGCTCGACGTCAGGAACTGATACAGCGGCGTCATGTCGCTGCCCTTCACCGACACCTTCGACATCATCGGAAAGGTCACGTCGTATTTCCGCGTGCAGAATTCCTTGATCTCCGCGTCCGTGCCCGGCTCCTGACCGCCGAAGTTGTTCGCCGGCACGCCGATGATGACGAACCCGCGGTCCTTGTACTTGCGGTAGAGCTGCTCGAGACCCGCATACTGGGGCGTGTAGCCGCACCGGCTGGCCACGTTAACGATCAGAACCACCTTGCCCTGATACTGCTTCAGGGGCGCGGGCGCGCCGTCGATGGTCTTCAGCGTGAACTCGTGAATGGAAGAGGCTGCAAGTGCGGACATGGCGGCAAAAAGGGCTCCTGTCAGCAGGAATCTACGCTTCATGTCCGATTGGATGAACCTGCTTAAGGCCGGATGCAGAAAGGCGCTCCTGCCGCCGGTCACCGCAGCCAGACCTGATGACGCCCCGGCGGGAAGAACCGCACCTGCCGTCCGCCGCCCGCAAGCACGGCAATCGCCCGGGCGCGGCTCTCGTACTCGAGCCGCCACATGCCATCGATCTGCTCGAGCCTGACGATGTCGCCGTTGAAGTCTTCAAGAACCGGCGGCAACGGTCTGCTGCAGGGCGTCACCCGCCGGCGCCCCGCCGGCACAAGCAGTTTTCCGTGGCTCCACACAGGCCAGGGCTGCCCGTCGACTTCGGCGCATCCCTGCCAGGCGACGGCCACGGGACTCGGCGATTCCACCTCGATGCCGCCGTTGGCCGCGCTGCGGACACGCGCCGCCGCCGCGGCAGCGCCGACCAGCCCCCAGTCGGGCGCCAGAATCGAATTTTCGAAATAGACCGCCACCTGTGGAAACGACTTCGCCGCCCAGTGGAGAAGCTGGAACAGCTCGCCGCCGGTCTGCTGCCGCGTCGGATACACGTCCTGATAGCGTTCGACGATGTTGATGTCCGCGCCCAGCCGGACGCCCGGCGGCGTGATCGGAGCGTACCGCCGGGCCAGCTCCGCATACCGTTCCGGCCCCAGGTTCCAGATCGTCGCCGGATCTTCCACGAGGAACGCCGCCCCGAAGCGTGCCGCCTCGGGCAGCAGCGCCGCCGCGTCCGCTCCCAGGTTGTCGCGCATGGCCGTGTCGAACCGGTCGTCGACGTGCGTCAGCACCAGATCCAGCCCGCCCTTTTCCTCCGCCATGCGCCGCACTTTGCCCAGCCACTCGACCTGCAGCCGGTGCGCCAGCCGCGCCCGGTATTCCAGAAAACGCCGCATCGGGCCGGCGTCCCGCACGTGGTAGGCGCGCGAGGCCGGATTGTAGAAATCCGCGGGATCGACGCCCGCCAGGGACTTGAATTCCTGGCGGACCCTTTCATTGAACGGCGTGAACCGCGCCGGGTTGAGGTAGCCCTCCAGCGATTCAAAGTACAGCTCGGCCAGGTTCACCCCGTCCCAGTCGAACCGCCCGAGCAGATTCCGCAGGCCCGCTTCGACGGCCGCCGAACAGTCCGGATCGGCCAGGTTCATCAGCTTGCGCCAGTCCAGATGCGCGTCCTGGCCCGTGGCCGTCCTCTCCCGCCACTGCGGATGGGCCTCCCAGAACGCCTCGCTCACATGCGGAAACTCGATCCACGCATAGACGTGAATGGCCCTGCGGTGACAGGCGGCCACGAGCTTCCGCAGATACTCGTCCCGCTGACCGTCCGGCTCCCAGTAGTGCCACGCCGCCACATGGAGGGCGCTGATGCCCGCCGCGCGCCAGCGGTCCGCCAGGTACTCGGGATCCGCGCGCAGGCGGTAGGAAGAGTCGAAGAACGCCCAGAGACCCCGCGTGGCCGCCTGCGGTTCGAGCCCCAGCTCGACCAGCGCCTGAGCCAGGTAAGGATACCGCTCGTAGCCCTTCTCCCCGATGGGCGCGGCGGTCCAGAACACCACTTTCCCGCCTTCCCGGAATCCCGCCGCCAGCGGCGCTCCGGTCCACTTTTCCCGTGTAAACACCGTCGCCCGTTCGGGAACCAGGAAACGGGGCACGGTGACAGGCTTCTCCCAGACGATCTGCAGCGAGGGCAGAAACGTGTCAGTGACGCTGCGCACTTCGATGCTTCCGCCCTCCGGGATGAAGCCCGCCGCGCGCGCCGCCGCCGAGTCGCCTTCCAGCACGGTGACCCGGGACGGATCCAGCCCCGCCGCTTCCAGCACCCGGCTCCAGCCGCCCTGCGCGGGCAGCCCTGCCCACATCAGCAACAGAATCAGACCGCAACTAATACCTGGTGCGCGCATACCAGATGCCCGTCCTGAAATCCCAGTAGTTCTGCCTCCAGGGGTTCGACTCGTTCCGCAGGTGCGCCCCGCGCACGAACTCCGCCCGCCAGCTCATCCCCTGCGGCAACGCCGGACTCAGCACCCTGACCCCGAGCCCGGCTTCGGCGAAATTCCCCCAGTACTCGCCCCGCCAGTCTCCCGTCACGTTCCAGACCGCGTACACCTGATACTGCATGCCGCCGAGCACGGGGGCGAACGTGTACCCGCTCCTGTTCTGCGCATACGCAAGCATGTTGTTGCGGAAGCGGGAGGCGTACACGCCGTCCAGGTTCACTTCATGGAACAGTCCGGCTTCGCGCCCGCCGAGAAGCGTTCCCCAGCCTTTGAGCAGCGAGATGCCGCCGCGCGCGTCCCACCGCCACCGCGGCTCGTAGAACCGCTTTTCGCCATAGGCCCACGACCGTCCCGCCTCGAACCACGCGAACGTCGTCCGGTGCAGCGTGCGGCTCGCGCCGACCGCCGCGATCAGGCTCTTCTCGCTGAGATAAAGCGGCAGCAGCGCCTTCGACGCCTGCCTCGCGCCAGCCGAGTCGCCTACGAAACGAAGCGAAAGATACGGCTCCACCGGCAGCCACGGCCGCCGCCACTGCGCCTTCACCTGACCGAACGCGAAAGTCCCCCTCCACCGGGTGGACACGAACGGAATCACCCAGGCTTCGGTGCGGAACCGGCTGTATTTGGGCTTCAGCGCCAGATAGCTCTCCCGGGCGCGTTCCGCGATCCCGGCGTCCCGGGCGCGGCGCGCCAGGGCGAACCAGCGCAGCGCTTCCTCGTCCTTCTGCAGCAGGTTCGCCGTCACGCCCAGCAGGTACTGCGCCTTCGCGTTGTCCGGCTCCTCTTCCACCGCCATCCGGAAGTAGCGGTAGGCGTCGTTCAGATAGCTTCCCGCCAGAGACCGCTCCCCCATCTCCAGCGCCGGCAGGGGCGCCGCGGCGAGGATGGCCGCCTGAACAGGCGCAGCGGGCGCAGCCGGCACCGCCAGTTCCGTCTGCGGCGCCTCGCCCTGCAGCATCTCGCGCGCCTGCTCGCTCACGCGCGTCGAACCGCGCTTCAACGCCGTCGCCAGCGCCGCCCGCGCCCTGTCTTCCTGCCCGAGCTCGCGCCACACGCGTCCGAGCGCCAGCAGCAGCTCCAGCTTCTGCGGTCTCAGCTTCCACGCCAGTTCGTAATGTTCGGCCGCCAGCGCCAGTTCATCGCGCATCTCCGCCAGCTGCGCCAGCTCCTCGTGCGCGGACCATTGCTGAGGCGCGCGCCGCACGGCCTCGCTCCACCGCTCGATGCCCTCCCGCAGAGGGCGGTCCACGTTTTCGAACGCCTCCGCCGCCGTCTGCCGGACTCTCTCATCCTTCGCCGCCAGACGCAGCATATGGAACGTCCGCCGCGCCTCCTGCACCCGCCGCGTCTCGTAGCAGAGAAACGCATACTCCAGAGCCGACTGCTCGTCCGACGGATCCTCGCGGCGCAGCCGGTCGAAATGGTCCCGCGCCTCTTCCCGGTCGCCCCGCCGCAGCAGCGTGTAGGCCAGATCCTTTCTGACGTGGCGGAGCGCGGGATCCGCCTGCAGCGCGCGGTCGAACGCCGCCACCGCCTCATCGTACTGCCCGGCGCGCAGGGCCGCGTACCCGCGGCCGGCTTCCTCCGCCGCCGGGTTCGACAGCCACAGCGCCAGAACCAGAATCGCCGCCATACATGGATTCAGTGGCCCGAAGGCGGCGGAAATCTCACCTGCCGCGCAACGGACTACCATGGAGGCATATGCCCCCGTACCACGGCTTTGACTATCTGCTGATCGACTCCCTGTTGAGCGACGAAGAGAAGCTGGTCCGCCAGACAACGCGGCAATGGGTGGAGGACCGCGTCATCCCCATCATCAAGGACTGCTACAACCAGGGCCGCTTTCCCTCCGAGCTGATTCCGGAGATGGGAGAAATGGGCTTCCTGGGCGCCAACATCGAAGGCTACGGGGCGGCAGGCATGTCCAACGTCGAGTACGGCCTCATCATGCAGGAACTCGAGCGCGGCGACTCCGGGCTTCGCAGCTTCGCCTCCGTCCAGGGGGCGCTCGTCATGTTCCCCATCCTCGCCTACGGCAGCGAGGAGCAGAAGAAGAAATACCTGCCGAAGCTCGCCGCCGGCGAGATGGTCGGCTGCTTCGGCCTCACCGAGCCCGGCTTCGGCTCCAACCCCGGCGGCATGACGACCACAGCCGTGCGGGACGGGGATTCGTGGGTGCTCAACGGCGAGAAGACCTGGATCACCAACGGCACGGCCGCGCATCTGGCCGTCGTCTGGGCGCGCACGGAAGAGGGCATCCGCGGCTTTCTCGTCGAGCAGGGCACGCCCGGCTACCGCGCCTCCGACATCCACGGCAAGCTCTCCATGCGCGCCTCGGTCACTTCATCGCTTTCCTTCGCCGACTGCCGCGTGCCGGAATCCATGCGCCTGCCCGGCGCCGTTGGCCTCAAGGCTGCGCTCTCCTGCCTCTCGCAGGCGCGCTACGGCATCGGCTGGGGCGTCCTCGGTCCGGCCATGGAGTGCCTGGAAGTGGCCCGCCAGTATGCCATCGAGCGCCGGCAGTTCGACAACCGCCCCATCGCCTCCCATCAGCTGGTGCAGGAGAAGCTCGCCTGGATGGCCACCGAGATCACCAAGGGCCAGCTGCTCGCCCTGCACTGCGGGCGCCTGAAAGACCAGGGCAGGCTCGACTTCGCCCACATCTCGATGCTCAAGCGCAACAACGTCGCCATCGCGCTCGACTGCGCCCGCATCGCCCGCGACCTGCTCGGCGCCAACGGCATTGTCGACGACTACCCGGTCATGCGCCATATGTGCAATCTCGAGTCGGTCAAGACGTACGAGGGCACGGATCACATCCACACGCTGGTCATCGGGGAGCGTCTGACAGGCATCGCCGCCTACAAGTAAGATTGGAGACCGGAGGTATCCCCATGCAGCGCCGCCAGATCCTGGCTCTCATGGCCGTGTTCGCCGCCGCCTGCGGCACGCGGCGCGAGCCCAAATTCGACTACGGAGAACCGAAGCAGCGCTACCAGCTCCGCGGCAAGGTCCTCCGCCTCCGTCCGGAAGCCCGCATCGCGTCCATCGACCACGAGAAGATCGAGGGCTGGATGGAAGCGATGACCATGGAATTCCCCATCCCGAAGGAAGAGGACTTCGCCAAGCTGAAGGAAGGCGCCGTCATCCGTGCCACGGTCAACGTGAATGATCTGAACTACTGGCTCACCGACGTCGTAGTGGAGTAATGATGAACCGCTTCGCCGTGCTCGCCGCGCTGGTTCCGCTGTCCCTTCTGCCGGCACAGACCCGGCAGAAGGCGCCCCAGACGTGGGATCACGTCTATCTGAACCCCGACGCCCGCGTCCCGGTCAATCCCAGCACGCTGGTGCTGGAGACGACAGCGAACCTGCCGGCAGGCGTGGCCCTCGACGCCGGCATGGGCAACGGCCGCAACGCCATCTACCTCGCCCGCAAAGGCTGGAAAGTCACCGGCGTCGATCTGTCAGAAGCTGCCGTCCGCAAAGCCCGCGAGGAAGCCGCCAAGCTCAAGGTGGAGTTCGACGCGCGGGTCGGCGATGTCGAGAAGATGGACCTTCCGCGCGCTTCCTACGACCTGATCCTCTGCCTGTACGCCGAGCCGCTCGCCGCGCGCGCCGCCCGCAAGTTCATCGAAGCCCTCAAGCCCGGCGGGCTGCTGCTCATCGAAGGCAGGCATATCGAAGCCCTCTCGATCGCCTCCGCCGGCTACGCCGTCACGGGCTTCCATGACAACCAGCTGCTGAACCTCTACGAGCGCCTGCGCATCCTCCGCTACGAGGACCGCCAGATGCCCAGCGAATGGGGCAACGACTCGCACGACTCCCGCGCGCGCATCGTCCGCCTCGTCGCGCAGAAGCGCTGAACGCTCACGCGCCGCCCTCCGCCGCGGCGCCGCCTTCCAGGAGCCCGCGGAGCGTCATTGCGTTTCGCACCGCGCAGCCGCCGGCGTCGTTGTTGAAGTACGCGTACACGTCCATCCCGCCCGCCAGCCACCCGCGGATGCGCGCCGCCCACTCCTGCAGTTCTCCGTCTGAGTAGCTGGAGGCGAACAGCGCTCCGGGACCGTGGAAACGCAGATAGACGAAAGGTCCTGCCGGCGCGGGCGCCCGCGGATACCGCGACGAATCCGCCAGAACCAGCGCAGCCCCATGCCTGGTCAGCAGTGCTGAAACGTCCGCCTCGAACCACGACGCGTGACGGAACTCGAACGCCAGCCGCACCGCCTCTCCGAAACTCCGCCGGTGCTCCTCGAGAAACGCCTCCAGCAGATCCGGGCGGCATCGGAACGACGGCGGAAACTGCAGCAGCACCGGGCCGAGCTTCCCGCCGAGGGCCTGCACGCTGGAAACAAATTCTCTCCAGATTGTTTCAATCCCCTCCAGCCGCTTTTCGTGCGTGATCGAGCGGTGCGCCTTGACGGCGAACACAAACTCTTCCGGCACGCCCGCTGCCTGTTTGCGGTACGTCTCCGCCCGCTGCATGCGGTAGAAGCTCGCGTTGAGCTCCACCGTCCGGAAGACCCGCGCATACAGCCCCAGCAGTTCTGCGGACTTCGCCTCCGGGGGATAAAGAACGCCCCGCCAGTGACTGTACGACCAGCCCGAGGTTCCGATCCGCAGCGCTGCGCGGCGTCCTGCCATCGCCAGCCGCTCCTTCTGGCATCCTGACGCGTTTCTGCTTCGCCGCCAAGCCCGCAGTCCGGGCGCCAGCCCGCTGCACAAAAAGGCCGGCCGGAGACCCCGCACGGGGCCTCCGGCCGGTTCGCCACAGGGTCTGCTTCAGGAGGAAAGCCCCTGGAGATCCCGGTCTGGAAGGTGCATGGAGCGGGTCAGGACAGAAGCCCCCCGTGGCCAAGGCAGGCGATCTCCCAGCCCGAAACCCGGTAGCGGGCCAGCAGCGGCGGGAGAACCAGATCGACGACATTGGGTTTCGCCGAGCGGAAGCAGCCCGGCGCAGAGACGATGGGAACCGAGTCCCTGTATCCGAGCAGCAGCAGGTTGCCCGGCTCGACGGGGGCCAGATAGCGTTCCAGATGGGCGCCCAGCCGCTGCATGGCGCGGCCGATCACGTCCTCCGGCCCCGCCGGCGCCGTCGTGGACGCTACCAGAACGACGTCGGGATTCATGCGCAGCAGGTGGCCCAGCGACTTGACGACCTCCGTCTCGGTCTCCGTGCAGGACAGCCGGTAGCGGGGCTGGATGCCGAACCGCGCCATGCGCTGCCGCACGATCGGCTCGAACATCATCCGCGCCCTTTCGCCGTCGTAATGGTCGCTGTACAGGATGGCCAGCGAGGGGTTGCGCACCGGGCGCGCCTGCAGCAGCGGCCCGCGCTCTCCCAGCGTGCCGAGGATCACCTCCAGCTCCTGCTTCGAGACGGCGAACGGAGCGCTCTTCACCGTTGCGATCCGGTCCCCCGCCCGCGCAAAAGAGAAGTTGGCGGCGGTCGCAATGACGACCGAGGAGGTGCAGTTGATCTGCCGCAGCAGCTCGTCGTCCACCAGCACGCACGAGTCCTCCGTAGCGTGCAGGTTGGCCCGCCCGCCGGCTGCGGGACGCACCTCCGCCGACCCGCAGGCCATGGCCGTGGCCACCTGGAGGACCGCCTCGTCTTCCGAGACCTCGCCCTCTTCCAGTTCCGTCACCCAGACCGTCCGCAGCCCTTCCGTCTCCAGCAGCTGGACATCCTCGGCGCTAAGGACGTGACCTTTGGAAAGCAGCTTCTTTCCGCCGGGGCGGAAGATCGTGCAGCAGAGAACCCTGCCGTGGGCCTGGCGAACGTCAATCGTCTGGGCGCGCATGGAACCTCCCCGGCCGCGCCACGGAATCCGGTGACCGTTCGGGAATGGCGCGGCCGCCATTCACGCCAGACTAGTGCCTGCCGCCTCGGAAAAATCTCAGGGGAATTTGGTACTCCTGGTACCGAAGTTCCAGAAAGCGGCTCCTGCCCCCGGCGGGCGGGCCCTAATTGCCCCGGAACACAGGGATCTGGATCAGCTCGTCGGCGTCGGCGGTTTCGGTCCGTCCCGCCAGTTCCGCCTCCGGCTTCAGCCACTTCAGCACGGCGATTTCGTCGCAGGCCTGGAATTTCGGGCACCGCAGGCAGTCTTTCCACGCCTTCAGCGGCAGGGCGCTCCGGTCTACCTGCCGGTATCCCAGCCGCGTAAAGAACTTTGGCACATAGGTGAAGGCGAACAGCAGGTCGAGATCGAACCCGCGCGCCTCTGCCTCCAGCGCCTCCATCAGCAGCCTGCCGATGCCCGCTCCCTTCAGCGTCTCGTCCACGGCCAGCGAGCGCACTTCCGCCATCGTCGGGCCATAAAAGTGCAGGGCGGCGCATCCGTGCACCGTATCGGCGGCAGCAGCCACGGTGAAGTCGCGGATGTTTTCCGCCAGCTCGAAACCGTTGCGCGGCAGCATGAGCCCCTGCGCCGCATAGCCGTTGATCAGGCGCAGGATTCCCGGGATGTCGCTCATGCGCGCCTTGCGCAAAGTCACTCCTCTTCCTCCTCTTCCACGTCCTCCGGCTCCCAGTTCCAGCTCAGCAGGGTGCCGGCAGACTCGCCCGCGATCAAGCGGTCGAGAATGCCCGGCGCCGCGCCGGGCGCGATGACCACCTCGGACACCCCCTGATCGACGGCTTCGCAGGCAGCTTCCAGCTTCGCCTGCATCCCGCCGGTCGCCACTCCGGCCGAGATCAGCTTCTTCGCATCGTCCGGAGTCAGGTGGGACAGGATCGCTCCGCCGGCGCCGCGCACGCCCTCCACATCGGTCAGGAATATGAGCCGGTCCGCATCAAACGCAACGGCCAGCGCCGAAGCCATCTGGTCCGCGTTCACGTTGTAAATGTTGCCGTCCGAGTCACCCGCCACGCAGGCCACCACGGGCAGGTAGCTGGCGTCGCAGAGCACTTCCAGCAGCTCCGCGTTCACCCGGTGGATACGGCCCACGGCCCCCAGCTCCGCGCGCATCGGTTTCGCTTCCGCGAGCTTCGCGTCAATGCCGCTCAGACCCACGGCCGGCGCGCCTTCGGCCACCAGCGCGGCCACCAGCTGCTTGTTCACGCTGCCGGCGAAGATCTTGAGCACGGCGTCCAGCACTTCCGGCGTCGTCACGCGCAGCCCGTTCACGAACCGGCTCTCCACGCCGCGCTCTTCCAGGAACTTCGTCATCTGTTTGCCGCCGCCGTGCACCACCACCGGCTGAGCGCCCGCCGGCAGGGCGGCGATCTGCGACGCCAGCGCCTTCAGCGTCTTCGGCTGATCCAGAAGCGTTCCGCCCAACTTGATCACGATGCGCATTGCAAGCCCTCCGTCTCGGCCAGGCCAAGCATCAGGTTCAGGTTCTGCACCGCCTGTCCGGCGGCGCCTTTGCCGAGGTTGTCAATGCAGGCTACCACGACCGCCCGGCGCGTTGCATCGTCCACGCGCCAGCCGATCAGGCACAGGTTCGTATGCTGCACGGGGCGCAGATCCGGAACCGAACCGGGCGGGTACATCTTCACGAAAGGCTCCTCTCCGTATGCGCTCTGGTACACCTGCAGGAGCCGCTCCGCCGTCACGCCCTCCGCCGCGCGGAAGTAGATCGTCTCCAGAATCCCGCGGTGGATGGGCAGCAGATGCGCCGTGAAGCTGAACTCGCTCTCCTCCAGCCTGCTGTTCAGCAGCACCTCCGGCACATGCCGGTGGCCGAGAATCGAATAGGCGCTGAAGTTCTCCGTCACCTCGCAGAAGCTGGTCTTCAGCGACGGTTTCCGCCCCGCCCCGCTCACGCCGCTCTTGGCGTCGCAGATGATCCCGTGCGCGCGGTCGATGCAGCCCGCCTCGACCAGCGGGCGCAGCGCCAGATTCGCCGCCGTCGGGTAACAGCCGGGATTCGCCACCAGCCGCGCACCCTTCACCTGCTCGCGGTAGAACTCCGGCAGCCCGTAGACGGCTTCTGCGAGCAGCGCCGGCTGCGTGTGCTCCTCTTTATACCAGTGCTGGTAGCGCTCGGCGGTCCGCAGCCGGAACGCGCCGCTCAGGTCGATCACACGGATGCCCGCCTCGAGAAACTCCGGCGCCAGCTGCATGCTCACGTCCGCCGGCGTCGCCAGCAGCACCACCGCCACGCCTGCCGTCCGCGCCGCTTCCGCCGTCGCCGCGATGCGCTCCGGTCCCTGCCAGCCCAGCGGGTGCACCTCCGGCGCGGCGTCGGAACGGTGTTCCATCAGCACAGGTTCGACCCGCGGGTGCCCCGACAGGATCTTCACCAGCTCCATTCCGCTGTAGCCGCGGAAACCGACAATGCCAGCCCGGATCTTCATGGTCTGGTTATTTATTCACTCCAATGAATAATTATACCAGCATTGTCCTTTGAACACCGGTCCTGAAACGACGGAAAGGCGCCGCCGGCCAGCCGCCGGGCCGCAGCGCACGCGCGCCCCTGCGGCAGGTTCTGGGAGAGGCTGCGGGCTCCATCCGGGGGACTTACTGCTGCTCGGAAACGGACCGCTCCGCCAGATCCCCGATCAGCGGCAGGCGCACGTCTTCGCCCGCATTGACGCGCACCATCATGTACACCCACAGGACCAGCACGGCGAGCTTGATCGCCCCGGCGGCGGATTTCAGCGTGGGCGCATGGCCGGTCATCGGGCTGAACACCCAGTCCGCGAACAGCCACACGACGAACAGGTACAGGCCCTGGAAGGCATGAAACCGCACCATCCGCTCCTGCCGGAACCGGTCCGCCGCCAGTACGACGATGCTCATGATCCAGCCGACAATGGGCACGTAGCACAGCAGCGCCGCGCGCCGCGCCGGCATCCGGGCGAGGAAATCATCGGTCCGCGAGGCGCCGCCTTCAGGCGCGGCTCCAGGTCGGGGCGGAGGAGCGCCCGCACGCTGCGGCGCGCCGCAGGCGGGGCAGTAGAGCGCCTGCTCGTCCACCTGGAAGCCGCAGTGCGTGCAGAAGGGCATTTCCCGTTTCCCGTAGTGTACTACGGGGGTTCTGCAGGCAAAGTTCCGCTGCGGGGCGCGCGTGATAGGATGCCCGCATGATGCGGTTCCTCCTTCTGTCGCTCTGTTCGTTCCTCTCGTGGAGCGTGTGCGCGCAGCCCCTGAAGATGGTGTTCATTGACACGGAAGGCGGCCAGGCGACGCTGATCCTGACGCCTCGCGGGGAGTCGCTGCTCGTCGACGCCGGCTTTCCGGGCAACAACGGGCGCGACTCGGACCGCATCGCCGCAGCCGCGCGGAAGCTCGGGCTCCAGCGCATCGACTGGCTGCTGGTGACGCACTATCATCTTGACCATGTCGGCGGCGTGCCCGAGCTGGCGGCGAAGTTCCCCGTCGGCACGTTCATCGACCATGGCGACAATACGGAAACCTCGCCCCAGGCCAGAGCGCTCGAAGAGGGCTATCGCAAGGCGCTCGCCACCGGGGCGAAACGCCTCACGGTCAAGCCCGGCGACGTGCTGCCGCTCAAGGACGTCCGCATCGAAATCGTCGCCGCCCGCGGCGACCGCACCGCGAAGCCCGTCCGGGGCGGCGGCCAGAAGAACCCGCTCTGCCCGGAGGCGGAACGCAGAGCGGACGACCCTACTGAAAACGCCCGCTCCATCGGTTTCGTTCTCACTTACGGCCGCTTCCGCTTCGTCGACCTGGCCGACCTGACCTGGAACAAGGAGCTCGAACTCGCCTGTCCCGAGCATCTCATCGGCCCCGTCGACCTGTACCTGACCACGCACCACGGCCTCGACCAGAGCGGCTGCCCGCAGATCGTCCATGGCCTGCGGCCGCGCGTCGCCATCATGAACAACGGCGCCCGCAAGGGCGGTTCGCCTGCGGCGTGGCGCATCGTCGCGTCGTCCCCTGGTCTCGAAGATCTCTGGCAGCTCCATTATTCCCTCGCCGGCGGAAATGAAGCCAACGTCCCGGAAGAGCGCATCGCCAACATGGAAGAGAAGTGCCAGGGCTTTGGCATTGAAGTGGAAGCCACGCGGGACCGGTTGATCACCGTCCGCAACCAGCGGAACAATTTCTCGAAGACTTACAGACCCTGAGCCTCTCTCCGGCTAGAATGAAAAGCACACGCCCCTGGCGGCGTGCGCATGGTTCTCGCCAGTTCCATTTACTTCATCTTTCTGGCCGGGGTCTTTCTCCTCTACTGGCCGCTGTCCCGCTGGCGCGCGGCATCTGTCGCGTTGCTGCTGTTCGCCAATCTGTTCTTCTATGCCAAGTGGGATCTGCACTACCTGGCGCTGATCCCGCCGGCGGCGTTCCTCGATTACCTGATCGGGCGCGGTCTTGGCGCCTGGCAGAGCCCTCTGCTGCGCCGCCTGCTGGTGACGGCGAGCATCACCCTGAATCTGGGACTGCTGGCGGCGTTCAAGTACATGCCCTTCTTCCTCGAGACGTGGGCCTCGGCCTCGGGCGGCAAGGCCCCCGAATGGCACTGGGTCTTTCCGCTCGGCCTTTCTTTCTACTGCTTCCAGGCGATGACCTATACCATCGACCTCTACCGGCGTGATGGCAAGCCCGTGCGCAGCCTGCTGACGCACATGACTGCGGTCACCTTCTTTCCCACGACGCTCAGCGGCCCCATCACGCGCGTGCTGGCGCTGGCGCCGCAGCTTGAAAAGACCGCAAAGCAGCTTTCCACCGAAGACAGCGGGCGCGCCTTCTGGCGCATCGGCCTGGGCCTGATGAAGAAATTCCTCATCGCCGATTATCTGGCCGAGAACCTCGTCAACCGCGTCTTCGACACGCCCGGCCTTTACACGGGCATGGAGACTCTCATCGGCGTCTACGGGTACGCCGCGCAACTCTACTACGATTTCTCCGGCTACACGGACATCGCCATCGGAAGCGCGCTTCTGCTGGGCATCAGGCTGCCCGAGAATTTCAACCGGCCCTACCTGGCGCTGAACATCAGCGAGTTCTGGCGCCGCTGGCACATCAGCCTTTCGAACTGGCTGCGCGATTATCTGTACTTCTCGCTGCCAGGCCTCCGCTCGAAGCGGAAATGGCCCACCTATGTGAATCTCTTTGTGACCATGCTGCTCGGGGGGCTGTGGCACGGCCCCAGCTGGACCTTCGTCGCCTGGGGCGCGCTGCACGGGCTGGCCCTGGCCGTTCATCACGGCTTCCGGGCGGCGCGCGGCAATCCTCCGCCGGGCTCGCGGCCCGCGCGCCTGCTGAGCCGCGTGCTGACGGCGCATTTCGTCATCTTCGCGTGGATCTTCTTCCGCGCCTCTTCGATCGGGAACGCCATGGAGGTGCTGGGCAGGATCGGATCGCTCACGGTCAGCCTCGCCAACATCTCGCTTCCCATCGCCGTGGTTCTGCTGATCGCCGTGGCGGCGCACTATCTGCCGAAGCGCTGGGCCGAGTGGTGCGCAGCCCTGTATGCGCGTGCGCCGTTCTATGCGCAGGCAGCCGCGCTCGCGCTGCTCGTTCTGGCCATCGAGTACGTCGCCATCACGGGCGCCGCGCCGTTCCTGTACACGCAGTTCTGAGGACGCCATGAAGCCTCTCTGGCCGCTGAAACCGCTCGCCGTGATGGCCACCTTCGGGCTCCTGATCACGCTGCCGCAATACGTGCCGCAGTGGTACAACTGGCGCGTGTATGAGTGGCGCTCAGCCTTGTCCCTGTTCGATTTCCAGCCCCGCATGAAGAGGGAAAGCCCGGTTGAAGAGGAACTGGCCCGGCTGCGTCCGCCCGCGTCTGAACCAGGACAGGACCCGCTGAAGATCGCCGACCCGCACGGCGCGATGGAGTCCTTCTATGCAAGCCTCCTGCGCACGGAGCGCCGCGAGCCTGGCGCGGTGACGCGCATTCTTCATTACGGAGATTCGCCCGTCACGGCCGATCTCATCACCGCGGACGTCCGCGCCCTGCTGCAGGAGCGGTTCGGCGATGCCGGCCACGGCGCCTATCTCATTGCCAAGCCCTGGGCGTGGTACGCGCACCGGGGGGTCGATGCCGCAGCCGAAGGCTGGAAGGCCGATCCCGCCACGTTGCGGGGGCAGAAGGATGGCTGGTACGGTCTGGGCGGCGTCAGCTTCACGGGCTCTGCCGGCGCCTGGAGCCGGCTCCGGCTGAAGAGGCCAGGCCACACGCAGCTGGTTCTCTCTTACGTGGCGCAGCCTGGCGGCGGAGAACTCCGGATCCTGGCGGGAGACATCGAAGCAGGCGTGCTCGATACGGCGGCGGCGGAAGTCATGGCCGCCCGGCAGGCGTTCGACATCCCGCCGGAGACGCAGGAACTGGAACTTCGCGTCACCCGCGGGCAGGTACGCCTGTTCCACGTTGAGCTGTTCAAGCCCAACCCCGGCATCGTGTACGACAGCATCGGGCTGAACGGCACCTGGGCGGGCGTTCTCGCCTGGCATATGAACGCGAGCCACTGGGCTGAACAGTTGCGGCAGGCTCGGCCGAATCTCGTCATCATCCATTACGGGACGAACGAAAGCGGCTATCGCAATTACATTGACTCCACCTACCCGCGGGACGTGAAAGAGATCATCAGCCGGGTCCGCTCGGCTGTTCCCGAAGCGTCCATCCTCATCATGAGCCCCATGGACCGCGGGGTGCGGGAGTCAGGCGGCGCCATCGGCACCATGCCCTCCATCCCCCATCTGGTGGCCGTGCAGGCGAAGCTCGCCGCAGAAAACGGTTGCGCCTTCTTCAATACCTTTGAGGCCATGGGCGGCCCCGGCACCATGGGCAAGTGGTACATGGCCGAACCCCGGCTCGTCAGCGCGGACTTCATCCATCCGCTGCCCGCCGGAGGGCGCATCGTCGGCACGCTGCTCTACAATGCCCTTATGGACGGCTTCAACGCCTACAAGCTGCGGCTGTTGCGCCAGACCGCCGCCGCAGGCAGCCAGCCCGGGACGGTCCAGCCGTAAATGAAACGCATCCTGCCGCGCGCGGCGCTGCTCGCGCTCGCCCTCACTGCTGCCCCGCTTCTCCCGCAGAGTTCTTCCACCAGACAGTCCTCCGCTTCCCCGAAGAAAAAAACCGCGAATCCCGCTGCCCGGCGGCGCGCCGTTCCGAAGCCTCCTCCCGTCTCGCCGCAGGCCCGCGCCGAAGCCGCTGCTACAGTCGAGTCGCGTGTCCGACTCGCGCCGGAAACCGGCATCGAAAACGCCGCTGCCATGGTGCCGCTCTACGAGCTGATGTATCGGCTCGAGAACCACGTTGAGAACGGCCAGCCCCTGCGCGTGCTGCAGTTCGGCGACTCCCACACCGCCGCCGACGACTGGCCCGGCCAGCTGCGCGCCCGCTTCCAGCAGCGTTTCGGCCCCGGAGGTCCCGGCTTCGTCCAGGCGGGCCGTCCATACGCAGGCTTCCGCCGCCTCGATGCGAAGTCTTCCATGTCCCGCGGATGGCAGACCCTCGGCGGCATCCGCGGCGGCGACGGCTTCGACGGCATCGCTGGCGTCAGCCTGGCCGCCACCCGCGCCGGCGAGACGCTGACGCTCGAAGCCGAAGGCGAAGTGCTTGAGTTCTACTACTGGAAGCAGCCCGGCGGCGGCTCGTTTTCAATTGAAGAGAACGGTTCCATCATCGGGGAAGTTTCCACGGACGGTTCTCCCGGTCCCGGCTATTTCCGCGCCGAGCTGCCCGCCGGTCCGCACTCTCTCCTTCTGCGAACCATGCACGACGCGCCCGTGCGTGTCTTCGGCTGGGTGCTCGAGCGCCGCGGCGGCATTACTTGGGAAACGCTCGGCCTCAACGGCGCGCAAGCCGACCTGCTTCTCAAGCAGGATCCCGCTCTGCTCAAAGACCATATCGCCCGCCGCAACCCTGCCCTGATCCTCGTCGCCTACGGCACCAACGAATCGCGACGCCGGGACTGGACTGTGGAAACCTATCAGCAGACTCTTGACGCCGTCCTGACGCTGCTCCGCGAGGCTGCGCCGGTGGCCAGCATTCTCGTCGTCGGCGCGCCGGATCAGTTCATCCGCACCCGCCGCACCGCCGTCCCGCCCTCGGGCACGGATCAGATCCTCGAGGCGCAGCGCCGCGCCGCCCTCGCCCACCGCTGCGCCTTCTGGAACCTCCGCTCCGCCATGGGCGGCCCCGGCGCCATGCGGGAGTGGGTTCGCGCCGGCCTCGCGCAGGGCGACTACGTCCATCTCACCGCCGCCGGCTACCGCCTTGTGGGCGACACGCTGTACGAGCTGATCATGGGCCAGTACGGCATTTTCGTCTCGATCCGCAATAAAATCCTGGGAGAAAACGGCAATGGATCGCCGGTCAAAACTCACTGAAATTTTGAAATCCGTGACCAAGAAGGACGTGAATATCGGCCCGGAGGAGTCTCTTTTCGAGTCCGGCGTCCTCGACTCTTTCGCTTTGCCTGATCTCGTCAGCGCCCTCGAGCAGGAGTTCTCCATCCAGATCCCGGATTCCGATCTCAACCCTCGCAAGTTCGACTCCATCCAGCGCATTGAAGAGTATCTGGACTCGAGGGCCTGACCGCGCATGGCGTTCATTGCAGAATTCGGCTGCTGGCTGCCGGAGCACATCGTCACCAGCGCGGAAGCCGGCTCCTGGGTCGGCTCGGACGCCGAGTGGGTCAGGAACGTTTCCGGTATCGATGAGCGCCGCTTCGCCGCCGAGACCGATACGGTGGCCGATCTGGCCGCCCGCGCAGGCGCGGACTGCCTCGGGCGCGCCGGTCTTGCAGCGAAACATCTCGGCATGATTCTGGTCGCCAGCGGCACGGCCGAACGCTCCTTCCCCGGTCCCGCCTGCGCGGCCGCGCGGCTGCTGGGCGCGGAGCACGTGCCCGCCCTCGATATCCCGATGGCCAGCGCGGGATCGCTGTTTGCGCTCTCGCTCGCGTCGCGCCTGGCCGGACAGCTCGGCCCCATCCTCGTCATCGGCGCGGAGATCATGTCCCGCGTCGTTCTGCGCGAGCCCCGGGAACGAGGCGTCGCCATCCTCTTCGGCGACGGAGCCGGCGCCTGCCTTGTCTCGCCCAACGCCGGCCGCGCCGAAATCATCGATTCCTTCCTCGCCTCTGACGGCTCCTTTGCGGACGACCTGAAACTCGATCACGGCGCGCCCCTGCAGATGAACGGCCGCAGCGTCATCCTGCAGGCCTCGCGCAAGATCCCCGCCGCCATCCGCACCGTGCTCGACCGCAATGGCGTTGCGCCCGCCGCCGTTCAGTCCTTCCTCATGCACCAGGCCAACCAGAACCTGCTCGACAAAATCGCTGCGTCTCTGGGCGTGCCGCCGGAGCGCTTCTTCTCCAACATCCGCCGCTATGGCAATACCTCTTCGGCATCCCTGCTGATCGCCGCCTGCGAGTGGAGCCGCGCGGAAGGCTTCCGCTCCGGCGCTCCCGTCGTCTTCGCCGCGTTCGGAGCGGGCTTCCACTGGGGCGCGCTGCTCGCCCGCGGCGTCTGAGCCTGCTTCTTTGCTCCCCCGTGATGCATCATGAAAGGCATGAGCACGCGCTGGGCCCGCTGGATCGTCATCGCTGTAGTGGTGGTGTTCGCCGGGATGCAGGCCGTCCGTCCCGAGCGGATCAATCCGCCCGTCAACCCGGAGTACACGCTCGAGGCGCAATATGAAGTGCCCCGGGACGTGAAGATCATCCTCGAGCGCGCCTGCGGCGACTGCCACTCCAACCGCACCCGCTGGCCCTGGTACAGCAACCTGGCGCCCGTCTCCTGGTTCCTCGCCGATCACGTCAAAGACGGCCGCCGCCACTTCAACATGGACGACTTCACCGAGGAGATGTCGCTCAAGGATGTCTGCCAGGAGATCCGCGTCGGCTCCATGCCGCTGAAAAGCTATCTCGCCCTTCACCCGGAGGCGAAACTCACCGGCGGGGAGATCCAGACGGTCTGCTCATGGACGCGCGAGGCGCAGCCGAAATGAGGCGCGCCCGTCCGCTCCCGTTTGCGCGAAACTGCTAAAGGAGGCCTGATCGAATGCCGGAAGCCAAACCCAGGCGCATGGTGCACTGCGTCAAATTCGGACGCGAGATGGAAGGGCTCGACGAAGTCCCCTTCGACAACCATCCGCTGGGACAGAAGATCTACGAGAACGTGTCCAAAGAGGCGTGGCGCATGTGGGTGGAGCACATGAAGATGATCATGAACGAGTACCGCCTCAACCTCGGCACGCGCGAGGCCCAGGAGTTCCTGCTGAAGCAGATGGAGCAATACTTCTTCGGCGAAGGCGCGCAGCTGCCGCCCGACTACGTCCCGCCTCAGAAGTAGGATTCTTCCCCGTCCCCATCCACGCGGGCGGGGCGGCCCGAAGACCGCCCCGCCAGCAGGGAGAGACGGTTCAGAACAGCAGCTTCATGCCCGCCGACGCCCACGCCCGCGGCGTGCGGAAGCCGTCTTCGAAATACCGCTGGTTCAGCACGTTCTCCGCGCGCAGATAAAAGCGCAGAGAGCGCGCGTCATCCAGCGGGAGCGTGTAGCTGGTGGCGATGTCCAGCTTCCGCGGCCCCGGGAATTCAAACGGCCGGCTTCCGCTGCCCACGAAGAACGAGCCCGACACGTAGTCGCTTGCGCCGAGAAAATCCGCCGACACCTGCCAGCGCCGCGTCACCTGCTGCGTCGCCGTCAGCGTGAACATGTGCGGAAACACGCGGATGGAACGGAGCGAGCCGCCGATCAGCGAGCTGCGCCGCTCGTCGGCATTCGTGTACGTGTAGGATGTCTGCACCAGCAGGTTGCGCTGCGGCCGTGCTTCGGCCACCAGTTCCACGCCGCGCGCCAGCCCGCCGCCCATGTTCACGTACCCGCCCCAGCGGCCGTACGGATCATTCACGAGTCCCGAGTAACCGATTACTTCCTGGAGCCGCGTGTAGAAGTACGTCGAGCTGAGCCGGTAGCGCGAATTCGCGAAGTAGCGGTCCACGCCGAAGTCGAACGACACCGTGCGCTCGGGCCGCAATTGCGGGTCGCCCAGAGGGCTGAAAGCGCCCCAGAAAAACGAGCTGCCCAGGCGCTCATACAGCGTGGGCGCGCGGAAGCCGTTGCCTGCGTGCGCCCGCAGCTTGGTGTTCGCCGACGGGATGAAATACGAAATCGCCGCGTCGCCGGTCAGTGCGTCCGGCGGCGCCGTGAAGGGTGCGTTCTGATAGAGCGGGAAGCCGCCCTCGAATTTCGGCTTCGACAGATCGAACGTCTGATAGCGCCCGGTGAGTCCGATCTGGAGCCGCTCCTGCAACAGCCGGATCTGGTCCTGCACGAACACCGCCAGGCTGCGCTGGTGCGCCGACGCGCGCGCATTCACCCGCTGTGCCGGGTCCGGGTTCTCGTCGCGCGAGGGGTTCTCATAATCCTCGCGCTCCCATTCGAGCCCCGCGCTGAACGCATTCCACCGCGCCAGCGCGGCATCGGCGCGCGCCTGCACCGTGTCGATGCGCCCCGCGAACAGGCTCGACGAGTTGAACTGCGGCTGGTAGCCCTGCCCGCCGGGACCATTGCGATTGTCGCGCTCCGTGTCCACGTTCTGATAGCTCAGCCGGTAGCTGAAGCGCGGCGAAGCCTGCTGCGCCCACTGCACCAGCGTCGTCACAAAGCGTCCATCGCGCCGGCTGTCCGGGTCGAAGAAGTTAGGTGCAAAGGTGGCGTTGCCCCACAGGAACGGCAGTCCGCGGTCGCCGAGCCGCGCCTGCGCCGCATCCAGCGGAATGGCGCGGATCACCGTGCTTGCCGGCAGATTCGCCGCCGGCGCGGCATACGGAGACGAGTTCACGCCCACCGTGCTCAGCGTCGCCCAGACGCGCCCGGACAGCGATGCTGTAGCATTTGGCCGCCACAGGAGCTGCCCCTGCGCGCTCGAATTGCGCACGCTCTCGACGCCATCCACGCCGCCGTTCACGTTCAGGTGCGCGATGCCCGCGCTGTAGTGCAGCCTGCTCCGCGCAGCCTCTCCAGCAATCTTCGCCAGTCCCCGCGCCAGCCCGAGTCCGCCGCCTTCGCCGCCGATCTCGCCCCGGGTGCGCCCACCGCCGGAGTCCGTCACCAGATTCAGTACCCCCGCGGTGGCGTTGGTTCCATAGACGCTCGAGCCCAGCCCGCGCAGGATTTCCACGCGGTCGGTCTGGATCAGTTGCATGTCGCCGAGAAACGCCGTCGCGTCGCCCTGCACGCTGGCCGGATCGCGCAGCCGCATGCCGTCGATCAGCACGCCCGTATCGGCCGCGCGCAGGCCGCGCATCTGGATGCGCGTGAACGAGCCCGGTCCGCCCAGCTGCTGCACGCGCAACCCGGGCACCAGCCGCACGGCCTCCGACAGCAGGATCTCCGCCCGGCGCTCCAGCATCGCGGCGTCGACAATGTCCATCGCCTTGCCCGATTCGACTGTCGACTGCGGCGTCACCGCCGCCGTCACCTGCACCTGCGCGGCGAGTCCGCGGATGTCCAGCTTCAGTCCGATCTCGGCCGTCCGGCCTGCCTCGGCCTTCACGAGCACGGGGCTCGCCTGGTCCAGCGTCTCCGTGCGCGCCTCGATCAGATACTCGCCCGGCGC
>Ga0101944_10003558_pt1 | contig 21380 bp, 16 predicted proteins | sample DewCreD2012metaG_FD_75245 | JGI IMG/M metagenome (GOLD analysis project Ga0101944, IMG submission 75245) | Hot spring sediment bacterial and archeal communities from British Columbia, Canada, to study Microbial Dark Matter (Phase II) - Dewar... ... | reverse complement strand
GGCGCCGGCCGGAAACAGATCCAACCTGAGCCGGCCGCCGGTCATATCATTGACTTTCTTGGCGTAGTCGGCGGCAAACTCATGGAAGATATCCTTGGTCGGCCAGGTGGATTGGAATTTCCACGTGATCGTCTGGGCACGGGAGACTTGCGGCATGGCAACAGCCGCCGCACCGCCCGCCCCTGCTGCCAGCAGGAATTTACGACGGCTGGTATTCTTTTCTGGACGTTTGGTCATGCGTATTACCCTCCCTGGGTTGTCGTTTCTGCAGCAGGCACCGCACTGCTGCCTGCGGGACTAACGTTGGTTCAGAGCCTATTATTCCAACGAAATTATAACAAGTTTGACCGGATTGGCCACATTTCACAAGCCCGGTCCGGATCGCCGATTTTCTGCATTGGGAAGAGTGGGGGCGCCAAGCGCACCCCCTGCCCGTCTGTATGCGCTCCCCCGCTACGCCGACGACGTCATTTTTCACCGATATTTGAACGTGCTGCATTGCGGCAGCGCAAAACTGCGGGCGTTGACCCGCCGGCAGCCCAAAAAGCAGCTTCGCCCCGTCCGGGTTTCAAGTCTATGTGATGCGGCTGTACTGCGCTCTCTCGTCGCGCACCACCCGCAGGTTCTGTCAACAGGAGAAATGCCCGTGTCCGGTCTTGCAACCACGCTCGGTGCCATCTGGCGGCTCGCCGTTCCTTACTACCGTTCCGAAGACCGGCTGGCAGGACGAACACTTCTTGCCGCGGTCATTGCCATCGAGGTGGCCATTGTGGCCATCAATTATCAGTTCAATCTCTGGTACGAGCGCTTCTACAATTCCCTGCAGGACCGTAACTGGAATGCCTTCATCTGGGAGCTCGGCATTTTCAGCCTGCTTGCCGCCGTCTTCATCGGGCTTGCAGTCTATCAGCTCTATCTCAACCAGTGGCTCCAGATCCGCTGGCGGCGCTGGATGACCGGCGTCTATCTCGACACTTGGCTGGCCGGTTCCAACCACTACCGCATGCAACTGCTCGGCGATGTCGCCGACAATCCCGACCAGCGCATCGCGGAAGATATCCAGATGTTCGTGGAGAAGACCCTGACCATTGGTCTTGGCCTGCTCAACGCGGTGCTCACGCTTGCCGCTTTCACCTACCGGCTCTGGACCTTGTCATCGACCACACCCGTTTATCTCTGGGGTGCCGAGTTCGTCATTCCCGGCTATTTGGTTTGGGTGGCGCTGGTCTATGCGGTGGTCGGTACGGCCTGCGCGCATTGGATCGGGTGGCCGCTGGTCCCGCTCTACTTCAACCAGCAGCGCTATGAGGCCGACTTCCGCTTCAACCTGGTTCGGACCCGCGAAAATTCCGAGCAGATCGCGCTGCTTGCCGGCGAGCCGGCGGAAAAGCAGCGCCTGCTCGATCGCTTTGCCAATGTGGTCAGCAACTGGCTGCAGATCATGCAGCGCGTCAAGAAACTCACTTTTTTTACCGCCGGTTACAATCAGGTGTCGGTCATTTTTCCCTACATCGTGGTAAGCCCGGCCTATTTTGCCGGAAAGATCCAGCTCGGCGTTCTGCCTTCCACCGCCAATGCCTTCAACAGCGTGCAGACCGCGCTCTCGTTCTTCATCACGGCCTATCGCCAGATTGCCGAGTGGCGCGCCGTGATCGAGCGACTGACCGGTTTCACACAATCGGCCGCAAAGGCGCGCACCGCGGCGCACACGCCGCCGGTGGTCGATGTCGTGCCGGCTGACGACCGCAACGAGATCGCCTGGGACAATCTCGTCGTGCATCTGCCCTCCGGAGAACCGCTGCTGGCGAGCGACGATATGGCAGTGAAGTTGGGCGAACGGGTTCTGGTCACCGGCCCGAGCGGGGCCGGCAAATCCACCCTGTTTCGCGCCGTTGCCGGCATCTGGCCGTTTGGCCGCGGCCGCATCCTGATCCCCAAAAACGCCCGCCTGATGCTGCTGCCGCAGCGTCCCTATTTTCCGATCGGCACCCTCGCCTCCGCCATCGCTTATCCGGCGAACGCGGAGGCGTACGACGAGCGCCGGCTCATGAGCGCGCTCGCCGACGTCGGCCTCGGCGCGCTCGCCCCGCGCCTGCACGAGGAGGGCCATTGGAACCGAACGCTGTCGCTGGGCGAGCAGCAGCGGCTGGCCATCGCCCGCGCGCTGCTGCAAGCGCCGGATTTTCTGTTCCTCGATGAAGCCACCGCCTCGCTCGACGAGGCGGCCGAGGCTGCGCTCTACCGCTTGCTCCACGAACGGCTGCCTTCAGCCACCATTGTCTCCATAGGCCACCGCGCCACACTCAACGCCTTCCATCGGCGCAGCATTGTGTTCGAGCGCGAAGGCACTCGCTTCCGTGTCCGCCGTCTCGGGTTGACGCCGGCAGCGGAATGAGCCGGCAGGAAAGTCTTGCGCCGCCGGGGTCACCACCACTGCCGCGGCCAGGGACGGCGCCGGAGCACATTGTGCCAGACACAAGCAAACGCCAACAGCAACAGCGCGCCGCATGCAACCGGAGCGAGGACAAAATCCCAAGAAAAGTCGTTGAGCACCACGAGAAGCGGATTGATGCCCGCCGGCGGATGAAAAGTTCCGGTCAGGTGCATCGTCAGCATCGCAAGGCCGACGGCCGCCGCGGCAATCCAGGGATTGGGTCCGGCAAGTTTGACCATCAACACGCCGACGACGGTTGCCACCAGATGCCCCCCGACGAGGGCGCGCGGCTGGGCAGGCTCCGCCTCCGGCGATCCCAGCACCAGCACGATCGATGTGGCGAATGGAATTGTCATCAGCGGGGTCATGGCACGCTCCGCCAGCAACTCCATCACCGCGATCGCCACCGCGCCCCCAATGCATCCGGGAATGACGGCCCTGAAGTCCATGTGCGTTTCGACCATCGATCCTTTCAGCAGCGAAGTCCTCTCAACTCATTGCAAGTCAACTCATTGCAAGGCTCATACCAGCACCAATCCAAACCCAGCAAGCAACGGGCGGCGGCTTTGCAAGCCGCCGCCCGTTGAGGGATGATGGCAGAGATTTAACAGAGACTTATTTGAAGTTCGCGCCCGTGATGTCCGCGGAAAGCCTCGCGGTGAAACGCGCGCCGCACCAGTTCGAACCCACGCCGCTGGGGTTGATGGGGGTCACGAACGTGGTCCCCGTTGCGGTGTGGTCGCTGGTAAAGGCGTTACAGTCGCCCTTGCTCAGATTGGTGTCGGTGTAGCGCAAATCGAGCGTCAGCACCTTCCAGGTGAAACCGATGCCGACGTTCCACGTCGCATAGTCGGCAAAGTTGATGTTTCCGTAGAAGGCATCGCTGGTCCCGAGCCACTGATAACCGACTTCGCCCGAGAGATAGGTACCGATTCCGTTCGGCCAGGTCGGGAAGGTATATTTCGCCGTGACCGAAGCGTAAGTGCCCTTGGCGCCGGTGTTCAGGAAGGAAGGCGTATAATAAAGATTGGCCCCCACGGCGAAGGCGTCAGAAAAAGTGTACGTGGGTTTGAAATAAACCTCCCAGAAGCTCACGTTGTCCTTGATGACGTTGCCATTGAGCAAGGTAGGCGCGCACCCGACAACGCCGCTGTTATAACAGGTGCCGCCCGGATAATAATAATACCAGAATCCCACATCGAGACCGAGCTTGCCAAAGGTCGGCCGGATCCCGCCGTAGAAGTCAACCTCAGACCGGGCGTCGTTGGCGAATCTGATCGAGTTGTAGGCAACCCCAACGTAGAGCTGCAGATCGGGATTCACATTCAGTCGCGGTTCAAAGTAGGCGTTGAAGGATGGATCGCGGGCGGACTGCGAGACGCCGCGAAACAAATAGTCGGTAACAACCCCCGCCCCCGCGGCAAAATCCCAGTTCGGGAAGGTTGGTTTGGACCTCGGCTCGGCAAGGGCCCCACTGGCCGACAACGCGACGACGGCCAATGATGAGGCGATAGAGTGCTTAATTTTCATGGGTTCCAACCCCTCTGCGGTCATCAGGGGAGAGGGCAAAGACCCGCTGACAACCTGACGCAACAACCGAATGCTTACCGCCGCCCCCAAGAACGTGGGCAAATACTGATCTGACACTGTTTGGTCATCAAGCTGAAAACAGCAGCATATTGCTGCATTTTTGGGCGATTGCGGCTTTCCAAGAGGATTCCAGATACGATGTGGCACAAGCGATACAGTCCGAACCGCCGCAAGGCCGAATTGGCACCCCCCGCACCAAGAATTTTGGGCGGCAGAGGATTAATCCACGGGGGCTTGGCGAACGATTGGTCCCCTCGTCACACTGGAATGGCGGCCCGTGGAGGACTTATCCACAGGACCCGCACCTTCGGAAGCCGCTGTTTACAAAGCAATAATTTTGACAGCTTGGCTTTTCATCCACAGCGACTGCACCCTGACGGAGGAGCTTTTGTCATCCTCCGGCCATCGCACGGAGCAGCGGGACTCGCTTGGTTTTACCGTCAGGCCGGCGCCGCTTTTTTGCGGTTGGCCTCAAGCCGCGCATCGACCAGAGCCACGGTCGCATCGATGACCGGATGGCTGAGGCCTTTTTGCCGGGCAATGGCCTGCACGAGCTTGTCCGCTCGCTCGATGTAGGGCGCGCCGTTGTTGAGCGCGCGCGCCGCCGAGGACGGACGCGTCAGGCTCTCCGCCGCCGCAGCGTACTTCTCGAACGGCACCAGATCGTCGCGTGAGGCGCCAAGCTTCATGCAGAGATCGACCACGAAATTGTACACCGAGCGCGACTCCTCGATGTTGCGATGCACCGCTTCCTTGATGTCGATGGCGCCGTCCTGCGTGACGCAGCGGTAGTTGCCGGTGAGCAGCATGGCCCATTTGGCGAGCGGAACGAAGATGGAATCGTGGACGCGCAGCTTCACCGGCAGCTCGATCTTGCCTTCCGGCACATCGTAGCGCACCGCATCGATCTCCTTCTCGAGCTGACGCAGCATGGCGGTGTAGCGTTCGTCATCGAAACGCGCGACCTTGAAATTGGTCGGCAACGTCACCTGCAGCACGTTCACCTTCTCGTTCGGCGGACGAATCGCCTGCGGATCAGGGCTGCACAGCGTGAGCAGCGCCGGATCGAAGCTGTCCCAGACGCTCGGGTCGGTATAGGCGACTTTGAGCGCCTCGTAGTCCAGCCCCGGAATTCGCTTGATATAGGGCAGCGGCGGCATGTTCATGATCGACATGCAGGGGATGCGCGCCTTGGCCACGGCGTCGAGCAGTTGCCGCACGCCCTGCGCCCGGTATTGCGGCTCCTGCATGGCAAGGCCGACGAGGTCGTAATCTTTCGGATTCACTTCGGTGGGACCCGCGGCCGACACCTTGCCCGGCAATTTGCGCGAGTCGAGCTCCACCGGCTCCTTGCGGCCCTTCACCGGCAGACGCACGCGGAAGCCCTCGGCATTGATCAGTTCCGCTTCGGCCGGCAGGCACACGAGCTTTATCGAGTGACCGCCGAACAACAATTTGGAAGCGAGAAGCGACCCATAGGACGCCCCCATGATCAGAATATTGTAAGTCGCCATGACTCCTCCTCCCGCGAGGCCGGCCGGGCATGGTTCATGCCGTTCAGGGCAGCGGCCCTGTTGCTCAAGTTCGGCATGCTATTCGGCCTCCGGCATCGATGCAATCGATCCTTTCAGCACGCCGCGACCCGCGCTCAGTGCGATGGCGCGAAATCGTTCGTCTCCGCATAAGCCGTCGCCAGAGCTTGCGGCACCGGCCCGCCGGTCGCCCAATCGACCAATTCCACCGTATGCACGACCGGCGTTTCGGTGCCCGCGGCAAGCTGCACGATGCAGCCGATGTTACCCGCGGCAATCACATCGGGCGCGACCTTGTCGATATTGGCCAGCTTGCGCGCGCGCAAGCGCTGCGCCAGCTCCGGCTGCAGGACATTGTAGACGCCGGCCGAGCCGCAGCACAGGTGCCCTTCCGGCACGTCTTTGACGACAAAGCCGGCCTTCGCCAGCAGCTCCTTCGGCTCGCGCGTCACTCGCTGGCCATGCTGCAACGAACAGGCCGAATGATAGGCGACGTTCAGCCGCAGCCCGCCGACGGCCGGCTTCAGACGCAGTCTCACCAAATATTCCGATACGTCGCGCGTGAGCGCCGCCACCCGCGCGGCCTTCGCTGCGTAGGCCTCGTCCGTGCGCAGCATGAAACCGTAGTCCTTCACCGTCGTACCGCAGCCGGAAATGGTCACCAGGATGGCGTCGAGCCCTTCGCCCTCGATCTCGCGCATCCAGGCATCCACATTGGCGCGGGCAAAGGCCAACGCCTCCTGCTCGCGGCCCATGTGATGCACGAGCGAGCCGCAGCAGCCGCTCTCCGGCGGCACCACCACCTCGATGCCGTGCCGGGTGAGCACACGGATGGCCGCCTGGGTGATCCACGGCGCCAGCGCCTCGTTGGCGCAGCCTGTGAGCAGGGCCACGCGGCCCTCGCGCGCGCCCTCCGCCGGATAGACGCGGAACACGGTCTCCGCCGGCGGCACACGCCGCGGCACGAGTTCGAGCATGGCGGTCAGCGGCTTCAGCCCGAGCGCGGCAAACAGCGGCGCCAGCGGCCGCGCCAGCAGGCCGGCCACCAAGGCGGCGCGAAAGCGCGCCGGATGGGGAAGGATTTTGGCAAGGGCGGCGCGCAGGAAGCGCTCGAACTGTGGACGGCGGTGAGTTCTTTCGATATGGGCGCGCGCATGATCGACGAGGTGCATGTAATGCACCCCGGAGGGACATGTCGTCATGCACGCAAGACATGACAGGCAGCGGTCGATGTGCTTGACCATTTCGGCCGCCGCGGGCCGGTCGCGCTCCAGCATCTCCTTGATCAGGTAGATGCGCCCGCGCGGCGAATCGAGCTCGTCGCCGAGCAAGACATAGGTCGGGCAGGTCGCGGTGCAGAAGCCGCAATGCACGCAGGCGCGCAGAATCTTCTCCGACTCCCTGATCTGCGGATCGGCAAGCTGTGCGGGCGTAAACGTGGTTTGCATGGTTTCACACCCCGGCCCACATCCGGCCCGGATTGAGCACGCGCTGCGGATCGAAACTTTCCTTCACCCGCCGGGTCAAGGCGGCGAGCGGCGCATCCTCGGGTTGGAAGACATCGAGGGTGGCGCGCAGGGCGGCATCGGCACGCACCAGCGTCGCATGCCCGCCGAGCCGGGCCACCGCCGCCCGCACCACCGCCGCGCCCGCGTCGGGGACGGGCAACATCGCCACCCACACCAGCCCGCCTGCCCAATCGTAAAACATCTCGGCGCTGGGCGGGATCAGCGACGCCAGCTCCCAGCTGCGTGCCGGCGCCGTGGAGATGCGCCACACCGGCCGCTCGCCGGAGGGACCATATGTGGCGAACGGGGCCGCGTCGCGCACGCTTTGCCACAGCAGCCGCGAATGGCTCTCGTCCAGCACCTCGATTGTACCAAACGGCTGCAACAGGGCGGTGAGCGCATCCTTGCGGTGCCGCACCGAGGGCGCAAAGCCTTCGAGGCGAAACACCGTTGCGGCTTGTTGCACGCTGATCCCGTCAAACCGAAACGCCACATGCGCCGGCAGATGCGCCGCCCCCGACACGTTGCAGGGGGAACCCATGGCCGCCGCCATGGCCTCGCCGGCCCGCTTGTCGTCGAGGCCAAGGACGCAGACCGTTTCCTCGGTCTCCGGCCGCGGCAATACCTTGAGGGTAACGTCCGTCATGACCGCAAGCGTGCCGAAGGAGCCCGCGAGCAGCTTGCACAGGTCGTAGCCGGTGACGTTCTTCACCACGCGACCGCCGGACTTGAACGTTTCGCCGCGGCCGGATACCGCGATGACGCCAAGAAAATGATCGCGCGCCGCCCCCGCGGCAATGCGGCGCGGCCCGGAAAGATTGGCGGCGAGCACCCCGCCGATGGTTCCCGTCCCCGACTCTCCGCCAAGCAGCGGTGCGTAGTCCATGGGCTCGAAGGCGAGCTGCTGCCCCTTCTCCTCCAGCATCTGCGCGATGAGTGCGAGCGGGGTGGCGGCCTTGGCCGAAAGTACGAGCTCCGCCGGCTCGTACAACGTCACGCCGGAGAGCGCCGCAAGATCGAGGGTGCAGTCCGTCTGGCTCGGCCGCCCGAGCCGGCGCTTCGTGCCGTGGCCGACGATTTCCAGCGTCTTGCCGGCCGCGAGCGCCCAGCGCACCGCTTCCTCGACTTGTTTTCCGTCTTGCGGCCTGAGCGTGTCCGCCATGGGGTCTCGAAATCGCTCCGATTGAATAGCCGTTGTGCGTGCCGCACGCTGGCTCTATGCCGCTGCCCAGATGTGACTGCCCACGTCACCATATGCAACGAACCGGCGAAGTCCTGCTAGAGGGTGCATCCCATGAAAGCCATCCAGATCCGTCGCACCGGCGGCCCGGAAGTGCTCGAATACGTTGAACTGCCGACACCTGAGCCCGGCCCCGGCGAGGTGCTGGTGCGCGCGCACGCCGTCGGCGTGCATTATTTCGACATGCTGATCCGCTCCGGCCGCTACCGCTGGATGCCGAAGCTTCCCTTCGTGCTCGGCAACGACATGAGCGGGCGGGTGGCGGCAGGCGGAGCCGGCACCCGCCTCAAAACGGGACAGCCGGTGTTCATCGCCGGCTGGGACATCGGCTTCCGCGGCGGCCTCTACGCGGACTATGCGGCGGTGCCGGAAAAGGACATCTGGCCGCTGCCCGACGGCATCGACCTCGATCAGGCCGCCGCCCTCTCCAACTACGCGCTCGCCTGGACGCTTCTGCATCAGGTCGCGCGCGGGATCACGCCGCGCACAGTGCTCGTCTATGGCGCCGCGGGCGGCATGGGCACGGCGCTGATCGACATCGCCCGCCTTTCGGGCGCGCGGGTGATCGGTCTTGCCGGGGGTGAGGAGAAATGCGCCTTCGTGCGGGCGCGCGGCGCCGAGCCAGTGGACCATGCGCGCGAACCTGTGATCGCGCGCGTCAATGCGCTCACCGGCGGCCGCGGCGCCGACATCATCTTCAATCACGTTGCCGGAAAGACCTTTGCCGACGATCTGCAAATGCTCGCCCCGCTCGGCCTGATCGTGTCCTACGCCGTGCTCGGCGGCATGCCTGAAACGGACCTGTTCAAGGACATGCGCGCCAACATCGAAAAGAGCCCGGCGTTGCGCTGCTTCACCATGCATACGAGCGATGCCTTGCCCGAGCTGCGCCGCGACGGCATGCAGCACGCGATCGCCCTGCTCGCGGCCAACGTGGCCCCGGGACTGGCAAAGCTCTACCCCCTGCGCGGCAAGAGCGACCTGCATGCGACCCTGCGGGATACGATGGATCGCGAACTGGCGCCGGGCACGATTTGCGTGTGGGAGGCGGGGCACGCCTTGCGGTTTATCCCCGATTTCATCACGCCGAAGAAGCCCCTGTTTTTCGGGGCGTTACAGGGGCTGTCGGCGCAGAACTACCTGAGCGGGGCGGTGCAGGGATCGCTGGCCGCGCTGCGCGAGCGGTTTCCGCTGAGCGCCTACGTCGAATGGCACGGGATGAGCAGCTTCTACGACCGGCAGATCATGGGCACGAATGCCTCGCCGGCGCGATTTCAGGCCGAGCTGACGCAAATCTTCACACGGGTGGCGGAGGTCGGCGATCCCGCGCTGGCCGCGCTGTTTCGCAGCGGGTGGCTCGCGGACAGCCTACCGCGGCAGGCCCCGGATTTCGAGCAACGGCTCAGCACGACGCTGGACTGCCTGACGATGCGGCTGTATTTTGCCGTGCCGGAAGCGATGCCCGATCCGGCCTGGCCACTTTTCGATCCGCAGAGCTGGCAACTGGCGCTGCAGGCCGGCTCGGCGCCGATCATGCTGGGGGCGCCGGAAGCGGCGCTGAAACTCTTGTTCAAGGAGCCGTCGGCCGCGGCGCGCCTGCGGGTGCAGGCCGTCGGTTTTCAGCCGGGGCGCTTGACCGTCAGCGCGGGCCGGCGCACGCTGGCGGCGCTGGAGTTCGGGGCGGCCGGCGCGACCCGCGAGGCGACGTTCGAGGCCGAGCCCGAGGCGTGGTATGTCTTTCGGTATCAACTGAGCGGCGCGCCGCTGCCCAATCGGCCGTGGTATGGCTTGCTCAAACTGCGCACGGAACCCGCGGGACCCTAGCCGGGGCGGCAGGAAGGTTCGGGCTGGATTCGAGCGGCAGTCTGGCGTAAGGACGGCCTTTTTCAGGTCTAAAGCCATGCAGGTGAGCAGAAATCTGGCGCGGGCGGCGGCGTATCTGGCGGCGGCGGCGATCGGCGCCGGCGGCTGCTCGCGGTCCGCGGCGCCGCCCTTGACGGTGGAGGAGGCCGCCGGCTACCTGACCGACGAGACGCGTCTGGCGCGGCTCGACACGCCGTCGGCGCGGCTGATCTCCTCTTACGACCGCACGGGCGGGAACGACGATTTCGGGAACTTCGTCGGTCCCGGGCCGGAGGGTTGGGCGGTGCTGGCCGATTTGAAGGGGCCGGGCTACGTCTCGCGGTTCTGGACGACCGGCGAGGAAAACGGCCGGCACCCGGTGCGGTTCTACTTCGACGGCGAACGGTCGCCGCGCCTGGAAACGACGCTCGACGACCTGTGCGGGGTAACGACGCCGCTGACGCCGCTGGCGGCGTACGAGCCCTGGTGCTGGTACACCTTCGCGCCGTTGTTGTTCGATCGCCGGCTGGTGATCATGACGCGCCACCAGCCGCGCCGGCCGGAGGCGCAGATGAAGCTCTACTATCAGGTCTGCGCCGTGCCGGCCGAGCCCGGGCGCCGGGCGGAGACCTATGGCCGCGAGTCGGCGGAGCGCCGCGAACGCGCCCTGGCGGCGGCGCGGGCGGCGCTGGCGCGGGGGCCGTCCGACGCGCCCGGGGTGGGGGACGTGGCGCTGACGAACCGCGCGACGGCGGCGGCGGGCGGCGCGGCGGAACTGCTGTGCGCGGCGGGGCCGGCGCTGATCCGGCGGCTGGCCGTGCGGCCGGACGTTTCGGGCATCGCCTCGGCGGCGGAGCGCGAGCGGTTGATGCGCGCGCTCGTGCTGCGAATCTTCTGGAACGACGCGGCGGAACCGAGCGTGGAGACGCCGTTCGGCGATTTCTTCGGCAGCGTCTGGCGGCCGCGGCAGTATGGCGCGTTCTATTTCGGCATGAGCAACGGCTGCTATTACGCGCGCTTCCCGATGCCGTTCGAACGGGCGGCGCGGATCGAGGTGCGCAACGACTCGGCGCAGCCCGTGCCCTTGACGGTGGAGTGCCTCCTGCAGCCCCTGGCGGGTTGGACCAACGCCTGGGGCTACCTGCACGCCGGCTGGCGCAAGAGCGGGCCGGCGGACGTGGGCAAGCCGCACGTCATCTTGCAGACCGCGGGCCGGGGAAAATACGTCGGCTGTCTGCTGACGGCGACCAGTCTGGACCGCAGTTGGTGGCTGCTGGAAGGGGACGAATCGATCCGCGTGGACGGGGAGCCGACCCCGGGCTGGCGGGGCACGGGTCTGGAGGATTACTTCAACGCGGGTTGGTACTACGGCCGCGCGCTGGCGCGGCCGTTCCACGGTGTGCCCTTCAAGGCGCATTTCCGGACCGTGCAGTACCGCATCCACCAGATGGACCCGGTCGGCTTCCAGCGCGCCGTGGAGGTGCAGATGGAACGGGGGCCGAATCATGCCAGCCGCGGTTGGTTCGAGAGCGTGGCCTTCTACTACCTGGCCGAGCCGGCGCGCGCCGACAGCGCGCTGGGCGACGCGGCCTGGCGTCAGCCGCCGGAGGATCCCGTGGCCGCGGCCACGATCATGACCGAACTCAACGACCTGGAGGCGCTGGGCGATTATCGCGGCGCCGTGGAGTGGATCGACAGTTTTCTGGAGCGGCAGCCGGCCTCGCCGTACGAGGCGGTGCTGCGGCTGCGCCGGCTGCGCTATCGCGCCCGCGAGGAGGGCTTCGCGGCCGCGCGCGCGGAAGCGGAGGCCTTCGCCGCCGCCACGACCAACGCGTTGGCGCGGCGGCAGGCGGAGGATTGGCTGTGGTACGAATCCAGTTCTTCCAACGCGCTGCTGGGCGTGTACTGCAACATGCGCAGCGCGGTCTTTCTGGATGGGCGCTACGTGGGCGAGGGCGGCGACCCGCAGCGTTTGCAGGTGTATCGGGTGACCTTGACGCCCGGCCGGCACGCGCTGGCGGTGAAGGCCAGGGATCGTCCCTATCCGCGCTGGGTGCAAGTGTGTCTCCAGACCCATGGCGGAACGTTCTACACTTCGCCGGAGTGGAAATTCGCCTACAACCCTGCCGGCGGCTGGGAAGCGGCGGACGGCGACGATGCCGCATGGCACACCGTGGGCGGTCCGGAGCTGGGAAAAGGGCCGCCGGAAGAGCCGTACGTCTGGCTCGAGCCCCATGCTTACGTGGACATGCAGGCCCGGGCGCGGGGTATCTGGGTGACGGAGGGCGAATTCGACGCCAGCGGCATGGTCGTGTTTCGCACGGCGTTCGAAACGCGGTTCTAGAGAGTCGCGTTTTCAGGTGTCGGGTTCTAGAGTTGACCCGGCGGCGGCCGCGGCGCTAGGATCGGATGCGTTGGCCGATAGTTCCAGGGGAATCGGGGTGCCGAACTTATGAATCCAGTGATCAATCATCTCGTGCAGCTTCAAGAACTGATCCTGATCCGCGACGAACAGAAGGTGGCCGGAAGCGGCGCACACCTGGAAGAACTGGACGCTTCGATCCGGGAACTGATCCAGCAGTTGCCGTCGGATGTGCGGGCGATGTTCGAAAAGCTGTATCGGCGCGATCGGGTGGTGATCGGGCCGGTGGCGGATGGCGTTTGCGCCGTGTGCGGCATGCGCTTGCCGATCAGTCTGGTGCAGGCGGTGCGGATGGCGCAGGCCGTGCAATCGTGTCCGAACTGCGCGCACCTGTTGTTTGCGCCGGCGGCCGCGCCGCGGCGGCTGGGCCAGTCGGCGCGCCGCACGGAGCCGCGCAAGGTGGGCATCTCGCGGTTTTCCTCGGAAGATTTGATGGTTCCCCAACTGGCGGCCGAGGATGCGGAGGGCGCCATCCGCGAGCTGGCGGGGCGGATGGCGAGCGCGGGTTTTGTGGATGATGCGGAGAAGCTGGTGGAGGCCGCTCTGCGCCGCGAGGCCATCTTGAGCACCGCGCTGGGAAACGGCCTGGCTTTTCCGCACGTGCGCGGCGTCGAGGGTGGCGGTCTGACGTTGGCCCTGGGCTTGAGCCGCAAGGGGCTGCGCTTTGGCGGCAGCGAAGAGGGGCTGGTCAAAATCGTGTTCTTGATCGTGATTCCGACCGCGGCCAGCGCGTTTTATCTCAAGTTGCTGGCGGGTCTGGCGGAAACGTTCGTCAAGGCCGACGCGCGCAAAGCGTTGCTGGCGGAGAAGGAGCCGGACAAGCTTTGGAAGGCGCTGGTGAAGGTCACGCGCGCGACGATCAAATAGGACGCGGAGCTTCCGCGCCGCAGCGGGCGCTTCCGCGTTGCGGGAGGGCGGGCATGCAATCCTGGCTGCGCCCGTTCGAGCACACGGCGGACGTGGGCTTTGTCGTCACCGCCGCGAATCTGGCCGAGCTGTTCGCGCGGGCGGCCTGGGGGCTGTTCGATCTGTTGACCGATTTGGAGACCGTCCGGCCGCGGGAGCGCAGCGCGTTGAGCGTGACGGCGGAGGATCGCGGCGCGCTCATGGTGCGGTGGCTCTCCGAGTTGAACTTCTTGCATCAGACGGAGCATCGGTTGTTGTGCCGCTTCGAGGTGGATCAGGCCTCGGAGACCCGGCTGACGGCCCAGGCCTGGGGCGAGCGGATCGATCCGGCGCGGCACACGGTGCGCACGGAAATCAAGGCGGTCACGTTCCATGGTCTGAGCGTGGAGCAGGCCGACGGCGTCTGGACGGCGCGGATTCTTTTTGACGTTTAGAGGTGCCCGATGAACAGCCAGGCGTTGCGCAAGGTTTCCGATTACCTCTGGGAGGTTCCGAAGCAGGGCAAGATGCGCGTGCCGGCGCGCATTTACACGCGCGAGGACTTGCTGCCCGCGGTGCTGGCGGACAACGCCGTGCAGCAAGCGGCGAACGTGGCGCAATTGCCGGGCATTGTCGGCGCCGCGCTGGCGATGCCGGACATCCATTGGGGCTACGGCTTTCCGATCGGCGGCGTGGCGGCCTTCGATCCGGCGGCGGGCGGGGTGATTTCGCCCGGCGGCGTGGGGTACGACATCAACTGCGGGGTGCGGCTGATGGCCACGCGCTTGAGCCGCGAGGAGGTCCAGCCGCGGCTGCAGAGCTTGATGAACCGGCTGTTTCAGGCGGTGCCCTCGGGCGTGGGCGCGGCGGGCGGGATTAAAGCTTCGCGCCGCGATTTGGAGGCGCTGGCGCGGGAGGGCGCGGCGTGGTCCGTGGCGCGCGGGTTTGGGACGCAGGAGGACCTCGAGCGCGTGGAGGAACACGGTTGCCTGGCCGGGGCCGCGCCGGAACACGTTTCCGAACGCGCCTGGCGCCGCGGGCTGGAGCAGGTCGGCACGCTGGGTTCGGGCAACCACTTTCTGGAAGTGGGCTGCGTGGACGAGGTTTATGACGAAGCCGCGGCGCAGGTGTTGGGGTTGCCGCTGGGGACGGTGACGGTGTTCGTGCACTGCGGTTCGCGCGGCTTCGGGCACCAGATCTGCGAGGACTATCTGGCGCTGATGGATCGGGCCGTCGCCCGCTACGGCATCGAGTTGCCCGACCGGCAACTGGCCTGCGCGCCGCTGGGCTCGCCGGAGGCGGAGCGGTATTTCGGCGCCATGTGCTGCGCGGTGAACTACGCCTTTGCCAACCGCCAGGCGATCGCGCACCTGACGGCCGCCGTGTTCGAGGAGGTCTTCGGCGGCCGGGCGGGGGTGCGCACGGTGTACGAGGTGGCGCACAATCTGGCGAAGTTCGAGACCCACCGGGTGGAGGGCGCCGAGCGCAGGCTGTGCGTCCACCGCAAGGGCGCGACCCGCGCCTTTGCGCCGGGCCATCCGGCCGTGCCGGCGGCTTATCGGGCCATCGGGCAGCCGGTGCTGATTCCGGGCGACATGGGGCGCTACTCCTTCGTGCTGCTGGGCGCCGAGGGGGCGATGGCCGAAACGTTCGGCAGCACCTGCCACGGCGCCGGACGGAACATGAGCCGGCATGCCGCGGCGCGGGCGGCGCAGGGCCGCAACATCGCTCAGGAATTGCGGAGCCGAAACATCGTGGTCGTAGCGCAGAGCCGCCGCACGCTGGACGAGGAGATGTCCGAGGCCTACAAGGACGTGTCCGACGTGGTGGAGGTGTGTGTGCAGGCCGGCTTGTCCAAGAAGGTAGCGCGGCTGCGGCCGCTGGGCTGCATCAAGGGCTGAGGGGCCGGCGGGTGGTCCGCCGCGGCGCGCGCTTACCGCGCGCCGTGGCGGATATAGACCTCGATGCGCTCGTTGTCGCGGTTGCCCTTGACCGGGTCGTTCGGCCCCTTGGGCCGCGTCAGACCGTAGCCGACCGGTGTGAGCCGCCCGGTCTCGATGCCCCAGTTGGCGGCCAGGTAGTCCGCCACCGCCTGGGCGCGCCGGGTCGTGAGCTTGAGCGCGCCGCGGGCCGTGACGCCGGCGGGTTGATCGCTGTGCCCCTCGATGCGCGCCACGGCCGAGGGATCGTCCTTGAGGATTTTGCCGATAACGCCGATTTCGGAGTAATACTCCGACTTGATCCGCCAGTCCCCCGGATCGAACATCAGGCGCAGTTCGAAGAAGCGCAGGTCGTCGGCGGCGAGTTTGGGGTCGGTTTGGTCCTCGATGACCTCGTGGCCGTCATAGACGGCGCCGCCGTCCGTGTCGCGTTTGAGCGGGTCGGTGCCGTGCTTGCGGAGTTCGTCGCCGTCGGTCAGCGCGTCCCAATCGGTGTCTTTGTTGAGGGGATCGGTGTGGTGCCGCTCGGTTTCCTCCGTGTCGGGCAGGCCGTCGCGATCCGAGTCGAGCGGCTGTCCGCTGGGCTGGACGGCGGGGGGGAGGGGGGGCGGAAGGCGCGCGCCGGGAGTCCAGCGCACGCCGAGGGTGTAGGTGGAGTTGGCTTCCGTGTCGCTGCCGGCGATCAGGGTGCGGAAATCGGCGCGCAGGCCCCATTCGTCGCTCAAGTGGTACATGCAGCCGGCGCCGGCCTCGACCAGAGGTTCCAGGGTGTCGTCAATGGTGTCGGCGTACCAGGCCAGGCCCACGCCGAAGGCCAGGTAGGGATCGAGTTTTTCCCAGCGGGTGAAGTGCTGGAGACCGTCGAACATCAGGCGCAGCGACGAGGTGTCGTGGACGCCCGGGCCGGCCGCTTCCTCCAGGCGGGAGATCGGCTCGCCGGTGCGCCAATCGCGGCGCCAGCTTTCCTTGAGGCGCGGGATGACTTCCAGGCCGAGTTCGAAGGACCAGGTTTCGGAATAGTCGTAACCGGCGCGGATGACGGCCAGGGCGGCATCCTTGACCGGTTCGTCGCCCTCGAAGTCGATGGCCCCGCCGGAGAGCGAGAGGTAGATCGGATCGAGGTCGGCGGTCTCCACGGCGCGGGCGCGGAGCGGGCCGACGACGGCCCCCAGTAAGAACAAGAATCCAGCGGCAAGGTGCGAGAGCTGAGCGTGCCGGCGCATGGCAGGAACCTCCTTCGATACGTTGCGACCCTGAGCGATGCGCCAGCAATCTAGAGCATTCGGCCGCCGGAACACAAGCGGATAGCGCGGCGCGGTTGGCAGCGGTTTTTGCTTCGACCCTGAAAACGACCGCCTTCCTCTTCCAACCCTTTGCGTGATCAGCAGTTTGCGCCGAAAAAAGACGGCCGCCGGACTCGGCGGCCGTCTTCATCAAGTGGTTTTGCAGGAGTCGGTTTCGGGATCTAGGCAAACCGTCGGCGCAAAGCGAGGCTTGAAATCAGACCGCCGAGCAACATGACGAGCGTTTTGCCGCCATCCGGCACGGGCACCTGAGAGAAGCGCTGATAGATGATGGTGGTGCCGATGCGGCCCGGGTACTGCTCGCCGGTCTCCGGATCGATGGCCCACACGGGAGATTCGAGGCGGATGTCCTTGGTGACGTAAACCTTGTCGCAGGGAGCGAAGATCAGATCGTCGCCCTGCACACCTTCAGCGGCGGGATCCGACATGTCCGGCGGCGGCCAAAACAGGCTCGACTGCGCCAGAACTGGACCTTGGCCAAACCCGTCCGCGAAGACCGTCTCGCCGATCGTGACCGAGCCGCCACCGCTGGTGAACAGGTTGAAGGCCTGGCTGATGTCGTGCAGTTTGTAGCCGGATCCCTGGGCAACCGTGACGCTGTAGTGGATGGCGAAATCCAGTATAGCTCCGCCTTGCGCATAAAGACCGCCGCCTCCAAACGTGATGCCGTAGTAGTCAGGTCCTTCGGCCTGCGTGCCGATGGGGCTGACAGTGATACTGCTGGCGGCAATATATCCTTCGCGGGTCAGTATCCCAAACTCCCCCATAATTTTATCGCCGCTGACCACGGTTCCCTGTGTATCGATCAGCTCCTGGAGGTTGTAGCCAACAGCTTGAGCCAGCGGCACACACAGCAGAACAGCCAAGACGAATTCGACGAACACTGTACGTACTTTCATGCTACTTATCCTCCTTTTTCTCCTAACTTAGTCTTCTCGTACTTCGTTACGGCTGCGCTTCCATATGCTAGGTCTGTGCCAACCAATCGGATAATGGTATAGATTCTAAGTTAACAACTTAATTAAGAGAATGTTGTACGGTTTATTAAATGTTCTCAGGAATAGAAAATGACTACGAAACACCCATTGAATTTGTAAGAGAAGCCGTCATTCCGGGCAGTCGGGAGAGGATCGTTCAGAAGCAAAACCGCATGTCTTTGGCGGCTTTGAGTTCGTCCAGGCGGCCGACGGGCGTGGTCGCGGGCAGGGACGAGAAGCTGGCGGGATCGGTTTCCGCCTGTTGGGCAATTTCGATCATGGCGGCGATAAACCGATCCAGGGTCTCTTTGGATTCCGTCTCGGTCGGTTCGATCATCAACGCTTCTTTCACGATCAGGGGGAAGTAAACCGTGGGCGGGTGGAAGCCGCGGTCGATCAGGGCCTTGGCGATATCGAGGGCCCGCACGCCGCGGGCGGCCTGGCGCGCGGCGCTCAAGACGCATTCGTGCATGCAGCGCCGGTCGTAGGGCAAATCGTAGTGCCGGCGCAGCCGCTCCTGGACGTAGTTGGCGTTGAGCACCGCGTTTTCGCTGACGCGCCGCAGTCCTTCGCGGCCGAGCATCAGCAGATAGGCGCAGGCGCGGGCAATGACCGCGAAGTTGCCGTAGAAGGGGGCGATGAAGCCGATGGACTTCTCGCGTTCGTACTCCAGGGCCAGGGTGCCGTCCTTGCGTTTGACGATGACGCTGGTGGGCAGGTACGGGACGAGGGGGGCTTTGACGCCGACCGGTCCGGCGCCCGGCCCGCCGCCGCCGTGCGGCGTGGCGAAACTCTTGTGCAGATTCAAGTGCACCACGTCGAACCCCAGATCTCCGGGGCGGCAGCGGCCCAGCAGGGCGTTGAGGTTGGCGCCGTCGTAGTACATCAGGGCGCCGCGGGCGTGGGCCAGATCCGCCAGTTCGCGGATGCGCGGATTGAAGAGGCCGAGCGTGTTCGGGCAGGTCAGCATGACGGCGGCCACCTCGTCGTCGAGCGCGGCGGCGAAGGCGGCGGGGTCCACTTCGCCGTCAGGCCCGGAGGGAATGGTGACCACCTGGTAGCCGCCGATGGCGGCGCTGGAGGGATTGGTGCCGTGGGCCGAGTCGGGGATCAGCACGCGCGTCTTGCGCCGGCCGCGGTCGCGGTGGTAGGCGGCGATGAGCATGATGCCGGTCAGTTCCCCGTGGGCGCCGGCCATGGGTTGGAGGCTGAAGGCGTCCATGCCGACGATCTCGCACAGCAGCCGCTCCGTGAGGTGCAGCACCTCCAGCGCGCCCTGGGTCAGGATGCCGCCGCCGCGCAGTTGCGGCAGGAGCGGGTGCAGGGAGGCGAAGCCTTCCAGGGCCGCGACCTGGTCGCAGACCTTGGGGTTGTACTTCATGGTGCAGGAGCCGAGGGGATAGAAATGCGTATCCACGCAGAAGTTGCGGCGCGAAAGGTTGGTGAAGTGGCGGATGACGTCCAGTTCCGACACCTCGGGCAACTCGGGATCGTCGGCGCGGAAGTACTTTTCGGGGATGCGCAGGCGGCAGGCGGCCTCGGCGGGGGTGAGCGCGGGCAGGGAACAGCCGCGGCGGCCGGGCACGGATTGCTCGAAGAGCGATGGCGCCGACAAATCGCGGCGGCAGACGCTCGGGGCGGCAGCGGCCCCTCCCGGCGGGCGTGCGCTCGCTGGGCGATCCACGCGGGAGGGCTGACCTGCCGGTCCTCCGCCGCCCTGTTCCGGGGAATGGCCAATCCGTTCGCTCACAGGACGCTCTCCAGGGCTTCCGCGAAGCGGCCGATTTCCTCGCGGGTGCGTTTCTCGGTCACGGCCACGAGCAGGGCGTTGTCCAGGCCGGGGTAGTAACGGCCGAGCGGAAAACCGGCGGCGAAGCCCTTGTCGATGAGCCGGCTGACCACCTCGCCCGCGTCGGCGGGCAGGGTCAGGGTGAATTCGTTGAAGGTGGGCGCGCTTTTCTTTACGGCGACGCCCGGGATGGCCGACAGGCGCATTTTGGCATATTCGGCCTTGTGAGCGCAAAGGCGGGCCACCTCGCGCAGGCCGCGCCGGCCGAGCAGCGAAAGGTAGGTGAGCGCGCGCAGGGCGCAGAGCGCCTCGTTGGTGCAGATGTTGGAGGCCGCCTTCTCGCGGCGAATATGCTGTTCGCGCGCCTGGAGCGTGAGGACAAAGCCGCGGCGGCCGTCGGCGTCCTGCGTCAGGCCGACCAGCCGGCCGGGCATGCGGCGCACGAATTCGGCGCGGGTGGCCATGAAGCCCAGGTACGGACCGCCGAAGGAGAGGGGAATGCCGAGCGACTGCCCCTCGCCGGTGACGATGTCGGCATCCATGGCGCCGGGCGGCTTGAGCAGGCCGAGGGCGATGGGGTAGGTGGAGACGATGACCAGGGCGCCGTGGCGGTGGGCCAGGGCCGCCAAATCGGTGAAGTCGTCCACGGCGCCGAAGAAATTCGGGTTTTGCAGGACGACCGCGGCCGTCTGTCCGTCAATGGCCGCGGCAAACTGGCCGCGGTCGCTTTGGCCGTGCGCGGCCGCGATTTCGAGGAAATCGACCGCCAGATTGCGGGTGTAGCAGTAGAGCATCTGGCGGTAGATGGGGTTGACGCCGCTGTCGAAGATGATCTTGCGCCGACCGGTGATTCGCAGCGCCATCATCGCGGCCTCGTAGAGTGCGGTGCCGCCGTCGTACAGCGAGGCGTTGGCCACCGGCATGCCGGTCAGCCGGCAAATGGCGGTTTGATACTCAAAGATCGCCTGGAGCGTGCCCTGGGAGGCTTCGGGCTGGTAGGGGGTGTAGGCGGTGTAGAACTCGCTGCGGGCGGCCACGGCGTCCACGGCGGCGGGAATGAAGTGGTCGTAGAAACCGCCGCCGAGGAAGCAGACCAAATCGGTCGCGTTGCGGCGGGCGAGCGCCCGCATTCGTTCCAGCGCTTCCCACTCGCTGATGCCGGAGGGGATGTTGACGTCTTCGCACCGCAAGGCCGGCGGAATGTCCCGAAACAGGTCTTCGATGTCCCGCGCGCCGATGGCCGCGAGCATCTCGCGCCGCTGTTCGTCCGTGTTGGCAATAAAGGGCATGGAAGCACCATGGCGGCCTTGGTCCGCCTGCCGCGGCCGCGTCCGCGCGCGCCGTCAGGATGCGGAGGCGATCAGTTCCTCATACTGCGCGGCGGAAAGCAGGCCGTCCAGGCCCGCGCTGTCCACCTCGCTCAGCCGGCAGAGCCAGCCCTGGCCGTACGGGTCCTGGTTTACCAGTTCCGGCGCCTCCTGGAGCCGGGGATTGACCTCCGCCACCACGCCGGCCAGGGGCGCGTAGAGGTCGCTGGCGGCCTTGACCGATTCGATCACGCCGAGCTCCTGAAACTGCCGCAGCCGCTTGCCGACAGCGGGCAGATCGACGAAGGTGATGTCGCCGAGCGCGTGCTGGGCATGGTCGGTGATGCCGACCAGCGCCTGCGCTCCTTCGATCTTCACCCATTCGTGCGTCTTCGTGTATTTCAAATCCTGCGGAACCATGTGCGATGCTCCTGCCTTTGACGCCGTGCGAAACAAACGCAGCGTGTAGCATGTCCTCGCGCTCGGGACAAGGCAAATCCATCTTCACGAACCGTGGATGCACGGCTTTTTCCTTTGGCAATCCATTAGCGCGTGTTTTTGAGGGTTTAACTTTCTTGTAGACAAATTCCGGTTCTTTTGCTTGTCTATC
>Ga0101944_10003557_pt1 | contig 21383 bp, 28 predicted proteins | sample DewCreD2012metaG_FD_75245 | JGI IMG/M metagenome (GOLD analysis project Ga0101944, IMG submission 75245) | Hot spring sediment bacterial and archeal communities from British Columbia, Canada, to study Microbial Dark Matter (Phase II) - Dewar... ... | reverse complement strand
GTCCCGCCAACTGCGGGACGGCGGAAACGCTTCGCTTCGGCTCGGGCGTGGCGGAATTCCTCCCCCCAACCCCCTCCTTCCGCCACGCCCTCGCTCGGATTGCCCTTTTTTTCGGCGGAATTGGAGGCCGTATTTCGCAAAGCGAAATGCGCCGCCAAAGAAGATGTTGCCCTTGACCCACCCAACCCATTCGCGGGCAACGACAGGGAACTCCCTAAAAATTTTGATAAATACATGATAAAAATTACTCAATACAGCAATTAATCGCTTTTTTGACTAATTCGCCAAGTTTCCCCATAAATCCTTTTTTCTCTTTGTCGTGTTTATTTATTGCTTTATCGTCAATCTTCTTTATGTCGCCGACATTAAGTAATTTCATGTTAAGACCCCAAAAAAGAGAATAAAGATTATAGGACTTGCCAAAAAGATCGTATGCTTCCTCTTTTTTATTCATTCCTAATTGCTTTGTGCCAACTTCCATAAGTCGCATTGAAGCGGCGAGCAAATGTTTGGAAATGCACCAAACCTCGCCCTCGTATTCTTCAATGATTTTTTTGAGCAATTCCTTTCTTATTTCTCGGACATCTTTAATCATATCGTAGTATTCGGGTTTGCCGAGCTTGGCTCCGGTAAAGAAAAAATGTTCCTCAATGCTTATCAGATTCATTATAGCAATGCTCAAATCTTGGTCGGACGACAAATCCATTTTTTCCTGCTTTTTCATTTCGTCCACTTTTTGGATAAATTCGTTTATATTTTTTATAGGATTTTGATTGTTATTCATATGATTATTTGGTTAAAAAATAATAAATTATGCTTAAAATTATTAAGGGCGAAATTGGCATAACGACTTTTTGGAACGGAAAATAAGCGTGGCCGTTATTTTTTTCTTTCAAATGGAAATACCAGCTTGCGCCAAACCAAAAAGCCAGGCTGCCTGCGATTATTCCAAAAAGAAGTTTATCCAATCCGCAGGCGCATAAAGTATTGAGCGGATTGCCGATAATGCCGGAATAATAAAGCGGAATAATTATCAAAGCGTAGTAGGCGAAAATGTTAACGAAAATTTTGCCCTTGAAACGGATATTTTTCTTTTCTAACCAGCTTTCCGTCCAAGTAATCATAGAAACAATAAGTCCGCCAACCCAAAGCCCTGTTATCGCATCATCAATTCCCAGCCAGCGGGAAAGTCCAACGCCCGCACCAACTGCGATTGTGCAAATCGGGCAAACCGCCAAAGCTTTTTCGGCGAAAAGAAAGCTAATCGCGAAAATAAATAAAAGATAAATTGATATTTTTCTCATATTATTGCTCATTAGTTTTTTGTTTAAAGAAATTTATAATGTCTTGATCGCCAATCAAGCATTTTTCGCCGTCCCAAAGAAAAGGCACGCCGATTGAATCGGTCGGCAATCCGCAAATTTTCGCTTTGGCTTCCAACTCTTTGGCGTTATTTTGATTATAATAAACTTCTTTTTGAGCGAAAGAAATTTTATCGTTAATATTATTTTTCTTTATGTATTCCTCAATAATCGCGCAATGCGGACAACCGTCGCCGTAAAAAAGAATAGTTTGGCTTGCCGATTGATTTTTCGTCGTTGTTATTTCGTCCGCTGGAATTTGGTTTTTGTCTTTTTCTTGCGAAAGCGCAAAAAATGAAAAAATTAAAACAGCGATAAACAAAATTGTGGGGATAATAATTTTTTTATTCATAGCGATTAAAATCTTAATTCGTCTTGTTTATTTTCTAATTCGACCTTAATTTTTGGCAAAACATTATTTTCCTTAACGATTTTTTGCGCTTTTTCTCTTGGCGTTTCTCCTTCAGAAAACACAATCGCAGAAGCGGGGCAGAGATTGGCGCAAGTTTGGCAAGCAACCATGCAATTATTCGGATTAACTATCTTTGATTTTTTGTTTTCGTAATCAAATTTATAAACCTTGCGCCCGCAAGTGGTGGCGCATAATCCGCAACCGATACATTTTATTTCGTCAATTTTTGGTTGCCAGTTTATGGACGGGCGGTCAATTCCGTGCCATTTATCAAATTGCGGATTATTTGTTGGCTGATTGTTTGGTTGGCATGAGCAATTCATAATTTTATTGGTTAATGTTAATTAAAAATTTTACAAGATATTGCGTATAATACGCACCAGTTATGATAAATATTGTCGCCACAGAAAAACGCATTACTTTTTCAATTTTTTGCATAATTTGAAAAACCCGACCAAGTTTTTGAACGGCAAAAGCAATAATGAAAGAAAATAGGATAACGGGCAAGCCGGTACCAAAGGCAAAAATCGGCGGAAGAAGCAAACCCTCGGCGAATTTCAAAACCAAAGGAATAAGCGCGCCGAAAAACAAAACTCCGCTATAAGGGCAAAATGCCAAAGCAAAAAGCATGCCCAAAAGGAAAGAGCCGATAAATCCTTTTTGTGCCAGCCATATTTTTATTTTCTCGATTTTTTCTCCGCCCTTGCCGAAGTTTATTTTAATTACCCCGAACATTATCAATCCGATAATTATTAAAACCGGACCCAAAACTTTATCGCCCCAGCCTTGAAAAATGCTTGAAATCTGAAAAGCGGATAAACCGAAATAAATCAGAGTGGCTAAAATAGTATAGCTGGCTCCGCGGCCAAGCGTATAAAAAATTCCGTTTAACAAAGTATGTTTGGCGGTTTTAATTTCTTTGGAAATATAGGCAATGGCGGTGATGTTAGTGGCAAGAGGACAAGGGCTTATTGAAGTAAGCACGCCTAAAAGAAAAGCGGTTAAAATAGGGATATTGTAATTGTCGATTAAAAAATTTATAAAATCCATAAATTATTTTCCTAAAAGTTTATTGAGTTTATCTTGAAAATAACTGATAAATTGGCTTTCATTAGAAACCAAACGCCAAACAGTAACATCTTCTTTGATATTATCTTTTCCCGCCGTAATCGCATTTACAAAAAGCGATGATCCTCCGGCTTGGTATTTCATAACTAAATCTTTGTTTTCCGGCAATTCGCCGTTAATGTCTTTAAAAACAATGATTCCGTTCTTATATTCTTCTGGAAATTTTTCTTTGATTGTTTTTAGCGCGTATTCGCCGACCGTAATGCAAGACCAGCATTGTTGGGTGGCGTGAAAATGGACAACTTCAATTTTTTCAGCCGAAATTTTTGCCGTGGACATCAGCAATTCTTCTTGGCTTTTTGCCGTTTGATTATTGGTATTTTGTGCTTCTGTCGGCTTGTTTCCGTTTCTCGCTACAAAAAACCCTACTCCAACAATGGCAATCCCAATAATTAAAATGATAATTTTCTTTTGCATAGTTTTTATTTCAAAATTAAATTAAAAAGATAGCCTGTAAAAATAATTCCCACTCCCACGATAGAAGCAAAAATAATAATCAATTTTGTTTTCATTACTCTTTTTAAAATCAAAAATTCGGGAAGCGAAAGACCAGTTACGGCCATCATAAAAGCTAATGTCGTTCCCAAAGCAACCCCCTTTTCGGTAAGTGCGCTAACCAGCGGAATAACACCCGCGGCATTGGAATAAAGCGGAATGCCAATTAGCATTGCCAATGGCACGGCATACCATTTGTCAGCACTGGCATATTGTGCCAAAAAATCCGCAGGAACATAGCCGTGTATCCACGCACCCAAGCCAATTCCGATTAAAATATAAAGCCAAATTTTTTTAATAATTCCAAAAGTATAATTTTTGGCGTATTGCGTTCGTTCTTTCCAGCTCATTTTATTTCCATTTTCCGAATTTTTGATTTTGTCGTTGAAAACAAAACTTTCCACTAAGTCCTCAACTTTCAATTTTCCAATAATAAGACCGGAAAAAATCGCAATGACGAGGCCACTAATAATGTAAATCAAAGCGACTTTCAGTCCGAACATTCCTAAAAGCATAACGAGAGCAACTTCATTTATCATTGGCGAAGCGATCAAAAAAGAAAAAGTTATCCCCAAAGGAACGCCCGCCTCAACAAACCCCAAAAACAAAGGCACGGCCGAACAAGAACAAAAAGGAGTGATAATGCCGAAAGTTCCAGCAAGAAAATGCCCAAAAAATTTATTTTTTCGGGATAAAATATTACGGATTTTTTCCGGCGGAAGAAAGGATCGAATTATTGAAACGGCGAAAATAATCACCGAAAGCAAAATGAAAATTTTTATCGTATCATAGATAAAAAAGTTTATTGCTTCGCCAAAAATCGTTTTTGGAATTAGGCTAAAAACAACATAAGTTATCCAATCGGCAAAAATTTTAATAGGGTAAAAAAAATCCATAGCAAAATTAAATAAATTTTTTAATAGCTTCTTTTATCTTTTCAATATCCGGCAAAAAGCCAGTTATAGCCGGTTTGCCGTTGATTGCCAAAACAGGGCTGGACATAACGCCCATTTCCACAATTTTTTGAATGTCAGTGATATATTCCACTTCTGTTTTCAAATCCAGCTCTTCAACCGCTTGTTTAGTCAGTTCAAATAATTTTTTACAGGTCGGACAACCCGATCCCAAAACTTGAATTTTCATAGGTTTATTTTCCATAGGAATTTAAAAATTTATTTAATAATTTTGAATATTTGCTAATAATATTTTTATTTAATGAATAAAAAACTTTGAGGCCGTCTTTTTTTGAAGAAATAAGGTCAAAATCTTTTAAAATTTTGAGATGATGAGAGGTTAAATTTTGCGGAAGTTCCAAATATTGCCATATATCGCAAACGCATTTTTCGCCGTCTCTCAAAATACAAAGAATTTTTAATCGGTTTTCCTCGGCAATGATTTTCAAAAACTCGGCTGTTTTTAACAATTCATCGGCGGATTTCTTATTTTTACAACATTTTGGTTTCATAAATTTATCTATCAATTTTAATTATATCAACGCTTATTGATATTGTATTAAATTTAATTCTGGTTGTCAAATTATAATTTTTTTGATATACTAAACTCATATTTAGGCGGCGCGCCAATGAAATTGGCACGGCCTCCAATTCCGCCGAAAAAAAGGGCAGTCCGAGCGAGGGCGTGGCGGAAGGAGGGGGTTGGGGGGAGGAATTCCGCCACGCCCGAGCCGAAGCGAAGCGTTTCCGCCGTCCCGCAGTTGGCGGGACATCAAAGCAAAACAATTTTCAATTCCTTTTAAAAGAAAAATTTGGGCGGGCGGGCGTTAAAAAATTGAAAGAAAATTGTTTTGCTTTGCTCGCCGAAGTTCGGCGGGCGGAAACGCGGAGCGGAGTTAATCGAGCATTTTTTGTTCAAAATAGGTTCGAGCTTCGTTCAGCAATTGCGACTTCATTGTTGAGTATAGTTTATTTTTCGATCTATTTTTTTGTAGTAGAATAGGAAGTGATTAGTTTGTGTATTTGAAAAATAAGGAGATATATTTATGTCTATGCAAAGAACCGTTGTTCTAGTTAAACCAGATGGTTTGCAGAGGGGGCTAATTGGCGAGATTATTCACCGTTTTGAAAGAAAAGGTTTGAAACTGATTGGTCTCAAGATGATGAGGCTCAACGATGATATCCTTGACATCTGGTATGCGCACCACAAGGAGAAAAGCTTTTTCAAGGATTTGAAGGCTTTTATGACCTGGACGCCGATTGTGGCGATGGTGTGGGAAGGACAGGAGGCTGTTTCGGCTGTAAGGAAGATTGTGGGGGTTACTAAGGGTTATGAGGCAGAGGCGGGATCGATCCGCGGTGATTTTGCGATGAGCGGGAGCCAGAACCTTATTCATGCTTCTGACGAGCTAGGGAATGCTGAGCGTGAGATTGAGCTTATTTTTGCGCCTGAGGAGCTTTTTCAGTATGATAATGCGGAGGAATGCCTCATTTATTCGGATTTTGAGAGAGGGAAGTAATAGTTTAATAGTTATGAATAGGCGCTAGATGTACTCGTGGGCGTTTTTGGATTTGGTGTCCCCACCAAGAATCGAACTTGGATCGGAGGTTTAGGAAACCTCTGTTCTATCCATTGAACTATGAGGACAATTCTGGATAAGCTCAGCGCGCTAAGTTATATTGTACCGTATGAGCTAGGTGAGTAGTGTTTACATCCTAATTCTTGAGTTCGATAGTTTTCTCGGGAGTAAGGAAGTAGTAGGGTTCGTCAACTGGGGGTTCTTTGATCTTGGTGAGACCAAGCCTAACATAGGCGTCGAGGAGAGATTTGCCTGAAAAATGAATGAGGCCTTCGGGGGAGACAGAGTAGCTTTCGGGGAGGTAGTAGGCGACTTCGGCGAAAGCCGGAAGAACGGTGTAGATTGGCAGACTTTCTTTTTTGTTTTGATATAGCTCCTGAACGGTCTCGCGCATACTTTTTGGATATTGACTAAAAATCTTGTAATCGACAGCTAGTTGCAGATATCCGATAACGATAGTAAGAAGGAAAAAGAGCCATTTGGGAGCCTTGTGGAGGGCGTTGACAGCGAGGATGAGGAGAGGGATAGCGGAGAAAATAAGATAGCGGTAGAAGAAGACGGGCATGAAGACAAATGAAACGAGAGTAGGTAGCAGGGTAGGGATTATTGTCCAAGTTAGAAGAAACTTGTGGGAAAGAGTAAATTGGCGATTAAATAGCGCTCTGAGAATGCCAACAAAAACGAGCGTAGCGATAAGAATGGCAAGGTACTTTTGCATTGGAGTTGTGACATCACCGCCGGTGATTCTTAGGAAAAACTCGTAGTGAGTGCGTTCGTTGATGGGGCCGATCCAGTAGCTATTTTTGACGGAGCTTGTTTGCCAAAATAATGTTGGTAGCCAGGGAAGTTGAACGGTCAGGATGCCAAGAGCAGGAGGGAGCATACGGGGAAGTTTTTTGAGCTCGAAAAAAAGGAGATAGAAGGCGTGACTGGCGAGAATGAACCAGGCGTAATAGTGGGTATAGACCATAATTCCACCGAGAACGAAGTAGAGGATACGGTATAAGTACGACCCTCTTTTTTCTTCTTTAGCTCGCCAAAAGATATAGGCAGAGAGGATACTCTCAAAAGCAAGGAGAGCGTAAGAGCGAGCCTCGAAGGCGTAGGTTATGAGAATAGGGGCGGTAGCAATAAGAAAAGAGGTGGTGAGAGCCTCGAGATGTGATGAGGATTTCTTAGTGTCTAGCCAGAGGCGAATGAGTTGGTAGGTAGTGATAGGGATGAAGATGAAGAAAAAGGTAGAGAGGAGGCGAATTGGTACTTCTCTCTCCCACCCGACGAGGTTGCCGAGATAGTGAACAAGCAAGTAGTAGAAAGGGGGGTGGAAGTCTTGACCGGTGATGGTGATGATTTCTTTAATGGGTAGGCGAGAGATACCCATAGTCCAGGCTTCGTCACCCCAAAAACCGCGAGTAAGGTAGTTCTCGCTTAAGATTTTTAACATATATCATATATGACAGAAAAGAGGGGTAAGGTAAAGAGGGTTTGATGAGTAAAAACCTATTTGAGCTTGATGGTGTAGAGATTGGGGGTAGTTTCGGGAGAGAACTGAATGCGGGTGATGAGGCGGCTACCATCTGGCCAAGGATAGACAAAAGACTGGTCAAAAGGTCCGGCATAGAGAGTGACTCTGTTGGTGGTGTCGTATGCCATAATATCTATGCTGTTGGCGGTTGTGATTACTAGGTGAGCGGAGTCAGGAAACCACTGGATGGGGAGGTGGGTAGTTGGGGAGTATTGGGCGTTAAATAGGGTGGTATTGGGGTGGGTTGGATTTGATTGGAGGCGACGAAAGGCGCTGGGTGAGCTGCCGAGCTCGGCGGTTATCGGTTTGAGATTGTCGATTAACATTAGTTTGGTGACGGCAGATTTGGTCGCCACTTTTGATTCGTAGACAAGGTAGTTGGTGTCTTCTTTGAGATCATAAACATAGTAGTTACCGGCTTGCAAGTTGCGAGTTTCTTTTTGGGTGTTTTTGGCAGGAATGGGAGGGATCAGACTCTCTTTGATGTAGAGATCGCGAGTAGCTTGGTAGAGCATTTTTTCGCCGTCGGGGGAGAAGTAGATGTTGGTGGCGCTTTCGGTTGCGACTTGAGTCATAAAATCTGGGAGTTTGAGTAGTTCGGTGCGGCTTTTGCGAGCTAGCTCTTCTTCCCATTCTTTGAGAATTGTCGGAATGCGCACGGTGACGTCTTTGAGGGTTTTGAGGTCGTTGAAGGTGTTGGTTTGTAGTAACAGATGATTGCCGTTATTAAAAGCAACAAGCACCTCGCTGCCGTTGGGGGAGTAAGTGTATTGGGCTTTGGTGTAGTCATACTCGGGAGTAGTGAGGGCGATTTGACGAGAACTCTTGCCAAGACTGAGGGTACCGGAGCTTAGGTCTTGGACATAGAGACCGTTTTTGGTGCTCGCCGAAGCCGAAGCGACCGCAAAAACAACTTGATTACCGTCTGGCGCGGGGATAGGTGAGATGGCTCCGGTGTAGGTGAGGGGGGCGAGGGTGGGGCTGGTTGGGAAGAGTTGCGCGTTGGTTTGGACAACGAGCTCTGGCTCGAGAATGAGAGTTTTACTCCAGGGGTGATAGCCGTCTTTTTTGAGTTCAATTTGGTATTCGCCTGGGTCGAGGTTGAGGGTGGTGTCGGTAGCGGTTGTGAGCTTGCCGTTTATGTAGACCTCGGCGCCTGTGGGGAAGCTGTTGGCGTTGAGGAGGCCAGTGCCTTTGATGGTGCCTTGACGGGTGGGGCGATAGCCTTGGGCGTAGCGGATGGTAAGGAAGCTACCGATCACGACAAAAAGGATGGTGGAGATAAAGATTAAGGCGCGAATCTTGGCTTGTTTGGCGTGCATAGAGTGTATTATAAATGGAAAATGGTTTGTGTGGTAGGTTTGCGAGATACTTGTAGGTTGTTTAGCGCAGGTTGGAGCTTAGGGGTGTGACTGTGGTTGAGTTTGGTTGGCTTGAAGGGGATGGTGAGGGTGATATAAATTCTGGTTCTGACCCTAATTGAGGATTAAGCACATACCAAGTTTGACCATCGTAGATCTCGAGAGTTTGTTTGCCCATATCGAAGTAGAGAGTACCTGCAACTGGTTGTTTGGGTCGTGTGGTTGGAGAAAGGGTGAAACGAGGAGTGGTTAGTTGACCGCCGATACGGACTGACCCTGCAGTATTGAGATTGCCTGTTTGGTCGATGAGGTCTTTGAGAATATTAAGTTTGGGATCAAGTGAGGTACTGACCCCTTGTACTTCACCTGTAGGTGATGGGGTTTTATCTTTTTGATCGGTAACGGTTGTAATGAGATGATAACCAAAGAGTAGAGTGGTGGTGAACATAAGATTTAGCGCTATGAGTTTGAGGTCGTGTCTGCTTAAAGGAGAGGATATGCTATGAGGTTGGGGGGTAGTGGAGGGGAGTGGGGTTAGTTGAGGTTTGGGTATTGGTTTTGTTGTTGGCTCTGTTGGCTCTGTTTCTGTTAATAACGACTTGGGAGCATAGGCAAGTAGCGATGATCTGAGAAAATAGGTGTTGTTGCTTGTGATAAAAGAGTTGAGTTTGCCTTCGCTTTCCCAACGAGCGATGGTGGCGGGAGTGACCCCTAAAAGTTCCCCAGCTTGAGATGGAGTAAGCAAATCTTTACTACTACCTATGATATTGTGGTTGATAGCATCAAGTATTTGGATATCTTCGGTAGAGTAGCGTCTTTGACCACCGAGAGTGCGGGTGGTGGTGAAGCGACCGGTTTCTTCCCAGCGTCTGAGAGTTTTTGTGGAGATACCGAGTTTGTCGGCGGCCTCGGCGATTGTATATAAATTGTTGTGATTGTCATTGTTCATAAACTTACCCATATATCTGGACTGTCCAAGTTTGTAGTGTGATAAATCTAGTCTAATTGCAGTTAATAGTGATGTCAATACGGTTGCTTTGAGTATTTATACCGCATAAATAATATCTTGTATGCGGTAATAATAATATAAATGCGGAGATTATTTTGTTACCAGATTATGCGGTAATCTTAACCTGGTAAGTGCGGTATTTTTTGAGTGATGATACAATATGTTTTATGTTAGCGAAAAGAATAGGGATTGATCTTGGTACTGCCAATTCATTGGTGTTTGTGGTAGGAGAGGGAATAGTGCTTAATGAACCAACGGTGGTAGCGGTTTCGTTGGATGATATGCGAGTGGTGGCAGTCGGTCACGATGCCAAGACTATGCTTGGGAGAACTCCGGGAAACATTGTTGCTAGCAGACCTATGAAAGATGGGGTGATTGCTGATTATGCAGTAACTGAAGCGATGCTTAAGTTTTTTATAGAGAAAGCGATTGGGAAGTCTTGGCTATTTAAGCCAGAGGTGATGATCTGTGTGCCAGCTGGGTGTACTCAAGTTGAGAGAAGAGCGGCACTTGACGCTACGATGGCGGCAGGCGCAAGAGAGGCATATTTGATAGATGAGCCTTTGGCGGCGGCGATCGGGGCTGGAATCACGATTGCAGAGCCATCGGGGAGCATGATCCTTGACATTGGCGGTGGCGCGGCAGAGGCGGCAGTTATATCGCTTGGTGGGGTTGTGGTACACAAGAGCGCGCGTGTAGGGGGCACCAAACTTGATGAGGCGATTGCTGACTATGTGCGGCGCGAAAATGGGTTAATCATCGGCGAGCAGACCGCAGAAGCCGTCAAACTCAAGATTGGATCGGCGACCAAGTTGCCTCGTACCGAAGAGTTGTCGGTTAAGGGTCGAGATGTGGTGACGGGACTACCAAGAACCATCCGCCTGAACTCAGATGAAGTGAACAAAGCCTTGCAGAAGCCGATAATGCAGATTTTAAGTGTTGTGAAGTCAACTCTCGAGGAAACTCCGCCAGAACTATCTTCTGACATCATCGATAAAGGGATGGTTTTGAGTGGTGGCACCTCACTTTTAAGAAATCTTGACTCTTTTTTAACTAAAGAAGTGGGAGTGCCGGCGTTTGTGGCAGAGGAGCCTTTGTTGTGTGTGGTGAAAGGGACAGGTAAAGCACTGGAAAATATCGATCTATATCGTAGGGCTTTGAGGTAGTTTGATATGATTATTGGGGTGGATGCGTCGCGAGCGTTTGGGACTGAGCGAACAGGGACCGAGAACTACTCCTATCACCTTATCACTCAGATGTTGCGACTGCCAGCTGCAAGAGAGCATCAATTTGTGTTGTTTGTTCGACCAAAAACAATTATTCCCGAAGAAATAGTACTATCTAGAGCGAAAATTGTAGAAATTAGTTTGCCAATACTCTGGACACAAGTGGGATTAGCTCTGAATACTTGGAGGAAGCCAAAATTGGATGTCCTCTGGATACCGGCGCACACCTTGCCGATTTTGCGAAGACCTAACTTAAAGACAGTAGTGACTATTCATGGGCTCGAATACGAGTGGTTGCCGCAATATGAGAATTGGTTGCAAAGATGGTACTTGCCACTGTCAACGATATATGCGGTTCGGAGTGCGAATAAGCTTATTGCAGTGTCGCATTTTACCAAGAATCAGCTTGTTAAGAGATTAAAAGCTAACTCAAAAGATATCAAAGTGATACATGAGGGGGTTTCGGTTGAGTTGCAAGTTTCAAGTTTATCAAGTTCCAAGTTGGGTGATTTACCTCATCAGAAAGTGTTAAATAAATATAAGTTGAAGAACAAAGGTTATATTTTGTTTGTAGGGACGATTCAGCCCAGGAAGAATCTGATTTTTTTGATTGAAGCATACGCACAATTACCGCTTCCTTTGCGTAAGCAGTATAAGCTTGTGATTGCTGGCTCACCAGGCTTTAGGAGCGAGGAGGTGTATGCGGCTCCTGCGCGAGTTGGGGTTCGTGATCAGGTTTTTTTCTCTGGAAGAGTGAGCGAGGAAGAGCTAAATTACTTATATTATGGCGCGGTGTTGTATGCGCAACCCTCGATTACCGAGGGGTTTGGGCTGCCGGTGCTTGAGGCGATGGCGCGAGGAGTGCCGGTTGTGGTATCTAATGGAGGAGCTTTGCCTGAGGTAGTGGGTGAGGCGGGGTTGGTTTTGCCACTAGTATCTGTGGAATGGGTGAGGGTGATGACGCAAGTTCTTAATAGTCCGCGGCGGCGAGAGCGGTTGTCGGCGGCTGGCAAATGGCGAGCGAAGAGTATGTCGTGGGAGAAGGCAGCGAGTATGACGCTAGATTTTTTGAAGTCAATTTAGATTATTGTTAGAGGTTATAATTTTTAATTAATATGTTTTTATATCTTTAAATAAAAAATAATTATTTATCTCGAATTGAAGCGGTTTATAGTTATTATTTTAATGTTTATGATATTTTAAGGTAATTTTTTTGATTATGCCTTTTATTTTTCAAAATATTTGTGTACAAAAACATAAAAAAAGCAGGTACATATTAATATATGATAGTCCTATATATTTTGATTTTAAGATATAGTAATGGAGTTATATAAAAGTCATTACCTTTATTATTATAGGTTATAATATAACTAGGTTAATGTGGGCTTTTTTGCAGTTTGTTGTTAGATGGAGTAGGATAAAATAATTAAAAATGAGATTTGAATAGGTGAAAATGAAGAAAAAAATATCAAAAAAGACGGATGATAGGTTGCAAATACTAGATGTTACTATTACTAGCACTCACCTAGATATACTGCTAACAAAAATTAAATACCAGAGGAAAACCTTATTTCACATCGCGACGGTTAATCCAGAATTTGTGATGGAGGCAAGGAGTAGCCCAAGATTTGCGCAAGCCTTATCTCGGTGCGAGATGAGTGTTGTTGATGGATGGGGAGTGGTTTGGGCGATTAGGCTTATTTATGGCAAGACAATTGAGCGGATTACAGGGGTGAGACTTGTCGAGGAGATTTTGCAGTTTGCCAACCAAGCTGAGAAGAAGGTTTTTTTGCTTGGGGCAAAATTGGGGGTTGCGGAGAAGGCGGCTTCGCAGATTACCAAGCTATATCCCAATGTGAGGGTGGCTTGGTATGAGGGGGCGAGGTCAGTTGCGGTCGAGGGAAAGGATGAGGCGAGTATGACGATTGCCAAGATTAATGCTTTTGAGCCTGATTACCTGTTGGTGGCATATGGCTCACCTTGGCAGGATATCTGGATCGAGGAGAATAGACCATATTTACGGGTGGGAGTTGCGGTTGGAGTCGGCGGGGTCTTGGATGAGTTGGCGGGAGTAGTAAGGGTATGCCCGAAGTGGCTAGATAAGATCGGTCTCAAATGGCTATATCGGCTTGTAACTGAGCCGTGGCGATGGAGGAGGCAGTTGAGGCTAGTACAGTTTGTCTGGCTAGTTAAGCTAGAATTAATAAAGAAAATGTATCATAAGTTGATAGATTGATGTATTAAGTATTGAAAAAGTATATGAATTTTTGGAATAAATTGTTTGAACAGAAGAAGTGTGTGCTTGGACTTTCGCCGATGGATGGGGTTACTGATGCGCCTTTTCGTTATATGGTTGGAAAGTATAGTCGCCCTTCGCCACAGTCTTCGGATGGTATAGATGTGATGTTTACGGAGTTTGTGAGTGTGGATGCTTTATTTCATGTGGCGGAGAAAAAGAAAGCGGAGATGGTACTCAGGGCGCTGATGCGGGCGAGGGATATTGATTGTCCCATGGGATCAGGTCTCGTAGGTCTGTTGAGTGATGATGGTCGACAAGATATGACCCCATTCCCGTACGAAGTAGCGCAGATTTTTGGACACACGCCAGAGCTTTTTTATAAGGCAGCGGTACTTGTCGCGACTCTTGGATTTGACGGGTTGGATATCAATATGGGATGTCCCGCTAGTAAGGTTGAGGAGTTGGGAAGCGGGGCAGGACTTATTCGGACACCAGATGTGGCAAAAGAGATTGTGAGACAAGCAAAGAAAGGTATTGAAGACTGGGTGAGTGGAAAGGTGAGTTTAGAAGATTTGGGGTATGCGGATGTGGTGGTGGAGTGGGTGAGGATTCGTGAGCCTAGGGGACGGACCTCTAGGGAGGAGATACCTGTGTCGGTGAAGACGCGCATAGGGGTGGAGAGAGAGCAGACGGAGGAGTGGATCCCGACTATTATGGAGAGTGAGCCGGTGGTCTTGTCCTTGCATGGGCGCACGCTCAAACAGTTTTATCAGGGGAAGGCGGACTGGGAAGCGATTGGCAGGGCAGCTGAAATTGTGCATCAAATGGGAGGAAAAATACTTGGGAATGGGGATGTGAAGAGTCGTAAGGAGGCTTTTGAGAAATGTCGGCAGTACGGAGTCGATGGTGTTCTGATAGGGCGAGCAGCAGAGGGGAATCCTCAGATTTTTGCAGGAGTGGAAAATCCTAGTAAAGAGCAAAGACTAGCGTGGATCTTGGAGCATGCGAGAGTTTATGACCGATTGTTTGTGGAAAATGAGCCTCCTGATTGCAAAGAGCGTGCGTTTATGCCACTGCGGAAGCACCTGGCTTGGTATGCTGGTGGGTTTCCTGGCGCCTCGGAGATGCGGCAAAAGTTGGTGATGTGCAGGAGCTTGGGGGAGGTGGAGAGGGTTATTAGTAGTACAATATAGGATATGAAACAAGGTGATGGGTGGGAGAAATATATAACTCCAGAAATTTTGACCGATTCAGAATTGAGATTGAGAATTGAGAGAATGTATGAATTGCTGGATTATGAAGTTTTTGGGTTATTGGTGCAATGCGGACTAGGAGATATACTCAATGAGTTGATCGAAGCTAGGCAGGCGGCGGGATATGATTATTTAACTGGTCTGCCAAACAGAAGGACGATGATGGATTTTTTAAAACATGAGATGGCGATTCTTGCAAGAGAAAAGCCGGAGAATAATGGTGATAGTCGCGGTATAGCTGTTGTGACTTTTGATCTCGATAATTTCAAAAAAAAAATTAATGATGAATATGGTCATCCTGCAGGAGATGAAGTGTTGAAACTTGTAGCTAGTTGTATGAGAAATAATCTGCGCGAGTCAGATATGCCAGTAAGATTGGGTGGAGATGAATTCTGTATTGTAATGCCGACAAAAAACTATCAGGAACTACGTGGTGCTTTTTTTGGGGATAATACAGATCAATGGTATATGGGCGCTACTGTGGATTCGATATTGTACAGGCTTAATCGTGCTATTTTGCAGGGGGTGCAGGAGTTGAGGCAAAGAATTGGAGTAGAGTGGCAGCCTGTTTGGTTTAATCAGTTTCCAACATACTTATCAGCTGGTATGGGTTTTGTAGGGCAAGGCGTTTTGTATAGAGCTAATCATAATAGTATCGAGAATGTTCACATTCCAAAACTGCTGAAAAGTTCCGATGAAGAAGCGAAAACAGCAAAAAGACTACGTAGGTCTGGAAGGTGATTAGAAGTAGTTTAGCTCTCTGGGTTAATACCCAACATCCACATAATCTGTTCTTTTTTGTAGCGGCGATCGCCCCTGGAGTTGATTCTGATAGCGGGGAGTTTGCCTCTTTTGCCCCACCTTTTGAGGGTGAGGGGAGAGACGCGCAAAAGATCGGCGACCTCGCGAACAGTAAGAAGATCGGGTAGATTTTTGAGATCGAGTTGGGGTTTGAGTGGTGGAGTCATGTTTAAGTTACAAGTTTATCAAGTTTCAAGTTATTAAGATTAGATTGAGAATAACACTTGGTGGAGTGTGTGTCAATAGGTATGGGTTTGATAGGTAGTGATACTCTGTGTGATGTGTTTAGGTATATGTTGGATGTTCTTTTTATTATAAGTAGATATATTGATGTATTAGTATTGTGCGACTTCATAGTCACAAGTTAAAAGTTTATCAAGTTTATCAAGTAGCATGGAAGCACTAAATGTAGTGGGTGGGTAAAGTGGGGAGATGTGGATAAGTTTTACTGGATACTACCAGATATAGAGGTTGTGTAGTGGGTGTTGGTTGGTTATTAGCGCCTAATCTTTGATATGTTGCGTTAAAAAACCCCGCTTGCGGCGGGGTTTTTGATTTGTTTCTATATGTTTACCAAAATTACTTGAGCTCAACTGTCGCGCCGGCTTCTTCGAGTTTTTTCTTGGCGGCTTCGGCATCTTCTTTTTTGGCGCTTTCAAGCACGGTTTTGGGGGCGGCTTCGACAAGGTCTTTGGCTTCTTTGAGGCCAAGAGTTTGATTGAGTTCGCGAACGGCCTTGATGACCGCGATTTTGTTGGCACCACCTGAAGTTATGACAACATCAAAACTGTCTTTCTCTTCAGCAGGAGCAGTAGCGCTAGTAGCTGGGGCTGCGCCAGCGACCATCATAGGAGCTGCAGCGGAGACACCAAACTTCTCTTCAAGTAGCTTGACGAGATCAGCGACCTCTAGGATAGAGAGTTTTTCTATCTCTTCAACGATTTTGTTGATATCGGACATTTGTCCTCCTTTATTTTTAATATTTAGCTATGTAGCTAATAATTACTCAAATAATACTTATTAAACTGATTTTGCCTGCTTTTGGGAAATAGCAGAAAGCGCATAAACTAAGTTGCGGCTAGTGGCTGACAAAACTTGGACAAGACCACGAGCTGGATTTTGAAGGGTACCCAGAAGTTTGGCAATAAGCTCGTTTTTGGTTGGAAGAGCAGCCAGTTGCTTGACTTTGTCGAGGGTAATAATCTCTGCGCCGAGAATGCCGACTTTGAGCTTGGGTTTGTTGGTTTCGGTTGTTTTGCTAAACTCAACCATGGCTTTGAGCGGACCGACAGGATCGGAAATGGTGAAAAGGGTGATGTTTGGACCTTCGAGTTCTTTGGCGATTTTTGCGACATCGACTTTGTTGTCTTTGAGCGCTATTTTGAGTAGAGTGTTTTTGGTAACGATGAGTTCGCCGCCGGCTTCTTTGACCTTTTTTCTTAACTCTCTTTGAGCTTTGAGATCGAGACCAGAGTAGTCAGCCAGGAAAACGCCTCGACAATCTGTTAGTTTGGTTTTGAGTGCTTGAACAGAGCTCACATTCTTTGTGTTTGGCATAAGTTACTCCTTATATAAAAAAAGCTGTCCAAAAGACAGCCAGTTACCCGAATATGGGGCGACCTTCGGCAGGTCTTAGTGATCGCCTGCTGTCTTGAGGATAGGGAGAGTATAGCAAAAAAAGGAAAAATGAGCAATAATTGTGGTATGAGTGTAGTGAGTGGCGAAATGATGCCAAATCAAGAGTTGGTGGATCCAGTTGAAAATGAGTGGTTAGATCAAATCACGACAAATCCAGTATATAGAAAGCTTTTTGTTATGGGTGCAAGGATGTTTATTGATAGTGTTAGGAAGATGAGAAAAAAGGGTAGTTTGAAAGTGGGAGATGATAGTTTGCCACAAGAGGGCGACGAATATGATAACTATTTAACTAATACTGAGAGAAGATTGAAGTGGCTTGAATTGGCAGTGGCAAAAGGATTCGCTGATCAAGAGAAAATGAAAGAACATTGGCTTGAGTTGCAAGAGAGGCTAGTAGTCGTAATGACTCCTTTAATTGCCGAGTACACAGAGAAAAAAGGTGAAACTGTCGGGATTTCTGACATTTTTGCATCTTTGTTGGAAGATAAGGTTGGAAGGGCGAAGGAGACTACAAAATTAACTTTGCTTGATATGGGCAAAAAATATAATTTCTGGAAGGATTTGGTGGGTTTTGTTGCGGTTAATTATGGAACTGTGCTGAGTACGCAAAATGTTAAAGAGTTATTAGATAATGTTGCTGGTTTCTCACGTTTTGTTGGTCAGGATCCAATTACTGTAGTGTCTGCGTCTGCGGGACTCGCCGTAATGACTGGGTTGCACTATGTTTTTTATGGGAGAAACATTCAAAAAAGTTTGGCAAAATTTGCGAATGTGGATATAAGGACAATTGGTGAAAAAGGGGTGGATCCAAAACTTTTTTCGGAGAGGGAAAATGTAGAAGAATTAATAAAATCTCAATTTATTGAATGTCGTAGGTTTTTGACTGAAGATGGGAAAAATGATGTGCCTGCCGGGTATTATTTGATGGAGTATTTGTTTAGTAAGAATAATGAAGAAGGCGGTGAAACTGATATTGCTGAGCTAATTTCGGGACTTGGACTTGGAGAAGCGCAAGAAGTTGAGTGGCGAGAAAGTTTGGAGCAGTTGTTTGCGAGGCTTGGCAAAATAGAAACAAAACTATCATCTTTGACAGCATTTGATCCAAGTGGAGAGAGTCGTAAGAGAAAAAATGAACTGTTAGAAGAATATCAAACTATTCTTAGAGGAGCAGCTGCAATCTGTGTTGGGATAGAATATTTGTATCCAACCCTATCTTTTAAAGAGGAAGAGGATCCGATATTTGCATCAAGAATGAAAGCGATATTGGGGAAAAGAGTAACAAGGAGACAATTTTTAAGAGGTGCTGGCACTCTTGCAGGAGCGACGACTTTGATCGGGATTGCAGCAAAAGTGTCTGATCCGAATCGAGTCTTTGGACCAAATGACAGCGAATTTGACATGTTGGCTTCTAATTTGCGTGCAAGGAGAGAATCAGTTGTTGGTGAGCCATTCTATCTTGATTATGAAAAAGCGACAGAAAAATGGCTTGCTGCGATGCGTCCTTATGTAGATCAGAATGATCAAAGGCAAGTTGAGCAATATCTTACTTTGGAGGGCTTACTGAGAGACGATCCAAACTATATCCGCGATATCCAATATTTGGCAGTAGTTTTTTTCACCAACTATGAATCTGATCTTAAACAGATTGATGAGTCTGTGCCTAAGTTGGTCCGATATGAAAAGTTTTATAATGAGAGATTTGTTCCATTGATGATGAAAACCGCTAGTGATATGCAAGTTGATTGGGCGGCGATGGTTGCGATGTGGCGTTGGGCTGGAAATAATTTATTTTCATGGACTAATCATTTAGATCCTTTTTTGGGACAGAAAGGTGATGTAGAAGAAACAAGAATCCAATTGGTGTATGGTGCTGTTGAGAGGCAGTTGCAACGATTAGGTATGGGCATTTTTACTGATGTGGCCAAAGCTGCCAACTATAATGCTCACAACTCACCAGTGAATCGTGCATACGATCCTGTGAGAGTAGCAAGTTATACATTGAGATCGTTTGATGTTGAGCCAATAGTTATGGCAGAGGCGGTTGAGTATATCGTGAAACAAGGTATTGCACCGCTGCAATATCAAGATTGGTTCGTAGAAGCTGGGGAGTGGGATGCAATGGAAAACATGACAGATACTTATCGCGATCTTGAGCGCGAGAAAAAAAGACTACGAGAGATGGTAAGTGCTTATGCTCATTGGTTGGAAATAAATTCCAATAAAGATCGTTTTAACATGCCACTAGTTGAGATGTTGAGAGACAGTAATCATCCATTGTGGGTAGAGACGCCATTTGTAGTGGGAGGTAGTTTTTTGGAAAATCTTAAAAATGGAGTTGAACAAACTACTCATTATACGAGAATGTGGGCGTGGTACTGTGAATTGTCGAATGGGGGAATCCCTGAAGATGAATTAGTACCTCTGGCAGGATGGTATGTGAGAAGAGATATACAGGAAATTGCTGATAAAAGGGGAGTGGGTGCGGCTTTTGAGGCGCTGGTGGCAGATCAAATCGAGTTTGGATGGTTTGCGGATTTTTTGAAGAAATATGGTGGTAATGATGAGTTGTCGGAAAGGGTTTTAGGTCAAATGAGAGTGGTTAGATATCAAGCTGGCAGAGTGCGTGACGCGATGGCGCTGTCATATAACCGATCAGGCAAAAACGAATTAAAATACGAACATGAGATTATTATGGGGAATGCGATTGTAAAGTGGTATCAAGACAAAATTTGGAACTATCCAATACTCTCCTCACTTGCTAAGGATGATCCTGGTTGGATAACATTTCTAGCATTATCTCTGCGAGAAATTGCCCCCTTACCTCTCTTGGCAAAAGAAGATAATTATCCAAGACTCGCTGAGGTTGACCCGCCGTACGCCTATACAGAGATATTATCTAGATTTGAAGAAGTAGCTTCGTTATTGAAAAGAAGGAACCCAAATGAAGAAACAACAACCATACTGCAAGATTTAATAAATGGCTTGATGTATGGTTTTCCTGATGATATTAAGAATAACCCTCTTATAATAGAGTTGGAAAAAGATATGATGATGAAGTATTACTCTGCGGTTCAAAGAGCGATGGGTATTACAACACAACTTATCGATTATCGAAATAGAGCGCGGAAAAAAAGCTCAGTTGGTTGAGAGGTTTGATTTGCTTTATATTAGCATGATAAAAGAATATGATACTATGAAAAAATTGGTTCGATTATCTATCGGACGGCGCTAGTTATTGGTTGGGAATTATGGGGTGGGTTATTATTAACTCAGCTGTATTTTTACTCCTGGACTCATCGTGGAAGCCAAAGTGGCCTTGGTGATGTTTTTAGTTTTGACTGCCTCAAGGACTGCCATAATGTTGGCGGCTACCTCTTCGGCTTTTTGACTCTTTTTACCAACCGTTACATGCATAAGAGGGAACTTGGGCTCGGCTTTGATTACGGTCTTGCCGGCCTCGAATTCTTTCTTTTTACCCTCGGGATCGGGGGTGATGGTGCCGTTTTTAGGGTTGGGCATCAGACCTTTGGGACCAAGAATGCGAGCGTATTTGGCGAGTTTGGGCATTAGCTGTGGGGTTGTGATAAGAATATCAAAATTAATTATGCCTTTGTCGATCTCGGCAAATACCTCGTCGCTGGCAATAACGACTTTTTTGGTAGAACCGGCAAGATAGGGGAAGGTGAGCTCGGCGCGATTAACTTGCTCTTTGCCGGCAAGTAGATTGAGGTGGAGAGTGAGGGTGGCGTCGAACTTGGTTATGGTGTTTGCTTGAACGAGTTTGACGGCTTCGAGAACGGGGTAAGTTTTGTTAGCCTCGACTTTGCTTCTGGCTTCTCTTATGGCCTTGCCATTTTTGAAGAGATGTCTTTTGTTGGCGGGTTTGAGAGCAACTTCTTGCGTTTCTGTGGTTGAGTCTTGCGCCTCAATATCTGACTTGATTGCAACTTCGGCAGACAAGTCGGCTGGATAGCGGCTTCTTATCTCTTCTAGCCCAGTATCGGAGATGCCAGGAATAGCCATGATCTCATCGTCGGACATAGTGGGGAGCTTATCGGGCTTGACTCTTGCTTCGCGTAGGGCCTCGGCGACGGGAGTGTTGAGATCGGTGTATAGGTCTGACCAGACGGTTTTTTTGGTTGGCATAGTTTTCTCCTCCTTATCCCTGATGCTATCGTTGGGACAAGTAATAATGGATAATTTCAGTGTATTGTAGCATGAAATGAACTATTCGGAAAACTGTTGTTAATAAACTGCATTGGGGGACAAGTAGCCCAATGATGCATGTGGTCTTTTGTGGTTGTACCATTCTAGGTACCCTGTTAGTGATACCAAGCTCAAGGATTGACATATGACTAATCAAAAGTCCAATATGTATCGCGAGTTATTCAGATACCAAAGT
>Ga0101944_10003556_pt1 | contig 21390 bp, 19 predicted proteins | sample DewCreD2012metaG_FD_75245 | JGI IMG/M metagenome (GOLD analysis project Ga0101944, IMG submission 75245) | Hot spring sediment bacterial and archeal communities from British Columbia, Canada, to study Microbial Dark Matter (Phase II) - Dewar... ... | reverse complement strand
CGTTCACACACGGTTGTCCAAGGAGACCATCCGCATCATGGCCCTCATCAAGCTGCACCTGGTGGGCCTGTCGGGGTTCGCCGACTATATGCCCTCCCAGCTGAGCGGCGGCATGCGCAAGCGGGCCGGACTCGCCAGGGCCATGGCGATGGATCCCGAAATCCTGTTCGTGGACGAACCGTCCTCGGGGCTGGACCCCATCACGGCCGCCGGTCTCGATCGACTGCTGCTCGAGCTCAAGGAGACCCTGGGCATGACCATCATCGTGGTGACTCACGAGCTGGAAAGCGCCTTTCTCATCGCCGACCAGCTGGCCGTGCTCGACCACGGGCGCGTCCTGGCGGTGGGGAGCCCCGATGAAATCCGCGAGAGCCGGAATCCGCGGGTGATGCAGTTCCTGCGAAGAGAGGCAGACCGGCAGGAACTGGATAATTCGAAATATCTCGATGGACTGCTCAAGGCGGGCTGATCCGCAACGGTTGGTGACGCCACCGCGCCGCCAGATTCCGTCGGAGGGATTCCACCATGACCCATCTCATCCAGTCACTCGGCGCCCATGCCCTGGACGAACTGGCGCGCCTCGGGCGCCTGGGCCTGTTTTTCTGCCACATGCTGCGAGGGCTTTGGAGACCTCCCGGCAAGTTCCGCTTCGTGGTGAAACAGGTCTGGTTCATCGGAACCAAATCGCTTTTCGTGGTGGGATTCACCGGAGCCTTCACGGGAATGGTGCTGGCCCTCCAGGGTTATTACACCCTGGCGAAATTCGGTTCAGAGGGACTGCTGGGCTCCGCCGTGGCCCTCAGCATCATTCGTGAGCTCGGCCCGGTGCTCTCGGCCCTCATGGTCACAGGCCGGGCCGGGTCGGCCATGTGCGCCGAGCTGGGCATCATGAGGATTGACGAGCAGATCGACGCCATCGAGTGCATGGCCATCGATCCCCATGCCTACCTGGTCACCCCCCGCCTCATCGCAAGCCTCATAGCCCTGCCGCTGCTGACAGCGTTTTTCGATGTGGTCGGGATGGGCAGCGGCTACGTCATCGGCGTTCAACTGCTGGGGGTCAACGAGGGGGCGTATGTCGAGGGGATGCGCAAGAGCGTGGAATGGGCCGATGTCCACATGGGCATCGTGAAATCCGTCTGTTTTTCGGTGATCATGATCTGGATCAGCACCTTCAAGGGGTTCTTCGCCGGGGTCGACGAAGGGAACTACGGCCCCGAGCAGGTCAGTCGAGCCACCACGGATGCGGTGGTCCTATCATCCATCGGTATCCTGGTCGGAAATTATGTGGTGACATCGCTCCTCCTTTGATGACAAGGAAGCCCGTGATGGAGAGAAAAGGAATCGAGCTCGGTGTGGGGTTGTTCCTGCTGATCGGACTGCTGTGCCTGGCCTACCTTTCGTTCAAGCTCGGCAACGTGGATTGGCTCGGCACCTCGAGATACAGGATCCAGGCGCAGTTTTCCAACGTCGGGGGGCTGACGGAGAATGCGGACGTGAGCATGGCCGGCGTCAAAATCGGCAGGGTCGAACGCATAGAACTGCACGACGGGCGGGCGCTGGTGACCCTCAGCATCGACAAGAACGTTCGGATCGAGGAGGACGCCATGGCAGGAATAAAAACCAAGGGAATCATCGGTGATAAATACGTTTCCATCAGTCCCGGCGGCTCCGATGAATACATCCAACCCAACGGGAGGATTCAGGACACTCAGCCTCCCCTGGACATAGAAGCACTGCTCAGCAGGTTTGTATTCGGCGGCATCGAAGGCAACAAGGAAAAACAGGAGTAGGGAGCAGGGCAGGCACAGATGACACGAGTGTGGCTTTGAAGCTCGGGATTTCAAATGCTCCAGCCACAAGAAAGGCCGACGAATGGATGATGCGTCGGCCTTTCTTGTGATACTGCATATTGCTTAATGCTTAAGGTATTGAAGAATGACTGCTGACCGAGTTACTTCTTGAGCCCTCTCTTGAAAGCCTGCTCGCACTTGTCGGCGGCTGCCTCGGCCCGGCGGGCGGCTGCCTCGGCTCTCTGAGCGGAGGCTTCAGCTGCCCTGGCGCTTGCGGCGCAGGACTGCTCAATCTGGGCTGCCTTGTCCAGAGCCGCCTGGCAAAGCTCTTGGCATTTCTTGACATCCTGAGTGGCACAACCGGTAACCATCGTGAAAGCCACAGCCACCATAACGAAAAGCACCAGCACTCTTTTCATCTCTTTCCTCCTCGTTCGATTGACTCATTCACTACTCTTTTCAAAACCCAGCGAGAAAAAAACCGTACACCCTGCTTTCGTCTCACCTCCTCTCACAAAACCATATCTCCAATGAAATCAGACTGATAACAGCCCGCAACCCCATTAATCCATATGGCAAGCAAACGCTACTCCACTCATTCAGCAAAATCAAGCAGATTTTTCCCGAAGCCGTTACCGGATCACGAATCGGGCGGCTTTCAACCCATCCTCACTGGGCGAGCTCAACCATTTTCAAGCCAGAATTCCCTCCGGGCAGCTTTGTAACATTGATGGGCATACCGTTTTGAAGCCTGAGCGCGGCCGAAAGCCTGCTGGAATCCACCTGATCGGCATAGGGAGATTGTGCGAGCTTCTGACTGGCGTATTGGAAATAGTCGGGGATCTTCTTGTATACATCCGGATGAGCTTCTACAAATATCTGTCCGTTCAGTTTCCCGAACTTGACGGGCTCGTAAATGATCTCGAGCTTGGTGCCCACGGAAACCTGAGGATAGAGGATACGGATATGTTCCGGGTAACACCGGATGCAGCCGTGGCTGACGAGGCGTCCCACACCCCAGGGCTGAGCGGTGCCGTGAACGCCGTAGGCTCCGGCGGAGAATTTCATCATGAACTCGCCCAGCGGATTCTCGGGACCCGGCGGCATCATGGCCATGCCGTATTTCTCCTGGAGCGACGCCGGTATGTACCAGGTGGGATTGGGGCGCTTCTCGGTGATGCTGAAGGTGCCCAGCGGGGTTTCCCATCCCTCGTCCCCGATCCCGATGGGATACGTCTGAACCGTCCCCTTTGCCTTCTCAAAAAAATACAATCGCAACTCGGGAACGTTGATGAGAAGCTGATGATGCTGCGTCTGGGGCAGCACCCAGAGGGTCGGAACCATGATGCGCGTGCCCACTGGCGGAATGAAGGCCTCCATCTTGGGGTAGAGAAGCTCGATCTCGTTCCAGCCCAGCCCGAAACGCCGGGCAATGTCGAGGAGTGTATCGCCTTTCTTGATCCTCAACCAGTTGGCGGAACCGATAACCGTTTGTTCGGGGAACTGGTACGAGTAACGTCGGACACTCGCGGTGAAGACCTCGTCATCCTGGGCTAAAACGGGCAAGGCAGCACAGAGCATGCCCGCGAACGAGATCACTGCGAGTGACAAAATCAAAGATTTCAGAATGTTCTTCGGCACGCGGACCTCACACCTCTTGTTGCGCTGCGAAAGCCGGGGGCAGCCCGCGATCATCATCGCCGCCCCGTGGAATACGGGCGCTGGAGGGTCGCCACCCCAGGCTCCCCTGGAGGGCACACTCCAGCAGGTCCCAAGCAAATAAATATTTCCGCTTCATTCATCAAGTCAAATCGATAAAAGATCCTCAGAAGATCTTCACGAAACGGAAACTATGGGAAGCTCCTTCCATCTCTCGATGCGATGAAAAAGAGGACCTCATTGCGTCGAATCCGGCGCAGGCCGAGCTTCTCCCACTGGATTTCCTTGACGGGCGCCCTGTCCTCCCCGGTTCGGAACCATCCATCGGGGGTGATGATGCCATGAGCCTTCACGTCATGATCCTCCTGGGGGCAAAAGGGAACGACGGACCTTTTTCCGACCACGGCCAGGATCCTTGCCCGACCATCCAGCCAGCCCAAGGCTCGGAGGATTGCGCAGGAAAGGTCGAGGTGCCCTTTGCCGTCCCCGATGAGCCCCCCGTCCTCGGCGCCGCAAAGGGCCTCTCCGATAACGAGGTCGATTGGCGGCTCAAGGGTTGAGCTGTATGAAGCCCTGGTCAACACCGTCCCGGGCTGCCGCAGGCGGGCCAAGTCAATGAGGTCCCGCTGAGCCATGCGGTTCGGGTCGAAGTGCTGAAAACCGCTCTGCATGCCGGGTGATGGAACCGTCAGTCGCTTGCGGTCCATGAGTGCATTGAGGCGGACCTGGAAGAAAGGACCGGACGGAGGCACCAGCACATGACGGGCTTTGCGGTAAAAGTCACTTTTCCTGATCTCCGCGGCCACCTTTCCCCACCGGAGACCACCACTCTCCGTTCCGGCTTCGGCGACCTCACCCCGCAGCCTCTCCCGAAAGGCTTCCTTCAGCGAACGAGCATCCCCCACCTGATCACGAGTCTCCATCATGCGGTCAACAGCCGCAGTTCCTTGAGCTTGCGGATTCGATCCCGGAGAGCGGCGGCTTTTTCGAATTCCAGCTCGGCTGCGGCCTCCCTCATGAGCTTTTCCAGACCTGCGATCTCGTCGTCGCCCGGAGCGAGCGGCAAGGCGTGATAATCCTGCTGCTGCTCGGTGACAAGATCCAGACCGCGATCCCTCTCCAGGTATTCGGCCAGAATGTCCGTGACCTCCCTGGTCACGGTACGGGGAACGATCCGGTTTCTTTCATTGTACTCCAGCTGTATGGTTCGCCGTCGCTCCGTTTCCTCGAGGGTCCGTCGAATGGACTCGGTGAGCCGGTTGGCATAGAGAATAACGAGCCCATCGACGTTGCGGGCGGCTCGCCCCGCCGTCTGAATCAGGGAGCGCTCCGAACGCAGGAACCCCTCGTTGTCCGCATCCAGGACGGCCACCAGGGAAACCTCGGGAATATCCAGTCCCTCGCGCAGCAGATTGATTCCCACCAGAACGTCGAACACGCCGAGCCTCAGGTCCCGGACCAGCTCGATGCGCTCCACCGTGTTGATATCCGAGTGCATGTAGCGCACCCTGATGTTGAGGTCCGCCAGGTATTCGGTCAAGTCTTCGGCCATGCGCTTGGTGAGTGTGGTCACGAGGACCCGGTACCCCTTCTCCACCTGCCTGCGGATTTCCCCGATGAGATCGTCCACCTGGAAGTCCGCCGGGCGTACTTCGACCTTCGGATCCACCAGGCCCGTGGGGCGGATGATCTGCTCCACGACACAACCTGCGCTCCGGCTCAGCTCGTAGGGGCCGGGCGTGGCGGACACATAGACGACCTGTTTGATCTTCTCCTCGAATTCCTCGAAGGACAGGGGGCGGTTGTCCAGCGCCGAGGGCAGCCGGAAACCGTAGCGCACCAGGGTTTCCTTTCGAGCCCTGTCTCCGCGGTACATGCCCTGGAGCTGGGGGATGGTCATGTGGCTCTCATCGATGAACAGAAGCCAGTCCTCGGGAAAATAGGACAGCAGGGTCGCGGGTGGCTCCCCCGGCTTTCGGCCGTCCAGGTGCCGGGAGTAGTTCTCGATGCCTGAGCAATAACCGAGCTCGAGCAGCATCTCGAGATCCAGCCGCGTCCTCTCTTCCAGCCGCTGAGCCTCCAGGAGCTTCCCGTTTCGCTGGAGCTCGTCGAGCTCCCGGGCCAGCTCCAGCTGTATGGCCTTGACCGCCCGCTCCAGGTGGCTCCGATCCGTGACGTAGTGGGTGCCCGGATAAACCGCCACCTCCTCCAGGCTCCGAAGCGCCCGCCCGGTCAGCGGATCCACTTCCTTGATGCTGTCGATCTCATCCCCGAAAAACTCGATCCTGATGGCCCGGTCCTCCTCGTGGGCGGGGAAGATTTCAAGCACGTCGCCGCGGGCCCGGAACGTTCCCCGATGAAAGTCCAGGTCGTTTCTCTCGTACTGGATCTCGACCAGCTTCCGCATGACGCTCTCCCGGGACACCTCACTGTTCTTCTGAAGGAACAGCAGCATCCCCTGGTAGGTCTCGGGCGACCCGAGGCCGTAGATGCAGGAAACGCTGGCCACAATGATCACATCGCGGCGCACCAGGAGGGATCGGGTGGCGGAGTGGCGCATCTTGTCGATGGTCTCGTTGATCGATGCGTCCTTGGCGATATAGGTGTCGGATTGCGGAACGTAGGCTTCGGGCTGATAGTAGTCGTAATAGGAGACGAAATACTCCACGGCGTTGTCGGGGAAGAAGGCCTTGAATTCGCCATAGAGCTGGGCGGCCAGCGTCTTGTTGGGGGCGATCACCAGGGTGGGCTTCTGCATCCGCTCGATCACATGGGCCATGGTGAAGGTCTTGCCTGACCCCGTGACGCCAAGAAGGGTCTGCTCGCGCACCCCAGCCCGGAGATGAGCGCAGAGGCTTTCGATGGCCCGGGGCTGGTCTCCGGTGGGGTCGAAGGGGCTGGCGATGGAGAAAGGCTTCATGGGCTGCGAGTGGAAAACCACGGCTTGATCATTGACGGCCTTTTATTTATGCGGTGGCGCCGCAGCAGGGAATCGGACCGGGGATCACTGGGTTTCCCGAATGACCAGTCCTTCCATGTGCTCCTTGCGGTTGAACTCGGCGGCAAAGCGCATGGCCTCCTCCCTGCTCCCGAAAGAGCCCAACAGGACCCGGTTCCAGCGGCCGCCGGTTTTGAGGTCGATATTCTGAAGCCGGGGAGAGTAGCCCTTGGCCTTGAGCTGCTCCACCAGTTTGGCGGCGTTGGCGGCATCACGCAGGGAGACGACGAGGAGGGTGAAGTGCTCTTCTCCCCTGACCCCGGCTGATGAATCCCTGGCGGGCCGCCCTTCCCCTTCCGAACGAGAGCCCTCTGATCCCGCCGATACGTCCCGGTCCGAGGGCTTCGCCTTTTGTGCCGCCGAGTCCCCCGGCCCGGGCCGCTCCAAGGCGACGGATGCCCTGGGAGCCTGTTTTTCGGAAGGAGGAGCGTCCTTTCCGGTCAGCTCTTGGTAGTATTCGAGGGACTTGAGGGCCGTCTGGGGATCCCAGGTTTCGGAGGCGTTTTCCACTGGTTTTACGGGAGGTCTTCCGAGGCCGAGCACCCGGAGAAGTTGCGAGTGCAACGATGTACTGTCGAGATCCACCAGGGGGATGCCCCGACCCACCAGCACCCCGAAGACAAACATCCAGCAGAGAGCCAGCACGAGGCAGAACGAATAGAGCGCCAGCCGCGCCGCATTCAACTCGAAGCGGTACAGTCGTCGGCTTTTTTCGGCGTCGTTCTTTTCGGAACTGCTGAAATCTCTCATGGATGCCTGCCGATGAGGAGCCCGCCAAGCCGGGAAAGCCACCCTCACATCTTCTCGGGAGCACTCACGCCGAGGAGCCCCAGCGCATTGCGAATCACGCATCGAACGGAGGCCGCGAGGAAGAGCCTCGCCTGGGTTTGGTCGGGGTCGTCGCTCAAAATTCGGTTCTGATTGTAATAGCTGTGAAAGAGAGAAACAAGCTCGTGCAGGTAGAACGAAACGAGATGAGGCTCCAGGTTTCGGCAGCAGCCGGCCAGCATTTCGGGATACTCACCCAGCATCCGCATGATGTGAATCTCGGCGGGAAGCGCCAGGCTGTCGAGGGGCGGAGGGGCTCCGGTCTTCTCCCACGAGCATTCCACTCCCCTTTCCCGGGCCACCTCGAAAACGCTGCAGAGCCTGGCGTGGGCGTATTGCACGTAAAATACCGGGTTGTCGACGTTCTGCATCTTGGCCACTTCGAGGTCGAAATCCAGGGGGCTGTCCGAGCGCCGCGTGAGGAAGATGTAACGGGCCGCGTCCTTTCCGACCTCATCGATAACCTCCCGGAGCGTGACGAACTCGCCCGCCCGCGTGGACATGGCCACGGGGGCTCCCCCGCGCAGGAGATTCACCAGTTGAATCAGGATGATCCGCAAATCATCGCGCTCCCGCCCCAGCGCCTGGATGCCCGCCAGCATGCGCTCCACATAGCCGTGGTGATCGGCCCCCCAGACATCGATCACCCGGTCGAAGCCCCGGTCGAATTTATCTTTGTGATAGGCGAGGTCCGCGGCAAAATAGGTGCTGATCCCGTTGGCCCGTATGACCACGCGGTCCTTCTCGTCCCCGAAGTCCGTGCTCCGGAACCACTTGGCACCCTCATGGTCGTAGACATATCCCTGGGACTCGAGCCGGCTGATCGTCTCATCCACGACATGGCGGTCGTGCAGGGTCTGCTCGCTGAACCAGCGGTCAAAGGATACTCCGAAAAGCTCCAGGTCCTCACGGATACCGGCCAGAATCCGGTCGCCGGCATAACGCGAGAACTCGGGCAGCACATCTTCCAGCGGCGCCGCGCGGTATCGCTCCCCCACCTCCTCCCGGAACTCGCGGGCCAGCTCGATCATGTACTCACCGCGGTAGTGATTTTCGGGGAAATCCACCGGCAGGCCCAGGATTTCCTGGTATCGGAAGTAGAGACTCCTTCCCAGGGTGTCCATCTGGTTGCCGGCATCATTGATGTAATACTCGCGCTCCACCTCATACCCGCAGGCGCTCAGAATATTGGCCAGAACGTCACCGGTGGCCGCTCCGCGACCATGGCCGATGTGGAGTGGACCCGTCGGGTTGGCGCTCACGAATTCCACTTGAACCCTCTGGCCACGCCCGAAATTCTGGCGTCCAAAAAGCTCCGGCGACTCGAAGATGTCCAGAAGGATATCGCGCCATGCCTGGGGAGAGACAAAGAAGTTGATGAATCCGGGGCCGGCAATCTCCACCCTGGTCATCATTCCACCGGGGTCGTTCAGACGACTGACAATCTCCGAGGCGATTTCCCTCGGATTCCGCTTGAACTGCCGCGTGAGACTCATGGCCACGTTGGTGGAGTAATCCCCGTGCAGGGGAGTTTTGGGTACCGAGAGCTCGATAGTGGTGGGGTTGAAGGTTGGAATCCCGGCGGTCTCCACCATGGGGCCGACGGCATCCGCCAGCATCTCGATGATGCGTGTTCTCACAAGGGCCATGTCGGGGTCGTTCTCCTCGTTGAATTCGCTGGCTTCTGCAACGGAGACGCTTATATATCAGGCGCGTACCGGGAAGCAAGACCGGGATGTCGGAATGTGCCGAGATCGCTGATTCCGCCTGTTGCACCGAGGCAAAAAAACAAAACAGCAGGGAGAAAAACGTACGCTCTCTCTCCCTGCCTTTATGGGCCTCACCCTCTTGTACCACCCGGTATCACGAGGGGAGATGCTCTCCAATGCGTTGCCTCTCGCTGATTTCAATAGATATACTTTTCAGAGAGCTTCGCCTCCATCTCGATCTGGCCTGGCTCCCAATTGGTCTGGCATTCGGTGCTCAGTCCCATGATCCTGTTTTCGAGCTCCTCCACAAACATGTGCAGGTCTCGGACCTGGTCCATGACCTTCTCCTTGTCGCCGGAGGAAACGTGATCCATTCTCGTCACCACCTCATTGGCTTTAGCCTTCCATGCACCAAGCTCGGTCGCCAGCCTGTCGCAATAGTCCTGTATTCCTTCCATGGCTTTCTCCTTCGGAGCTTCCCGAATGTGCTCCATGTTCGGATGCCCTGTTTGAGGTTATTTAGAATCCGTCATGCGTGACAGCATGAACTAATTCATGCTAATAATAGAAACCACACTCCGCGATCTTGTCAATGTCGCGGGCCTCTTCGTCATACTGTAAAACGGGCTGCACTTACGTGATAGTCAAACTGGACCGGTGATGGATCGTGAAGAGCTCGTTGCGCCATTTCAGAATCGAGCAAATCCCGGGCAGGATCATGGCTTGGGGCGATATGGTCGTCATCGTTGCCATCGCGGTCTTCCTGTATCTAGGGGTTTACCTGGCCAAAGACGCTGCAGAAGTCATCGAAGCCCCCGACATTTCGCTGGCTTCGCGCCATCTTCCCCTCTATGCCGCGTTGTCTCTCCGGAGGATGGCCCTGGCTTATCTGCTTTCCATCCTGTTCACACTGGTCTATGGCTACCAGGCGGCCTACAGCCGCCAGGCCGAGCGATTTCTCCTGCCCATCCTGGACGTGCTCCAGAGCGTCCCCATCCTGTCATTCCTTCCTGTGGTCCTGCTGAGCCTGAGCGCCATCCTTCCCCAGGATCTGGCGACGGAGATCGCCTCCATCGTGCTCATTTTTACCAGCCAGGTCTGGAACATGACCTTTTCATGGTACCAGTCCCTCATCACCGTTCCGCGGGAACTGCGCGAGGCCAGCACCATCTTTCAGTTCAATCCGGTGATGCGCTTCAGGGCTTTGGAGCTGCCCTTCGCAGCCATCGGACTCATCTGGAACAGCATGATGAGCTGGGCGGGCGGCTGGTTCTTCCTGATGGCAGCCGAAATATTCACCGTCGGCGACCGTGACTTCAGGCTTCCCGGATTGGGGGCCTATCTGCAGGAAGCCGCCAACCAGGGAAACGTGGAGGCGATTTTGCTGGGCACGGGCACCCTGGTTATCGTGATCACGGCCATGGACCAGCTGGTCTGGCGGCCGCTGCTGGCATGGTCCGACCGGTTCAAGCTGGAAATGGTGGAAGGAGAAATTCCGCCGTCGTCCTGGTGCTACGATGCCCTGCTGAGCTCACGTCTCGTGACCTGGCTCCGTCGAAGTGTCTGGGCTCCCGCCAGCGAGAAGATCGACGCTGTCTCATTGCGGTGGTTTCCGCCGGCAAGGACTGTCCCCGAGGGAAGGGAAAGGATGTCGATTCCCGGCTACGTCGTGGTGGTGCTGGGAGGGGCGGGGCTGCTCCACGGAGCCTTTCGAACGGGGCAGATGCTCTGGCAGGTCACCGCGGCACAGTGGACGGAGATCGGTTTGGGCCTCTCCGCCACGCTCCTCCGCGTTGTCGCGGCCCTCGGCATCGCTTTCGCCTGGACGGTGCCCTTCGGAGTCGCCATCGGCACGAACCCGCGACTCGCTGCTTTTCTGCAGCCCATCGTGCAGATCGCCGCTTCGATCCCCGCCACGGCCCTCTTTCCCGTGTTTCTGTTGTTCATGTTGAAGCTTCCCGGCGGGTTGAGCCTGGCCGCCGTCCTCCTCATGCTCATGGGGACCCAGTGGTACATGCTGTTCAACATCATTGCCGGGGCGGCCGCCATTCCCCAGGACCTCAAGTACACCACGGTGCTCCTTCACATGAGCCGTTGGGAGCGCTGGCGGACGCTCATCCTGCCGGCCCTTTTCCCTTATATCATCACGGGAGGGATCGCCGCGGGGGGCGGGGCCTGGAACGCGAGCATTGTGGCGGAATACGTCCATTTTGGAGGGGAGACGGTGCACACCGTCGGCATCGGCGCCGTCATCGCCGGAGCCACGGCCGACGGTGATTATCCCCTGCTGCTGGCCGCGACCCTCAGTATGATCATCACGGTGGTCGCCATCAATCGATTCGGCTGGCGCCGACTTTACGGCCTCGCTGAAGAGCGCTACCGCCTGGAGTGACCCGAATGAGTGCTGCAGACCCACTATTGTCCCTGGTGCACATTCAGCAGGTCTATGGAAGCGGCAAAAAGAGCTTCACCGCGCTGCGGGATGTGAATCTCTCCCTGGGCGAGGGAGAGTTCGTCGCCCTGCTGGGTCCTTCCGGCTGTGGCAAGAGCACCCTTCTTCGAATCATCGCCGGGCTGCAGCGCCCATCCGCGGGAGAGGTCCTCTACAGGGGGGCACCCCTTCAGGGAGTCAATCCTCACGCATCCATCGTCTTTCAGACTTTTGCCCTGTTTCCCTGGCTGACGGTCCTGGGGAACGTGGAGGTCGCCCTTAAGGCACGCGGCATCCCACCCAAGCTGCGCACAGCCAGAGCCGTGGACCTGCTTGACCGGGTCGGGCTGGACGGATTCGAGACAGCCTACCCAAGAGAGCTCTCGGGGGGCATGCGGCAGAAGGTGGGATTCGCGCGGGCCATGGCGGTGGAGCCTGAGCTCCTGTGCCTTGACGAACCGTTTTCAGCCCTGGACGTGCTCAGCGCGGAAGCGCTGCGCGGCGAGCTCCTGGAGCTGTGGACGAGCGGCAAGATTCCCACGCGGGCACTGCTGATGGTGACCCACAGCATCGAGGAGGCTGTCTTCATGGCGGATCGCATCGTGGTCATGGAAAAGGATCCGGGACGTGTCGTGAGGGATCTCCGGGTGACCCTGGCCCATCCTCGGATCCGCAAGGACTCCGATTTCCTGGAAGTCGTGGATCGGGTCTACGCCATTCTGGCCGGTCAAACGCAACCGGAGCTTCTCGAGATGGGCACGGCGCCGGGTGAGCCCGGCCGAACCCGCGCGCTTCCTCATGTCGTCATCAACGAGTTGGCCGGACTTCTGGAGCATGTCGTCCGGCTTTCAGGGGCCCGCGCCGATATTTACCGGTTGGCGGAAGAGCTGAAGGTGAATTCAGACCACCTGCTGAGGCTCACCGATGCCGCCGAGCTCCTTGGATTTGCGACCATCACCCAGGGCGATCTCATCCTGACCCCCCTGGGTGAGACCTTCGCGGAGGCCAGCATTCTGGCGCGGAAGGAGATTTTCGCCGCCCGCATCCGGAGGCTGCCTTTCTTCAAGTGGCTGACGGCCATGCTCAATGCGGCGGAAAACAGGAGGCTGCAGTGGCAGGTGGTTCACACGGCGCTGGAGCTCGAATTCCCCCCCGAAGAAGCCGAGCGGCAACTGGAAACCGCCGTCAGCTGGGGGAGATATGCCGAGATCCTGGCCTACGAGGACAATACCGAGCTGATCTATCTCGAGCCGGGCGGCGGAGCTCCCTCGTGATGGTCCGGATCGGTCTGATTCAGGCTCTGACAACGGAACGGGCCGACGTGAAGGCGATATACCTTTTCGGCTCCTTCGCCCGTGGCGTGCCGACCCCGAGGAGCGACATCGATCTTCTTCTCATCACCGAGGAATCAGAGGCCCATGTGTTTCAGCCCTACTTTCTGTCCGTATCCGTTCCGGTGGAGGTTTACACGATGACCTCTGAGTCCTTCGAGAGTAAAAGAGAGACAGGGCAAGGGATTGTGGGGGCCGTGGCTCGCGGCGGCATGCGGCTGCTCTGAAAAGCTTCCGTTTCCTGCTTGAGACCCGTTTTCAGCGTTTTCGGGCGGCCTGAAGGGCCGTATGGGAACCCTTGAAAAGTACCGAGCTTCGAGTTTCAAGTTGCAGGATAGACCTTCATCTATTCCCCATTCCATCGCTCAACCATGACTGGTATGGACAGGTCCCGATCAATCTATATCTTTAACATTGTTCATTTTTCAGGAGGTTTGCGTGCATGAGGGAATTCACCAAGGTCATGAAGGCCTTGTCCGACCCCAACCGGGTCAGGATCCTCAAATTGTTGCAACACCAGTCCCTGTGCGTCTGCGAGATTCAGGCCGCCCTGGATATCGCCCAGCCCACGGTTTCCAACCACCTGAAGGTTCTGGAGGAAGCGGGACTGGTGTTCTCCCGCAAGGACGGCCTCTGGGTCAATTATTTCGTCTCGGACGGGAGCAGCAGCCCATACGCGGCAGCCATCCTCGGCAATCTCAGGCACTGGCTCACGGACGATCCCGAGATCGTGCGCCTCCTGGAGGTTTTGCCGACCCTCAATCGCGAAATCATCTGCAAGCGAAGGATTGCTTGAGATGGAGCCTTGATTTCTTCCAGACATCAAGGTCCTGCGGCGTTGCAAGTGACAGGGCAGGGAGTGTCGCTTCTCGTTCCGGCCATCGCCATTGCCCTACCCGTCAACCATCTCCGACCCGGCGGCATTCCCCTCGTGGCCGACTGGTCCCCCGAGGCGCAGCTGAGGCTGGATGCGGGAGAAAGCCTCGCCGTCTCTTTCGACTAAGCGGAAATTTGATCCTGAAGGCTGCAACCGCAGCAATGGGCCTTGCGGCCCTCACCGAAGCTTCGGCATACTGAAGTCTCTGGTTAAGAGCGTATCGCGAAAGACTGACCGCTCAGATCAGCGCCCGGCATCAAGGAGCCGCGGATGGACCGGCAGCAGACGCCCTCCCTGAACATTCTGGTCGTGGACGATGAGGTCAACATTCGGAAGACCCTCGCCTATTGCCTTGCCGCCGAAGGCCACACCGTCATCGCCGTGAGCAACGCCGCCGACGCCGCCCATGAGGCGAGGATGCGGTCTTTTGACATGGCTTTCGTGGACCTCAGGCTGGGCGGTGAGGACGGCATGGATTTGATCCCCGTACTGCTGGCCGCATCGCCCTGGACAAAAATCACCATCATCACGGCCCATGCCTCCATCGAGAGCGCGGTGGAGGCCATCAGGCGCGGGGCCGCCGATTACATGGTGAAGCCGTTCACCCCCGACCAGGTCAGGCTCCTGACCCGACGCACGGCCCGGATCCGGGAGCTGGAAAACGAGATAACGTCACTCAAGGCCGACGCAAAGCGGTTCGCTCCGGAGGCCGACCTTCAGAGCAGAAATGCCGGCATGCGGCGGGTCCTTGAGACCGCCAGGAAAGCCGCAGGCTCCGAGGCCATCGTATTGCTCAGGGGTCAGAGCGGCACCGGTAAGTCGGCCCTGGCCCGCGCCATCCATCAATGGAGCCCGCGGGCGTCCCGACCCATGGCGGTGGTGGCCTGTCCGGCCCTGCCCCCCGATCTTCTCGAAAGCGAGCTTTTCGGGCACGCCAGGGGGGCTTTCACGGGAGCGGTCCGGGACAATCCGGGCCGAATCGCCTCGTGCGAGGGCGGGACGCTTTTCCTGGACGAAATCGGGGACATGGCTCCTAGCCTACAGGCCAAGCTCCTGCGGTTCATCCAGGACAAGGAGTACGAGCGCCTCGGTGAAGCGACGGTCCGAAGGGCCAATGTGCGGATCATTGCCGCAACCAATACGGACCTCGACAGGCGGGTCGCCGAAGGCCGTTTCAGGGAAGATCTCTTTTATCGGCTCAATGTCATCAGCCTCAACCTGCCCTCCCTTGGGGAGCGGCCCGAAGACATCATGCCCCTGGCCATGGATTTTCTCGCCCACTTCTGCCGCTCCAACCACAAGCGGATCCTCGGGTTCACCGAGGAAGCCGCCGAGGCGCTGCAGGGCTACCCATGGCCGGGAAACGTGAGAGAGCTGCGCAACACCATCGAGCGGGCCGTTATCCTGGGCAGCGGCGAGAACATCGGGAAGGGCGACCTCCCCGAGAACGTGGCCCCTTCCGCAGCCAGTCCGGCCATCGGCGACCGTGTCCCGCTGGCTGTCATTGAAGAGCTTCACATCAGGAGAGTCATCGCCAACACCGCTTCGCTCCAGGAGGCGGCGGCGGTCCTGGGCATGGACCAGGCGACGCTGTGGCGCCGGAGAAAAGCCTACGGCATCTGACCCGTTCCCTGCGGCTTCCCACCTTGCAAAGATGCAAGGTCGAGCCCACCTCCATCTTTCACTTTTCAAGACAGCTCCACCCTGCTTTGATTCCAACCTGCTGAAATATCAAAGGGTATGCTGTGGCGCGTTGATTGCTCTTCATTCACGAGTGTCATGGCTCAATGGAGGACTCACCTCATGACTTTGAAGAAGAAGATCCTGCTCGGGTATGGAGTGGCTTTCGCCCTCATGGGCCTGGTGATCGCCTGGGCCGTGGTGAACCTGGTGTCTCTCGGAAAGGCGACCGATGCCATCCTTCGCGAAAACTACTGGTCCATCCTGGCGGCCGAAAACATGGTGGATGCCCTGGAACGGCAGGACAGCGGGGTCCTGATCTTTCTTCTGGGTGATGGACCCAGGGGGATTTCACAGTTTCGGGAAAACGAGGCCGTCTTCCTGCAGTGGCTGGCTCGCGCCAGGGACAACGTCACGGTCGCGGGCGAGGCGGAGCATGTCCAGACCCTGGAGGCCGACTACGCAAGGTACCGCCGCCGGTTCTCGGAGCTGACGGACCTGCCCGCGGCACGGGAAGGTCCCCTGGAGGACCCTCTCACCACCTATGGTGAATCCATCCATCCCCTGTTTGCCAGGGTTCGCGAGGTCTGCATCCAGCTGCGCAACCTGAACGAGGAGACCATGTACGCTGCAAGCCTTCGCGCAGGTCGAGTCGCCAATCGGGCCATCTGGTCCACGGTCTTCGTGTCGGCTTCGGCGCTGGTCATCGCCCTCATTTTCAGCCTGTGGCTTGCCGAGCGCATTGCTCGACCACTGGTGCGATTCATGGAAGCCTCCCGCAAAATCTCCTCGGCGGATTACACGGTCGAGGTCCCTGTCGAAGGCGGAGACGAACTGGGGCGTCTTGCGGGCGAGATCAACCGGATGGCGGCCCAGCTCGCCCGTTACCATGAGATGAATATCGACCAGATCATCTCGGAAAGAAACAAGGGCGAGGCGATTCTGTCCAGCATCGAAGACGGCCTGTTGGTATTCGATACGGCCCTCGGCGTTACCGGCATCAACCCGGCGGGCCGCCGCATGCTGGGCCTTCAATTCGCCGAGTGCATCTCCCGGCCCTGTTCGGACATCCTGCCCGCGCCTTACGTCTGTGAGCTGATCCGGAAAACGGTCGAAAACGGCGTCCAGCCGGAAGTCCCCGAGGAGCAGCGCGTCATCACCATCCCCGGGGGAGAGCGCTCACGCCACTACCTCTTTTCCATCACGACCATTCGAGGCAGAGATCGGAGTCTGACCGGTATTCTGCTCCTGCTGAAGGATGTCACGCGGCTCAAGGAAGTGGAGCAACTGAAGAGCGAATTCGTCATGGCGGCGTCCCACGAGCTGCGCACACCGCTGACGAGCATGGGCATGAGCATCGATCTGCTGCTGGAGCACGCCGCCCACAGGCTCGAGGAAGCCGACAGGGAGCTGCTGCAGGCGGCCCACGAGGAAGTTCATCGGATGCAGGCCCTGGTCAACGATCTGCTGGATCTCTCCAGGATCGAGGCTGGACGCATCGATCTCGAATTCGAGAGTGTGCCCGTCCGGACGCTCCTGGAAACTGTTCGGACCATATTCGGATGTCAGCTGGATAAGAAGCAGGTCGACTTCAAATGGGAACCGGCCGAAGAGCTGCCCAACATTCGCGCCGATGCCAACAAGATCACGTGGGTTGTCACCAATCTCATATCCAACGCGCTGCGCTACGTGAACGAGGGCGGCCATATCCAGCTCACGGCCAAAAGGATCGGGCGGCATGTTCACCTCTCCGTCCGTGATGACGGTCCGGGCATTCCCGAGGAATACCTGTCGAAGATTTTCCAGAAGTTCGTCCAGGTGAAGGGGCGCGAGACCGGGGGGACGGGCCTGGGGCTCGCCATCTGCAAGGAGATCGTGCGCGCCCATGGAGGCACCATATGGGCCGAATCGGCTCCCGGCCAGGGGAGCACCTTCACGTTCACCGTGCCGGTGGCCTCGTAGGAGCATCACCGTGAGGCGTGGAGCACATGGGATGAGGTGGAGAAAGGAGATATGTCGTGCAGTGCTTTGAGGTCCTGTTGTGGTGCAGGAGCTCGTCGTCTGTGGCGCCTACCTCGACCGGCTGGTGCTGGAAAGCGTCCGGCGGCACCATGTGTGCGAATCCGAGGACCATTTGCGTTGTGATTACTTCCTGAAGCCGAGGTCCCGCTCATGAGGCTCACACGAAGAGGCATTCATCCGTTGGTCCCGTGCGAACGGGGATTTCCAGCCATTCAGATCGAGTCGATCCGGAAAAGCTTCAGCAGGCTGAAGCGGATCAAGATAGGCCTCTCCACGCTGATCCTGGTCAGCTACCTGGCGGCCATAGGGATCGGAGCGGCACTCCTGCTTCTGCCCTTTTCGACCGTTTCCGGTGACATCTCGCTGGTCGATGCCCTCTTCACGGCCACCTCGGCCGTCTGCGTGACGGGCCTGACGGTCGTGGACACGGGAAGCCATTTCACCACTTCGGGTCAGCTGGTCATTCTCCTTCTGATTCAGGCGGGAGGACTTGGAATCATGACGTTCTCGGTCCTCTTCTTCCTCCTGGTCGGAAAAAGGGTTTCCTTCAGGCATCGAATGGTCATGCAGGAGGTCTTCGCCCATACCCCGAGGGAGGACATCTACCGGGTCGTCGGGTCGATCTTCCTCTTTACCGGTGTTGTCGAAGGGGCGGGCGCCCTCATACTCTTTTTCTTCTGGATGAGCGAGCATTCCGTGATGCACTCGGCTCACCTGGCCATTTTTCACTCCATCTCCGCTTTCTGCAATGCAGGCTTCGCCCTGTTCAGCAGCAGCTTCGTCGACTACAGGGCATCGCCGGTCCTGAACCTGACGATCTGCTTGCTGATCGTGCTGGGCGGCATCGGCTTTCCCGTCGTGTACGAGCTTTACGAGCGGACGAGAAGCCGAAAGCCCTTGCCGCCGAGGCTCACCGTTCACACCAGGATCGTTTTGATCACCACGGCTCTTCTCATCGCCAGCGGCATGGGTCTCATCATCTGGGGAGAGCACGGGAATATTTTCAAGGGGGCTCCACTGAACGAGGTTTTGTGGATTTCGCTGTTTCAGTCCATCACGGCGCGCACCGCGGGGTTCAACACGGTGGACATCGGGCAGCTCAGCAACTCGACCCTCATGGCCCTCATGTTTCTCATGTTCTGGGGAGCTTCTCCCGGGTCGTGCGGTGGAGGGGTGAAGACCACAACCCTCGCCGTCCTCGGGCTGTTCACATGGGCCCGGCTCCACCGAATCTCACAGGTGAACGTGTTCAAGAAGAGCATCCCCCAGGAGACCGTCTCGCGAAGCGTCTCCCTGCTGATCCTCTCCATCATCCTCATTCTTGCCATCTTCTTCATGCTCCTGCTCACCCACGACCTGGAGACCTCCGGCCCGGAGTCCAGGTCCGCCTTTGTCGATTACCTGTTCGAGGTGATATCGGCCTTCGGCACCGTGGGCCTCTCCATGGGAGCGACCGCGAAGCTCAATGGCTTCGGCAAGATTCTCATCATCGCCATGATGCTCATCGGCAGAGTCGGCGTCCTCACCTTCGCCTACATTGTTGCGGGCACGGAGGCGCGGGGCGGCGTCCAGTACTCCCGGCAAAACCTCATGATTGGCTGACAGGAGATTCGTCCTTGAAGCGATTTGCCGTCATCGGCCTGGGTAAGTTCGGCTTTCACATGGCCAGGGTCCTCTTCGAGGAGGGCAATGAAGTCGTTGCCATCGACAAGGACCCGGACCGGGTGCAGGAAATCGATCCCTACTGCACCGAGGCCATCGTCCTGGACGCGTCCGACAAGGAAAAGCTCCGTTCGCTTGGGCTGCACGAGATGGACGCCGTGGTGGTGAGCATCGGCTCGGACGTGAGCAGGAGCGTGCTCCTGACCCTTTATCTCCAGGAGATCGGGGTCAAGAAAGTCCTGGCCAAGGCCATGGACGAGGACCACGCCAAGGTCCTCATGAAGGTCGGGGCCACCGAGGTCATCCACCCGGAGAAAGCCATGGCCGTCAAGGTGGCTCAGGGGCTGTCCAGGCCCAACATCCTGGATTTCATCCCCCTCTCGGAAGACTTCAACCTGCTTCAGATCGCGCCCCCTTCGGCGTTCATCGGGAAAACCCTGAAGCAGCTCGATCTGCGGGCCAGGTACAACATCCATGTCATTGCCGTCGAGGAAGTTCTCACCGAGAATTTCGTGCTGGTGCCCCCCGCCGATTTCGTCATCAAGGACAGCGACATCCTGATCGTGATCGGCCGGAATCAGGACGTGAGACGCGTCAAGGATCTCAACGGAACGGCCCAGTGACCGGGCCGGTGGGCGGGACCCCGCAAGCTGATCATGCCTGCGACGTAAGCGTTCAGGGGTTAGCCTTTAGCCCTACAACGACACTGAGTATTTACCGATGACAAAAAGGGGATATTCCGGCCGATCTCGGGGTCGTAGTAACGGGCGCGATAGTAGTAAAGGCCCGTCTCCGTGTCGAGTTGTCTTCCTGTGTACATGAGGGAGTTGGGGGTGGATCCGGTGCCGGCAATGAGATAGCCGAAGGGGTCGTAGCGGTAGGTCTGGAGCTCCGTGCCGTCGTGGCCGGAAAGGCCCACGACCGACTGCAGGTGATCGTGGTGGAAGGTGGTGTTGGTGTCCCTTCCCTGGGCGTCGTAGTGGTAGCCGTTCACGATCTCGTCCACCACCGTGCCGCGAAGGTACTTGGCTTTGATCACGTCGCTCCAGTTGTAGACCGCCTCGAGGTGCTCTCCTTCGAGAATCGAGTAGTTTTCGACCGTTCCGTAATACTTGTCGGTGCGATGGTCGAAGGGGTCGTAGCCGAAGTGGTAGACTTGACCGTACGCACCGAGGGTGGTGAGGCGGTTTTTCTGGTCGTAGGTGTAGCTCTGGATGAGGGTGCCGCCGCTGCCGTCCCTCCACTCGATGCGGTTTCCGTTCGCATCGTGGACGTACCGGTAGACGACGGGACCCGTCGGGCTCCCGTCTCTCACCTCATCCAGCCGGTTACCGTCGTTGTTGAAAAGGTAGCACCAGGTCCCGCTCCCGCCCCGGGTGTCCGAGGTGCGGTTTCCGACCCGGTCGTAGGTGTAGGCCCGGTCCTCTTCCACTCCCGGATAGTCGGCATCCGTCAGCCGGTAGAGGGCGTCGTGGGTGAAGGTCGCGGTCCCCGTGGAGTCGGTGATGCTCGTGATGTTTCCGACCCGGTCCCGGCCGTAGGTCTGACTCCTGTCGAAGCCCCCTCCCGCGCTGCGGCTCGAGAGCTCGATCAGGCGATTGTCCTCGTCGTGGCGGTAGCTGGTCACCGTCCCGTTTGAAAGAATGCGGTCGAGGAGCCTTCCCGCCGGATCGTAATGGTAGGAGACCTGGAGATAGGCCTGATTTCTTTCGCTGGTCAGCCGGTTTGTGGAATCGTAGCGGTATTCCGTAACGTCCCCCTGATAGTCGGTCTTCCGGATGACGTTTCCGGCATCGTCATACTGATAGGTCAGGGTGCGGCCGAGAAACGCCTCCTGCTTTGAGAGCACCCGGTGCTTGAGGTCGTACGTGAAGGTGTAGCCGTCCCAACCGTTGTCCGCGAAGGTGAGGTCACCGAAGTGGTCGTAGGTGAAGATCTCGGACGTGCCGTCGGAGACGTAATCCGCTTGCCGGAGGCGGTTGAGCTCATCAAAGGTGTAGCGGGTCGCCCGGCCTTTGCGGTCGACCTTTTCGAGCAGATTTCCCGCCTCGTCGTAGAGGGTGAACCGGACCGTCTTGTCCGTCGGGGCCTCAATGATCGGGTCCACCACCTCGGTGAGCCTCCCGAGCCCGTCGGTGATAAAGCGCGTCGTCTGCCCCTCCGCATCGGTCACCGAGGTGACGTTTCCCAAAAGATCGTAGGTGTAAAGCGTTTCCCCGTTCAGGGCGTCAACCGTTCTCGTGAGCCGGTTGAGCTCGTCGTATTCGTTGTAGACCGTGGCGCCGTAGCTGTTTTTGGGCTGAAGGCCTGCGACCGCGTTGGCGTCGGTCATCTTAACGAGGTGGCTCATGATGGGATCCGGGTTGTTACGTAACCAAGACCTCAATTAGGGACTGGAGC
>Ga0101944_10003555_pt1 | contig 21402 bp, 22 predicted proteins | sample DewCreD2012metaG_FD_75245 | JGI IMG/M metagenome (GOLD analysis project Ga0101944, IMG submission 75245) | Hot spring sediment bacterial and archeal communities from British Columbia, Canada, to study Microbial Dark Matter (Phase II) - Dewar... ... | reverse complement strand
GTGGACCTTGTGGACGAAATGGACAAGAAAATCAATCCCCTTGCGGGTGAAGTCCACTGGGTCCACAATGTCCATCTCGTCCATGGTTTGGTCGAAAGAGCCGCGTTCAACTGCCGATTTTAGGTTGAACCACACGGCAGATGCACTCCGCATCCCGTTTCGGGTATGATCGTTTCGCACCTCAATATCCTTGCGGGGAATGGTGTTTTGACGGGAGAATTTACGATGTCCAAGGTATTGGTAACGGGTGGTGCGGGATTCATCGGTTCACATGTTGTGGATGCGTTGATCGCGCAGGGTCATAAGGTCGCGGTCGTGGACGATTTGTCCTCCGGGTCACGGGATTTCGTCCATGCCGCCGCGGAGTTGCATGTCGCGGATATCTGCTCGCCGGATCTGCGTGAAATATTCGCCCAAGTGGAGCCGGAATGGGTCTTTCATCTGGCGGCGCACATAGATGTCCGGCGTAGTACGCAGGATCCGCTGTTCGACGCCCGATCCAACGTGCTTGGCTCCATCAACCTGCTGGAACAGTGCCGCGCGGGCGGCGTGCGCAAAATCGTGTACGCCTCGACCGGCGGGGCGATTTACGGCAATCCGGATTCCCTGCCCGCCGACGAATCGTGTCCGCCCAATCCCCTTTGCCCTTACGGTGTCAGTAAATATGCGGCGGAAGAATACCTCCGTTTGTATGGCCGCTTGTACGGGTTGCCCTACACCATCCTGCGGTTTCCCAATGTATACGGCCCCCGGCAGGATCCCCACGGAGAAGCCGGCGTCTGCTCGATTTTGATTGACAAGATGCTTCGGGGTGAAACGCCCATCTTGTACGGATTCGGCGAGCCGGTGCGGGATTATATCTATGTGGGCGACATTGCGCGCGCATGCGTTTTGGCGGCCGATCGCGCGGATGGGGCGATCATCAATCTGGGTTCGGGATCTGGAACGAGCGTTCGGGAACTCTTCGACACAATACGCCGGATTACCGGCTTTTGCGGCGAGCCGCGGCTCGAACCGCTGCGTCCTGGCGAGGTAAGCCGCATCTATACGTCGGGGGAAAAAGCCGCCGCGCTGCTGGGCTGGACGCCTGCCGTTTCCCTGGAAGAAGGCTTGCAACAAACCCTCGCGCACATTCGGGCTGCCGGCCGATAGCGGGCGGAAGGATCGAAGAAAAAATCTATCGGCCAAGAAAATAGTCCTGATTGCTCCACGTTTCGCACGTAAGGCACGGCCGGGCGGGCTTCATCCTGGATTCGGCAGTCAAGAGTGGATTCTGCGTATAACTTCTGGATTTCGTGGACTTTGCAGGCACACCCGACTTCACCCAAAAGCGAATAGGCTTTCTTGTCCACTTCGTCCACAAGTCCATGATGTCCACTGTTTGCGCACAGGGATCGGGTTTCCATTGCCGAATCCAGGTTCATACGGAGCAGGCCGCGTTCCAGTGAAAAAACGTGATTGTGCGTCATCGAGGCGGCCGGCCCTCCCTGGCACATAGGGATTGGGGTTGCAGAACAGGGTTTCTGAGGACTCTTGCGGTTTACCAAGTAATATGACATACTATCGCCCAGTGGTCCAGAGGTCTGCGGGTCGCTGTATTTTCATGGTATTATCGAAGAGTCATAATAAGGCGATTCAATAACAGATTCTTGGGGAGGTTTTATTTTATGAGCAGAAAAGGATTTACGCTGATTGAACTGTTGGTCGTGATCGCCATCATCGGCATTTTGGCGGCCATCCTGCTCCCGGCGCTGGCGCGCGCCCGGGAATCGGCCCGGCGGTCCAGTTGTCAGAACAATCTGAAGCAAATGGGCATCATCTTCAAGATGTACGCGGGGGAAAATCGAAATTTGTTCCCGCGCGTCCATTCCGATCAAATCTGGGGCCAGAACACGAATGCGCCGTACGCGGGCAATTGCGAGGGCGGTGTGGAAAATCCTGCCGTTGCGCCGGATTCGCGTGCGCTGTATCCCGAATATCTGACGGATCCGAATGTGCTGCTTTGTCCGTCCGATCCCGAAACGGCCAAGGCGAACATTCTGGGTGTCGTTCAGGAAATTCCGGGCCAAGATTGTCCCTATAAAGGCCAGATTTCGGATCCCAGCGTCAGTTACTTCTATACGGGGTTCGTGCTGGACAAAGTGGAAGACACGTCGCCGACGTTGGATGCAACAGGCGTGGCGCCGGGCGTTACCGGTCCTGTTCCTTCGCAGATCGGCTATGTTTTTCTGTGGATGCGCTATGATCCGGCCTTGAACCCCAACGGCGCCTTGGGCGATTTCGATGCGTCCAACGACTGGAAACTCGATCAGGACATCACGGGCACGACCTCTGTGGCGTATCTGCTCATCAGCGCGGGTTCGCAGCCGACGGGTGATCCGTTCTGCAACGGCGACGGGACCACCATCTACCGTCTGCGGGAAGGCATCGAGCGTTTTCTGGTTACCGATATCAACAACCCGGCGGCTTCCACTTGGGCGCAAAGCACGCTGCCGATCATGTGGGATATCGTTTGCCAGGTCATCGGCGGCAGCGGCATGCAGTTCAACCACATTCCCGGCGGAGCGAATACGCTCTATATGGATGGCCATGTCGAATTCAACCGCTATCCGGGCAATTTCCCTGCTTCCAAACACTTTGCCAATTTCGCCAGTTTCTTCTAATCCAAACCGTTGTGGACGAATCCGGCCGCACAGGCGTAGCGGGCTAGTTTCGGCGATGGCGGCGATGGCGATTATGGCCGTTTCTTTTCTCGCCGGAGGCGATCCGGTGGAACACGCCCGCCCCATTGCGGAATTGGACCCGGCCGGCGTGGATGCCTACCTTCGCGATCTTCATGCCCGCGAACCGGATTTCGGCAAACGGATTATCGCGATTGCGCGCGACAGTCTCGGCACGCCCTATGCCAACGGTCCTCTGGGCGAAGGGCCGGGCGCCCCATTCGATTCGGATCCGCTGATGGATCTCACACGGGTAGACTGCGTGACGTTTATCGAGCAAAGTATTGCGCTCGCGGCCTCGCATTCCCGCCAAGAAGCCTATGATCGCCTTCAGAAGATCCGCTACAAGAACGGAATCGTCGCGTTCGAACATCGCAATCATTTTATGGAAGCCGACTGGGTCGTGAATAACCGGTTCTGCCGCGACGTTACCCGAAAACTCAAAACCGCCACGGTGGATGCAACGCGTATCATTGGACGCAAGAAATTTTTCGAACTGTTGAAGGCTCCGGAACTTGCCGCCAAAACGCCCAATCAAACGCTGACGCTGACGTATGTGCCGGGATCGGAAGCCTGCAAGGCGGCCAAACGCCTGCCCAGCCCCGCCATCATTCTGTGCATCGGCAAACAGGACTGGCTGTTTGTCCTGCATTGCGGACTCTTTGTCCGGGAAGCGGACGACCGCCCCATGCTGTACCAGGCCAGTTCCACGGCGGGGAAAGTGATCGCCTCCGAATTCACGGGCTTTTTCGAGAACAACGGCCGTTATCTCGGTTTTACCGCATACGCCATCGGAAAACCGTCGTAAGTTTTCCCTGGCCGGTTATTTTTATCTTCCCTCTTGATGAAGTGTTTCGGCGAAAACGCCGAGGTTGTTTCCGTTGACGCGTTCCAAGCCCGGGACGTTGTTGTGGATAGGGCGGTTGACGATGACGGGATTGCCCTGTCCGTCGTCAAGGACCATTTCGCTCGAACCGCCCCCGTCGAGATTGATGGCATTGAACGCGCCGAGTTGCCGCATCCATTCGGCGGTTTCCTGCGTCGTGGCGCCGACACTGTAACCGGGCTGGCGCCCGTCTATGACCAACAGGTAGAGATAGCGCCCGTCCTGTGAGACCCCGGCGGCCGTCCGAGGATGCCGGGGCCCTCCCGATCCCGTGTTGACGCCCTCCTTGAGCAACATGCCGAATCCGCTTACCGCGTCGTATACGTTCGGCGGCTCATCCGGCGACTCAACGAACGTCACCCTTTTCTCTTTCGAAATAAGCATTGCGCCGTGTCCACTGTGCGGCCGTGAGTAGACATCGCCTCGCGATGCCGACAATCCAAGGATATCCTTGGGTTTGCCCTCGCCTTCTTCTACGGGCGAAAAAGGGGATGCGTTGACGGCCAATTGACAATGAAATTGCCGCAGAAAGGCGCTGGTTTTGCTTCCATCGGTCTCCTTCGGGGCGTCACCGTTGGATGGCGTAACCAGAAAGGCGACCTTGGGATCCCGGAGCGAAATGCGCGCCGCATAGAAGGCTACTGGATCCGGTGGCGGTATGCGGCCTTGGGCAAAATCAACTCCCCGGAATATCGGCCGCCATGCCGGGCGATAGTCTGCAATCCGGGCCACGACCGTAATTTCAGGCAGTGGTTCCGCGAGGGTGATACATCCGATCAACGGGAAAAAGGCCGTGCCGATGAATACGGCCAGCCGGCACAAGACCGTTCCTTTGTTCACGCCGCCGGTACGGCGCCGGTTACTGGGCGGATTTTCGCGCATGACGCTCGGCTTTTTCCTCCGACTTGATCGCGGCCCACATCGCGGCCACTTCTTCCGGCGAGCCGGCCTCGCGCCCGCCAAAAATATGGGCATGCCGGCGAATCAACTTCGCATGGGCCCCCTGCATGGCTTCCCGCACATTCAGAACGCCTTCCTCTTCGGCGGCCGCCGCCGCGGCCAGCAATGTAAACAGGGTGTCGCCCCATTCTTCAGCCACACATTCCGCGTCGCTGTTTGCCAGCGCTTCGATCAATTCTCCGGTTTCCTCACGAACGAATTCGGCAAAGCGGATAGCGCTCTGTTGGCGATCCCATGGGCACCCCTGCGGCCCCCGGAGATGCCGGACCAGCGCGATCAGCGCCGAAAACCACTCGCTTTCCGATTCTGGCGTTGTTGGCGGCCAGGAAGGGGGTTTGGGTGGATTGTTCATGCCGGTGTCAATTCTGTTGAAAATTATCGTGATGATACAACAGCCGCCCGCAATAGGCGCACGTGTGCTGGCGCAGATTGCCGAGCACTTCGTTGGCGATCTGAGGCGTGACCCGCATATGGCATCCGGTGCAGGTTTCGTTGACAAGCGCAACAACGGCCGGCCCCGTTTTTTTGTTGGCGCGAATGCGCTTGTATTTGGCCAGCAAATCCGGGGGGACCTGCCCGGCCAGCGGCGCGCATTCCCGTTCCAGTTCCTGGCGTTCCCGAATCGCTTCGGCGAGTTCCGCATCAATGGCGGCGCACTGGCGATCAATATCTTCCAATTCCACCTTGATTCGCTTCTTGTCTTCTTCGAGCCGCGCTTTGGCCTCGTCCAGTTCGACCATGATGGCGATAATGCGCTCTTCCTTGAGCCCGATGTGTTTTTTCAACATGTCTATTTCATGGAGCAGCGCCTGGTATTCCTCGTTCTTTTTCACGGCCAGCAACTGCTGATCGTATTTTCGGATCTGTGCCTGCTTTTGTTCGATTTCTCCCTCGCATTCACGCTGTTCGAGAGCCAGCGCCTTGCAGATCTTTTCGCGGGCGGCAATTTCGTCCGCCAGCCGCTTGCGATGGATGTCGAATTTGCTCTTTTGCTTTGGGATTTCAATTTCACGGGCTTTCAGCGTCTCGATACGCAAATCCAGTTCCTGCAACTGCAACAATTTTTTCAAGACTCGAACCTCCTTGTCCGCCGCGCCCGGTTTCATCCGGCGCGGCCGGTTACGGCGACAAATAAAAAATGCCGCAGCCAACGCTGCGGCATTTTGGGATAGCCTTCCGTGCGAACCCGCCCGCGGAACAGCCCACGGCACACGGTCGCAATGACCGGATGCAATCGCCGGATCCTTTTCGGACGGCGGCCGTCATGGAGCGGTACGCATTCATCTTGCCTTTTTCCAATGCTCAACTGTCCGGCGAGAGGGCGTTCGCACGAGCGTTACGTTGTGCGCGTAATCGCGATTTCGCCCGTTCGCACAATTTCCCGGATACCGAAGGGACGCAACATGTCAATAAATGCCGACACTTTGCCCTCGGAACCCGTCACTTCCAAAATCATCGAATTCGCGCTGCAATCCACCACCTTGGCGCGGTAGATGGACGCGATTTCGACGACTTCGCTTCGTTGCTTGCTTCCCACGCCGACCTTGATCATCACGAGTTCGCGTTCCACAAAGTCCTCGGACGTCAAGTCGCGCACTTCGATGGTGTCCACCAGTTTGTTCAATTGCTTGATAATTTGTTCGAGTACGCGGTCGTCTCCCCGAACCACGACCGTCATGCGCGAAACGTCCGGGTTTTCGGTCTCACCCACGCACAGGCTGTCAATATTGTAGCCGCGCGCGCTGAACAGAGCCGATACGCGCGCCAGTACGCCAAAGTGATTCTCGACCAATACACTGATTGTATGCTTCATAGTCCCGTCGCTTCGTCAATTATACAATGTCATCGCATTTGCAAGGCCCGACTCCAAATAGACCGTCACGCCATCGGCGGCCCGCGCCAGCATCGCCTCGCACGTTTCGCGCTCCTCCGGCTTGAACGATCCCAGTACGTGCCCGGTCAACTCGGCGGTATCGCTGCGCCCGACGCCCAGACGCAGCCGCGGAAACGCAATCGTGCCCAGCGCTTGGATAATGGACTTCAATCCATTGTGGCCGCCGTCGCGGCCTTCCGCACGAAATCTCAACTTTCCCAACGGAAGATTCACATCGTCCGCCACCACGAGCACGTCCATCGGATCGCTGTTCGTATACCGAACGGCCCTTGCCACGCATTGCCCGCTGAGGTTCATAAACGTCAGCGGCTTGACCAGCAGGATAGGCTCGCCGTTCTGCGAAATACGCGCGATCAATCCGCCATATTTTTCACAATCGAACGAAACGGCCCGTCGCCGGGCCAGTTCATCCACCACCCGGAAACCCACATTGTGCCGCGTAAAACGGTACTCCGCGCCCGGATTTCCGAGTCCGACCACTATTTTCACGCTGTAAAGGCTCCGTATGCCGTGCGCCGATGGCCCATTGTTATGGCGCCGGCCGCCCAAGGCGCCTTATTTCTTCTTGCTTTCCTTGGACTCCTTGGCGTCCTTCTCTTCTTTTTCCTTGCGCTCGGTGATCACTTCGGGAGAAGCGGCTTCCCCTTCGGCGGCTTCACCGGCTTCGGCCGTTTCCTTCACGACCCGCGGCGGGTGGACCGCCACGACCGGCCGTTCCGGATCCGAGATGATTTCCACATCCGGCGGCACTTGCAAATCGGAAACATGGATGGAATCGTTGACATGAAGGCCCGACACATCCACAACGACCTCATCGGGAACGCTCAGCGCCAAACATTCGATTTCAAGTTCCCGCAACTGGTGATCGAGCACGCCCCCCTCGGCGATTCCGGGGGCCTGTCCCACAAGACGAATCGGGATAACGGTCGAGATTTTCTCGTCCAGCCGGATCCGCAGAAAATCGGCGTGCGTGGGCGTATTGCGCAACGGGTGATGCTGCACCGCCTTGACGAGCGCCGGCGTATTGAGCGCGGCATTATCCTCGACATCGAGTTGCACGATGGCGTGTTCGCCGCCGCGCGCATGTTGGATAAGCGCCTCGAACGCGCGCAAATTCACCGAAAGCGACACCGGTTCCTGATCGCCGCCATACAATACGCCGGGCAACGAACCCGCCGCGCGCACTTTGCGCGCCTTTCCCTTGCCCTGCGACGGGCGCGTGGCTACTTTGAGAGTTTGCAATTCCATGTGTCGCTACCTCCGGTTGACTAGTTCCTTGGATCGCGGCGTCTGCGCGTCTTCCGCGGCTCCCGTGATCAAAGAAATACTATCCTTGATTGAAACAGGGCGGCTGGGCCGCCTTTACCCATAATCCTAAACAAATAAACTGCTGACCGATTCTTCCTCGTGAATGCGGCGGATCGCTTCGCCGATATACGCCGCAAACGACAACACATTCAATTTGGGTTCGGCAAGACCGGCATCGGTCAAGGGGACCGTGTCGCCCACGAGCACTTCGTGCAATGCCGAATCATGAAGACGCCCAATGGCTTCTCCGCTGAGAATGGGATGCGTCGCGCAGGCCATCACGTCAATCGCGCCGGCATCCTTGATCGCTTTGGCGGCCTTGACCAGCGTGCCGGCCGTGTCAATCATGTCGTCGAAAATCAACGCGTGTTTGCCTTCGACGCTGCCGATGATGTTCATGACCTCGGCGACGTTTTCCTTGGGGCGGCGTTTGTCCACGATCGCCAGCGGCGCATCGAGCCGGTTGGCGAATTCACGGGCGCGCATGACGCTGCCCGTGTCCGGCGAAACAACGACGAGATTTTTGATCTTCCGCACCGCCATGTACGTTCCGAAGACCGCATCGCCGCGCAGGTGATCCACGGGAATGTCGAAAAAACCCTGAATCTGCCCACAATGAAGGTCCACGGTTAGCAGACGGTTCGCGCCTGAAGCCACCATCAGGTTCGCCACCAGTTTCGCTGAAATCGGCACGCGGGGCTTGTCTTTCCGATCCTGCCGGGCGTAGCCGAAATACGGCATCACCGCCGTCACCCGATCCGCCGAAGCGCGCCGGGCCGCATCAATCAAAATAAGCATTTCCATCAGGTGATCATTGACCGGCGGCGAGGAACTGTTCACGATAAACACATCGGATCCCCGGACGTTCTCGCCCAGTTGGACCTTGATTTCGCCGTCGCTGAAACGCCCGACCGTCGCCTTGCCCAGCGTCAAATTCAGATGGGAGCAGATCCCCTGCGCCAACGCGGAAGAGGCCGTACCCGAAAAAATCTTGATGTCCTTGCTATAAGGCATACCGGTCACCCGTTTTCTGGTTTGACGACAGCGGACACCGACATTTCCACGGTCCGCGGCCCACAACCTGCAGCCTGAAACTGGCTGGGGCGGAAGGATTCGAACCTCCGAATGCCGGGACCAAAACCCGGTGCCTTACCGACTTGGCGACGCCCCAAGATCGTTCCATACAGGATCTGCCCCGCGGCACAATCGGCCTCCAAGGCAAAGGAAAGTATATCAACCGTTCGCAACACAAGTCAATTTGGCGCAGCGCTGGCGAGGCCCCCGCCGTTTCGCATTGCTACGCGCCGGCGCATTCCAGTAAACTTGACAGAGACATTATGGACAGGCCGCCTTGGGAGAACAATTACGTGAAACATTCGATTGGACATTCGGTGCGGTGGGCCGGGGTGATCACGGCGATAGCGGCGATCTCCGCGATGGCCGCGGATCCGGTTTCGGCGCAGACGGCGCCGTTAGCCACGGATGAGCTCATTACGCCGGCCTTTGTCATGGAACCCGAAACGGCGTTGCTCGACCAAGAAGGCGGGGGAAAACTCTTTCGGATTGACAACCAGCGCTTGTTGGTCATGGAAGGAACGCCGGCTGAAATGGGATTTCAGCACGGACGCCTGCTTGCGAAAGAAATCCGGCATATCATCAAAGAAGGCTATATGGCCAAGGCTTTTTATGCCAAGGGGTATTCGAAGGAATACATCGCCGCACAATCCGAACGCATGGAAAAACATTTCCCGCCGGAATATATCGAGGAGATGAAAGGGCTGGTTAGGGGACTCGAGGCGGCCGGCGTGACGGACATTGCCTATGAGGATATCCGCACGGCGGTAACGCAAGCGGAAATCGCCCATCACAAGCCCAACGAACCGCCGGAGTTGAACCGTTCCGGCGCCGCGGCGCCGGCCGAACACTGCTCGAATTTCGCGGTATGGGGCAAATGGACAAAGGACGGCCGCCTGCTGCACGGACGCAATCTGGACTGGAATATCGAGGATGGCGCGCAGGAAAACGCGATCCTTCTCGTCTGGAGGCCCAAGGGAGGCATTCCGTTCATGATGCTGGGCTGGTCCGGCGGCATTGGCAGCGTCAGCGGAATGAACGCGGAGGGTATCACGATAGGGGAAATGACCTCGGTATCCTCGGAAGAAACCTTCGACGGGCTCCCCCTGATGCTCTTGATGCGCCGGGCGCTCGAAAAGGCCACCACGCTCGACGAGGCCGTCGCCATCATCGAAAAAGGCCCCCGCACCACGGGCTGGAACTTCATCATCGGCGACGGAAAAATTCCAAGCGCGCGGGCGCTCGAAGTGGACGCGGTCTCCTGTGGCGTGTTTGGCCCGCTCGATCCGAAGGAAACGGACCGGACCGGCCATTGGGCGATGGACGACGCCATCCGGCGGACGAACCATCCGATCGGCGAGGCCCAGTTGCTAAAACTGGCGATCCGGTACGGCGCCCAATACGGCATTGACGCCGGGAATCTGCAGGCGGCCCTTCCCCTGCTCAAGATGCAAAACACGTGGAAACGCTACGATTGGCTCGGCAAGCAGATTGAAGCGCGTCCCGGAGGAATGGATGTGTCCGAGGCGGCGCAATTGCTGGCCAATCCGCCCGTCGGCGGCCCGGATACCGAAACGCTGCACGCGTTCATCTGCGATCCGGCGAACAAGACGGCCTACGTGGCCGTGGCCGGCGCCAATCCGCCCGTTCCGGCGCCTTTGACCCGATTTGTCAAAATCGAGTTGGCCAATTGGTTCACCCGATCGGCGGGCGCTTCCGCGCAATGATTGGGTTGTATTTTTTCAGCACCTTGAAGTCTGACATCTACAAAAAATAACAAGAAATTTTTGGGCAACTTGCGCAATCAATTGAAGTTCCATGATTTGGCGAGTGTGAAACCCGCGGGGTTTTGAGCGATGACGATGACGATGACAATTACGGGCACGAAGAGAAACTGGGTTGTGGGCGCAACCCATTTTAGTATGGAAATACAGGAGTGTTTATATGCCGTTTAGCGGACATGAAATGCACGAGATTTTCAGTCGCACGGAGATTATCCGGCGTCCGACCTATGGAATCATCAGCGGCTACCATGAACTGCCTTACGTGTGTCTCGGCGACGCATGTGAACGCGGATTCGCCACGACCGAAGTCCGCGGACGGGTTTATGTATCGCCCCGTTTTGTGTTGCGGCCTTCCCGCTATAATCCGACGTATGGCGAAGTGTTCGGCGAGGAAAACGTTGATTTGGGATTGACGGGACGCGTATTCGGTTTTTTGGGGTTTCGCGACAAACCCATTGAATGCAAATCGGAATACATTGCCGTGAAACATCTCAAGGAATCCATTGAGTCGGCCCTGGCGGCCACCCTCGACGAACTCGAACGCAAGGAAGACATCACGACAGGCGTTATCCTTACGCCGAACAGTCATTATTATCCCATTTCCGTCGAACGGTTTATCGCCGCCATCCTGGAAGATGAATTCAACGTGTAGGGCCGGTGTGCCGGCCTGAATGCCGTGGAGGATTGCGTCGTGAAAAGTGCGTTTGAATTGGCGATGGAACGCTTGGAAAAGGAAAGCGGACCTTCCAAGAAACTGTCGGAAGAACAGAAAGCGCACATCGCCGAAGTCGAAAAGCGATTCGAGGCCCGAATCGCGGAACAGAAATTGTCCTATGAAGACAAACTGCGCGCGGCCGGGTCGCTGGAAGACTTCAACCGCCTCAAGGCCGAACTGGCGGACGCCATCGCGTCGCTGGAAGCGCAACGCGACCGGGAAAAGGAAACCATCTGGAACGCCGAATGAAAACGGGTTGGGCGCGACGCTGGGGACCGTTGCTGGCCGCCGGATTGGCGCTGGGCGCGCTGGTTCTCACGGACGCTGTGCTCAAAACCGCGCAAACGGCGGGTTTTCGTCCTTCCGGCGCACAATGGACAATCACCGCCCATGATGCCGGCGCTTTTGTTGCGGCTTTGGCGCAAACCCGCGAGGGCCAGGACGCGACGAAGGCTTTTAGCGAGTTTATCGGCGAATTCCAGCGAAAGACGCGGATCCAACTCGGAATACGCCCAACGATTCTGCGCTGGCGTGTCTGGATGGGCAGCCGTCTGGTTGTCGCCTCCGCGCCGGAAGGCTTGGGCGCCTGTGTCCGCCCGGGGCTTTTGTTGCGCGCTGTGGAGGGATGTCGGCGGCTTTGGGAAGGTCCGAAAAATCCCCCTTTTTCCTATGCCGGATGGTACTATGCGTGGCGTCAGGGATTTCTGATTGTTTCGCTGTCCAAGGACTATGTGGCGGCGGTGTTGCAAGATGGCGTGGCCGTCCGGCATGAAGGGCGCCGCGACGCCCTTCATTTTCGTCATTTCGGACCGGGCGAATTTCAGATATCGGTTCAGGCCGCGCCCGGTCTGCCGGTGTCCGGAAGCATTCGGGCGCGGATCGAGCATAAGGAACCTCCCCTCACGCTGCCAGACAGTTGGTCCAAACGCCCTATACTGGCGCTCAGTGTCCGGAAACCGGCCGATCTGGCCGAAGCGGCCCGCCTCCTGGCGCCGTGGTTCGATAAGGCCTGCCCGGATGAATGGAAAAGGTTGATCGCCACCGCGTGGGATCGGTGGGATGTGCCGCCGCTATCCGAAGGCTGGGAGAACGGTATCACCGAGATATCGCTGGCTTTGACCGGAATCATCACGGATTCCGCTTTTCCGGTTCCGACGCTGGTATGTGTTATGCGCGGGACGAATGCCGCTTCCGCCCATCCGCTCGCGGCGATCGCGGACAACAGCCCCGCATATCCGGCGGAATGGGGCGGCGAACCGGGTCTGCGCATACCATGGATTGGAAGTGATGTCACGCTGTGCCTTGGCCGCGCGGGGAGCGACTGGCTGGCCGCCACCCGTGAGCCGGTCATGGCGCAATGGGCCGCGGAAAGGCGCGAAGGCGATCCGATCGAGGCCGATGCGGCTTTGCGCTTGTATTGGGAGCCGGCCGGCTTCACCATGCGCCAGATTGCGCAACATGCCCCGCAATGGAAACTGTTGAACTTCCCCGCTCTTCCTGATACCCGCCGGTTGGACCCTCTATTCGATTTTGTGTCGGGATTGGGCCACGTGGCGCTGAATGCGCAGGCCCGGAACGGAATCCTGGCTTTCGACGGTTTTCTCACGCAGCCCGTTCCGGCGCCCAATGACGCGAATTCGAAAAAACAAAAGTAATTCGGAAAGCCGCGAATTCGGGACTTTTTTCAAACTGGATTCGGCAGTTGAAACCCGCGTCCTGTGCGCAAACAGACGTCGTGGACTTTGTGGGCGAAGTGGACAAAAAAACCAATCTTTCTGGTAAAGTCCGATTTATCCACGGCGTCCAGAAGTAAGAACGTAAACCGTGATCTTGGCGGCCGAATCGAGGTTCATCCTAAAATCGGCAGTTGAACGCGGCTCTTTCGACCAAACCATGGACGAGATGGACATTGTGGACCCAGTGGACTTCACCCGCAAGGGGATTGATTTTCTTGTCCATTTCGTCCACAAGGTCCACGACATCCAGAGGATAGCACGTAGAATCCGATCTTGGCGGCCGAATCGAGGTTCATCCAAGAAGGTATTCCGTCGGAACCACCGGCTGCACGACGGCCTATTTCGCAAAGGCCTCCCTTCGGATCGTTTTTGTCGCCATGTAACTGGATGTGATACATTTCGGGTGGAGTGTGTGAAAACATGGTGCAAACGGACGGCCTTCCCTATCTGTCGGTTCCCGATAGTCCGAAGTTGAAATAGCGACGGCCGATCGGTCCGCCCCAAGACATCCGAGGCGGCCATGTCACTTCGCAATTCGCGAGACTCGAAATGGAATCCTTGCTTGATCGCGCCGGCAAGACCATTCGGCGCCATGGCCTGATCGCGCCGGACGATCGTGTTCTGGTGGCGTTGTCCGGCGGACCGGATTCGGTGTGCCTGCTTCACGTGTTACGCGCGCTTGGCTACCGGACGGGCGCCGCGCATCTGGATCATCTTACACGGCGCGGCGCCAGCACGCAGGACGCGGCATGGGTCCGCGAATGGACAGGCCGTTTCGGTATCGAGTGCCATATTCGCACACGAAACGTAGCGGAAGAAGCCCGCGCTTTGGGGGTGACGTTCGAAGAACATGCGCGGGCGGTGCGGTACGCCTTCCTCGTCGAAATAGCGCATACCTGCGGGTATACGGCGGTGGCGACCGGTCATCATGCCGGCGATCAGGCGGAGACGGTGCTGATGCGGCTGTTGCGGGGCACGTCGGGCCGGGGGCTTTCGGGCATTCCGTATTTGCGCGAACAGGACGGGGTGCGGATTGTACGCCCTTTGCTGGATTGCGGACGCGGCGCAATACTGGAATATCTCGAACATCATGGACTCGAATTCAGAATTGACATATCGAACACCGATGAGCGTTATTTCCGTAATCGTGTCCGGCGCCGGCTTCTGCCGGAATTGGCGCGGGACTACAATCACAACCTTGTCGAGGCGCTTTCGCGCACGGCGGCGATGCTCCAGGACGACAATCGGCTGCTGATCCGCATGGCCGCGGAAGAGGCCGAAGCGTGCGGCATCGCGGAGAACCGGCTGGATCGAAAACGCTTTTCGGCCATGGACCGTGCGTTGCAAGGCCGCGTGCTGTTGTTGCTGGCCTGGCGCAACGGCGCAGACTGTTCATACGAACGCATCTGCGAAGGGATCGAGTTCGTGTGCGAAGGGCCGACAGGCCGTCAGTGCGATTTGGGTTCGGGATTCCGGCTGCGAAACGGGCGGCGGTACGCCCACGTCGAAGCGGACGCCTGCGCCCTTTCCGAAACGGCGATTGCCTATCCCGGCATTACCCGCGTGGGCGGACGCGTGTTTCTTGTGTCGCCCGCGAAGGCTGTCGAACCGGTTGACTGGCGGACGTATTGCACACCGGCCCGGCAAGTGTTCGATGCGGATGCGTTGCGCGAACCGTTGACGGCCCGGCTGTGGCGGGCGGGCGACCGTTTCATACCCTTTGGAATGAAGGGGACAAAAAAACTGCAAGACTATTTCGTGGACACGGGCGTGTCCGTTCCTGAACGCAATGCCCAATGGCTGCTGATCAGCGGCGGCCGCATTGCATGGATCGTGGGACGGGCGATTGACGCCCGCGTGGCCGTGGCGGCAAATACCCGGCGGGTGCTCGAAGTGGAGGTGTTCGATGAACGTGACGCCCTTGATTAGCCCCGAAACGATCGCACGGCGCGTCGAGGCGCTGGCGGACGCCTTGTCGCGTCGTTACGCAGGCCGTGAAATCGTGTTGCTGATCGTGCTCAAGGGCGGGATTGTCTTCGGCGCGGACCTCATGCGCAAAATGACGGTTTCCGTAATCGTGGACTTTGTTCGCGCGCGAAGTTACGAGGGTACGGAATCGAACGGGTCGGTGGAACTGGCCTATTTGCCCGAAACGCCGATCAAAGGACGGGACGTCGTTATTGTCGAAGACATTCTCGATACAGGCCGGACCTCCAAGGCTATACTCGAATGGGTGCGGAACCAGGGAGCGGCCAGCGCCGCCGTGTGCGTACTGCTCGACAAGCCATCGCGCCGCCGCGTGGATATCGAAGCCGATTTCGTCGGAATGACCATCGCCGGCCATTTTGTCGTCGGTTACGGGCTGGACTATGAACAGCAAGGCCGGCATTTTCCCGGAATCGGTATCCTGAACAAACCGACATGATCCGGAATACTTTTCAACCCGGATTCGGCCGTCAAGATCGGGTCCTGGGTACTCACTTCTGGACGTCGTGGACCTTGTGGACGAAGTGGACAAAGTGGACTTCACCCGAAAGAGGCTCGCTTTTCTTGTCCACTTCGTCCACAAATTCCACAAATTCCACGGTTTGCGTACAGGATTTCGGTTTCGATTGCCGAATTCAGATTCAAGCAAAACGGGTATTGCGGCGAAAGGCGGCGTATGGCGTTGGATTGCTGCGTATTGCAAATACGTGGCTGAATTGTTCATGTCCAATCGCATCGCGTATGCTACCGTTTTATCCGACAATCGCGAGGATGATGAATCATGGGATTACCCCTGATTGCCATTACGATGGGCGATGTGAATGGGATTGGGCCGGAAATTCTGGCCAAGGCGCTTGCGCGTCCCGAACCGTGGATGGTGTGCAGGCCGGTCATCGTGGGTGATTGGCGCGCATTCGAAGCCGCGCGCGCGTTTGCGCCGGAATGTCCGCCCGGCGGCCTGGTCCGGGATTTCAGCGCGCTTGCGGAGGCAGACGGAGTGCCGATTTTCGATGCGGGCAAGCCCGCGCCGGTCCGGACGCCGGGCGTATTGAGCGCGGACGCCGGGCGCTGCGCGGTCGAATGGGTCAAGACGGCGGTTCGCTGGGCCATCGAGCAGCGGGTTGCCGCCCTTGTCACATGCCCCATCAACAAGGAAGGCATCCACAGGGCCGGGTATGCGTATGCGGGACATACGGAATTGATTGCCGAAATGACGGGAAGTCCCGACTACCGGATGTGCCTTTTCGCGGGCGGAATGCGGCTGGTTCATATTACGTCGCACATGTCCATGCTCGACGCCATCGCCGCGGTGCGGAAAGATCGCATTGCAAAATCCATCCGAACCGGACACGAGGCGTTGGTCCGGCTTGGCCTGCCCCGCAAAAAGATCGCGGTGGCGGCGCTCAATCCCCACGCGGCGGAAGGGGGAGCCTTCGGCGCCGAGGAGGAAATGGAAATTGTCCCCGCCATTGAGACCTGCCGATCCGAGGGCATTGACTGTTCGGGGCCCCATCCCGCCGACACGGTGTTTCGCCGCATGCGCGCGGGGGAATTCGATCTGGTTGTCGCGATGTACCATGACCAGGGACATATCCCGGCCAAATTGGTCGCCATGGATGAAGGCGTCAACGTGACGCTTGGCATTCCCATCATCCGAACGTCGGTGGATCACGGAACGGCCTACGACATCGCCGGAACGGGCGACGCACGCGCGGACAGCCTGGTCGCGGCTATCGAACTGGCCGCGCGGTTCGCCGCCGCGAAAGGCCGCGGCGCCGGGCAGGAGGTCTAACGTGCTCAGGACGGAATGCGGAATACCGCACGCGGCCCATTGGAAAGCCATGCGCGTCTTTTATTCTTTTTCGTTCGCGCTGGCCGCCCTGCTGTTTTTTACAGCCCCATCCGCGAACGCCCAGATCTTCGCGCGATGCGGGAAGTCCTACCAGGTTGGATCGAATCCGACGGCTGTCGCGCTGGCCGATCTGAATGGAGACGGCTATCCCGATATCGTTACGGCCAACACGGGGGCAATGGGCGACCCGCGCCAAGAACGCCCCGCCAACGATGAGGTGTCCGTACTGATGTCCAAGGCCAGCCTCGAATACGAGGCCGTGCCGCCCTTGCGCGCCGATTTTGCGCCCTATGCCCTGGCCATCGCGAATGTGGACGCGCTCAAGGCGCCGGATATCGTCGTGGCGAGTTTCATGGCAGTGCGCCATAACGACCTTGCCCTGTTCCGCAACATGGGCGCGAACGTCTTTGAGCCGCATTATTTCCGGACGCCCGACGAAAAACTGGCATATTGCCGGATGACCAACAGCAGCCATGAACCGGTGTTTACCGTTCCCGGCCTGACCTCGGTCGCTTTGGGCGATTTCAACAAGGATTCCCTCCGGGATGCCGTGGCGACGGGATGGTCGAGCGACATTATTTTGTTCTTTCCCGGCACAGCGGACACCTATTTCGGCGAACCGAAAACCTTTCCCGCGCCCGGCGGCCCGCGCGATATCGCGGCGGCCGATTTCGACGGCGACGGCCATCTCGACCTTGCCGCTACCTTGTACAGCGCGGGCGACCTTGCCCTTTGGAAGGGTGACGGCGCGGGCGGCTTCGAACCCGCCGCGCGATTTCCGGCGCGCGGACGGCTTCCCGGCCCATTGGCCGTTGCCGATATGAACCGTGACGGCCGCTTGGATCTTGTCGTGGCCCATTGCCACACCGATGATTCGATCGTGATTTTCTTTGGCGACGGCCGGTTCGACTTCAGCGTTTCACAGGAAATTGTGTTGGGAACGCGGCGCGATGTGCTGGAACACGAAATTCGCGGCATCCTTGCCGCCGACCTGAATCAGGATCAGCGTCCGGATATCGCCGCCGCATGCCACACGTCGGGACAAGTCGTGGTGTTCGCCAACCAAAGCGAGAACTCGTCCGTGCCGATCGCGTTCAAACGGGAAGCCTATTCATTCGACGGAGCGCGGCCGCGCGCCATCGCTCCCGCGGACTTCAACCGGGATGGCGCAACCGATCTGGCCGTTGCGCTGTCCAGCGACAACAAAGTGGAACTTCTCGCGGGAAAACCCAAGCCGGCCGGCGAAACCGAAGCCAAAGCCAAGCCGTCACGCGAAACATCAAAAAACCGAAAAACAAACCCTTGATCCTGGATTCAGCAGTCAAGATCGGATTCTATGATCTATCCTTTGGACGTCGTGGACTTTGTGGACACGGTGGACTTCACCCGAAAGGGGATTGGTTTTCATGTCCATTTCGTCCACCCGGTCCACGACGTCCACCGCTTGCGCACAGGACTCGAAATTCGATTGCCAAATCCAGGTTGAAACGCATTGCGGCACAACCGTTTGCCGGTCTTTACTTCGGTCCCATCCGAAGAGCGCCGTCTATGCGGATGGTCTCGCCGTTGATCATCTCGTTTTCCACGATGTGTTTGACCAAGGCGGCAAACTCGCACGGCCGTCCCAAACGCGATGGGAACGGGATCTGCGCGGCTAACGAATCACGCACTTCCTGCGGCAGCATCGCCAGCATCGGCGTGTCGAAAGTGCCGGGGGCGATCGTCACGACCCGAATGCCAAACCGGCCCAGTTCGCGCGCGATGGGCAGCGTCATGGCCACGACACCGCCTTTCGACGCCGAATAGGCGGCTTGGCCGATCTGTCCATCGTAGGCGGCCACCGACGCCGTATTGACGATTACACCGCGTTCGCCCGACTCGCTTGCGGGGAGTTGGCTCATGGCCTGTGCCGCAAGCCGGATCACGTTGAACGTGCCCGCAAGGTTGATGTTCAGGATCGTCGAGAAGGCATCCAGCGGATGCGGGCCTTTCGATCCCAGCACCTTGATGGCCAGAGCCACGCCCGCGCAGTTCACCGCTCCGTGCAGACCGCCAAAATGCTCCATGGCCGATCCGATAGCCTCCCGTACGCTTGGCTCGCTGGATACGTCGCACGGGGCAAATCGCGCACATCCGCCGAGTTCGCTCGCCAGCGCCCGGCCTTCCTCCTTCTTGACGTCTGCGACGATTACACGCCCGCCGCTTTCCGCCAGCGCCCGCACGGTCGCTTCGCCCAATCCCGAACTTCCGCCCGTTACTAAAAACACGTTTCCCGCAATTTGCATGGCTATTTTTCCTTACAACCGGTTATCCGGTTCTTTTCCGGCGATCAGCCGCCGACGAACTTGAAAACGATTCCGACGATATTCGCGACCCCCGCGTTGACAGGCGCCTTTTCGGCTTCGGGGGTATACCGCAAGAATTCAACGTGCCCATCCATGTAAAGGACATTGCAGCCGCCGGGAACGTGATTGAACGCGCGGGCTTCCGTGCCCAGCAAGTCGAACATGATAAACAGCGAACTCTGCGCCTGGGCTGTCGCGGCGGGATTGTTGATGTCCGTGACCAAAAACCGCTCAATGCCCTCGCGCAGGCGGTAACAGGTGTTGGTGTTTCCGTTGCCGATGGGCGGATCCGGATTGCCGGTAATGGCAATGTCGCCGTCCGCAAGGATTTGCGGATCATTTTGATCGGGATTGAGCCAGCCGGGAATGATCCCGTTCATGACGGCCATGACCAATTGCTGCGGCGCTATGAATTCCGGCAACTGGGCAATGGAAGGGAAGGTCATTTTCGGCGTCAGTTCGTTCCAGTCGGCTTTGTCTATGACCCATCCCAAGTAACAATAACTCTGCATGACCGATCCCGCGCAATAGTGGGCGTCCGTGCAAAGCGTCGCCAGCGCCGGCGTTCCATCCTTGAGATAAGCGCCCTCGACGCGGCTTTCCGCATCGGAAGGACAAAAACAGATGCTCGCATCCGTCAAATATTCGGGGTAAATTTTTTGCGGATCGGGACCGGAGGCCACATAGGCGTTGTCGTTGTACGTTTGCCCGGTGGCGCCGGTCTCACGATTCAGATAGATAGGCAGCCGACCGTTGCGGGCCAGCATCGGCGGAAACTTGCCCTGCTGCGCTTCGCCGGCATACATCTTGAAAACCAGCGCCCATTGTTTCAGATTGTTTTGGCATGACGATCGCCGGGCCGATTCGCGCGCCCGCGCGAGCGCCGGCAACAGTATGGCGGCCAGAATGCCGATGATGGCGATTACGACAAGCAATTCAATAAGCGTAAAACCTTTTCTCTTTCCTGCCGTTTTCATTTTCCCATGCTCCTCAATGTTTCAACATACCCCACTGCTTTATGGCCGGGGTTCCCATCCGGACCGTGCTCATAATAATAGCCCAAAATTCTGAAAATGGCAATGGGGTTAGCGAATCCCATTGCGTTCATACCGGGGAGAGCCGGTCTCCTTGCCGGCCAGCATGGATCCCAGATTCGGCCGTCAAGATCGGGCTCTGCGTTCTCACTGCTGGACGTCGTGAACCTTGTGGACAAAGCGGACTTCGCCCGAAAGAGATTTGGTTTTCTTGCCCACTTCGTCCGCAAGGCCCACTCCTTGCGCACAGGACTCGGATTTCGGTTACCGAATCAAGGGTCATTCGAATAACGGGGGAACGTCCCGGCAAACAGACTGGATAGTCTTTCCTACAGCCTTGCCATTCAAGCGCTTACACGTTGATGTCCAGTTGCGACGCGATGGTTTCCGCGCGGGGCGCCTGCCACGCCGTGGCGAGATACGGCATAGTTTGGCCGTTTACCGCAAGCGTAGCCGTGATGGGACCGGAATCCGGCTTCTCACCGGCCAAACGGGCTTCGGCGACGTTCGCCGACCGGTTCATGGCCGCAATTATTGCAAGCCCCTCTTTGCCGGTGGGAGGCGTTTGGGTTTGACGGTTGGCCGCCCTTTTCGCTTGCGCGGCTTCCCATGCGCTAAGGCGCTTTGCGCCTTGCATGTTTTTATCAATGGTACGCTTGACGGCTCCTGGAATGGAAACGCTCCCTTGGCCAAATCCGGCGCGAATGGTTTCTTCAGGCGCACGTTTCAACAGCCCCACGGCATTGGTGTCTTGGGCCGCACCCGGCAGCAAGGGAGGCAAACTGGCGTCAACACTTCCGGACACGTTCAACGGCCCGTAGCCGACCCCTATTTGTCCAATCCCGGAAATCATTTCTATCACCACTCAAAGTATGCCATTGTTTCCGGTTTTTGTCAAGATTCGCGTTTTCGCGTTTCGACACACATTTTGAAGGCTGATGTCAAAACTCGTTAGAAATGTCCCTTGGTTTGGGTTCGTGTGGGTAATATTATCCTAAAATCGGCAGTTGAACGCGGCTCTTTCGACCAAACCATGGACGAGATGGACATTGTGGACCCAGTGGACTTCACCCGCAAGGGGATTGATTTTCTTGTCCATTTCGTCCAC
>Ga0101944_10003554_pt1 | contig 21404 bp, 22 predicted proteins | sample DewCreD2012metaG_FD_75245 | JGI IMG/M metagenome (GOLD analysis project Ga0101944, IMG submission 75245) | Hot spring sediment bacterial and archeal communities from British Columbia, Canada, to study Microbial Dark Matter (Phase II) - Dewar... ... | reverse complement strand
GGCCCACCGCAAGGCGCTGGAAGCAGCCGCCTTGCGCCAAAAAGCTCTGAACGTGCTGGAGCAGGTGAGCAGCCTGATCTACCGGGGCGGTGAGGAGTTTCTGCCGCTGTCTGCGGTGCAGTTCGATGCCCTGGGCCTGATGCGCCAGCAAAAGGAAAACACAGAACTCAACGCGACGGTGCTGGCCTTGGCCAACGGCAGCCACGCCTACAACCTGCTGCTCAACCTGCGAAAGGCTCGTCCGGGAAAACAAATCCGAAAGAACCACATACGCACTCAGAGTTGACGGAGCATGCGCCAGCACCCCCATGAGATTGGGGAGAAAACCGAACTTCTGTTGCACTTGCCCCAGAACCTCGCGCGATGCTTCCGGGGCCTGATCCAAGGTCAACAAATTCCATGTTGTCATCATCACCTCCATTCATTTGAAGTTGGCGATTCACTCGCCCTGACGCAGAGACTGCCCTCTGGTGCTCTCGTCCAGAGCAGACTCCCGCTTCAGAATTTCTTCCGCCACGGACTTCAGGTTCTCACCGACAATGTCCGGCGGCCGGACCAATGGAAAGAGAACCTTGCCGGGCCGGGCGACGAACGCCGCCGCACACCCGGCCTGGATTGCGCCGAGAATGTCCCACGGATGCGCCGCCACCATCCTGAGCCTCTCCGGCGCCGCTCCCAGATCTTCGGCGACCATGCGGTACGGCTCCGGAGCCGGTTTGTAGCGCCGGACCCGGTCCACGGAGTAAACCCGCTCGAAGAACCGCGACAGTCCCGCATGAGCCAGTTGCGCGTTAACCATCGGCTGGCTCGAGTTGGTCAGCGCCACGAGCCGGAATCCGGAGTCGCACAGCATCTGAAGGGCGGCGGGGACTTCAGGGTGCGCCGGCAGCGAGAGCATGCCGGACAGTATTCTCTCCTTGTCCTCGCTGGCCAGCGCCCGGCCCCGGCTGAAGGCGGTCATATCGAGCGTCGCTCCAGCCAAAGCGGCAAAGTCTGGGTAAATTCCGGCCAAGGTGGAGGCCTCCGAATACAGCAGCAGCAGCCCGAACCATTCCCGAAGCGCGGAGGGATCTCCAAACGCACGCCGAAAACCTGGCTCCAGCGCGCAAAGATCCAGCAGGGTTTCACTGACGTCGAAAACGAGAATTCTGCGCATTGGTTCCCTCACGCCTGGTGCAATGACAAAATCCCGCGGAGGTCCCCTCGCATCCCTGTCAGGCTACGCAGCCAGCGGACCATGAAGGGCCTGAATTTCGCCATCATGTACAGATCGGCGGCGCGCCGGTTGCCCAGAACATATGTCGGATACGGGTGAATTGTGGCCGATATTTTGTCCAGACTGATGCCGTTCTTCATCGCCACCGCCCATTCTCCGATCATCTCGCCGGCGCTTGCGCCCAGGATGGAGACGCCGAGGATGCGGCCACGGCGGCCAGCGAGGACCTTGATGAGGCCCGTCGACTCGGACTCGGTGACCGCCCGGTCCAACTGAGAGTACGGGAAACGATAGACCGAGTGCTGCACTCCAGCCTGTTTCAGTTCCATTTCCTGGCGGCCGACGTGGGCCAGTTCGGGATCCGTAAAAGTACACCAGGTAACATGGTCTTCATCAAGACGCATCGGAACGTGCAAAATCGCGTTGGTAACCGCCACTTTCGCCATGTGCTCGGCCATGTGGGTGAACAAATACCGGCCGGCGACGTCCCCGCAAGCGTAGATATGTTTCGCCGAAGTCCGGCAGCGGCGGTCCACCACGATGCCCTTCTGGTTGGTCTCGATCCCGGTGGCAGCAAGGTTCAGGGAGTCCACGTTCGGCTTGCGCCCGATGGCGGCCAGGACGGCGTCAGCCTCCAGCCGCTCGCCGCTGCTCGTATACACTGCGCCGTCCTCCGCACGAACTACTTCGGTGCCGAGCAGGAACCGGATGCCTTCGCTGCGGAGATGGTTGAGCAGCAGGGCAGCGAGTTCCTGATCGTCTCGGCCCAGAATCCCCGCCGCAGGATCCACCACCGTCACCCGCGAACCCAGTCGGCGAAACGCCTGAGCCATCTCGATTCCGATCGGCCCTGCACCCAGCACCATAAAGTGGCGTGGCAGACGGTCCAGACCAAAGATCGTCTCATTATTGAGGATCCGAACCTTCTCCGCCCCTGCCAGGCGTGGTTGCCGGGGGGAACTGCCAGTAGCAATGACGAACCGGCGGGAGCCGAGTTTCCGCAGGCTCTCGCCGCCATCAACTTCCACCGTGTGCGGATCCAGAAACCGGGCTTGCCCGGCAATCACTTCCACTCCATATTTCTCGAGGTTCGGAGGAGCGTCTGCGTCTTGATAGACGTGCTCCTGGATGCTGTGTACCCGTCTCATGACATGGGAGAAATCGTGATCCGGGGCCGAGGGCTTCAGGCCGTAACGATTCGCCGTGCGCATTTCATGTGCGACCTTGGCCGCCTTCAGCAGGCTCTTGCTCGGAACACAGCCATGCCAGGTACAGTCCCCGCCGAGCTTTGCCACTTCAACGAGCGCCGTCTTTGCCCCTAGCACCGCCGCCATTCCGGCAGCCATGAGGCCCGCTGCGCCTCCTCCCAGTACAACCAGGTCGTATTCGTGCGTCATGCACGGCCTCCGTCGCTGAGCTTCACCTTGATCTTGCGGATCGCTGAGTACCCCCCAAGCGCAAGCATTCCCAGCAGAAAGAAATACACCCAAGCCGGGAGGTTCTTGCCCGCAATGAACAAATATAGGTAGGCGGATACGAAACAGAATAAGGCGCACAGAGCAGGCCCTGCCACAGACCGGCGTCTGCGGATGTTCCGGATCAGCCAGGCCACCGAAACGGAGAAAAATGGGATGGCGCCCACATAGATGGCCCCGAAGACGAGCGGGTTGACGCCATGTTTCCGGCCAAGATTCAGAAACCAGTCTGTCACGGCGCCGGCCAGGTATCCGTTCCCGATCCAGTCCATGTAGAAGTCGAGCTGTGAATAGCCCGCGCCGGCCGACGTGTCGTTCAGCCCCCAATCGTAGCGCTCGTATTCGATCGGCCGCCCCGAAACGGTGAGCGCTTCGCGGGCCTCCGGAGGCGCATATCGGGCCAGGAAATTCTTCACTCCTCCAGCCTGCTCAAAGTCGGCGCCATACCATTTGAAAATGGCGCTGATGCGCGCAGGCCGCCCATCGGCAAAAAACTCGTTCATCCGCGCATCTGCGAGCCAAAGGCGGAGGTTGCCATCCAGTTGCTCATTGATCCGGTCAGCAACGTATGCCTCGCGCCGCAGCGGCGGACAGCTTCTGGCCGCGCATACCAGCGCGCCGTGAATCCGTGGATCCCCCATGGCGCGCAGGCGATTCTCAATCTCGTCGAGAGAAACCGGCTTCCCGTCGAGCACGTGCCGTTGTGCCCGAAACGGATCCTCCGTGCGCCAGATGCTTCTCACCGGATAATTCGAAAGGATCCAACGGACTGTGAGCGCATTGTACGCATTGATGAGGGCGGCCTTTCTGGCGCTTGCCGGCATGCCATCCGGCCACGGGCTTGCCAATTGGCGAAGATACCCGTCCAGTTCCCCCAGCCCTTGTTCCTTCAGCCGCCGGTAGTCCACCCGGGAGCCGGTTGTGACATATTCTTTCAGCACCGCATCCCATTGGGTGTGTTCCAGATTGGCGCCCGCTGCGCTCAAGGCGGCGGCGAACGCCAAGAGCGTTCCTGCGACAATCGCTGGCGCTTTCATGTCCTGTGAGTGTGCGTCGAGCGAGAAACCTTACAGCGCCCGCGGCCGGCGCAACGGGCGGGACCCTCGGCAGCCAGAGGGCAGCAACCGGCCCGTGGAAAGCGCGTCTTGCTCCACCGGCGCCGCCAAGGCGTTGCTTCGCATTCGGCCCCGCCGGCCCGGTCAACTTGTCGCTCGCTGCCGGGAATCTCACTTTGCGCAAACCAGCTCCCGCGAAAGCGCCAGCCATTCCCGCTTCCTGGCGAGATCGGCCGGAAGCGGGAGCTGGGCGACACCGATCAACCGCCTCATGACTTCTGCGCCGGCGAACCGGAGCGCCATGGGCCAATCCACCGGCGCGCGGTAGCGTTCTGCAACAACTTTCCAAAGGTGCCGGGAACGGAGCAGCACAAGGTGAGCCAGAAAAATCCCCAGATCGTATTCCCGAAGGCCGAAATGGAAAAACTCGAAATCGATCACGGCTATCCCGCGCTTCGTAATCAGCCAGCTTCCCGGGAAAAAATCCCCGTGAACAAGGAAATGGCCGTCTTTTAGGTAGAGGTCCCCCAGCTCCGCGATCCGGCGGCAATACTTCCTGTCAGCCTTCAGTTCGGAAGCCAGCGCCGCCAGTCCGGGCGTGATTCTCTCCAGATCAACGCCATTGTCCGGCCGGAGCGGCAAACGGTACTGGTGTTCGTGGTTCAGCTCGCGCATGGCGCGGTTCCGCAGCAGCGGGGCCTGCCGAACCGACTCAGCAGCAACGTGGAGGCTGGACAGAAAGTCTGTGAGCGCGGCGCACTGCCAGGCCTCTATCCGCCCGGTGCGGTACGCACCCATGAAATCTCCCCCGTCGCCGAGGTCCTCCAAAAGGAGCAGGTGGAAACCGGGATCGAATCCCATGAGTACCGCCATATTGGCAGCCAGACCGGGAATTCCGGCGGCAAGGCGGTAGAATTCGGCCTCAAAGGCCGCGCGTTCGATCGGCGCCGGAATGTCCGGGTATTTCGCCACCCAGGGCATAGCCTGCTTCAGCACGTAGCTGCCGCGGTCCGTGCGGACGCGAACCGTGAGGTTCATGTTTCCGTCGCCAATCCGTTCGGCCCGGAGAAGCGTCTCGCCCGCCAGCCACCCCTCAGACTCGAGGTACGCGCGAAGCCCGTGCAGGTCTGCCGCATCGAGCACAAAAGGCGTGAACGGCATCGAGCCGGACTGTGTGGCGGTCCCGTTTTCCGGCGCCGTGTTTCGGTCAGGCATCTTTCCAGACAATCGCACAAGCGACCCGGCCCCTTCCGATGAGTGTCATCGGGACTGGCCATCTTACGCAATGAACAGGGATTTCTTCTTGCCCGATTCCGATCCTTCACCGCAGGCGAGGCCGGTGTCCAACCACGTTGTAAGAATCGCGGATGGGAGCGCACTCACCTGTGAAACGCGACAGAGGGGACGATGAGATTCAACCACATATTGAAACCAGCCTGGATTCTGTTGGCCGCGCTCTTGGCGCACGCCGAGACTCCCACCGCCTCAATCACGGGCTTTCTTGCCGACTCCGGCGGAGGCGCGCTCGTTGGGGCCCAGGTGGTTCTCGAAGAGCTCGATACCGGCATCAAACGCAGCACGGCCACGAATGAGGCGGGCGTGTATCAACTGCCGGGGCTCCGGCCGGGGCGTTACGAATTGACCGCCTCCGCGCCGGGATTTGCGGCGTCCCGGCGCACGAACATTGTTGTCCGCGTCAGCGACGAGCTGCGGATTGACCTGGCTCTCAGCCTGGCCGGAACTCGCGAGAGCGTCGAGGTGACGGAATCCGCTCCCCTTGTACAGACAGAATCCGGCGCCGCATCCGCAGTGGTGGGCTCGCGCGCCATTCAGGATCTTCCCGCCGACGGGCGTCAACTTCAGAACCTGGCATTGATCCTGCCTGGCGTCTCGGCGGGGTGGAACGTGTCCACGGCTGCGAACCGCTACGGCAAGGCGCGGGAAAACACGGAGGGCGCGTTCAGTGTGAACGGCGCAAGGAGCCGCTCCAACGATTTTCTGCTGGACGGAATGCCGATGAACTTGCGGCAGTACAGCGTCATCAATTTCGAGCCCTCAACCGAAGCCGTCGAGGAATTCGCGGTCTTCTCCGCCGCACCGGCAGCCGAATACGGCCGGACCATGGGCGGTCAAGTCAGCATCATCACCCGCGCCGGCTCGAACGCCTTCCACGGTTCCGCGTACGAATTCCTTCGTAATGATGCCCTGAACGCGAACGACACCCTGAGCAAGCGCGCGGGACTGCCTCGCGGGACGGTGCGCCACAACCAGTTCGGCGGCAGCCTGGGCGGCCCCATACGACGGAACAAGCACTTTTTCTTTGTAAACGCCGAGCTCCTCCGCAACCTCGAGGCAAGCGAGACGCGAACGTCGATCGTACCGTCCGAAACGGAGCGGCGCGGTCTCATTTCCCACACAGACCCGGCAGGGGCCGCGCGGGTGCTGGACCTCTCCGGCCTGATCACACCGCAGAGTGCGGCATTGGTTTCCCTTTATCCGCTTCCGAATGCGTCTTCGGCCGCCGGCAATTACAACGCGCCGCTCGCCATCCGATTGAACGATTCCCAGTTCCACGTTCGCACCGATCATCACCTCAGTGAACGCGACATGGTGACTGCGCGCGTATCCTGGAACCTCAACGACCAAACCTACCTCATCGACCGCTTCGGCGGCCCATACATCCCCGGTTTCCCTCTGCCAAACCCGGAACGCACGGCCAACGCCACCATCGGATACCTTCGCACGTTCGGTCCGGGACTGGTGAACGAAGCTCGCGTGGGCGTCAACCGGTACCGCAACCCTCTGGACAACGGAGATCCCCGGAACGCAGCCGAATTCGGCTTGCCCAACGGGGCGAACGCGAACGGAATCCCGTCGATCGTGTTTGCGCAAGGCGGCCTGGCGGGCCTCGGCGGGCTTTCCTGGTACAACCGGGAACAGAATGAACTCACCGTCTATGCCGCGGACTCCGTCAGTCTGCTGCATGGCGCGCACAACCTGAAGTTTGGAGCCGAGCTGTCCCGCTACCAATTCAATACGCGCGGCGCCACCGACCAGCGCGGAAGCCTGTTTTTTGACGGATCGCGAAACACCCTGATCCCGAAAACACCCGAAAATGCCTTGGCAAACGTGCTCGCCGACCTTCTCCTCGGCCTCCCGTTTCAGGCAACCATTACTGTGGGTCAGTTCGGACGCGGTTACCGGGAATGGGCCACAGCCCTGTTCGGGCAAGACAGCTGGCGGGCGACGAAGCGCCTGACGCTGAATTACGGACTGCGATATGAATACGGCGCGCCCTGGACGGAGGTCAACGGAAAACTGTCCAACTTCGTGCCCGGACTTGACCTCTTCACGCCACAATCACCCGGATGGCGCGGCTTGTACCGGCCGGACCGGAACAACTTCAGCCCGCGGGCCGGATTCGCCTATGACCTGAGCGGACGGGCGCGGACAATCGTCCGGGGCGGGTTCGCACTGATGTACGAGACCATTCTCCAGGCAAGCACGGTGCAACAGATCGAGAACAACCCGCCGTTTTCGGCATCCGCCATCACGACTTCGCCCACGCCGTTTCCCTCCGGCGGCGGTCCCGCGCGGACGCTGCTCGATCTTCGAGGCGCCGCTCACCCCTCGCGATCCCTCTCTGCAATTCCCTGGAGGCTGCCGAATCCCCACACCCTGCAGGTCTCCTTCGACGTGCAGCAGGTGTTGGGCGCCAGTTGGGTCGCCGAGCTTGGCTACCGGGGAACCCGCGGCGTTCATCTGCCCCTGGACTACAACCTGAACCAGGTTCCGCTTCGCTCCCTGACAGCGGCGGACAGGACCGCCATCGCCGCCGCTTCCGGGACCCCGGCCGGCACGGCGCCCATCGTCGACGCCCTCCGCCCTTACCCCGCGTTCAACTCCATCTCGATGATTGAAAACGCCGCAACTTCCAGCTACCACAGTCTCCAGGCACGACTCGAGCGCCGTTACCGTTCCGGCCTGGACCTGATGCTTGCCTACACCTGGTCGAAATCCATCGATGACGCCAGTGATTTCGCCTCCGGAGATCCCTCCGAGCGCGTCCTCGACAGCTTCGACAGGCGCAGCCAGAAGGCTGTTTCCAGCTTCGACGTCCAGCACCGGTTCGTCGCTTCGTTCAATTACTCTTTGCCAGCGCCGTTCCTCAGGCCGGTTCTGAAAGGGTGGCAGGCGAACGGGATCGTCACCTGGCAGACCGGCCAGCCATTTACGCCCTACACGAGCCGGTTCGACCCGTTCCGGAACGATAGCTACAACCGCTTGAACGTCGTGGGCAATCCGAACCGCGACGTGCCGCCGGGGCTCGCCTACAACCCGGCTGCATTCGCCGCGCCGTCTCCCGGCACGTTCGGCAACAGCGGCCGGAACATAATCCGCGGCGACGGGTATAGCAGCGCGGATCTGTCGCTGTTCCGCAACTTCGTATTGCGCGACTCTGTCCGGTTCCAGCTCCGGCTCGAAGCCGTCAACGCCTTGAACCAGGTGAACTACCAGGGTCCGATCACCGATCAGGCCACGCGCCCAGGAGCTTTCGTCGCCACAGCGGCTCCTCGCCTGCTGCAGATCGGCGCCAAGCTGTCCTTCTGATTCGGGCGGCGCCGGCCCCGGAACGTTGGGTGAAACAATGACACCTCGATTGCTTCTTGAGGTCTTGACTCTCGCCTCGGCGGCTCTTGCGCAATTTCCTGTTGGCAATTGGCGCACGGACGTCTCAAAACGCTCAATCACGCTGGATGAGCTTGTTCCGGGCGGGCCGCCCAAGGACGGAATCCCCGCCCTCCATTTCCCCCGCTTTGACACAGTGCCGGCCGCCGCCCGATGGCTGGACGAGAAAGAGCCCGTCCTTGTCGTGGAACAAGGCCAGGATGTGCGCGCATACCCTTTCCGGATTCTGATCTGGCACGAGCTTGTGAACGATCAAGTGGGCGACCGGCCGGTGTTGGTCAGCTACTGCCCCTTGTGCAACAGCGCGCTCGTCTTCGACCGGCGTGTCCGGGGCGATGTGCTTACGTTCGGGGTTTCCGGCATGCTGCGCGGCAGCGACATGGTGATGTTTGACCGTCAGACGGAGTCGTTATGGCAACAGATCACCGGCGAAGCCCTGGTGGGCGCCCTGACCGGCCACCGGCTATCCATTGTTCCCAGCCAGACGGTTCCGTTCGAGACGTACGCAAAACAGTTTCCCGGCGGAAAGGTGCTCAGCCGCGAGACGGGTCACCGGCGGCCGTACGGACGAAGCCCGTATGCCGGCTACGAGTCCGGCCAACGCCTGCTGTTCCCCGTCCCCGTGCCCAAAGAGGCGCGGCGAAGGCCGCTCGAGCGCCTGCTCACGGTGAAGTGCGGCGACAAGGCCAAGGCATATCCTCTCAACGCCCTCGGCAAGAGCGGCGTTGTCGAGGGAGAGTGCGCGGGGAATCGCTTTGTGATCTTTTTCGCGCGCGGCATGCGCTCTGCTGTCGATGCCGAGTGGATCCGGGATTCGCGGGACGCCGGCGCGGCGGGCGTCTTCGTGCCCATGGTCGAAGGCCAACATCTCTCCTTCCGGCGCGAGTCCGGGAAAATCGTGGACACGCAAACCGGCAGCGCCTGGAACCTTTGGGGGATCGCCATGGAGGGTCCCCTTGCCGGCAAACGTTTGCCCGCCGTGGAACACGGAATTTACTTCGCGTTTGCGTGGTTGACGTTTTATCCCGACACGGAGATCGTAGGCCCGTCGAAGATCTCCGGGGAGCGGTTAACCCCGTTGTCGAAGTGAACGGCAGGAGGGTCTGAAAATTGCGGCTTGCCCCCGATATGCGGGACGCGTGAAATTTCTCTTGACTCTGGAGTCTACTTAAGGGTTTACACTGCCAAGTGAAGAGTAACGATGCCCCACAATTCGCAGATCGGCGCATTGGAATTCGCTCACGACCCGTGGCAAGCAAGAGCATGGCCGCACGGATTGCCCAAAGTCGGCTGGCTTCGTGCGCAGCGGGAATGCAGGAACGGCAAGGCCGAGGGATGGAAACGTCATAGGACTTCATGAACTTTACCGAGACAGTCCGGCTCCTGATCGGCCACTACGGCTACCTCGTTCTAGTCGTCGGTGTTCTAGCCGAGAACACGGGCGTGCCACTGCCGGGGGAAGTACTGATTGTCCTGACCGCGTATATGGCCGCCGATCTGAATCTTAGTCCGGTGAACCTCATCCTGGCCGCCGCACTTGGAGCGTTTCTCGGCGACAATTTCGCCTATGCCGTTGGCCGCAAGGGAGGGCATGGGCTGATTAACTTTTACTGTAAAGCCACGTTCTGCCCGCGCCATTGCGCCGAGAACACAGTGCGATTCTTCGACCGGTTTGGCGTGCTTTCTGTAGCTCTGGCGCGATTCTTCCCCGGCATACGGGCCATAGCCGCACCCGCTGCCGGCATGATGAAAATGCCCTGGATAAAGTTTGCCGTCAGCGATGGTCTGGGCTCTTTTCTCTGGGCCACGGTATTCGTCACGGGCGGGTGGTTCTTCGGCGAGCTGGCCGTTTCACAGGTGGAGCGGCTTGCTCACTTTGGCAGCTACGCGCTCTTTGGGCTTATCGTTCTGGTGGTTGTCCTTATTGGTCGCAAGTACGTCTTGGTCAAGCGCTCCGGCCTACTCAACGCTGAGGCTCTGGGGGATCAAGTTCTGAGAGTGACAGCGGGCGCGGTAGGAGGTCCCGGTGCAGATCACGCCGGTTCCTTTACACCAGGACATAAAGAAATCACAGGAGGTTGCCCAACAGACCTCACTGGGATCAACAGAAGCATAAGCCAGCGCTGCCCGACAACGGAAATCGGCTGGCAAAACAACGTTGGGTAACTAGTTTCAATCGACAAGGATAAAAACCATGAAATCACAGAAAAGTATCCGCAGCAAGAGCACGAGATTCGCAATGTCGTCCTGGGTGGCCGCTTTGGCGCTGGTGACAACAGCCATCACTGTCCCGTCGAGGGCCCAGCAGGCAATTCCTGGGCGCGTTGACGTCGTTTCCTCAAGAGGTTTCAGCGCCACGGTGGACGCTGTGACCACAGCCCTGAAAAAGGAAGGCATGATGGTCGTCGCCACCATCGATCATCAGAACATGCTCAGGATGGTGGGTGCATCCATCAAGGGTGCGAAGACCATCGAGTTTGGCAAGCCTGACATGGGAAAAACGCTGTTGCCCATGGCGCCGGAAGTGGGGCTGGAAATGCCAGGCAAAATCTATGTATGGGAACGGGGCGACGGGGCCACAGTCATCAGTTACCGGAAAGTAGAGCCGCTCTACGCCTCCTACGGAAAGCCACAGGTCGCTGAGGCCGGAAAGATGATGGACATGATGATCCAGAACCTCATCCATGCCGCAGCCAAATAGGGAGTGGCGGCAATGCTCATTACGCTCAATGACATCCTCTTCGTTTTAGTCGGGCTTGGCATCATGGGTGCCGGCTTCTACTGGCGCCGCACAGTCCCGCCCGCGGAGGACGCACCGCCGTCCTCCATGCTGGAGGTCCTCCTCAGCGCTTTGGCCCTGATTCCGGCGGCAGTTGGCCCAAACATTCTGGTGGTTGCGTTGACACCCGGCATGCCTGAGATGCCCGTGCTGGTCACCCGGGCGCTGCTGCCATCTATTGTTCTGCTCGCTGGGGTGTGGGCAATCGCGGACCGTTTGGGGCTCAAGAGGCTCACCAACCGGATCTGGACTGGACTGTGGGTGGGATTCGCCTGTGCGGCAGCACTCGACGCATTTCGGTTGATCTCCTTCAGCCTGGGTCTTCTACCCGGGAATATGCCGCGGATGTTCGGGGTGTTGATCCTCGACAGGATGGCGCTCGGCCCCAACGCCCTTTCGGATGTTGTGGGTTCCCTCTACCATTACTGGGTCAGCGCCTGCTTTGGCCTGACGTACACCTTGATTTGTGGCCGAACGCGGTGGTGGGGTGGATTGATCTGGGGGCTGGTCATCGAAGTGGGGATGATGACGACACCGCCCATGGTGGTCGCCATGAATACGGGTTATTTTGGGCTGAAGCTGCGGAAGGGCTTGTTGAACGGCGTATTCATTGGAAGCCTTATCCCACACATTGCGTTTGGCATCGCGCTTGGCCTGCTGCTCGAACGGTATACCCGGCATAATGGTTCGATCTTCGCAGTAATCAAGGGAGCGTTCACCGAAGGAGCCGCCTTAGGTGGCCGCGAGGTCGGGCTCTCCTCCAACGGTCGGTAATGATCAATTCCGGCAGAGCTCACGACAGGCATGTACGCTCGCATTCCAAACTGGCAGGACGATCTTGAGGCCGTGGGGTGGGGGCCTCCGGGGCGTGGCAGCAGGGGTCTTATGCCGCGCCTTTCCACGGGTCTCCCTTCGGCCATGGGGAACTATTTTTCCCAAGCGGACAGAGGCAGATGAATTTCGACGTCCAACGATTTCCCTTGACTCTAGAGTTCACTCCAGGGTCTACACTGGTATGGGAGGGAAGGCCAGGATGCCCCAGAAATTGCAGATCGGAGTAGTGGCACGGGAAACGGGGCTGACGGTGGATGCCATCCGGTTCTACGAGAAGTGTGGCCTGCTCAAGAGTCCTCCGCGCACGGAAGGCGGCTACCGGCTCTTTCGCCCGGAGGATATCCAGGACCTGAAGTTCATTCGAAGGGCGCAGGATCTTGGCTTCTCCCTTGAGGAAATTCGGGAATTGTTGTTCTTGCAGGGCGAAAGCCTCGAGGTTTGTGACCATGTCCGGGCACTGCTCGGTCAAAAACTGGCAAGCGTTCGCGGCAAAATCGTGGAACTCCGGAAGCTGGAGCGGAGTCTTGAGCGTTCTTTGCAGATGTGCGAGCGGAAGTTGAAGAACGCCACCACGGCTCACGCCGATTCCTGCCCGGTTCTGAACGGGCTGGGGCGCACGAAGCGGGCATCGGGAGGGTTGAATCGTGAAAGTTGAAATCCTGTATTTCGAGGGTTGTCCGAATCACGTGCCGGCAGTCGAGCGGGTCCGGGAGGTGTTGCGCGAAGAAGGCCTTGCGGCCGACGTTGTCGAGGTATGCGTCCGCGACGAAGCTGCCGCGAGGGCGCTCGGCTTTCCCGGCTCGCCAACCATCCGCGTGGATGGCCTGGACGTGGAGCCTGCCGCCCGCTCCGCAAAAGACTTCGGCATGATGTGCCGTGTCTACACGGAGGGCGCCCGCCGCGTGGGGCTGCCGCCGCACGAAATGATTCGCCAGGCATTGCGGGAAGCTGCCGGACCGGCGCCAGCCGCGCACGGCTGCTGCCAGGCGCCCGTGCCCGCGGCGCCCGAATCCGGCCACCCGGGAACGAGCCGCAAGACCCTGCTGCTGGGAGGATCCGTGGTTGCAGCCATCGGCGCTTCGCTGTGCTGCATTCTTCCCGTCGTGGCGGCTGTAAGCGGCGCCGGGGTGCTGGCCGCCGGCGCCGCGTTCGAAAGGTGGCGGCCATGGCTGCTGGGCGTCACGGGAGTCTTGTTGGCGGGCGGATTCTTGCTGGCCTATCGCGATCACAGGAAGGCGTGTGAACGCGGCAGTCTCTGTGCAACCCGGTCAATGAGCCGCTGGAACATTCTGGCGCTGGCTGCTGTCGCGCTGCTTGTGATCGGACTCGCGGCGTTCCCCTACTACTCCGGGACGGTGGCTCAGACGGTGATTCGGCATGGCGGACAAACTGTTACTGCCGGCCCGGCCGCTCTTGTCACCGCAGCTTTCCGAATTCCGGACATGGACTGCCCGGCCTGTGCGGTCAGCCTTTCCGCGGGTTTCCGGCGACTGCCCGGCGTGGCTGACGCCAAGGTGGATTACGGGACTCGCCGGGCGGTTGTGACCTACGATCCCGCCGTGCAGAGCCCGGCGGCTCTGGAGAAGGTTGTGACCGAAGCCGGCTTCCGGTTCGAATCGGAACCGGACTTCCGAGAATGAACAGAAAAGGAGCGTAATTGAATGATGCAGACAGGCAAGACGGTTCTTGTATCCGCCGCGATGGCGCTATTGGCCATTACGAGTCTGGCCGGTGCTGAGCGCAAAGCTGTCATCCCCGTATACGGCATGGACTGCCAGTCCTGCGCCAATGGTCTGGCGGGTTCGCTCAAAAGCCTGAAGGGCGTGAAAACCGTCGAGGTGAGCCTGAAACCCGGGCAAGCTGCGGTCACGTTCGATGACAGCCTGGTTGGCCTCGACGAAATCAGGAAGCAAATCGAGATGAACGGGTTTTCGACGAAGCCGAAAAAGGGCGGCGGGAAATGACGCTCTGGATGGCTGCGAGCCTGAGACAGCGCCGCTGCCCGCCCCCGCGCAAGAAAAAGGTTCATTGTAATGATGAAACGAAATGAGCAGGACGCGCGCGCCGACGGAAGCGCAATTACGGGTGACGGCACTGGTGAGCTCCGCGTCGATCTCTCGGTGCAGGGCATGACCTGTGACGCCTGCGCCGCGCACGTCGAAGCGGCTCTTCAAAGCGTCGAGGGGGTGTGCGCTGCGCAGGTCCCCGGCTGGAGATCCGGACGCGCCGTTGTGACCTTTGCATCTCCGGGCGGCGTCGCCCACGAAACCCTGATCCGGGCCGTCAACGAGGCGGGGTACAAGGCGGAAGCGCCCTCACGCCCGCCATCAGATCCCGCGGCTCGGGAGACTCTCGTACGGATCAGCGGGGATTGGCCGAACCAGCCGAATTACGATCTCGTCGTCATCGGCACCGGAGGCGGCGGAATGGCGGCGGCGATCAAGGCCGCTGAAATGGGCCACTCGGTCTGCATCATCGAAAAGGGCACGCTTGGCGGCACTTGCGTCAACATCGGTTGCGTCCCGTCCAAAACGCTGATTCGTGCTGCGGAAGCTTATCACAAGGCGGGCCACCAACCTTTTCGCGGAGTCCACACAAAGGCCGAAGGACTGGACTGGGCCGCCGTCATCGCGCACAAGGACGAACTTGTCGCCCGTTTGCGCCAGGCGAAGTATGCCGATGTGCTCTCTTCGTATCGAGACCGTATCACGGTGATGCAGAGCCGGGCCAGGTTTCTGCCCGGCGGAGTGGTTGCGCTCGACGACGGGCGGACCTGCTCCGCGCACAGGGTAGTCCTTGCCACCGGCGCCCGGCCGTCCATTCCGGCGGTTCCAGGGATTGATGGCGTCGGGGTTCTGACGAGCACGTCCGCCATGGAGCTGCGAGAACAGCCCCGTTCGTTGATCGTCGTCGGAGGACGATTCATTGCTCTCGAACTGGGACAAACGTTCGCACGTTTCGGAACCAAGGTGACCATCTTGCAGCGTTCCGCCCGCCTTCTCCCGGAGCATGAGCCGGAAATCGCAGACGGACTCGGGAGGTACCTGCGGGAGGAGGGCGTGGAGATTCACACCGGCGTCCGGCTCTTGCGAGTGAGGGAGGAGCGGGACGAAAAAGTCGTCACCGTGCAGATCGAGGGACGCGAAAGCGAGTTTCGCGCGGAACACATATTGGTGGCGACCGGCCGGACCCCCAACACAGAAGATCTGGGGCTGGAAATGGCCGGAGTCCAATTGGATCCTCAAGGATTCATCCTCGTGGACGACCATCTCCAGACCACAAATCCCCGCATTTATGCGGCCGGGGACGTAACCAACCGGCCGAAATTGGTTTACGTGGCGGCCGCGGCGGGTGGCATCGCCGCCGAAAACGCTCTCGGCGGGAATCACAAGAAACTCGACCTTTCCGTTGTCCCGCACGTGATCTTCACCGACCCCCAGGCAGCATCCGTCGGACTGACCGAAGCGCAAGCGGCGGCGCTCGGCTACAGCGTTGAGACCTCGGCTCTCTCGCTGGATCACGTTCCCCGGGCCTTGGCGGCGCGGGACACACGCGGATTGATCAAACTGGTGGCGGAAACCGGCTCCGGCCGCTTGCTTGGCGTCCATGTGCTGGCAGCGGAAGGCGGCGAAATCATTCAGACCGCGGCGCTGGCCGTCAAGTTCGGCATGGAACAAGCGTTCACTTACCACGATCTGGCCAATACGTTGTTTCCCTACCTGACCCAGGCCGAGGGCATCAAGTTGGCGGCCTTGGCATTCCGCAAGGACGTCGGGAAGTTGTCGTGCTGCGCCGGCTAAGACGGTGGCCACGAGCCTGAACTGAACGGCAACCGGAGTGAAGTCAACGCTATGAAACCAGAAACAGACAACAACATTACGGCGGTGCCCACGGGCGCTGCGCAAGGCCAAAGCTGCTCTGCAAGTTCGGCACAGCGCCGGCTTGGCCTGTTCCTGATGGGCTTTGGGTTCGCTGGCGCCGCAATTGCGGCGCTCTGCTGCATGGCGCCCTTCCTGCTGGCGGGCATTTTCGCTGCGGTCGGATTCGGCCTCCTTCTCAACGATTTCGTCCTTATGGGGCTGCTCGTCCTCTTTCTGGTGACGGCCGCCTCGGGCTTCCGCATGTTGCGTGGCGGGCGGCCACGGTGAAGGGTGCCGGGTTACGGCGGCTGCCGGAGTCAGGCCCGGACCGGGAGACAGCATAATGAGCAGGAGCGCGTGGATCAAAGTCATTGAAGAAGCAGAGGCCGGCGACGAACTGCGGCAGGCATATGCGCAGGTGGGCGCTGCCCGCGGCCGTGTCGCCAATATTCTCAAGGCGCACAGTGTCCAGCCGCGGGCGATGACGGCGCACTTGCGCCTTTACGTGGAGCTGATGTTTGGAAAGTCGGCATTGAGCCGCGCCGAGCGGGAAATGATTGCGGTGGCGGTTTCCTCCGCCAATCGCTGCCGTTACTGCATCGAGCACCATGCAGAGCCTCTTCGCGCCCTGACGAAGGATGAGGATTGGGTTCTGGCATTGAAGACCGATCCGGCAGGCGCGGCGCTCACCCAACGGCAGCGTGCTTTGGTAAATTACGCACTGAAGTTGACCACCCAACCCGCGGAAGTTACGGAAACAGATGTGGCGGCGTTGCGGGCGGCTGGGCTGTCTGATGCCGCGATTCACGATGCGGCGGCGGTGGCGGCCTACTTCAACTTTGTGAACCGCCTCGCCCTGGGGTTGGGCGTCTGCCTGGCAGAGGAGTGGGACAAGGGCGGCACGCCGCGCGGCTGATCCTTGCCCCGCGTGACTCGAACCAGGCGGCTGTGTGCCGTGGCAGCGCGGGAAGCTGCCGAAGGCGCTCAAGATCTGAAGGTTCGTCGACATCAAACCACGGCGTGCCGAACGCCACAGACAGGCCGCAGCGCCGGATCCCCTGCGCCGTGTCAGCCAATGTGTGGGGCGTGGACCAGCGGACGCCGGCGAACATCTCCGGATGCACGCGCTGGCAAGCGATACCGTAATAGCCCCCGTCCTCCGTCGGCCCGAGAGCCACATCCGCGCCGGCCGCAAGCAATTCCCCAACGGCATAAGGCGGCAGGGTTGGCGCATCACTGCCCAGCACGAGAGCCCGCGGATGTCCCAGCGCGAGAGCGCGGCTGAGCGCATGATACAACCGCGCCCCCAAATCCCCGCCGGTTTGCAATGAACGCGTCACCGAAGCCTCCGGCCAGGCGGGCGTGCTGACGTCCGTCGACAACTCAAGCTCGGCTGTTTCCGACAGCGGCAGCAGGGACTCGATCATGTCCAGCACAAACGCCCGATGCAATTCGGCCGCACTGACAAGATCCACGGCTGGTGAAAGCCGGGTCTTGACCCTTCCCGGCACCGGCGCCTTGGCGAAGAGGATGATGACCGGCAACAAGGATTGCTTCCCCCTGTCACTTGCCGTTGGCGTGCTTGTGAAGAGCCTCGAGTGCGTCTGCGGCGGTCGTGCGGCCGCCGTGCGAATTGCTGATCCTGGCAAAGAACACCACGCCTCTGCGGTCAATCAGAAAGGTGGACGGATAGGCCGTCTCCTTGGGGGCGTTCCATCGCAACTGGTAGAGGTTCGTGAACTGATAGTCCGGATCCAGCAGCAGGTGGAAATTGCCCGGGAACGTCTTGTCTGCTGCGAACTCGTCAGCGCAAGACTTGAGATCTTGCCCCGGCCCAGGGTAGACCATGACCACCTGTGCCCCGGCGTCCCTGAAGGCCTTGCCATTCCGCAGGAATTCCTGGACCTGACGATTGCAGATGGGACATTGGTAGCCTGGGAAGCCCCGCAGCACGATCAGGACCACCGGCCCCCTGGCGGTGACTTGAGACAGCCGGACAGTCTCCCCCCGCAGCGACTGCAAGGCGAAATCGGGGGCCTTGTCGCCCACGCCGGGCGGTGCGGCCGCCACGGCGAAGCCAGCCACAAGAAGTAACGTAACAGCAACACGGTTCATCCTTTGATCCTCCCTCTGACTGATTCGGGACCCACCGGGAATTCCGATTCAAATCGGAACAATCGCCGGGGGGCCCTCTCGGCCCGTCTCAAACTTTCTTCGAAAGCTTGAGCACCAGCCGCTCTTCGAGCCCTTCGCCCGGCGCGTCAGTCTCCCTCGGGCCGAATGAATCGGCCAGTTTCCTGGCTGCCGCCCTCAGTTGTTCCATCTGTCTGGCCAGGCGCGCACAATGCCGGCACATCCAAAGGTGCAACCTCGCCTCGACCCTGACGCGAAGGCTGGCATCCCTCAGCCGGTCCGATGTAAGCAACTCCGCAAGTTCGCGGCAGCGGATCATTTGCGGCCCCATCCTTTACTTTCAATGCACTCGCGCAACCGGGCGCGCGCCCGATGCAGCAACACGCTCATGTTTGTGACGCTGATGTCCAGAATCTTACAAATCTCTTCTGTGTCGGCGCCTTCCATCTCCCGAAGCACAAAAACCTCTCTCTGGGAGGCGGGGAGTCCGTTGAGGCATTCTTCGATGACCAGCCCGATTTCTTTGGATTCCAGAATCTGATGCAGGTCCGCGGGCGGCCGGGCCCATTTCCCGCTCGTATCAAACCGCGATTCGAACACATCGTCGATCGGATCGTGACGCTCTTCGCGATGTGATTCGCGCCGCCGCTCGAACACCTTCCGGTGGAATATGCCAAACAGCCACGTGCGAATCCGGGAGCGCCCCTCGAAGCGGTCGAGCGTCTCCAGGAAAATGGCAAGAACATCCTGCACGAGGTCCTCCGCCTCGTCATCCCGAAAACCCATCCCCCGGGCGGCGCGATAGAGAGGGCGGGCATGTTCTTGCACCAGAGCGGCGAGGAACTGTGGATCCCGAGCGCGCAAGCGGGCGAGAGTAAGCGCATCCGGTTGCCGATCCTCAGGCATCTGTCTCTCCCACCCATTCTTTCAGATCGCTTGTAAGGATGTCCATGCGCTCGACACCCACTTGTCGGAGCGGTTGCCAGAGACACGGCAACCATCTTAATTAGGAGAAAAAATGACAACCAACAGAAAGATGATGAATGTGTTCCTGGCAGTGCTGCTTGGCAGCGCTGCGTTGCTTCCGCAGCCCGCTGCTGCGGCTGACGGTTCGTTCAAGGCGGAGCATGTCACCGTGGCTTCAAGCAAGTCGTTCGATCAGACCGCGGATGCCATCAAACAGCTCGTGGCCAAGAACGGCATGATGGTCATGGCGGAAGTCGACCAGGGCAAAATGCTCTCGATGACGGGGCTGAGTCTGAAGGCCACGCTCTACCTCGTGGGCAACCCCAATGTCGGCAAGCAGTTGTTCGAGCAGAACCATGCGGTGGGCTTGTACGTGCCCTTGCGCGTATTTGTTTACAGCGACGAGAAAGGCAAGACGTTCATCGCTTACGACAAGCCCTCCTCTCTGCTGTCGCAATACCGCAACGACAAGATCGGCATGGTTGCGCAAATGCTGGACCAGAAATTGCACGACCTGGTGACCATGGCCGCCCAGTAGCGGCCCTGCCGGGTGCGCGTACGCCTTCTCCGCGCACCCGCCCTCGGAGACACCGATGAAAAACACCGTGAGTCGGCTTGTGCTTGCTGCAGTTGCTGCCGCTGGGCCCTCGGCATTTCCGCTCGCCCAGATGGGCTATGCCCCTCTCTCTCAATTTTCCTGGATCGTGATCATTCCCTCGGTGCTAATGCTGATTGTTGCCGCGCTCCTTCTTCCGCGGTGCGGATTGCCGGGAATCGGATCCGCGCTTCGCAAGGGCCTCTTGGCCGGCGCCGTGGCAACACTGGCACTGGAAGCGGTTAGATACCCCGGTTTCAGGGTTGGCTTCATGCCTGGCAATCTGCCGGAACTGATGGGCGTGCTTCTGCTCAATCGTTTCGCTCTGGGGCCGTCGCTCGCGTCGACCCTCGCCGGTTTTGCTTACCATTTCTGGAACGGCGCGGCCTTTGGAGCCATCTTTGCACTCCTTGCCTTGGGCCGGTCGCGATGGTGGGCGGTTCCATTTGGATTGCTGATCGGGCTTGGCTTCCTGGCGAGTCCCGTTGTCCAAAGTCTGGGCATCGGTTTCTTCGGGAAGGATTTCGGCTGGCGCTTCGCCGCTACAGTGTTGACGGCGCATGCAGCGTACGGAACGGCGCTCGGCGCGCTGCAGGGCCGTAAGATGCAAAGTCAGGATTGCGAGCCACAAACACACACCGTGCCGTCAGCGACCTGATCCAGATGCCAGAAGGACTGCGTCCCTTGCCCATGCCGCGACGCGAGGGGCAAAGTAGTCCGGAGGCATCGGCGGCACTCAGCCCAGGGAAATGAGTCTGACGGCCAGTGCGTTCTGGTGGGAGACTCCGCACCTCGCAAGAGAATCTTCGCCGGGAATCCTCCGACGACCCGCCCTTCGCGCGGGGATCAGATACGGCTTCCCACATGCGTGTCATGGTTGTCTGAGATCCGGCATCTGCAAGAAGGCCCACCTGACCCCAGGCGGTGGGCACGTCACCAAAGTTCGAAACGTGTCCACGACGGGGAGCCACGCCCCAAAACCATAACTCCCCGCCGCCCCGATTTGCTTGACGGCATCTCTGTTTGCGGCCGCCCGTTATCCCAAACATTCGCCAGTATTTGCGTTTCGGCGCGGTTCTCCGGTTGGAAATGCCTCCAACCGGGCCACGCGCTGAACCATCATGGTTCAGTTCGTGGGCCTCTCTGAACCCTCCAAACTCTCCGTTTTCTCCGTTGACAGGTGCGCGTTTGTTGACAGGCCGATTCAGAGAGACGCCCCGGGTTGGACACTTTCGAACTCGCCAGCGAGACGATTGACAGGGAATCCGCGGTTACTACATTGTGATACCATTGGACTGACGGAGATTTCCATGGTGAAAAAACTGACCAAGCACGGGAATAGCTTGGCGCTGGTCATCGACCGGCCCATTCTCGATCTGCTCAAGATCGACGCCGAAACTCCTCTCGACATCAGCACCGACGGACAGCGCTTGATCGTAACCCCCGCGGCAATCTCTGCACGCCGGGCGAAGTTCGACGCTGCTCAGGAATGGGCCCACAGGCGTTACGGGAAGGCCTTCAAGCGGCTGGCGGAATAGCGCTCCCCGAAAAGCGTCGTGGAACCTCTGTTTCTATCGCTTGAGGAGGTGCTGGAGATCCATCGCCAGCAGATCGAACGCTACGGCGGCGCCTCCGGCGTCCGGGATCTTTCGCTTCTCGAATCTGCCATCGCTTACCAGCGCGCCCGGCACACTGAAATCACCGCCGCCGACGCGCCTGAATCAGTCAACAGAGAACTTGATAAGCCGCGCCCGGAGAGCCAACATGCGCGTGAGGTTGACGCATGAAGAAGACGCTCCGGG